>JABAOF010031628.1_pt2 | contig 11232 bp, 12 predicted proteins | sample 7062171 | NCBI WGS metagenome assembly JABAOF01 (sample SAMN14538628, study PRJNA623070) | marine sediment metagenome | biome: marine biome [ENVO:00000428]; feature: marine pelagic biome [ENVO:01000023]; material: deep marine sediment [ENVO:00002113] | place: India: Gulf of Khambhat ... | reverse complement strand
CCACCCAGAAGCCCGGCGAGCCGGGGGCGGGCTCACGGACGAGCGGCGATGCCGTCTCGTCGAGCGGCTGACCGAGCAGTAGCGAAACGAGCGAGAGGGCGATGACCGCCATGATCACGTACTGGGCGCGGATCGCGGTGCGGGCGGACTTGAGGGCGAGGGCGGCGACGAGCACCGTCGTCACCAGACCGACGGCCTTCTCGTTGAAGAGCGGAAAGGCGCGGTTGAGGCTTTCGGCGAAGCCGACGGTGTAGAGCGCCACCGAGAGCGCCTGAGCGAAGTAGAGAGGGATCCCGATGGCGCCGCCGGTCTCGATGCCGATCGAGCGGCTGACCATGTAGTAGGCGCCGCCGACGCGCACGCGCTGGTCGGTGGCGATCTCGGATACGGAGAGCGCGGTCAGGAAGGTGATCAGCGTCGAGAGNNTCGCGATCTCGGCGACGCTGAGCGCGGTGAGGAAGGTGATCAGGGTCGAGAGCGTGACGATGACGAGCGTCGCCGCCAGGCCCACGTTCGCCACCACCCAGCCGAAGCGCAGGTACATGATCACGCCCAGGATCGTGAGGATCGAGGGCGTGAAGACGCCGCCGAACCAACCCAGGCCGCCAGGCCGCGCCGGGACGACCTGTGATGATGGAGGAGAGCGCCCCTCGCCTTTCGCCATGCTCAGACCTCTCAGAAGTGGCCGCGCTACCCGAAGACCTTCGGGTTCACCCGCACGATCGTGTCGTCGCCGCCCCGCACGCGCCCTCGACCGTCCCGGTTGCTCGTGGTGAAGTAGAGCATGCCGTCTGGTCCCAGCCGCACCTCGCGGACCCGCCCGAAGTCGGAGTGGAAGTGGGCGCGCAGCTCAGCCCTGCCCCGCTCCCGCGGTCTCACTTCGTACAGCGCCTCGCCCCTCAGGCCGCCGAAGAAGATGCGGCCGTCCCAGTAGGCGGCGCCGCCGGGCGCCCAGGTGTAGTTAGGCCCCGAGTGCCGTACCGGCGGCGTCATGCCGGGGCGGGTCTCGTTGCCTTCGATCACCGGCCAGCCGTAGTTCGCGCCCGCCTCGATCAGGTTGAGCTCGTCGAACCCGCTCCGCAGCCCCGAGCGCCCGTGCTCGGTGCTCCACAGGCGGCCCCGGTGCCAGGCCAAACCCTGGGGGTTGCGGTGGCCGTAGGAGTAGACGGGCGTGCCGAACGGGTTGCCGTCCGGGACGTCTCCCTCGGCGGTGAGACGGAGGATCTTTCCAGCCAGCGAGCGGCGATCCTGGGCGCGGTCGCCCCGGCCCGCGTCGCCGGTGGTGATGTACAGCAGACCGTCGGGCCCAAAGGCGAGCTGGCAGCCGTCGTGGAAGACGGCGCCGGGGATGCCGTCCAGGATCACCTTCCGCTCTTCAAGCCGCTCGTTCGAGAAGCGGAAGCGCTCCACACGGTTCTCCAAACCGTCGGCGCCATCGGCGGTCAGGCAGAGATAGATCCAGCGATTGGACGAGAAGTCAGGATGAAGCGCCAGGCCCATCAGGCCGCCTTCGCCAGCGTGTCGCACCGCGGGCACGTCGTAAGAGTTGCGCCTGCCGCCGGCGATGCGCGTGAGCCGGCCGGGCCGCTCTGTGACGAGCAGACCGCCATCCGGCAGAAATGCCAAGGCCCAGGGGATCTCGAGGCCCTCGGCAAGGACGGTGATGTCTCCCTCGTCCAGGTCGGCCAGCGCGATCCCTTGCTGGGGCGCGGGCGGCGCCTGGCTGTGAAAGAAGAGAACGAACAGCTGGCCGCGGAACGCGTAGGCCGCGCCGGCGACGACGGCAACGAGCAGCAGGATCCGTAGGGCCCGGACTCTAATACTCACGCGCAAAACGGAACCCTTAAGCGGCGTGAAGATTCATCGCGCCGACCGACGGCGGTGACGGAGGAGTGGTACGGGATCACGGCACGCTTGACGAACGCTGCCATGGGACGGCGACCTGCACAGGGCCGAACCGCTTGTCCGGGTTCGCAATTCTCGCGGTTAGGGAAGGCTGGCGAGTTCAGATGGAGCGCGTGCCTACGCCAATGGCGCGACGATCTCGACCAGCTCCATGTCAAACGTCAGGCCCTGGCCGGCCAGCGGATGGTTCGCGTCCAGCTTCACGCTGCTCGCGGACACCTCCGTCACGGTGAGCATCACCCTCTGGCCGTCCGGCTGGCGCAGCTCCAGGTGCTGGCCCACCTCGGGGTCCAAGTCGTTTGGCAGTGTTTCACGCCCCACCTCGAAGACCAAGTCGGCGTGGTGTGCACCGTAGGCCTCTTCCGCCGGGATGCGGATCGTCTTCGAATCGCCCGTTTTCATCCCGACGACCGCCCGCTCGAAGCCAGGAATCACGTCGCGCTCGCCGATGGTGAACTCGAGCGGCTCTCGGCTCATCGATGTATCGAATACCGTGCCGTCATCCAACCGCCCGGTGTAGTGGACGCGCACAGTGTCCCCGTTCCTCGCCTGTACCATCGTATTCCGCCTCCCCCCGCGGAGTGTGAGGCGCCTCGGACCGCCGGCGACGACGCGCCCGGCTAGGACTGGTCGACCAACACGACGTTCTGCGCCTTCGGGCCCCTCTTGTCCTCGACCACCTCGAACTCGACCCGCTCGCCCTCTTGCGGGACGTGCGTGCCGCCGCCCTCGATCGCGGTGTGGTGGACGAAGACATCGGGGCCGTCCTCGCGCTGGATAAAGCCGTAGCCCTTATCCTTGGAGAACCACTTGATCGTGCCCTGCACGCGACTCATCGAAGTCCCTTCCATGTTGCTGTACTGCGCTGTGATCTCCGAACCGCGAACGTCGGGTGCCCAGCAGCCGGTCGAAGCCAAAAAGAGACCGGGACCCGGCTCAATCCCGGATCCCGGTGTGTCCTTCGGCGTCACCGGAAGCCGACGACCTTACCGTCGCCCCCTAGCTCGCAGGCAGGTTAACACCGCCCGCCGGCTCTTGTCCAGAGGCGCGAGCCTCAGCGGGCGCCCAGCTTTCGGAGCATTTCCAGGCCGTTCCGGTTAGCTAGGTTGAGCTCCAGGGACCTCTCGTAGAACTCGATCGCCTTGTCGCGTCGGCCCTCCACCATGTAGGACTCGGCCAGGTTGTCGTAGACGTTCCAGGAGTCGGGATGCAGCTCGGCGTTCAGCTCGAACAGCGTTCGGGCCAGCCGGGCCCGGTCGGGCATCAGCTCGTAGCCCAGCGTATTGATGGCTCACTGGCCGAGCAGCAGGTGGCCGGGATAGTCGCGCTGCGCTTGCCTGAAGAGGGTCACCGCTTCGTCCACCTGGCCGGCCCGGGTCAACTCGAGGAAGCGAACCTGGGTTGCCACAAGCGGGTGAGTCTCAGGGTGGCTGACCGTCCAGACATAAGCGGCCAGCGCCTTCACCTGTTCCCACTCGATCGCCATGCCCCCCTTGGGGCGCATCTCGAAGCGGCGCGGCGTCATGGCCCGCTGCTCCTCCTCCTTGACGCCCCAGTAGACGGTCTGAAAGATCCCTTCGAAGTCGCCCTCGCTGTGCAGCCACTCGACGTCGGAGAGGTCCGGTGCCCAGCGGCCACTTCCCCGCCCCGCCACCGCGTGGCAGACGGTGGAGGTGCCCCCGGCCGGCACGGAAGATGAATGCGCTGGGCTCGATGTGCGTTTTCGAGGCGGGCCGCGGCGGCGGGCGGCCGATCTTCAGGGTGAGGGGTGCGATACGCGCGCCGACGGCGCTCAGCGATTGCTGGCCCGGCTGGAAGGATGGCCTGTCAGGCGTGCTTCGGGACCGCGAAGCTCAGGGGATCTGGCCGTAGGCGGGGATCGAGGCGAGCCCCCAAATCGAAATGGCCAGCCAGCCGCCCATCGCCACCAGCGTGACCATCTGGCCCACCGCGGCCAGTCTGCGCTTTCGGCTCAGGTCGCCGCACAGCCACAGCAGTGGGCAGACGACGACGGGCGAGAAACTCGAGGTCATGACCATCAGCATCACCACGGCGAACAGGACCAGCACCGGGAAGATGACCGGATACGTGGGGCGGACGGCTTCGTTGGCTCTTGTGTTCATCGCGAACCGTTATGCTGGGAGCCTGCTCCAAGCTCAGGCAGACTCGACTCGGCCGGGGAGGTCGCCCAGCCCGTTGGTGGATCTATCGGCGGGAAGTCGTCAGGCACCGCCCAACGCCAAGGGCGCGGGCGGAGCGTTGGCGGGCCTGCCAGCGGCACAGCGCGCCGGGGAAGAGGCTGCGGGCGCTTCCATCCTATTCCATCCTATAGACGACGCAGCCCCCGAAAAGGCCACCGAGGTGAAACGCCGCGCTCGGCCTGCCGCTGACGGCCTGGATGTGGATGCGCGAGCCCGCGCGGAGTCGCCCTCCTGCTGGCTGAGCGTTACGTTTTCCTGAACCCTGTAACCGAAGATCACAAGGAGCTTGGCCATGCGACGGACCCTCGCCCGGTTCGGAATCTTGATCTCCATACTGATCCTGGTCGCTTTTATCGTCTTCCTGATCAATCAGACAACCCAGATCGTCGAACTCGCGGCGCGACTCCACCCCGTGCTCGCCGACGCAGTGCTCTGGTTCCTCGTCTTCTTGTTCGCGGTCTGTGCTATCGTTCCCGTCGTCCTCTTTCTCCGGCTACCCAAGCCGCTCGTGCCGCCGGAACACGCGGATACGCCCGAGTTCGAAGCACACCTGGCGGCGCTCCGCAAGCGTCTGCGGGCCAATCCTGCGGTGAAGAGCCTGCCACTCGAGTCGCGACCGGAGATTGAGGGCGCCTTAGTCCACCTGGAGCGCCACGCCGACAAGTTCATCCGCGGCGCCGCCTCGCAAGTGTTCGTCACGACGGCGATATCGCAGAACGGCAGCCTTGACGCTTTGCTGGTCCTCGCCGCCAACACGCGACTGATCTGGAAGATCGCTCATGTCTACTACCAGCGGCCGACGCTCCGCGACCTGATCTACCTCTACGCCAACGTGGCTTCCACGGCACTGATCGCGAGCAGCCTGGAGGAGATCGACATCGCTGAGCAGCTTCAGCCGGTTCTGGCCACGGGCGTCGGCTCGGTGGCGGCGGTGGTGCCGGGGACGGCGCTGCTGGTGAATTCGCTCTCCACGGGCGCGGCGAACGCCTTCCTCACGCTGAGGGTCGGGATCGTCGCTAAGAACTACTGTAGCGCCCTGGTTATGCCGGCGAGGGGGGTGCTGCGTCGCTCGGCCGCAGTGGCCGCCGCCAAGATGCTCAGCTCGGTGACGGCGGAGGGGGCGAGCAAGGTGACAAAGGCCTTCTGGCGGGCGTCAGGACGCAAGATCGGGGGGATCTTCACGGGCGTCGGCGATCGGGTGGAGGGTACCTGGGGCTGGCTGACGGGCAAGAAGCAGGGAGCGGACCCGGCCGGCCCTGAGCCCGAGTCAACGTGAGCGCTGAAGTGACGCCTCGGCTGTTCACCCGTTAGGCGTCGGCCTCCCAGGGTAGACCCGGCCTTCCGAAATGACCGTAGTTGGTCGTCGTTCTATAAATAGGACGTCGCAGCCCCAGACGCTCGATGATCGCCGCCGGCCGAAAGTCGAACGAGCGGGCGATCTCGAGCGCCGCCCGCGCATCGCCGCCGCCAAACGTCTCGATGCTTACCGCCAGCGGCTCGCTACGCCCGATGGCGTAGGCCACCTGCACCTCCGCGCGCCTGGCCACGCCACTCCGCACGATCTGCCGGGCCACATAACGGCAGAAATACGCGCCGCTGCGGTCCACCTTCGTCGGGTCCTTACCGCTGAACGAGCCGCCGCCGTGTCGGACGAGCGGCCCGTAACCGTCCACGATGTTCTTGCGCCCCGTGAGCCCGCAGTCGGTCGAGGGGCCACCGTGGACGAAGCTCCCCGATGGGTTGCTCAAGATGTTGATGTAGTTACGAGCCCAATCGCCCAGCGCCCGCGGGACGAGGGCGTCGCAGACGTAGGACACGATCTCGCTATCCGACGTGCCGCTGGCGTGCTGGGTCGAGATGACGATATGGGTGACGCGCGCGGGCTCGTCCGCCTCGTACTGGACGGAAACTTGGGTCTTGCCGTCGGGGCGCAGCCAGGGCACCGCGCCGCTCCTGCGGTCCTCCGCCAGGCCTCGGGCCAAGCGGTGGGCCAGCAGGATGGGGAGCGGCATCAGCTCGGGGGTCTCATCCGTCGCGTAGCCGACCATGATGCCCTGATCGCCGGCGCCGAGCTCACCCCCGGCTTTGCCTTTCTCGCCCGACCTCTCCTCCTCACTCGCCACGAGGCCCAGCACGGCTTGGCCGATCTCCGGCGCCTGCGGGGTCAGCCACGACGTGAGTCGTAGGCCGTCGGCGCTGAACGGTTCGCCCGGATCGGTGTAGCCGACCTCGCGAACGGCCTGCCGAACCACGGCCTCGTGATCGACCTCGGCCCGTGATGTAATCTCGCCAGCGACGATGACGTGGTCGCTCTTCACCAGCGACTCGACCGCGACCCGGCTCTCAGGATCTTCACCCAGGTAGGCATCGAGTATCGAGTCAGCGATGTAATCAGCGACCTTGTCGGGGTGGCCTTCTGTGACGGACTCGGCGGTGAATGTGCGGCGCATGACGGGCCTCACTTCGCGCCCAACTCGGTTCCAGGCTTTGCTTCTCCTCGCCTCAGCCCGCGTTCGCGTCTGCCGAGGGCGTCCCCTGCCGCAACCCCTCACACAACGACGGTGAGCTCAGCGCGTGCCTCGATTCTACGAGCACCTCCCGCGCCATCGCCCGGAGCGGTCGGCTCGCCTCCCTCTCATGTCACTGACCCACGGGGCTGAGATGAATTGCTTGCGTCCAAGTCGGGGTCGCTCACGCGCACATCGGGAGCGTAGCCGGGACCCACCGGCCGCGCGTAGCCGCGATCCAGCGACGCCAGGTCGAGATCCACCGTCTCCAGGTCGCGCAGCAACAACTCGATCAAGGGGCTGGCCTCGAGAGCGGTCAGCGTCTTCAGGTAGCCCCGGCAGCTGGCGCATGTCTCGACCTTCTGGGTCTCCGCCCGCTGCTCGGGGACCAGGGCGCCAAGCTTCTCATGGTCCCGCTCCCCGCAGTAGGCGCAGCGCAGCCAGGTCATTTGCCAGGCAGAGCCGCAACGCGTACAGCGCAGCAGGCGCGCGCGGTCGGGCCCTCGCAGCTCGGCCAGCGTCGCGCGACCGCCGCAAACCGGGCAATGGCCGTGAGGCCAGAACGTCGGCGACTGATCGCTGAGAGCTCGGGCGCTGGCGTGCAGGAGCGGCAGGGCGAGAAAGTAGCCGACGACAACGAGGCGCTCGGGCGGCAGGTTCAGCCGGGCGGCCAGCTCGCTGATTCGGTCGGCCTCCTGCCTGACCGCGGCCTCCAGGAGGCTCATCGCGAAGGTCGGGGTGACGTCCCGTGTTGCCGGTGAGCCGTTGCCTTTGCCCGAGGCGACGGCCAGCAGCCGCGTCAGAAGCTCCGCGACACTGCGGCCGTTGACGCGAAAGGCGCGACCGTCGAGCAGGGGCGCCCCTGTCACGAGCGGCCCCGGCGACTCGGCGCGAGCCGGAGGCGTTCGCGCCGACCCGGGAGCCGGTTTCTCTTGACGGCTCAGCGGATCGAACCACGAGTCATCGAAGGCTTCGGCAGCAACGCGGAGCAGTCGCAGCCAAGTGCGCCACTCGGGCCGCTGCTGCTCGAGCGCCGCTAGCCGAGCCCGCGGCTCGTCGCGAAGATTGCCGGTGGTCCGCTGCATGCTCTTTCGGCGACCACGCAGGGCGTCGGGAAACAGGGCACGGCTCCCGCGTGGACTCAACCACCTGCCTTGCGATTGCCTCTATCCGCCCCAGGGCCCGACGATCCCAGCGCTCCCCTCTCACGGGCATCGAGATTCCGGACCCGATGAGGTGGATGCTCTCAGAGGAAAAGATAATGAACACGCGGAGGGCCAGACCACCCGCGAGGACCAGCGTAGCGGTCCCTCAGTAGCGGCCGGTGGCATTGGCCCCGTGCCTGGCTCACGGGGCGCCGGTGCTCGGCTGCCTCCACCGCCTGGCGCTGTCCGTCTTTACCCGGCTGCGACCGCTTCCTATACTGGCTCTGTTCTCGACCCGTCTCCGGGCTTGGATTCAGGCGGTCGCTCGCCCGAGGTAGAGCCCGTCCCGTTAGCGCCATCAGGAAGCGAAATGATGAGGACCGTGCAGGTCACGACAATGTCCGGAGAGCNNATCGACAAGCGGCCCGCGCTGATCGCCCGCTGCCGGCAGCCGAGCGATGTCGTGCACGCAGTGAACCTGGCCCGGTACCACGACATCCTCCTCGCAGTCAAGGGGGGAGGCCATAACGTCGCAGGGAACGCAGTCTGCAGCGGCGGCGTGCTGATCGATCTCACGCCGCTGAAAGCGGTCGAGATCGATACGGAGCAGCGGATCGCGCGCGCCGGGGCTGGGTGCCTGCTGGGCGACGTGGACGAGGCGACCCAGGCGCACGGGCTGGCGGTCCCGGGCGGCATCGTCTCCACCACGGGCATCGCCGGTCTTACACTTGGCGGCGGTTTCGGCTGGCTGAGTCGAAAGTTCGGGCTGACCATCGACAACCTGCTCTCGGCGGACGTGGTGACGGCCGACGGGGAGACGGTCAGGGCGAGCGCCGACGAGAACCCCGACTTGTTCTGGGGGATCCGGGGAGGCGGTGGGAATTTCGGCGTCGTCACATCGTTCGAGTTTCGGCTCCACGAGGTGGGGCCGGAGGTGTATGCCGGACTGATCGTGCAGCCCTTTGCCGCCGCCCGGGATTACATGCGCTTCCACCGCGACTTCGTCGCGCAGGCGCCGGACGAGCTGTCGGTCTGGATGGTGGTGCGGCACGCGCCGCCGCTGCCTTTCCTGCCGGAGAGCCTGCATGGCCAGTTGGGACTGGTGATCCCGTTCGTTTTCCTGGGCGATGCGGCGGAGGGCGAGCGGTTGATGAAGCCGGTCCGCGAGTTCGGCGCCCCGCACGGCGGTCAGGGGATGGTCCCGTTCGCGGACTGGCAAAGAGGCTTCGACGCCCTGAACGCGCCTGGCGCCCGCAACTACTGGAAGTCGTGCAACCTCGACGACCTGAATGACGGTGCCATCGACACGGTGCTCGAGTACGCCGAGAGGTTCCCGTCGCCGCACTGCGAGATCTTCATCCCGCACCTGGCGGGCGCGGTGAGCCGCGTCCCGGCGGACGCCACGGCCTACGGGCATCGCGACGCGCCGTTCCTGATCAACGTGCACACCCGCTGGGAGAGCGCCGCCGATGACCGGAGGTGCGTGAGTTGGGCGCGGGAGTTGTTCGACGCCTTGCGGCCGCACTCCGCCGGCAGCGTGTACGTGAATTTTTTGAGCGATGAGGGCGCGGAGCGGGTGCACGACGCCTATACGCGAGACACTTGGGACCGGCTGGTCGATGTGAAGACCAAGTACGACTCGATAAACCTTTTCCGGCTGAACCAGAACATCAAACCGCGCGTATGAAATCGGGAAGAACGAGGATGGATTTCCAGACGGAAACACAGCGGCAGTGCTTCGAGAAAGTGGCGCCCTGGGTGAAGGAGATCTTCGGCGGCTCCGTGCTCCGGAAGCCCGACAAGCCGATCCTCGGCGTGATGCACGGCTCGGCCTTCGCGCAGATCGGCGTATTCCCCTGGGGCGACGACGACGCGATCATCACAACACGTGCCTACGTGGTCACGGGCGCCGAGCTGTCGCAAGATCTCTTGCGCTTCCTGTTGAAGGAGAACGCCGGCATGCATTTTGGCGCTTTCGGCATCGACGATGAGGGCGACATCATCTTCGAACACTCCATCGTCGGCTCTACCTGCGACCAGAGAGAGCTCGAAGCCTCGGTGATCGCGGTGGCGCGCACCGCCGACGACTACGACGACAGGATCGTCGAGCGCTGGGGCGGCGAGCGAGCGCTGGACCAGGTGCGCTGACCGCACTTCGTGATCGTCGATTTACTTCTCTTCCTTCTCGGCGCCGCCTCGCTGATCGTCGCGGTCGCCCTCGCCGTCGAGCTCGCCCGGGGACAGCGATCCGTCCCCGCTCTGCCCGACGTGACCCCGCAGCGCGACCACGCACCGCGAGTCTCCGTCATCATCCCCGCGCGCAACGAGGAACGTAAGCTCGAGCGGGCGCTGCGCTCGGTGTTGGACCAAGAGTACCCCGACCTCGAGGTCATCGCTCTCAACGACCGCTCGACCGACCGCACGGGCTCCATCCTCAACCGCCTGGCGAAGGAGCACGAGCGGCTNNGCTCGACCGACCGCACGGGCTCCATCCTCAACCGCCTGACGAAAGAGCAAGGGCGACTACAGGTCATCCACATCGAGAAGCTGCCGCCCGACTGGCTGGGAAAGACTCACGCGCTGCACACCGGCGCGCAGCGAGCCACCGGCGCCGTCCTGCTATTCACGGATGCCGACGTCGTGATGGAGCCGAGCGTTATCGGTCGGGCGGTGAGTCACATGCGAGCGGCAGGCGTTGACCACGTCACGGTGACGGCGAGGCTAGAGGCCCCCGACCCGGTCTTGGACCTGGTCGAGGGGGCTTTCCTGCTGCTGGTGCTGCGCCTCGGTCAACCGTGGAAGTGCGTCGACCCGCAAAGCGATCGCGTTACCGGGCTCGGCGCTTTCAGCATGCTACGGCGCGAGACCTATCAGGCGATCGGCGGTCACGCACCGATCGCCTCGCACCCGATCGACGACCTGGAGCTTGGCCGGCTGGTGAAGGNNGGGGCAAAGGTATGATCACTGTGGAGTGGTACGCGTCGCTGGCGGAGATGATTGCCGGGCTGCGCAAGAACGCCTTCGCCGCCACCGGCCACCGGCTGCTGCCTCTCATCGCGCTCACGCTGTTCGTGCTCGCCCTCGACGTCTGGCCCTGGATCGCTCTGCTGGCGACCGGCGGGCCGACGCAGCTGCTCAACACGATGATCGTGCTGGCCAGCGTTCTGAGCTACGCCGACACCGCACCCCGCTACGGCCTGGAGCGCTGGCTGGGGCTCGCTCTTCCAGTAGGCGCCCTCATCCTCCTCTACAGCATCTGGGGTTCAGCGCTGACCGCCATCGCTTCCGGCAGCGTCACCTGGCGCGGGACACGCTACCCGCTCCGGCCGGTCAAGGCGGCGCTCCGCGGCTGGCGACGCAAGACCCGTCCGCCAAGGTCCGAGAGAACCGAGCCGCCGCCCTCGGGCCAGGCCGGCGAAGGGCAGGACGATCTTGCCCCTCCGCCGACTTAGCCGATGCCGACTTCGGCCGGCT
>JABAOF010002048.1_pt1 | contig 11232 bp, 8 predicted proteins | sample 7062171 | NCBI WGS metagenome assembly JABAOF01 (sample SAMN14538628, study PRJNA623070) | marine sediment metagenome | biome: marine biome [ENVO:00000428]; feature: marine pelagic biome [ENVO:01000023]; material: deep marine sediment [ENVO:00002113] | place: India: Gulf of Khambhat ... | reverse complement strand
TGGCCGTGCTGATCCCGAGAAGGTCGCGGCATACCATATTTGTTCTCCCAATAACGGATGCGGTGGGCCTCAACACCGGTCAACTTCACCACCGTCCGCATGGGATACATCGGTATGTTGTGCGGAATCTTCACCATTTCTCACCTCCTTTCTGGCTTGAGATTCACCTCGGACGCTGTGCCCTTTGTACAGTTGCCCTGCTCAGGATATTCCAACTGCGTCGAACTCTATTCCACAAATTCTCACCTGATTTGAGACCCTTCCGACAAAAATCCACATTTCTCCAGCCCTGCGAAGGTTTCTCACCCCGGATTCAACCCATTCGAAGCGGAATATGCGGCTCCACCCCCTGTCTTGCGACCTCCTGTAGGGCGGGTGCGCCCGTTCATCCTGCTTGCCCTACGAAGCCTTGGAGAAGTAGGGTAGGGCGGGTGCGCCTGCGCCCGCCGGCCAATTGTAGGGCGGGGGTGCCGGCCCCCGCCGAATGGGTGCTCTGCCTTGCCGGCCCGTTGTAGGCCGGGGTCTCCGTTTACCCTGAGCCTGTCGAAGGGTGCCCCGCCGGATGGCTTCTTTTGGAGTGCGAAAGCTTGCTTTCGCTTTCACAGGCGGGAGTCTTGCTCCCGCCGAGCCATATTCAACCGTAGGTTAACGCGGATCCTTGCCCAGAGCCGAGTCGAAGGGAACCAACCCCCGCCCACCGGCCGCTCAGCCGGTAGCCGCACACTTCAGTGTGCGCCGCCTTGCCGCAAATGGCGCTTGTTTGCTCCACCAAAACAGCGTAGAATCTACAACGAGAACTGATCGATTGGAGCGCTTCATGCCCTATTCCAAGGGCATCATTCAAGTACGTGATGCAATCCGGGAACTTGATGAGAACCTGGCGGACCGGCTGGAGGGGGTTTGGCGGGAGGCCGAAAGCCGGGTCCACACTCACCTGACAGACGAAGGTGGCGTGCAGCGCGGTCAGGAACACTCCACGGCGATTGAAGAGCACCTCTCTGCCGTAGTCCCCGATGAATGGAAGGAATGCGCCCAAGATTCCGCACCGTGGGGAAATGATAAGAACTGCTGCGCGCACAGTTTGTTTTGTCTCTCGGCAGCGGCCGCGCTCCATGATGTGGGCCGGGTTCCCGGGGTGGCTCGGCCGAGTGACGAAGATCACGGCGACGCCAGCGCGCGCTGGATCAGGGAGAACTGGCAAGCCCTCAAACTCGAAGAGGCAGAGGCGCGCGTAATCGCCGATATAACACAGGTTCACGACCACGGCCGCATTCGCGATCTAGGCAATCATCCGAGAACAATTGGTTCTCATGCTCTCGATATCCGGCTGTTGGCCTCCCTCCTGATACTCGCAGACGACCTCCACGACTACTCCTCGCGGCTCATTGCCACCTTGCCAGAGGTTGAAAGACAAGGAGCGCGCTCTCGGACGATGGGTTTCAGCATACAAGACGGTGTCATATATTTCGACGCTCTACCGCACCACAGGGAGGACATTGCCGCCTTGCAGGATCGCCTGGATTGGATGAATAGTACACATCTCGCTCAAGCCGGTCCCGTCTTGAATCATCATGGTCTGCCCTCCCGGGTCGCGCACAATGTGGATTCGGCCAGGCTCGTTGCCAGGGCGCAGGAGCAGGCCGACGAGGAGCGGGGTTTCCTTGGCCACGACTACTTCGGCAAGGATGATGCCGCCTGGTTCAAGGGCAGGGAAACGAAGATAGATGAACTCTACAATCAGGTAATCCTCGGCGGGCGGGTTTCACTCCTGCGAGGTGATTCGGGAGTCGGGAAGTCCAGTCTGGTTTGCGCGGGATTAATGCCTGCTCTCGATCACTCCCAATTCCCGACAGCCCGTGTTCGAGCAGACCGCCTGGATGTTGTGGTCTCGATCATGCGCTCCTGCTGGGAGCAGTTAATGCCTGATACTAGTGCCCCCGATGAATGGCAAGTATTGCCCTGTCTGGAGAAGATTGCCAAGCAGCACATCGCAAAAACCGCGGTCATCATCATTATTGACCAATTTGAGGATGTGGCGCGTGTCATCTCTTCAGTGTCGCCGGATTTTACGCATGCTCTCTCCAAGGTACACGCGGGCCACCTTCCCAACTTGCATGTGCTGCTTGTCTATCGCTCGGATGCGCAGGCTCTGCTGGATCGCTTCCTGGAGGAGATACGCGGCCCCAGGCAATCACTCCCCGAAACCTACCTCTTGTCTTTATCGCGTGAGCAGGCAGAAGAGGCCTTGCGCGCTGGCTTCGAGCGCGCAAGATTGTTGGTCAGTGAAGAGCCTGTTGAAGGCCGAACTCTGATGGAGATGATGCTCGATGACCTGTCAACTGAAAGCGAGAAGGTCGCGGATGATGACGCTGTTTATCCACCCTATCTCCAAATGGTAGGCTTCACGCTTGCGCGGCAGGCGCGTGAGAAGCAGGTGAATGTGATCACTCTTGATGCTTATAAGACAATGCGTGGAGCGCGGAAGATCATCTCAGAGTATCTGCTTAACAGACTCAAGGACCTCAAAGACATAAGAGAGGACGCGGAGACGATTCTGTTTCATCTCTCCAGTGAGGTCGGCCGGGCGGCCGCGCTCTCACCCTCGGAGATTGCTTCTCAGGCCGGACTGTCTGTTGGGCGGGTGGAGGAAGTCATTCAGATGTTAGTGAAAGACCGCATGGTAAGGCCGATTGGAGGAGGCCAATGAGATACGAGATAGTCCACGATCACTTTGCCAGCCTGGTCGAGAAACAGAGCACAAAGGGGAAGCAGGAGAGTCATATCCGCAACCTTCGTGCATTCCTTCGGCAAGCCGCCGCCGCTTATACCACTACATGCTCACTTCTCGATTCCCAGGAGATGGCTCAACTCTATCTTCACCGCACTCGCATCGGGCCATTGACCCCGGCCGAATCCTTACTCGTGCTTCACAGCAATCTCGGCGGCCGCGGACCTGCCTGGTTTTGGCATCAAGCGATATCGAGACAAGACTACCTCGTTGCATGTCAGAAGACATCAAGTCAGCCTGATCGGCATATTCAGGAGGCTGCTATGGAGACCACTGGACGACTGATGAACCGGGAAGACATGCAGAAGATGCTCAGGCGCGCGAATTGGAGGGTCGGGCAGGCGACAGTGGAGGCTATTGGCCAGTTGGAGAGTCGGGAAGATCTGCCACAGGTTCGGGCAATGCTGAGGGACGCGAATTGGATGGTTCGAAAGACAGCAGTGGAGGCCATCGGTCGGCTTGAAAGCCAAGAGGACTTGCCATCCGTGCGAGAAATCTTAGATGACGAGGACGAGGACGTTCGGAGGGCAGCAGTGGAGGCTGTTGGTCGGCTGGGAAGCCGTGAAGACCTTCTGTCGCTGCGCAAGAGGCTAGATGACGAATGCGAGGACGTTCGAAAAGCAGCAGTGGAGGCTTTTGGCCGGCTGGTAGGACGTGAAGATCTCCCATCGGTCCGGAAGATGCTGAAGGACAAGGACAAGGATGTGCGGCAGGCAGCAGTAGAGGCTATTGGTCCTATTGGCCGCTTGGTCATCCGGGAAAATTTGCCAGCATTGCGGGATATGCTGAAGGAGGACCATTGGCGGGTTAGGCAGGCCGCTGTAGAAGCTATCGGCCGGCTCGTGAGTACTGAAGATTTGCCACAGGTACGGAATGTGCTGGAGGACGACGATGGGTACGTTCGGCAGGCAGCAGTGGAGGCTGTTGGCCGGCTGGGAAGTCGTGAAGACCTACCGTTGGTGCAGAAGATGCTGAAGGACAGGGATTCGGGTGTTCGACGGGCAGCAGTAGAGGTCGTTGGCCGACTGGGAAGCCGTCAAGACCTACCGTTGGTGCAGAAGATGCTGAAGGATGCGAATTGGAGGGTTCGACGCGCAGCCTTGGAGACTTTCAGCCATGTTGGAACCGAAGAAGACCTCAACCTGCTCGCGGAAATGATCATCAGTCGGGAAGGACCGGAAGAGGAGTGCGCTCAGGCCCTTGCGGCCCTGGACAGACGCCTCTACTGCCCATTCAAGGCGCTGCTGGAGGAGGAGGGCGAAAAGGGCGAGTGAGCGGTCTGTCGGCCTCGGCCAAGGAGCCGAAGGGAACGTTTACCCCGAACGAAGTCGAGGGGCAGGCGAATGGAACCAAGCCCACCGCTTCTCCATAATTCATACATTTCTCCACCACCGTGCTCACCAGGCCGGCAGGGAATCCGTTCGCCAAGGGGAAATCCCACATCAACTGGCAGCGGACTCTCGAAAGCCGTTATGTCCTGACAAGGCCGCCCAATGGGGGGCTTGCCGGAAAGGGGGAAGGGCAAAATGAAAAAGTCTGCTCGTTGGGCAAGATCTTGCGTCCTGCCACTGCCTACTACTCGTTGGGCAGGACCTAGCGTCCTGCCATTGGCCGTGTCGCTGTGCCTCACGATTCTTCTGTTTGCTATCGGCTCAGCCGGCGCCACTGAACTGAGGGTGGGGGAGGGCACGATTAGTGTGGCCGAAGATGAGGTCATCTCAGATGATCTACTGGCCTTTGCCAATAGGGTGGTAATTGACGGCGTGGTCGAAGGAGACCTTATTACCGCCGCCAGCAAAGTAACTGTGGATGGAGAGGTGAAAGGCAGTGTGTTGGCGCTGGGCCAGTCGGTTACACTGGCTGGTAAAGTCGGCAGCAGCGCGCGCCTTGCAGGAGAGGATGTCACCATAATGGGAGAGGTGGGCAGAAACCTTGCCGCCGCCGGTTCGGAAGTTTACCTGGACAAGACGGCGAGTGTCGGCAATGATGCGCATCTGGCCGGCGCGATTTTGGAAGTGGATGGGCAAATCGACCGAAATGCCGATGTCGCAAGTAATAAGCTGACTATCCTGGGATCTGTGGCGGGAAGAGTCAAAGCGGAGGCGACAAAACTCTCGCTGGGGCCGGACGCGGATATCGGCGGCAACCTCACCTACCGCTCACCGGAAGAAATAACTGTGCCGGAGGGTGCTCGTGTCGGCGGAAAAATCAAACATCTCCTCCCCAGGGAAAAGGCTGAACCAGAACCGAAATCGCCCTTCGGTTTTTGGTGGGCCTTATTCAGGGGACTGGCCGTGTTCGTCACGGGTGTAGTCTTGCTCGCCCTTTTCCGCGGCCACATGATAAATGCGGTGAATGCCGTCAGCCAGCCGGCGTGGAAATCCCTGCTCTTCGGCTTTCTGATATTGGTGGTCACACCTGTGGCGACAATTATCCTCTGCATCACTCTCATCGGCATTCCGCTGGGCATCCTTCTCTGTTTGGGATATGTGGCGGCCTTGCTATTGTCCGGTATCCCGGTGTCTATCTCGATAGGGCGGTGGCTGCTGCGGAGCCTGCAAAGAGGCCGCTCCGTTTCACCCTATCTGGCGCTCTTCATCGGGGTGATCATCCTGGGCCTGCTGATGCACATCCCCTACGCAGGTTGGATTGTTCGCTTCGTCGTGGTGCTCTTCGGCCTGGGCGCACTGAGCAGAGCCGCAAAAGGGATGCTCATGGGCAGGGCAAGCGCCTAGGGCCTATTTTAGAAGTCGAAACTGCAACTTCCTGAGGGGGAAGCCTCCGGTTTCCCCCTCAGACTCCCCTCCCGGTTTGCGCAGTACTGACGTATACGGTACAGGAACGCCGCCTCCGTTCCCCGCTATTCATAGCTGCTTCTCGCGTTCACCTATTTACTTCTTACTTAGGCTGAGGAATCCTTAACCAGGCAATGATCTCCTTCAGTAACTTTGAAACGCGGGCGAGGGGGTCTGGGGGACGGACCGCAGGCTCGTCCCCCAGAGACTCTTTCTTCGGCTGCATTTTGAAACGAGTTCAAGGGGTTCTTACCGGCTGGGCTTGCGCGCGGGAGGCTCGTTCAGTTTCCAGCGTTCGCGCTCGATGAGCGGGGTTTTGAACTCCGCCTGGATACGGCCGCTCTTCTCCAGATGATCCATGCACGCCCGCAGACAGCCGCGGCCCACACAGATACCAAGCACGCGAAACCAGTGCATGAGGAACTTATTGTAGGCCGGTTCCTCACCCTCTGCTTCACTCCCGTCGAAAAAGGGCGAAAACCGCGGATCCCGGCCATTGTGAACAGGTGAGCAGGCCCTTTCATCAAACTCTGCGTGTGAGAATTCGCGGCCTTCGATGCTCAGCTTGACTTCTCGCTTCTCGCCGATAGCACAGGCCTCACATTCCCTCACACAGGCCAAACAGCCGTCACAAATCTCTCCGGTGAACAGGGGCGTCGGCTCCAATTCAGCATCTGTGAAGACCGCGAAAATCCGCTGCCTGGGACCGAACTGCGGAGTCAGTAGAACCTTGGAATGCCCCAATTCTCCCAGCCCCGCGGCAACCCCGATCACCCGCAGTGACACCATCCCATCCGGGCCGGTGATATGCTCCTCCCGCAGCTTGCGGCCCACCCCTGACATGAAGGGATTGTGTATCGGCACACCGGTATAGCCTTCATCCTCCAGGGCCAGCATGATCTTGCGCAAAATCTCCGGGGCCAGTATCTCACTCAAATACCAATAGGAGTCGCAATTGTAGGCCTGCCAGTAAGTGCCTTCCTCAACCGTCTTCAAGGCTCCCCGAAGTTTCCGCGTCGCAATAGCGATGACAGTGCGTGTCTGGGGAAGAATCGTTCTCGGGTGCAATTCAGGTGGCGCATTATCGAATCGAGAAATGGGAGCAAAACCGACCAAGTCCGCCCCGCCCTCAAGGGCGGCCTGTCGAACCCGCTTAGTAAGAACCTCCATCCAACTTACCTCTTAAGAAACCGCACTGGGTCTTGCCCTTTATCCCAGGGGCTTCTCTCTTCAACTACTCTGTCTCTTGGATTTTCAACTCTCCGTATCCGACGGTCTTGTAGAAAACCTTATTCTTCGGGACCGCGAGCAACTCCTTGATCACCAATCGGCGCTCCGGGTTGGAACTGAATACAAGCGGAGAGAATGTGGAACGGGCGACGACTGCCGTATCGGCACCCTTGCCGGTTCCGCCTATTGATATCACATCTTTGAATGGTTCAACATATCCCCCGTCGGTCGCCATCAATACACATTCGAGTGCCGTTTTCAGACCGTATCCGCCCACCGCCAGCAGTGTCTCGGTGAATATCAGGGTGGGGGAGCGGAAGCCATATCGAGCAAGGCTGGATTCGATAGTGTCAGTCAGGGAGGATGGTACGGAACTCACGACTGCGATCCCGGCCTTGTCGAGCGCTGATCGCATCTCGGCGGATATAGGCTTGTTGTCCCCGGAGACGGGGTAGCAGCTCCACCAACACGGAGGCCCTGCTACACAGATGACAGGTATCGAATAATCACCGAGCCCGTCTTTGACCTTCAGGGCTGTTTTACCAGACATTGACGCCACAATCACCGCGGCTGCTTCCCCGCCCGACTCCAGGTAATCGCGTACGGCCTCCATTGAGGCTGCAGTATTAGCGCTGCCGGGTTTCTCGAAGTATCTGACTTTTCTTATTACCATTTACCCAGCCTCCTCGTAAGAATCTCCCACTTGTCTCCAGGCAGGCTTACTTCTTGGGGTTTGCGGCCCACCACTAGGTGGACGTCGGGCTCATTAATGAGGCGGATCCCCAGAAGGCCTGCGCTCTCCTTCTTCTGGGGAGACTGAGCGTATATTCCAGGACCGTGTCAATGCCCGCGGCCAAGTCTTCTGGTTTGCGTCTCACCTTGTGATGGGGGATAAGTCCGCGCCCGTTGGCCTTGCCGCCAACAACGACGATATAGGCGTCGGGAACCATGAACTTCAGCCCTGAGTTGGGCATCTTGAATTCCAGGCAATCACCATACCCCGCGGTTGTGTCATTAGTTTCCTCACCAACGAGAGTTCCAATATCAGCGGCGCCTATCGTCGAAGCCAACGAGAGAGCCGAGGATGCAGTAGCGCGACCAATCAAGACAAACAAACTGCCCTCGAATCCGAGTGGATTATCTCTGCGCCATTCTGTAGAAGGATCGCTCAGTTTGGCGGCCAGTTCAGCCAGGGGAAGGAAAATGGTGCCGTTCTCCTCTATACACGTGTTGGGGAAGAAGTGTTCGTAAACCTTCTGCAGTTCTTCAAGGTGAGGCTTCTGCTGGAGCGCCTGAGCAGAGAGCTTGACGCGGAATTCTTGGAATTGAGGTGTAGGCTCTCTTGACAGATAGTCCAACAGCAGGTCACCCATACTGCTATCTCCGCCGGGATTCCCGCGAAGATCAATGATAAGGCTGGAGGCCTTTCGCTTCTTGAGGTCTCCGAAGACTTCTTTTAGGAATGTTTTGAACTTCTCCGAGTTGTCGAATAAGTTAAACTCCAGCAGGCCGGCGGCGTACTCGGTAAGGTAGCGATACGAGTAGTTGGACTCACCTGCTTTTCTACTGATAACCGGGTAATGCCACCACGCAAGATTTATGGGCCTGATCTCGTAGTCATCTACGGTGCCGTCTGAAGCGCGGATACGCAGAGACCATGACTCAACGGGGCCGTATTCAACCCACAGCAATCGAGGCAGGATATCGCTTCGAGTGATGTTTGCGGGATTTAAATCCTTGCACTCGACCGCAGAGTAGCGACTCAAGCGGTCCATGACTTCATCTGCATCTTCTCCATTAATGGCAAGGATTGTGCCGCCTATGGGTAACTTATCCAGGCCGTGGTTCTCGCGAAGAACAGCTTCCGTTCCGGCCCAACTTATCGCCAGCGGGAATACCTTACCTCCCGCGTTGGTGTAGCGATCAAACTCCGCCAACCAGGAAGACACGAAGGTGTGTCCATTCTTCAATTTCGCAACAACTGGAGCCACCAATTCATAAAACTCGACTGAGTTCATGGGGGTGCGAATCTGCTCATATAACGCGTCACGATGCTCGACAAACTCTTCGTCACCGATGTACGCATACATATTGGGGTGTACATCAGCAATGGTCTTGAAGAGGAAATCCAAATCCGCTTTCAATGCGGTCGTGGTGATTCTGCCGACATTGGATCTTAAGCTGGTCTTGTCAGGAGATTCCGCACAGAAAGTTGACATCAGGTTTATCGCCGTGAACAGGTTGAAGAAGATGGATGCACTAGCCCGCACCCATCGTTTGCTCATACCCGGAATCTCCCGCGGGGCGGATTCCGCGGCGGAGGAGACCTATGACATATGAGCGTACCGCTTGCTCGTCCCAGCACGTGCACACATCAAAACCGATTCTCAATCCGCGGAGGGTTGTTTGGTCCGCAGTTATAGGAAAGGAGTGTGGCGCAGTAACTGGCGGTCCCTATTTAACGCTGCTCCGCTATTTTCTTACGCCGTAACTCTCTATTCTTCCTTGCGCCATCAGAAGATCACGCATGATGTTGTGGATAGCCTCAGAGATGATACCGGCTTCTCGCCCTGTCAAACCTTGCTTCCAGGTCATTCTCCCGACAAACTATAGCAGACGGAGATTTGCTTGAGGAACTGGATTCAAAGTATGAAATCAGCAAGATTTGCCCTTGACAGAGTGTTTGCAGCATGATATATTCGATATATGTCGAATAATCGAAGTATAGGCGTCGAGGAGTTTGCAGAGATATTCGGGGCGCTCTCAAACCCGAATCGGTTGCGCATCTTGCTGCACCTCATATCTTGCTGCGCGCCGGGGACCAGATGTACGGGTGAGGCCGAACTGGGCGCTTGTGTGGGGGATTTGGGCCGCCATCTGGATATCGCTCCCTCCACGGTTTCACATCACCTCAAAGAACTCTACCGCGCCGGCCTCATCAAGATGGAGAGGCAGGGCCAGAAGATCTCGTGTTGGATTGATCCCGAAACTTTGAAGGGTCTGACCGGGTTTTTCTCACAGGCATCGGGTGGGCGCTCCCATGAGAGGGAAGATGCTTCGATAGACGCGAAACCAGGGTCAGCGGAGGATACGGAAAATGAAGAATCCGAAAGATGATGAGATTCGTCAAGTAGTCCGCAAAACCTATGGGGACATAGCAAAGGCCGGCTCAACAGGATGCGGCTGTGCCCCTTCCTCCTGCTGCGGGACAGGAGCGAACCTGACGTCGGAAGATATTGCGACCGGCCTCGGCTACTCCAGTGATGATATGGCCGCCATACCGGAAGGCGCAAACATGGGCCTGGGCTGTGGCAACCCGCAGGCGATTGCCTCTCTGCAGCTCGGAGAAACCGTCCTCGATTTGGGGAGTGGGGGAGGCTTCGACTGTTTTCTCGCCGCCAAAGCGGTGGGTGAGAGCGGCCGTGTCATCGGCATAGATATGACACCGGAAATGGTGAGCAAGGGCCGCGCGAACGCGGCAAAGGCGGAACCTGGCAATGTCGAATTTCGTCTGGGAGAGATAGAGAACTTGCCGGTGGCTGATAACGAGGTGGATATCATTATCTCCAATTGTGTCATCAACCTCTCGCCTGACAAAGCGAAGGTATACAATGAGGCTTTTCGTGTACTGAAGCCGGGTGGAAGATTGGCCATCTTCGACATTGTCGCCACAGCGGAACTGCCCGCGGAGATGAAAGAAGACCTTGCGCTTCTAACAGGATGTGTGGCCGGGGCCGCGCAAGTGCAAGAAGTGGAGTCTATGTTGGCTGAGGCCGGGTTCACCGACATTCGTATTAGTCCCAAAGAAGATAGCGCAGAACTCATCCGCAAGTGGGCGCCAGGCCGCGGAATCGAGAATTACATCGCTTCCGCAAGTATTGAAGCCATAAAGCCATTGGATTCAGGGGGATAGGGCGATAACAATTGGTGACCTGGAACGGGAAGGAGTTCATCGTGAGCAAATCAAACACGAATTTCTCTCTCGAGGTGGAGGGGACCGAAGCGAAATGTCCCATCGGAGAAATCACCGGAGAGCGAAACATAGCCGGGGGAAAGATCCCCGTCTTTTCATGTGAGGGAGCCTGTATTCGCGGAGAAATCGCGCGTCTTGTCGCCAACCTGGTGGCAAAACAGGAGCCTTACCGGCGCGCCTGTCATGGAGAATTGTTCTCCGTACCCGATTCTGCCATGGCTCAGTGGGTCAAGAAGGCGGAGAAAGTGGTGCTCATAGACGGCTGTTTTCTCCACTGCCACGGGAGAATCGTCCGCAATCTGATAGAAGAAGAAAGACTGGTCGAAGTTGACGCACTGTCCTATTACAAGAAATATACAGACAAGTTCGACATTGATTCCGTACCGGAAGACGAGCGCAAAGAAGTGGCTCAGGAAGTGGCGAATCAGGTGCTCGCCAAACTGGAA
>JABAOF010001526.1_pt6 | contig 11232 bp, 9 predicted proteins | sample 7062171 | NCBI WGS metagenome assembly JABAOF01 (sample SAMN14538628, study PRJNA623070) | marine sediment metagenome | biome: marine biome [ENVO:00000428]; feature: marine pelagic biome [ENVO:01000023]; material: deep marine sediment [ENVO:00002113] | place: India: Gulf of Khambhat ... | reverse complement strand
CTAATGAGTGTCCTATTCCTTATTCAATCACCAAAGCCTCCACTGGGATTTATTACAGCGTTTTTTAAACTGATCGCAGGAGCATTGTCGCCCTATTGGACTATCATAGGCGTAGTTGGAGCTGTCATTGGGTGGATATATGAAGCTTACTGGGCAATTCCAATTGGGATAGTTGGCGCTGGAATGATGATCTGGTACGTCTGGCGATGCACTCGGGATCACAAGGGGTTTGAAGATGCCTTTGGCGCTGGCTGGTCAGACCAAATAGCGCCTCAGCAAGCAGAGCTCATGGCTCAAAAGCGCTGGACATGGTTTTTGAGGATGAAAACATCCCCGGAGCCTTCCTGGGAGCGCGATATCCCTTTCTGGACCATCCCCGGTTCGGATCGGCAACTTCTCTGTGACATCTGGCGTCCGGCTGACGGCAAGACGACTGGCCTGGCATTCGTCTTCTTACACGGAAGTGCCTGGGCCCTACTGGATAAGGATTTTGGCACAAGGCCTTTCTTTCGCCACCTAGCAGCACAGGGGCATACGGTGATGGATGTCGCCTATCGTCTTATTCCTGAAGTGGATATCTACGGCATGGTCGGAGACGCCAAACGTGCTGTTGCCTGGATAAAAGCCAATGCAGACCGTTATGGTTTGAACCATGAAAAGGTTGTTTTAGGGGGCGCTTCTGCAGGCGCACATATTGCCCTATTGGCTGCATATACGCCTCAACATCCTGAATTAACACCGGAGGATCTCGAAAGCGCCGATCTGTCCGTGTGCGGCGTAATCTCCTACTACGGGAACACCGACTTGGTAGCTGGATATAAAGTATTTGATGTAAAAAATATATCAATAAAAATCCCCCCAGTGCCCATTGGCACAAAAGTCGATCCCCAAAAGGCATATCAGTATGCAGGTAGGGTGGATATCTTGTTGGGCGGCCATCCCGAGGAAGTGCCTGACATGTATCGATTAGCCTGCCCAACCGCCCATGTACATCCTGGTTCCCCGCCCACGCTTCTCATGCAAGGGAAGGATGATTTCCTTGTTCCCGTGGACGCTACCTATGCACACTACGCAAAACTGGTTGAATCAGGTGTACCGGCAATCAATGTCGTTTTTCCGTGGACAGACCATGCCTTTGACTTACTATTTCAACAAATATCCCCGCCAGTTCAGTCGACCTTCTACGACGCGGATCGATTTCTGGCGCTATTGTTGAACAAAGATTGAGAACCATAAGCGAACGGCTATGTCGCTGCGCTCCATAGCGGCTCTGACGAGCTCAGGAGAATTGCTAGGCAATTCTCCTGTAAACAAGCCGGAGGCTTGTGACCGCCGCCGCTCAGTTCGAGATTGTTAGGCGCCTATCGCAACATGATTTAACCCGAAGCCATGCTCGAAGGAGATGATTCGATGATACTCATAGTTGGAGCAACCGGTCAGCTTGGAACGGCTGTAATTCGTCGGCTACAAGATTCTCACAAAGAGATACGAGCTTTTGTGCGTCAAACATCCGATTACCAGCGTTTGCAGGATGACTCCACCGAACTAGCATTTGGCGACCTGCGCGACAAGGAGAGTGTTGATGCTGCCTGCAACGGTGTGGAGGTCGTGATTGCGACGGCGAACACAACCGTACCCAGGACGGGACGGTACAGCTTCGAAGCCGATGAGGGACAGGGATACCTCAATCTGATCGAATCCTCTGACCGCAATAATGTCCGGCAATTTATCTTCATGTCTCTACCGGTATCAGAGGTTGATCCACAAATACCTGAGCTTCGATTCAAGAGATTGAATGAACAACGTCTTCAAGAAAGCCGCGTCCCCTACACCATCCTCCGGGGATCACTCCTGATGGACATGTGGTTGGCTCTCATCGGGAGCAATATTCCTTTGCGCGGTGCGGAGGCAGCAACCTTACACAGGTCCTTCTGGTTTGCCCGGCTTTTCATGCGTCTGGTTGGCGGCATGATTGAGAACCGAGGAGTCGCTGTGATTAATGGTGATGGCAAAGCCCGCCATGCCTTTCTCGCAATAGATGACGCGGCTGCTTTCCTGGTCAACACAATTGACCATCCTGATGCCCACAATGCCATTATTGAGATCGGTGGTCCAGACATCATGTCATGGGACGACGCAGTGGCCACATTCGCGGAGGTCCTTGGTCGTCCGGTCCGTGCAACGTATTCGCCTCCGGGTGTCTTTCGCTTCATGTTGAAGGTGCTCATGCCATTCTCCCCTGCTGTTGCGAACGTCATGGGGTTGAATTGGTGGTCTGGTATCTGTGACAGTCCTTATGACTCACTGGAAGCGGCCGAACGTTTTGGTGTGACACTAACCAGTATGGAACAGTTCCTTCGAGGGAAGCTGAGTCTACCGGTTGACTGAGATAGTGTTGGATTCACAGCGATGATGCAGTAATTTGCCAAATGGCGTCTAACTGCTCGCTGAAGCGGACGGCTGATCGTCTCCGCCGGATAACGGCTCAAGGACAAAGCCCAAGAGCTCAGCGGAATTCCTTCAGGATTCTGCACGCGTACAACATCATAGAAATTCGCCTCCGCTCAGCTCGCGGCCGTTAGACCGCTCGGGATATATTTTCAATACAGACTAAGGTAAGGCACAAATATGAATGACAAAGACATCTTATTAGATTTACTTGGTACTTTCTCAGGTTGGGTTCATTGGGTTATGGATGGGATGTCGCTTGATACTCTTAGATGGCAGCCTGACAATGAGGCGAACAACATAGCTGTTACGGTGTGGCACGTCAGTCGATCGTTTGACTTGCTTAAGGTTCGTGTGATGGAAAATCGATCCATTTCGCATAAGCGCTGGGCTGCCAATCTTCGCCGAGGATCTGCCTACATTGAGAAATAGCTGGATATCGTTATTGGAACAAGGTGCGGAAACGATTTATCCAGCACATGGTGATCCTTTTCCTGCCGAGGAAATTCTAAAGACCCTGCCCAAATTCTAGAAAACCTTTGGATATTGGACTGAAAGGATCAACTCACCACATAACACCTCAATGCGTCTGACCATGGATGTGTGTCGATTTGGTGTCTTGTAATCTGATCCCTGGTAGATTAGTTTGAGGCTATTAGGCCGTATTTCGAGTGCTTTGTATTTCGGGGCTGATCAGCTTAATCAAATCTTCGTCCAACGACCTGACCTCGACGAATGGATGGATATGAATTTCCATGGCCGGATATCACGGGGCTTAGCAATATAGATCACCGTCCGCCCATCGTTAGAGAACAGATTGTCGACGGCACCTACAGGAAAGTCCGCCAGCTGGTTTCGAGAGAATGACGCCGCCGAACATCTCGCTGGAGAGGCTCCACCGCAATATATCAAGCGATCGCTGGGTTACGAACTTGTCTTAAGTGATAGACCGACGTCTCTACCGGAGGGTGATCAGCCCCAGCGCTGAGGAGCGTTGGGTGAGATGCTGCTTCCAAACTCAATTGAATGGATCGGCACTCCGCTTTATAACGTACACCCAACGTCAAAGGAGATATCGAGGTCAAATCCGGATAGGCCCGGGGCTGTGTCGAACTCAAATTGAAGTGCTTTCTTCTCACTTGGGTTTACCTGGCGGTCTATGTCCTCCCCGGTCCATTCGGAATTGATGTTCGTTGGCGGTGTATCATCCCCGGTCTCCCAGATCACTTTCCCCGCCAATTTCACTTCTATGAGCTTTGTCCCCTCGATCGGCCAATCGATCACAATCTGCGTAATGGTGATGATCTCCGCACTATTGTTCGTCACATCCCAAATCACATTTTCATTATCAACCGTGAATCCATCAAGTACGAGAGAGGCGCATATATTTTCTGTTGGTGTTGGTGTGGGCGTGTCGCTGGCGATAGGCGTGTCCGTTGCCGTCGGTGTAGGTGTGTCCGTGATGATCGGTGTTTCTGTCGCCATAGGTGTGGGTGTGTCGGTAACAGCGGGAGTGTCTGTCACTGTTGCCATGGGCGTTTCAGTTGGCGTGGGTGTATCTGTCGATGTGCTAGTCGGTGTGTTGCTGGGAGTAGCCGTGGGGGTCAACGGTAAAGGTGGAGACATTGGACACCCCATCTCATTCGCGCTATTGAACAAGCCTTCCGTTGGCTGGTATTCTCCACTATTAAACGCATCCTGGAACATGGTGATGACTTCATCTTCTGGGAAGAAAGTGTATGCGATGTCTGGGTGAGCGCTGTTGAGAAGAGCTGCAACCGCCTGGCGCATCAAAGCATTGACGTCTCCTCCCTTAAGCTCCAAGGCTTGTAACAGCGTAGGTTCGTCTGTTACATCTACGCCAAATACATCCTCAAAGGGTGTCCCTGGAGTATATTCCCCAGGCCAATAGCCGAAGTGATTCTCTTGCTTCCAGAAGCCAACGGAACAGCCCTGCAAGTGTGAAGTGTTGACTGTGCCCGAAATGGTTAATACCTTTGACCACAGTGTATCGCCCACTGGGATGAGCAGGGTCAGCAGCAGAAGCACAGCCAGCCAGCCCAGCAATGGAGGCAATCGCCTCCCATGATCCTTCAGCCTCTGTATCACTGGATCCACTCGATTAACCTTCGTATCCCGATGCCCACCCACCCGATCTTGGGCACGACGAGGATCACTTTCCCCTCCATCTTACTCTCCGGCAGCGGGGCATCATCAACGTTATTCGCGTCGCCCCGCGTGATAAATTGGATCTGACTCCCGACCTTCTGGATCTCTGTCACACGGTGGAGGACGTAGGACCTTCCCAGTTGGAAGCGTACGATATCGCCCACCTCCACATTATCGGCAGGGACCTCACGGGTGATGACCACATCACCGGCCTTCAGAGCTGGCTCCATGCTCACCCCGCTGACGAGGGTTGGTTGAAAGCCGAATAGCCCGGTGTTGAACCAAAGAAGGGTAACGGCCGTCAGTCCCACCAACGCCCACATTTTTAGCGATCCACCCTCCTTCTTGGATAGCTCCGTATCTCGCGTCGTTTTTGCTTGTACCTGATTCCAAATGACAAGCATCCCCAAGGCAGGAGCAATCGTGCCAACGAAAGCTGTCACGATCCACTCCAGATCGGGCAAGATGGGCGAAAGCCACTCAAAGAGTTGAAACGTACCCCGGTAAACCATAGAAACCACTGGTCCACCGATGAGCGCAAGGAAGGAAGCCAGCAAGTTCTCAGCGACAGTGGGCAGGAAGGTCTCGCCGGAGACCCTAAAAAGTGTCATCGCGTTGTCAATAGTTGCGATCCTAGCGGCGGGGATGCTGATCAGTGAGAAGAACAACGCTACCAACACCAGCCTTAAGGTAGGGCTATGATTGCGGAACAATCCTAAGAGGTAGGCACGGCTCATTTCGACACCCACCAGGGTCGTCGTTAGGTACAGGATATTCCCTAAGACCATGGGGAAGCGGTGAGCATACGGAGAGTGGCCAAAACCTAAGAACAAACCGGCGATGATGAACAATGCAACTTGAAACATCCCAATCAAGAAGGCCATGACCACTACCGCTTTGCTTGGACGAGGCCGATCTACAAGGTCAAATTTCCATCCGATGAAGGCAAGGAAGGCTAGTGAGGACCAGACCAAAGGCTGTGCCAGGTAGATATTGACTGGAGCTGGTAAGACGCGCGGGAATCGAAAATTGATAAGGATGAAAATTCCAATCATACATGTGACGATAGCCAGCCACAGCCATCTCCAAGCCTTGCGGTTCGATGGGCGAATCTGAGGCACATCATGTGTGGGCGGAGTGAAGAGGATTTGTGCGCCTCTCTTTACTAAGGATGTCTTTTCAGCCATGCTTCAAAACCTCGATCCATTGCAGGAAACAGCTTCTCTGCGAAGCCCTCAGATTTCTAGGTTGTTGAGCGCGTCACAAACGCTATACAAGGTATTGAATTGCTTTTTGGTCTCTACGGTTCCGTACTTTAATTCAATGTTTGCGATGATCTCCTGCAGGCTGGCGTTTTCAGGATTTGCTAGGTCAAGATAGTTATCGGGATCATGCTGGGTGACATCGTGGAATTCAGTGGAACACAGAAGGCCGGATTGCTCGTTCAAACGAGTTGCCAGATATTGCGCCAGAAAGCGTGTTTCAGCTGTTGTTCCCTTACCTACCGCGGCTTCGAAGACAGCCTGCATTTCCTCGATGGTGGTGGCATCAAGCCAATCGGAGCTGGCTGCGATTGTCAACAGCCAGGCTTCGATCTGATCCTGGGTGAAGGTGTTGTGAGAGTCCCAGGATTTCCAGAACCCAATGGTTGCTTGCGTAGGTTCGGAGAATGTCTTCTGGATCGTAAACGTATAGTTGGCCCAATGTTCGGCTTCCTGCTCGACGTGGACCGTGAACGTCTCTACCTCGGCCTCAGAAGGGTTCAAGATACCGCAAGATTGAGGGTCGGGCTCTGTCACAGTCAACTCGTCCGGTGCAATGATCTCCGGCCTCGTGAATACGAGACTTCCCAAACCGACGTTGGTGATCTCGACCCAAAACTGGCAAGTGTAGCTGGGGTAGCCGTTGGTGATGGTCAGACTAACTGTCTCCCCGTTACCATCAACCAAAGCTTCACAATTTGCAACATCTTTGTCGTAGCCAGGGTCGATGCCGCCGATGTCGTCGTTGGTATACGCATCTGTGAACTCGACATTCAACTCCTCGGTGTTCACAGTGCCCTCGATGCTCAGGGTTTGACTCCAAAAGCGCTCCGCCAGACCCAGGCTGGCCACGCCTACGATGAGCGCGATCAAGAATATCGCAACCGACTGAGAGGTCGATCGAGTGACTGTTCTCCATGTCAAAGATTGTCGCTTACTTCCTACTGGTCGCATCCAATCATCCACTCTGACGAGGATTATCCTCAATGATTTCATAGGTTTCTTTGTGAGAGTATTGAACACATCTTCCACTTACATGGATCATGGCACCTCGTTCCACTGCGCCAGTTCGATGCGCACTTCAAATGAGAAAGTTGAGTCACTCGGTGCCTCCTCCTTGACGTGCATATCTATGTCCATGAGAACTTCTTGGCTGGGGTCGATCTGCTGCCCCAGCTCGATGTCCGTGATGTGAAGGTTCAGGTCGGGTTCTCCATCCGGCTCGCCTTCTGGACCGGTCAGATCCAACTCGTAAATCGTGCTCGGTTGGGCATCCTCGATGATGATCGTCCCCTGATCGTCGATGATGTCAATCTTGAGCACCTTCACCGGGATGCTGCCGTTATTGTGGATATGGAACCAGGCAGTGCAGAAATAGGAAGGGTAACCATCCAAGATCTCCACCTCGGCGTTCTGATCACCCACCTGATCGGGATCCTCGTCCGCCGTTTTCGCCAAGCACTGCCCGATGTCCATGTCCTTACGTGGAGCGTTCTCACCGGAGCCGTCGGGGTCGCAACTGGTCAGCTTCCCCTCCGGGTCCTCGTCAACAGTGCCGTCGTCGTCATTATCCTCCCCATCGATAGGGTCTTCGTCGATCTCCCCGTCGCCATCGTCATCGACGGGAGGAGAGGCGCAGAGGCCGGTATCTTCAGCGTCCAGGCTGACGTCATTCACCACATTGTCGTCATCGGTGAAGGCTTGCGTGAACTCCGCGTTGACGTCCCCGGTGTTGACGGTGACACCGATAGTGAGGGTCTTACTCCACAGGCCATACGCAACACCTAATGCAGACAAAGATAGGATCAGCAACATAAACAACATGCCGACCGGAGGAGCTCCGCTCTCGCTTTTCGATGGCGTTCCAGTCGTCATTCCGCTCATGGGTAGAACTTCCCGGACCTTCCTGTTGAACACAAACTAATCTCCCTCATCCGAAAATGGTTTCGCTCCGGAGGGGTTCAGGTTCAGGGGCGTAAGGTGAATACGAACGACCTCATCTCTTGCATGGGGCACGGGTGAGGCTCCGGAACCTCCCCGCGCCACCAACCCTGAGTTTCTTGGGTGACGTAACGATGTTTTGTTTCTGTCCGGGTGGCCGGGTAGTTGCCGACCCCCCGGACAGGTACCTCGCTCACATCAACACAGTTTGGTGATATATCGATTCCAATTAATAATCGATCAGCTTTGTTCCCAAAGCCGCGCCGGACATGCCATCACTGGATGGGTCACCAAAGCCGTAAGTGTCGTCCAGAATGTTGGCATCTCCGATTACGATTAAGTCGCTGCCGGGCCGCGCCGGTGCACCCGCAACTTGGTCAACTGCTATCCAAGTCGCGTCGTGCTTTACCCCAACCCCACACGTGTAGGGTGGATCATCGACCCTCGCCAAGCTAACGGCTGAACCACTCAAGTCAAGAGGGGTGGTTGCGGCGGGATCGAGAGACGCCAGTCCATTAGTCAGTTGATCTGGTGTAAAGACCGTAAGCGGGGCACAACTGTCGCCATCTGGGGTAGCATAGGTAGTGGGCGTTCTCTTCTGAATGCCAATTCCCAAGTTGGTCAACAGATTGTTGGGCACACTCGTGCCGGCGAAATTGTTCCAATCTGTCACCACAACGACGCGTCCGCCATCCTTCATGTAATCACTTAATTCAGCAACTTGAGCAGCTGTGAAGTCGTCTGTGTCATCTTCGTTTCCAGGACCATAGAGGACGACCAGCCGGTAGATGCTCAGGTCGGTTGGCCACGTGTCCGTGTAGTCGACAGCGAAGCTCATTCCTTCATAATGGCTCTTTAGAGAGAACAGCTCACCATCTGAGCCCGGATAACCAAAAGCTGAGCCCGGGCCGATACCACTGTTGCCGTAGTAGAGCAGGACTTTGCAGCCCTCGTTCCACTGGTGGAGCAGCACCTCCACAGTGTAATTGAGGGTTCCTCCCTGAGGTGCTTCCTGGAGCACGTGCTGATCGATGTCCATCTGGACCAGCTCGTTGGGTTCAATTTGCTGGCAGACTTTAATCTCCGAAACGTGGATTTCCACATCGGCTAGCTCATCATCATCAAGATCGAAGGGCGTGATGACACTTGGCCTTACAGGCTGCCCGTTGATCTTTACAGATTGGACCTTAACCGGGATGGATCCATCGTTGAGGATATCGAACCACGCGGTGCAGTAGTAACTTGGATAGACGTTGTATTTGGTAACTTTTGCAGTCTGAGGATCCAAGATTTCCGCAACGCATGCAGCCACATCCTTGTCATAGTGCGGCTTGATGTCTTTACCACTGGCCGCGGGGTCGCAGCTAGTGAAGCCACTGATCGGATTGTCGTCACCTTCGGTGAACCGGTCAACATCACCCAGGTCGATACATTCGTCTGTATCCTGGGAATCTTTGTCCGGATTGTCCACCTTGTCATCATCATCGGTGAAGGCGTCCATAAACATTGCATGCACGTCGCCTGTTCTTACTTCGCCGGTAATGACGAGGGTCTTGCTCCACAAGCCATATCCAACACCTAGGCTGGCTAACGCCAGTACCATGATCATGAACAACACGCCGACAGGTATCGTCTTTCGTTCTTTCATAGGATTTCCTCCTCGTACGCTATCTCCTATCCAAGCAGGAGAAAACCATCCTGATCATCACGCTTCTGCACTATCACCTCCTTCCAATATTGAGCGCGATTGAAATCCTCAAGGTGTGCTATACTAGAATGCGCACAGAGGGTGCAATCCCGCGCCCCGAGTGTTTGGCCTCGGCCGGCCATAACCCGGCCGAGGCGCTTTCGTATTTAATTACAATATCCGGCTTCAGATAGCCGGAATCGTTAATAAACCCATAACGGACCCATCGATCCTTTGGACCGGTCAGCGACCAAAGCGGGCCCTTGCATCATCACGTCCACCCCTGGTTGTTAGCTGTTGCTGTTGTTATGTGCCAAGATCATGCGGCTGGAAAACAAACCCCTGTTGATACCACACAAATCCTTGTCACCTGTGGTTCAACACGAGTTGTTTAAGCAGATGCCAGTCTTAATGAGGAGAATGATCATCAAAAGTCGTTCACCCCCCTGGCACTTCCATCATACAACATCATGGTCACTAAAAGGTAAACAGAAGGTAAATATTCTTGCGCTCCGAGCTCACTCCACGACCGGGAAAGGTATTCTCAGTGGTCGTAAAGGGTTTCGTGTTGGAATGGGAGCCATTCATACGGCATCGTCAGGCTACATCAAGGTAAGATGTACAGATCTTACGAGGAGCCCTTCTTCTTCCCGGGGATGGGGCGTGTGTCCTCCTCGAATGTGTAGCCCGATCCGCGGATCGTGACGATGAATTCTGGGTTGGAAGGATCCTGCTCAATCTTATTTCTCAAACGATAGATGAATTGTTTCACGAGGTGATGCTCACCTCTGTACTCGGGTCCCCATACATTGGCCAGCAGCGCATCAGCACTGAGGACCTTGCCCTGGTTTTTTACCAGATAGACTAGGAGATCATATTCCTTCGGCGTCAGATACACCGACCGACCATCATTTATAAAAATCAATCGGCGGGACGCGTCCGCAACGAGTAAGGCTTCACCATGCGTTAATCGGAACGGGGGAATAGGTGCATTTGCCCGCCGGCGAAGAAAAGCTCTCATGCGCGCAACGAGTTCTTTGTAGTTGTATGGCTTGACCATGTAGTCGTCGGCGCCAACCCGAAGACCGTGCACGATATCTTCGGTATAGCGCCTCCCGCTGACTAGGATGATGATCGCGTCGGTCAGGGTGCGTAAGCGCTGGCACACCTCAAATCCGTCCACACCAGGCATGATAATGTCGAGAACGATTACGTCTGGATGCATCTCATACGCCAGACGCATCCCCGCCATATCTGTAGAGGCAGTAAAAACGTCAAAACCATCCATGCGCAGGCGCGTGCTGAGGATCTTGAGTACCTTAATTTCATCGTCGATGACCAATATCCGAGGTTTCATCGGCTTGCACCCTCACTCCCATTGGCCACTTTGAGTTCTTCTACGATGTGCTGAGTTACTACTGAGGCAAGTCGTCCAGAGCACACTCCCCCAACTCTGACGAGAGGCTTAGCGATGTTTATAGTGTAGCATGGCACAGTACAATTGGTAAAGAATTCGTAGATTTAAGAGGTGTTTTTGGATTTAAATAGCTCCGAAGCGCATAGATTAGGGGCTGATTTGAGTTTCGAAGACAATGGGTCGCCATTATACGGATTGTTAAACCTGAATTTTCTAATGCATAACCACACTGGACAACCACAGAAGAGAAACGTACTAACAAACCTGAATCTAAGAGGAGTTATGCCGAGTGTTAGTTTACTTCGGTT
>JABAOF010004649.1_pt1 | contig 11234 bp, 5 predicted proteins | sample 7062171 | NCBI WGS metagenome assembly JABAOF01 (sample SAMN14538628, study PRJNA623070) | marine sediment metagenome | biome: marine biome [ENVO:00000428]; feature: marine pelagic biome [ENVO:01000023]; material: deep marine sediment [ENVO:00002113] | place: India: Gulf of Khambhat ... | reverse complement strand
AAGAGTTCGAATTTCAGAAAAATCCTCGTCACTGTTCAATTCACGGTATCGGTGTTTCTTATCATTTCCACACTGGTTGTTTTCAGTCAACTTGAGTATATACGGAATAGAAAATTAGGTTATGATAAAGAGCATATCATTTACCTGCCAGCAAGAGGTGATATTCCTGCAAATTATGAGCCGGCAAAGAATGAATTATTGAAGCATAATGATATATTAAATGTAACAGTCGGTTCGAGTCTCCCTACTCTGCCCGGACACTACTGGAGCGGTCTGGATTGGCCAGCCAAAGATCCGGCTAGCAAGCCTGCGATGTGGTTTTATTCCGTCGATTTTGACTTTATTAAGACGTTCGACATCAAGATGGCTTCGGGACGAGATTACTCGAAAGACTTATCTACAGACAGTTCAAATTATATTATCAATGAAACGGCAGCAAAATATATGGGATTATCTGACCCGATAGGAAAATGGTTTGCGAGAGGAGAGAAACGAGGAACAATCATCGGGGTCGTGAAGGATTTTCACTTCGAAACGATTAAAAAGACCGTCGAGCCTCTGGTTTTACACATATCGCCGTTCTATCAATATATATTTGTTAAAGTTCGTCCTGATAATCTATCGGGAGTCATACATTATATTGAGGATGTATGGGAGAGGTTTAATCCTGAATTCCCGATGGAATATCATTTTCTTGATGAGGCATTCAACCAAATTTATCGGACTGAATACCGAATGGGTATTCTTTTTAGATATTTTACAGCATTAGCAATTTTTATTTCGTCTCTTGGATTATTGGGACTTGCCTCATTCATGGCTCAGGAGCGCACCAAGGAGATTGGAATCAGAAAAGTATTAGGAGCATCGCAGTCAAATATCTTCTTGTTGCTTTCAAAAAATTTCATGTTTTATATGGCTATGTCGAATATCATTGGTTGGGCCATTGCTTATATAAGCATGAGCAAATGGCTTCAGAACTGGGCGTACCATACACAGTTTCACGTCTTGTTCTTCATTTTGGCTGCCCTGATTTCCTTTATAATCGTTCTCATGTCGGTTAGTTACCAGGCCATCAAGGCAGCCCTGGCCAATCCGATAGATTCCTTACATTATGAATAAATCATATTGCGCACAAGGCGTATTTATTGGGAATCTGGTAATATCTACAAAAAAAAATGTAATACTATTGCTGAGGGTAGATAAGTCCATCACAATAAAAGTATATTCAGTATGCTGTGCAGCGGGAAATATTTAGAAAACAACAGGAATTTGACCATCTCCCTCCTACTTGTTATTCTATTACTGTAATATTTTAGGGAAAAATGAGCACAAAGTGCCCGAATTGCCAGACTGACAACACCTCTGATTCTCGTTTCTGTAAAAACTGTGCCTCACCACTCCCTCTTTCAGAAGAGATGTCTGCCTCTCCCACACGGACTCTTGAAACCCCGGTCAGAGAATTGACCCGGGGAACCACCTTTGCCGGACGGTACGAGTTCATCGAGGAGCTCGGGAGAGGAGGTATGGGCAAGGTCTACAAGGTATTCGACAAAAAAATCAATGATGAAGTGGCCATTAAAATTTTAAAACCAGAGATCTCCGATGACGAGAAGATTATTGAGCGCTTCAGCAACGAATTGAAGCTTGCCCGCAAAATCGTCCATAAGAATGTCGGCCGGATGTATGACATCAACGATGAAGACGGAACTCACTTCATCACCATGGAGTACGTGCCCGGCGAGGATTTAAAAAGTTTCATCAAGAGAGTCGGCCACTTGCCCACAGGAAAAGCGATCTCAATTGCCAAACAGGTATGTGAAGGCTTGGTCGAAGCCCATCGTCTGGGCGTTGTCCACCGTGATTTAAAACCGAGCAACATCATGATCGACCTAGAGGGCAATGCACGGATCATGGATTTTGGCATTGCCCGCTCATTAAAAACGAAAGGTTTGACAAGCACAGGAGTGATGGTTGGTACACCCGAGTACATGTCTCCGGAGCAGGTGGAGGGCAAGGAAATTGACAGGCGCTCAGACATCTATTCTTTGGGCGTGATTCTTTTCGAGATGCTGACAGGAAAAGCGCCGTTTTCAGGAGAAACTCCATACAGTATCGCTTTCAAACATAAGACAGAACCACCACCAGACCCGAAAGAGTTGAATGTTCAGATACCGGAAAAGCTGAGTCGGGTGATTCTGAAATGCATGGGGAAAGCCAAGGAGGAGAGGTACCAGAAGGCTGAAGAACTGTTCTCAGATCTAACCCAGATAGAAAAAGCCATCCCGACAACAGAGAAAGTTATTCCGAAAAAAAAGCCACGCACTTTGAAAAAAACACGCATTTTGAAAGAAAAGAAAGTATCTATTGGAGCAAAGAAGGCCCTTATCCCAGCGCTGGTCGTTGTTTTCCTGGCTATCCTGGTGGCGGCTGTCTTGTGGATTTTTCGCGGCGGAGAACCTATGCACGTCGCAGAGCCCATTTCGGTCATGGTCGTTGATTTTCAAAACCTGACTGGAGAATCCGTATTTGATGGGGCTTTGGAGCAGGCACTCTGTGCAAGTTTAAGAGACATGCCCTTCATTTTGAATGCCTATTCACCTCCACAAGTCCGACAGATGGCGAGCAGGATCGGCGCTTTAGTGAAGCCTAAACCTGATCCTCAGTCAAATGATCTGGCTAAAGCCGAGCGAGAGCTCGAGATGGCTAAAGTCGACCTTAAGAAGGCCGAGTTTGAATACACTCGGATGAAGAAATTGTTCAATAATAATATGGCTTCCCGACAAGAATTTGATGAAGCTGAAAACGAGTTTGAAAAGCTTCAGATCAGAACAAAAGATGCTCAGGAGAGAGTCGATGCTATCAAGGAGGGTCGGACGAAGGTCGCTGACCGACCAGAGGAGACAGCCAGAAAGCTTTCTTTTGAGGGGAGGTTAGACATCAATAAAATCCGGCAGATCGGCCAAAATATGGAAGTAGATATCATGATATACGGCGTGATCAAGCGGGAGGAAAAGGGATATGGGATAAACGTTATAGCCTCAAATGTCGACAACTACCTGCAAATCGCCAAAATATCTGAAACCATAAAAACAAAGGCTAAATGGGAAAAATCGATAAACCGAATTGCTTCCGGACTGCGCTCAAAGCTTCAAGAGCATCTCTTAACCTACGCATCCCTGGAGGCGATGAGCGCCTACGCTCGGGCGGAAGAGCTTGTTGCAGCGGGTAATTTCCAGGATGCCATCCAAGAGTACCAACAAGCCATCCAAAAAGACCCGGATTTATCCCTTGCCTATGTTGGCTTATCCGCAGCCTATCGCCAAGTAGGTGACTTTGAAAAGAGTGGCGAATATCTCAACATGGCGTATGCAAGGAGAGGGCAGCTGCCTGAAAGGGACCGAGACCGCGTATATTCCTTAAAGCAGCAAGCTCAAAAGCAGCAGGCAGGCACTCCCTTTCCAACCATCGAGCCCATTTCCGTACTTGTTTCGGACTTCCAGAATGAGACAGGAGAGCCGATCTTTGAGGGAACTATGGAACAGTTTTTTTCGGTCGGGTTGGAGAAATCTTCCTTTATCGATACGTTCAACCGGGCATCAGCAAGGAGTACAGCCAGAAGATTGAGTGGGAAGAAAGAAGGAAAGCTGGGCCTGGAAGAATCTCGGCTTGTGAGTTTAAGAACTGGGATTGATTCTGTGGTGAGTGGTTCAATAAAAAAGGGCGATGAAGGATACGACATTCATGTCTGGATGGAAAACCCTGAAACAGAAGAGAAAATCGTCGAGAATGTCTCGACTATAAAATCAAAAGAAGAGTTGCCTATGGCAATGAATATCCTTTCTTCTCAACTTGTATCCTCATTAGGATCAGCTCCATTCGATCCAACCCAGATAGCACTAGGAAAAGTTTTCACTACCTCTTCAGTCGAGGCAATGAGAGCTTATGATCGCGCGGAAGAGTTCATAGGTAAATATAAATACGATGAAGCCATAGAACAGTATCTAATAGCCATCAATAGTGATCCTGATTTTGGGCGTGCCTACGTTGGCCTGGCGACTATCTATAGCAATCGGAGACAATACCAGGAGGCTGAGAAATATTACAAAGAAGCCTTGGCGCGTAAAGACCGGATGCCTGAGCGTGAGAAGTACAGGACCTTAGGTGTGTATTTCTTTAGAAAACGCGATTTTAAGAAAGCAATAGAATATAACAGTACACTCGTCGAAAAATTTCCAGCGGATTTAACCGGAAACACAAATCTCGGCCTTGCCTATTACTTCACGAGAAACATGAACAAAGCAGTCGAGCAAGGGCTGAGAGCTATTGATCTTCGCCCTGGAAACTATGATTTGCATAATCACATGATCTGGTATGCCATCGGCGCTGGAGATCTCGAGCTAGCCAGGCAGTATACTGAAAAAGTTTTAGAGATTAGCCCTGGAAGACAAGTTTGTACGTTTTATTCTTCTTTGGCTCTGATCGAGCTCCTCCAAGGCAGACCAGAGAAAGCGGCTGAAGCTTATCGTACGACCGAAGCTTGGGGATCAACCCCAACTTCAATTGCAAAAACAGGGTTGGCAGACTTGGCTCTGTATGAAGGACGTTTGAGTGATGCAAATAAAATTCTCGAGAAGGCGATCGAAGAAGACCGTAAACTCGGCTTTCCGGCGCGCAAGTTAATAATGCTTGCAGAGTTACATTTCTCTCAGGGACAGTCAGCGTCCGCTTTAGAAGCAGTCGAGGAAGCGGTGAAAGAGAGTGACCGCCTGGATGTCATTTTCCCCGCGGCTCAGATTTATGAGCAGTCCGGTCAGGTAGAAAAAGCAAAGGCCCTGGCAGCCAAACTGAGCGAGACTCCTGAAGCCGATTTTCAAGCCTATTCCAAGTTGATCGAAGGCGACATCCAACTGGGAAAAGATGATTTTGAAGGAGCGGTTCGCCTCTACATGGAAGCTCAAAACTTGCTGAATACCTGGCACGGCCGTTTCGCTTTGGGCAAGGCCTATCTCCAGAATGAACTTCCCTCTCAAGCCGTCTCAGAGTTTGGCGCGTGTTTAGAACGCAAGGGCGAGGCTGTCACAATGTTTTTGAATGATGTCCCTACAGCCAGGTATTTGCCCCAAATCTACTATTATATGGGAAGAGCCTTGGAAGGGATGGGAAACGCTTCTGCCTCAGAATCCTACCGAGACTTCCTGAAAATCAAAGAGAAAGGCGAGGCCGATTGGATGGTCGAGGATGCCCGCCGCCGCCTTTCCAGGTAGAGACCGGAAGACAAGTCAGGGCATGAAAAAACCATTACCATTTATCCTTATCATCATGACGACTATCATTCTGTCATTTCCGAGCTACTGTCAGGAGGGGAGAGGAAGCGGGCGAGTTTTTGGATACGTATTTGACGAAGAAGGCCAACCCATTTCAGGTGTCAAGGTTGTGATGGAATCTTCCGTTTATGATTTCAAACGGGAAACAACCAGTGACCGGAACGGAAAATGGGTGTTAATGGGTTTTGGCAAAGATGTCTACAGGTTCACCTTTTCGAAGACAGGATATAAAACTGTTTTATCCCAGGTTTCGCTTTCAGGAATAAATCGCAATCCGGAACAGCGGATTGTTATGGAACGATACTCCCTACAGCAATCATCTCAAGTGATTCCGCTTGAAGATAAAAGTAAACTGGATAAAGCCGTCCAATTATCTGAAGAAGGGGAATATACTGAAGCGCTGGAGCTTTATAAAGAATTTGTGGATGCCTATCCAGATGTGTATCAGGCCCGGTACAATCTCGCCAGCACATACTTAAAGCTTAAGCAGTATGACGCGGCAATTATTGAGTTGAAAAAAGTATTGGAGGCGCTGCTTGAACAAGGAGATGATGCCGAAGCTAGGAAGAAGTCAGGAGAGGTTCATGTTTTGATCGCAGAAGCGTACATGGATCAAAAAAACCATGAAGAAGCGGCAGTCCATTATACGAAAGCCATGGAAATCAATCCTCCGACTGATGCGGCTATTGCCTTCAACGTGGCTGAGATAATGTTTACTGCCAATAAAGTGGATGAAGCCATCAAATACTATCAATTAGCATCTCGACTCAAACCTGATAACGGGATTTATTATCTCAAACTCGGATATGCTTATCTGAATAAAAGTGATATTCCTTCCGCCATCAAAAACTTTGAAAAGTTTCTGGAATTATCCCCTGAGGATCCCAAGGCTGAATCTATCAAAAACTTAATTCGCTCGCTCAGACGCAAAAACCCATAACTTCTCACACTTATTTTAACGATCGAGATAACATTCTCTATACAATTCCGCCTCTAAAACAACACTTTTTCTCATCACAAAAACACTTTTATATATTGATGCAAGACTGGAAATATTTGCTTGGTTGGGAAAGAAGGAGGCGCTTTCGCGCCTCCTTCTTTGGGATTGGACTTGCGTGTGCTCTTTTTAGAAATCAAACAAAATTTTTGCGCCAATCCGGAAGACTCTCGGTGGATAAATGTTTGTCATCTCAAGGAACGTCTGGGAGGCCGAACTTGAGACATCTACCACACCAGTCGCTTTGTTAAAGTTGAACACATTGAAGACATCGCAGAAGGCCCTTATTAAAAAGCTGTCTGCGATTCTAAATTCTTTTTCGGCCCGGAGGTCCAGGTTGATTAAGTCTGGAAGTGTGTAGTTACCTCGGGATTCTGCCCGGATCCAAGCATCCCTATTCATAACGAGCCCTAAATCCCTGCTGGATACCCATCTGTCGTGCGGTCGACCTGATAAATAGCTGAAATAGCCACTGAGGCTAATGCCCCAGGGCCCTCTAAAAACACCCTGGATTTTTAACTGATGTCTTCGTTCCAGGTCCACACGACCATAGGCATTGGTATGGGCATTAGGATCGTTGTAGAGGCCAGTTCTTCCCTCGGATTCCCAGAAAGACGTTCCTACCAGACCCTCTGCTTTGTTGTAGAGATAAGATGCATTGAGTGACCAGCCACGGGAAAAACGTTTGACAAGAGTAAACTCGACTCCTTCATAATCCCTCTTCAAATCAGGAGGATTCACCATGTACTTTTCTGCAGGCTCATACCAAAGCTGGTCATAGAAGACAATTGTGTTGTTATCGAATGGATCTGTTGTTTCAACTCTAGTCCATCGGTTAGTAAATACCAGTTCTCCGGTTTCCATTAATGTATCGATGTCAACGACTGTCGCATCGACATCTTCAATCAGATTCCTGTCCCATCTCCGGATATACCGTAAGCCAACAGAGAAGTCTTCCCAAAGCTCTCTTTCTATTCCGACGGAGAACTCAGTTGTATATGGCGTTTTGAGGCCATAGTCTCCATACCCCACCTGGGTGTTAACGCCAGGCACCCATGTGTAATCGAGCCATGTGAGGTTGCCCAGGGCGTCGGTGTATCCACCATAGCCCACCCAGTTGACCGGATGCAGCTCAAAACTGATGGTCGTGTAATTGTCCTGGAGGTATTGAGAAAAGTTAGTTTTCAGTAAAGTCGTTCCGTCCCCGAAAAGGTCGTAAATGACTCCCAGTCTTGGAGAAAAGTTTTTCCATTCGAACGCTTTTATCGCTTTATCTATCACCAAATTCCAGGTTTCCTGGGGATAACCAATATGAGATAGATCTCCAGATCCGGGAATGTCTCCTATCGAGCCATCTTGTTTGGGAAAATAATTCAGGTTGTAATCGAATCGCACACCAAGGTTGAGGCTGAGGTTTTTGAAGATATTCCAGGAATCATTAATAAATACACCTAAGTTGAACGATTTAACCAGTCGATCGTGCCCTGCGAACCAATCTGAGTAGTAAAGATCACCGTCCCATGTGTAGTTCCAAACTCTGGAGAATCCCACACTGTCTTTCGGACCATAAGTTGTCACGACTCGACGACCGGACAAAAGGTTGGATTGAATGCCGAACTTCATTTCGTGGCTTCCGACCAAATCGTCTAGAAAAAGGATCCCATCAAAATTCAACTGGAGACGTTTTCTGGGATTCAGGTCATCCCATCCGTAGCTGTTGGAGCTTAGCCAGGTGTCAGAGGCATAATAGTTTTCAGCCTGATTATGAACGGTCCAGTTAAGATCTTTACTCGACGCACCGAATTTCAAATTAGTGAGCAAATTTCTCCCAAAAGTATGTGTCCAAACGGCGCTGAGTACATAAGTGGGAGATTTATAGGTTGTAGTTGTATCTTCCGTATCATACTGAGATGCCCCATCGTGATCGATGTTACGGAGGGAATAATTGAAGCCCAGAACAACCGTGTCTTTCTGACTAGGCTGGAAGGTGAACTTGATATAAGGATAAAGCGTGTTGTCTTTCCTGGGAGTTTCCACTTGTTTGTCATAAGGAAAACCGGGTGTAAAGTGTTCACTCCTGTAGGTGCTCATGTTCAAGAAGAACCACAGTTTATCTTTGATCAACGGCCCGCCAAGATTGAAACCTGGCTCCACCTCATATTTGGGCCCACTTGTGGATCCTTCCAATGGAGTGCCTATTGTATTGTCAGATTTTAATTTTTCGTGATTGAAGTATGTGGTGATCTCACCCCTAAAATTGTTGCCTCCGGATTTAGTCACGACATTAACAAACGCACCTTTAACTGATCCATGCTCAGCACTGAGTCCACTGGTTTGAACAGAGATCTCTTTCATTATGTCCACACTGAAAATAGTACCAGGAGAGGTACCAACCACTGGGTCATTCATCTGAATTCCATCCAAGTTATAGGAATTATCTCGTATAGCTGCCCCTTGGGAAGAGCTACCTGTGACTCCGGGTATCATGTTGAAGTATGTGATTAGGTTGCGGTCCGCAGGAATAGACTCGAGAAATTCCATATCCAGCGTTGCTGTTTTAGAAACAGACTGACGGTCTAGCGTAGGGGCTTGACCGACGACCGTAATACTCTCTTCTATTCTCTCCGGTGTCATTTGGACATCGACTGTGAACGTTAAATTGGCGTTGACGACAATATCTTGGCGAATGACTTTTGTCATTCCTCCCAATTCAAAAGTGAGGTTGTACTTTCCAGGAGCCAAATTCGTGAAGCGGTATTGACCTTTATCATTGGTAGCAGTGGTCATCTTATCCAACACCATGTCAGGCGACTGAAGTGTAACTACCACACCAGCAACAGGCTGCCCGTCATCAACCTGAACGGTGCCTTTAATAGCGCCTGTCTGTCCCATCTGGGCAAATGATAAAGATGCTAGCATGGATAAGACTGAGACAAGTATTAGGGTTTTTTTTCGCATAACAACTCCTCCTTTTACCGATTTAAAACATTTGACTGAGAATATGTCTGAACTGATTTTTTTATCACCCCCTTGTTTAAAATTTTTATTTCTCGATTATGTAATTAGCAATTTTTATGCCAATATTTATATGGAATCGGTATACTTTCCTCATAAGGTCTTAAGTGCAAAACCAGATAAAATTATAATAATTGACTCTGGTCCCTTCTTCTAAATTCGAGTAAATTCTTGATTGGCTTTAAGTTGTTGATTTAAAAACAATAAAAGAAGCATTTGTTGATTAGCTGACAGGATTGAAACCTAGAGCCTTCGAATAAATAAGCTGAAATTCTATTCACTGAGATTCTGGCCTGCCAAGTTTTTGCCAGTACTATTCAGAAGTTTATGAATAATTTTTCGTATGATTTTTAGACACAAACAAAGGAAATCTCCTCTCGTTTAGATATGCTCTCGACTCAAATATTTAGCAGCTTTAATTTAATGATTTGCAACGATTTCAAATTTTCCTTAGTATTATTATTTTGAAGCTGTAAAAAGGAGGAATTTCGCATGAAAAAAACACTGCAATTCAACATTTACCTCATCTGTTTGTTATTAGCCTTTTCGGTAGCTCTTGTTGCGCAAAAAGTCGAAACTGTAGACGGTGTTCGGGTCGTCCATAATGAAAAGACAGGAAAATGGGGGAAGACACCTAAAGTTTCAATTGAGTTCATCAGGAATATTGGAGAGCTGGAGACCGAAGATGAGAATCTGGCTTTTCATATTCCTTCGGATATAGCCAAAGACAACCAGGGCAATATCTACATCCTGGATGCTGGAAATCATCGAATCCAGAAGTTTGGTCCGGATGGAAATTATATTGAGACCATAGGGAACAGGGGACAGGGGCCCGGTGAATTCTATTTGCCTTTATCGCTCGATATTGATTCCAGAGGATATTTGTATGTGTCGGACCCGCAGAATCAGAGAGTTCAGATTCTTAAACCGGACGGAACAGATCATAAAACCATATCATTCCATGAAACTCCTGCCGGAACCATCAGGCTCTTGAAATCGGGTGACATGGTCATTGGGAAAGGGGGAATCATATTCTCTTTTGGCCCGGGTGGAGGTTCGCAGAGCCCAGATAAGCTTATGAAAATATTGGACTCTGGAGGAAACGTCCTGAATCAATTCGGAGAGCCAGTTACATATAAAGATTCGTTTGTCAACAGGATGGGCAACAATTTTCGTTTTGCCGTCGATAAAGACGACAGTGTCTATGTCTCATTCGAATACCAGAATCGGATAGAGAAATACTCCCCTCAAGGGGAAATGCTCTGGAAGGCGGATAGGAAACTTGACTACAGTACAGATATATCCAAAGCAAAAGCTCAAGTCAAAAGGACCGGAGGGAATGTTCAAGTCCAAGGGCCACAGATGAACAGGTGTTCTATGGGAGTCGCGGTGGATGCTCGGGGCAGGATCTGGGTTGTCGGTTTTAAGAGGCAATTGAAAGAAGACGAACAAGTGCAGAGCCGTATCGGCGTGCAAATGAACGGCGGACAGCGCAGTGTGTCCATGGCTTATGAAGGAGCCACTGACAACAGAGAAACCGACTCGTTCCAACTGCAGATCTATGACCCGGATGGGATTTTACTCGGAACCATTCCTTTGACCCATTTCGTGGATGATATCCGGATAATCGAAGACCGGCTTTTTCTGTTGGATAAAGCGCGAGGAGCCCAATATTACGAGTACAAGATCATCGATAACTAAATCATAATCACATATTCAATAGATTTTCTCCTTCTTTAGTTCATCTTTTCTTGTTCTTGTCTCAATGTCAATGTACTCATGTCATTGCGAGTGACCGGAGGGAGTGTGGTAATCTCGTTGTTTAAAATTTATTTCTTTTTATGAAATTGCCATGCTTCGCTCTCAATGGGCATAATGGTCAAAAAGTGTTGGTTTTT
>JABAOF010018182.1_pt1 | contig 11238 bp, 11 predicted proteins | sample 7062171 | NCBI WGS metagenome assembly JABAOF01 (sample SAMN14538628, study PRJNA623070) | marine sediment metagenome | biome: marine biome [ENVO:00000428]; feature: marine pelagic biome [ENVO:01000023]; material: deep marine sediment [ENVO:00002113] | place: India: Gulf of Khambhat ... | reverse complement strand
TTATCGGCGATATTGAAGGGACTGGCATGATCCTGCACCACTCCGATGATATTGCTGACACCTACCAGGATGACCGATTTCAAGCTGTGCTTTTCCCTGGTTTGATAAAGATTGCGGATGGCATGAAGAAACTGCCCAAAATAACCGGGATTTAATCCTTCGATTTCATCGATAATCAGGATAAATTTCCGGTCTTTTACAGATGCAATATCATTCTGGAAATCCCCGAAGTTGGTGCTTTTAAATTTTATTCCCCAATTTTCTTCGATTTCTCGAAACAGGTAATTAAAGAATGCAGAACGCGGGGCCTCCTCATAGTTTTCAACATCCACATGGGTAACCTGGTATTCCTGTTTTTCAAGCCTTTGAGCCAGCATCCTGAAGTAGGTGCTTTTACCTGTTTGGCGCGGCGCCCAGATAGTGAAGTATCTTTTTCTTATTGCCAGCTCAAGTCCCCTTTGGATCAATTTTTCCCGGGTTAATGTGTAGTGTTCGTCAGGTATATTGGGACCCGAGGTATTAAAATAACGTTCCGCTTTTTTGATCATGCGGATAGTATAATATAAACAGGTCTATTTTTCAAGTTAGACCGCGGCGCGGCCACCTTTCATGGCCTACTGACCCCGCGCTTTGCTCTTTCCTGAACTGAGAAGGAGTCTTGCCGGTGAATTTCTTAAAGGCAGTATTAAATACCGACTTGGAATAAAAACCGGTATCATAAGCAATTTCCAGGACAGTTTTTCGGGCTTCCCCGGGGTCTGCCAGCCTCTGTTTCGCCTCTTCAATGCGAAACGCATTGATGTAATCATTAAAACTTTTACCCAGGTGCTCATTGATAATCTGAGACAAATGATTGTAGTGGACATGAAGTCGCTCGGAAAGCTTTTTAAGCGTTAAATCCGGGTCCAGGTAGAGTTTTTCTTCTTCCATCAGCCGGGTCAAACGAGGCAGTACCTGTTCCACTGTTTCCGGTAAAAGGGCTGAGGTTTTGTACTTTTCCTTTAGTTCGGATTTTTCTTTTTCTGCGATTTCCGCGCGTTTTTTCTTTGCCCGGGAATACAAATACCAGCCGGTACCGCCAGCAATGAGACACACCAGCAGCAGAAGCAGACCATAAAACACAGGGCCTTTATAAAAGGGGGCTTTTACCCGGAATTTGAACCGGGCCCCTTCATGATTCCAGACACCGTCATTATTACAGGCAATGACGTTGAAACAATAGTCCCCGGGAGCCAGGTTCACATATAAGACCATCCGTTTCTGCTGCGGTGTGGCTTCTGGCGTGGCTTCTTGCCATTGAGGATCATAGCCTTCCAATTTGTAGAGAATCCTTAGTTTGTCCGGGGCTGTAAAACTTAACGCAGTAAAATAAATTTCCACCATACGGGTGGGCGCAGGAAGCATTCCATTCAAAGAAATCGATTGATTATCGGCAATCACGTTTTCAATAACCACAGGCGGCGTCTGGGCAGCGGCGATGATATTTTCCCAGAAACGGTCAAGATCAAAAACAGCAATCCCTTTGACCGTGGGAATATAAAGGATTCCTTTTTTTGTTTTCCAGGCAGAGGGATGCCCGGTCATCACACACTCGCTGCTGTTCATGCCTTCTTTTTCATCAAAAGAGACAACCGTGAGGATGTCAGGGTCACCAAGCCTGGGCCCCTCCTGGGAAGTATTTATTCCACGTAATACAAATACTCCTTTGTAAGAACTCATCCACAGGTGACCCCGGCTGTCTTCACTAATACTAAAGATATAGTTATTGGGTAAGCCGCTTTTTTTGGTAAAGATGGTGTAAGGGCCTGGTTTGGCTTGTGGGAATCGAATCAAACCGCTGCCATTGGTGCCCACCCATAGATGCCCCCGGCTGTCTTCATAAAAAGCCAGAACATCATAATCGAAATGAAACGGTTTGTCAGAAGCAGGAGCATCAGCGGCAAAATTACGGAATTTCCCGTTTTTTAATAAAAAAAGTCCGGCTCGTGTTCCCACTTGCAGCTTACCCTCCCGGTTTTCGCCAATGGTTCGGATAGTAATATCGGAAAGTCCAGCTTCCTGGTGGTAGGTGGTGAATTGTTCGTGTTTCAACCGGTTTAAACCATTGGCTGTACCAATCCAGAGGGAACCGGTCCGGTCCTGGAAGATGGCAGTTACATTGTTGGAGGAGAGGCCATTGTCAGTAGTATATGCATTAACCTGGAATTGGCCCCCTGTTATTTTTACACGGTTAAGGCCCGAAGTTGTACCAATCCAGAGGTTTTTCTCGTTGTCCAAGAAAAGAGTTCTCACCTTGTTGCCGGATAAACCGTCCGCCATGGTAAATGTGGAAATGACCTGATTACCTTTTATTTTAGAGAGACCTTTGCGATCGGTTCCTACCCACAAGGATCCCTCATGGTCCCGGAGCATGGTGTGCACCCTGTTTTCCGGCAAACCGTTCCCAGTGGTAATGGAGCGCACCCGTGATTTTTTTAACCGCACCAAGCCGGCGGTATATGTTCCAATCCATACATTTCCTTCCCGGTCTTCCATCAGGGAGTGGATAAAATCATCCGGGAATCCCTGACGGATGGTAATGGAATCGATAATATGGCCGTCTTTTGTCAGCCGGTAGATTCCCTCACCGTCAGTGCCCACCCACAGCGTACCGCTGCTGTGTTCACGTATGGCCTGGATGGAATTGCCAGAGAGGAGTCTTTTTTTCGTTTTCTGAGAGTATAGTCCTTTTTCCGTACCGATCCAAAGTGAGCCGGAACCATCCTGGTGGAGGGTAGTAACTTCCGCACCGGCAAGGATGTCTTCCAGGGGAGTGGGAGCAGGCAGGAATTTACCGTTTTTCATGAGATTAATCCCGCCGCCAACCGTGCCAATCCACAACGTACCGCTGCTGTCCAATTTAAGAGAACTGACTGAGTATGCTGAAAGACCATCTTCAACCGTATAGGCTTTAATTTCTTCTCCTTTCAAGCGGTTGAGCCCATTGTTGGTGCCGATCCACAGGGTGTTGTTTTTATCACCGATAATGGCCCTGACTGTATTGTTGGACAGTCCCTGCCCGGCGGTATAATATACTGACCATTTTCCCTCTTTCAATCGACTGATGCCTCCTCCATCGGTCCCCACCCATAGGGCACCGTTTTTATCCTCATAAAGGCACAGGATGCTGTCGTTTTTGAGACCCGGGGTATTCCAGCGGTTATACACCTGAAACCTGACACCGTCAAAACGAACCAACCCGCTTTGTGTTCCAAACCAGATATACCCATCCCGGGTCCGGATCATACTCAATACCGAATTCTGGGGCAGCCCGTCTTCAATGCTCCATACAGTAACAATGTACCGCTGTTTACCCACTACAATGGAGGAGGCTTGAAGATCAATACATATGACATGCAAAACTAATATCAAACAAATACAAACAAACGTTTCTCTTTTATTTCGCATTATTCCAACACGCCAACACTCCATTACTCCATTACTCCCCTACTCCATCTTAGCATACCTACTTGATCTTTTGGATGTGCAGCTCCCATAGTTCTTCATCTTCATTTTCCACCAGGCTGTAGAAGATGTTGTCCTGGATTCCATACAAATCCAACGCAAGCATCGGTTCCTCCGGCGGTATGGGGAGAAACACCCGTTTCAACTCCTTTCCCTTCAGATCCAGGATAACACATTCATATTTACCATTTTCCTGTTTGTGGGTGATCACATACAGTTTATCATTATCGATAAAGAAATTCTTTACTGCTGGATAATGGGTTTTAAAACTAACTTTAAACAAGGAGCCAATGTACTGTTTATAGGGAGAATCACTTTTAAACCAGCGCATGGTTTCTTTTTTGTAGGAATCCGGAACCGGCACGGGTTTGTAATCTTTTTTGATGCGGTAGAGTTTTTTGCCTGTGGTGTCGAATACATCGAAAACAAATCCCTCTGATCCAATCAAACTAAAAATTTTTCCTTTGAAGGGCAGGGAATAAAAACCGGCTGTAGGCATATTAAACGTGGCGCCGGGGCCCACTTCATAATCGGTAAGGAAAAGTTCCTTAACACGCTCTAATTTTGAGTTGAAAAGTTGAATAGACAGTAAAAGCTTGTTGTCTTTCTGTGTGGTGACTGTGCCGACGAATTTGTCCTTTATTGGAACAAAAACACCAGCCATTCCTGGTGTTTTCATTTCCTTTACAAATTCACCGTTCCTGGTGAAAAATGAGACTTTATTATCGGAATTGATCACTAATTGATTCCCAAAGGGGAAAATGATCAACCCTGGGCCAAAAACGTTTAATTTAAATTCCCGGGGGCCTTCACCGGATTTGCCGAATTTTTTAATCAACTTAAAATCTTTCCTGGAGTAGATATAAATGGAAGTTAGTTCCGTAACAAAAAGCCGGTCACCGTCAACAAGCATCATCGACGGTTTCATCAGCTCCGAGAGGGGAACGACTTTGGTGTCTTTCCCTTCCAAATAGCTTACGAGCAATACCACTATAATCAGTAATATGCCTAACTTTTTCATTGCATCCTCCTTATCTTAAATTCTCAACTCCTTAATTTCCTCGCTGTCTTATCTCTTTGTTTCTCCGTTTTTTCTCTTCCTATTGCCAACTGTCTTTTTCCTCTTCTTGCAATTGATCAATGGCGGTTTTAAAATCAGGAAAAAGTACTTTTTTCTCGGTTACAATAGCAGAAACCAGGTGTTGGGGTGTGACATCAAAGGCGGGGTTATAGACTTCTGTTTCCGGGCGGGCGATCCGCTGATTCATAAAATATGTCACTTCTTCTTTGCTTCGTTCTTCGATGGGGATTTGTTTTCCGGAGTCGATAGAGAAATCAATAGTGGATACCGGGGCAGCCACATAAAAAGGAATGTTGTGATAATTGGCCAGCACAGCCACGGAGTAGGTGCCGATTTTATTGGCAATATCCCCGTTTCCGGCAATACGGTCTGCTCCCACTATTACCGCATCGATCAGTCCTTTTGCCATGATGTAACCGGCCATGTTGTCGGTGATCAATTTCACCGGGATGTTATCCTCCTGCAATTCCCATACGGTCAACCGTGCGCCCTGGAGATAGGGGCGGGTTTCATCGGCTACGACTGTTATATTTTTATTATTGGCAACGGCTGCCCGGATAACCCCCAGTGCAGTCCCATACCCGGCAGTAGCCAGTGCACCGGCATTGCAGTGGGTTAACACGGTTTGACCGGATTTCAGCAGCACGTGCCCATTGGTGCCGATTTTTTTATTGATCTCAACATCCTCTTTATCGATGGTCAACGCTTCTTCCTTCATCTTTCTTTTTAAAAGCGTGATATCATATTTATATTGAGCAAAGATTTTTTTCATGCGTTCCACTGCCCAGAAGAGGTTAACTGCAGTGGGCCGGGTGGAGGAAATGGTTTCCACGATCCTATTAAATACGGTGTCATCGATTTTCTCTGCATTCAATATCCCCAGGGCAACACCCATTGCTGCCGCCACACCGATAGCAGGTGCCCCGCGTATAACCATGTCTTTAATACTTTTTGCCACCTCGTTATAATCCGAATGCTCGATATATTTTTCTTCCAGGGGAAGGATGCGCTGGTCGATCATATAAACCTTATTATCTTTCCATTCAACAATAGGATACATGTTTCCTCCTTTTTGACGTCATTTATAACCATACGTTGGCACACGAGCCGGTTGATGTTAAGTGTTAACCTTCTGCATTCCAATGAATTAATAATTAAGTTAAATTATACACGCATGCCCGGTTAAAAGCAAGCCCGCGGCGCGGGCAGCTAATGGGGTAGTATGGTGGGAACCACATACTCCAGGCTGACCGTGTATCAAAAGTTTTGCGGGGGATTCCAAAGGGGGCAGTTTTTCCAAAAGAGCCCCCTTTGGTCGCCGAAGGCATAAAAAATAATTGACAAAACCGGATAATTCATATATGATGATGCATTCGGATATAGATATTGATTTGGAGAAATATGGCAGACGTAAAAATAGTAAGAGACCCGGAAGCGTGTTCGAAGCAAAAAAAACCGTATGATCTGGTTATTGTAGGCGGCGGCATCTATGGAGTGATGCTTTCTTATGAGGTGGCGCGGCGTAATTTACGTTCGTTGATGCTGGAGAAAAATGATTTTATCAGTGCTACCAGCCTCAACCACTTGCGTACGATTCATGGAGGTATACGATACCTTCAATCCCTGGACTTTCATCGCTTTTGGCAATCTGTGGGTGAACGCAAGTGGTTTCTGAAATATTTTCCCTGGTATGTAAACCCCATGCCCTGTATTATGCCTTTATACGGTAAAGGCCTGCACCGCAATTGGATTTTATGGGCAGCGCTGCTGATGAATGATATCCTCTCATTTAACCGCAACAAATCTGTCAGTAAAGAGAAACATCTGGCAAAAAGTAAAGTCATCTCCCGTGAACAAACTAAAAAGATATTTTCTTTAGTAGATGATCAGGGTTTAACCGGCAGCGCCTTGTGGTTTGATGCCAATATCGAAGAATACCAGCGGCTGACGATTGAATTGCTTAAATTGGCAATGAGGTCTGGTGCAGATGCTCTCAACTATGTTAGTGCGGAGAAGCTGCAAACAGAGAATGGTTATGTTACCGGTGTCCAGGCTGTAGACCGGGAGACCGGGAAAGAATTCGTGTTTAATGCTCCGGTGGTGATTAACGCGGCCGGCCCCTGGTGCCGGGAGGTGGCACATCAATTTGACCGGGACCATGTGTCTTTGTTTAAAAAACGTATGCTGGTGTGGAATGTCCTGTTTAACAAAAAAGCCCTTTCCGATTATGCCCTGGGATTGAGTACTGAAAAAGACGGAGGACATACGTATTTCTTCCATCCCTGGAAAAACCGCCTCCTGGTAGGAACCGGCGAAAAGGTCGTAGAAAAAAGCGAAACTGAAACCACTGTACCTCCCGGGGAAATGGCTAAATTTATAAAAGATATCAATACAATGGTGCCGGGGGTGAATCTAAAGGAAGCTGATATTCAACGGGTTTATTCGGGCATTTTACCTGCGGATGAAGACGGCACACTGACCAGCCGGGAAAATATTTTCAATCACGCCAAAAACGAAGGGCCAAAGGGATTGTTCAGTATTTCAGGTGTAAAGTTTACGACCTCCCGCCTGGTGGCGGACAAAACCCTGAACCGGGTATTCCCAAAAGCAAAAAAAATTCCCCATGAAAAAATGGTAGAACAAATGGACAGTGGAAGTGTTTCGTTTGATTTTGAGTGGGAACCTTCCAATCAAAAAGATTTAGACCAACTCAAAGAGATTGTTGAGAATGAGGCGGTGGTGCATCTTAGCGATTTGATTTTCAGGCGTACATCTTTGGGAGACCACCCGGAGCGTGCGATAAAGATTCTTCCCAAAATCAGACCAATATTTCCCTGGGACGATAAAAAATGGGAAAAAGAGGTAGAGGCGAGGTTATATATCAAATGAAACGAGCATTTGTTACCGGTGCAAGCGGTTTTACCGGCGGTTATCTTTGTAAGGCATTGAAGAAAAAAGGATATGCCATTAACGCCCTGGTAAGAGAATCCAGTAATAAAGAAGAACTGGAAAAACTGGGGGTCGAGTTCATTGAGGGAAACCTGGCCGAGCCGGAATCCATCAAGGGTAAAATCAAAGATGTAGATATTGTTTTCCATATTGCAGCACTGTACCGGCAGGAAGGTGTTTCTAAAGATTTGTTTACAAAAGTTAATGTGGAAGGGACCCGTATCCTGCTGGAGGAATCCATTGCCGGTGGTGTGAAGCGTTTTGTCCACTGCAGCACGGTAGGCGTGCAGGGTGAGATCGAAAACCCACCCGCTACAGAAGAGGCACCGTACAATCCCGGAGACCATTACCAGGTTTCAAAACTGGAAGGTGAAAAACTGGCACTTTCTTACTTCCGGGAGGGCAAGATCGACGGTGTGGTGGTTCGGCCTGTGGGAATTTACGGACCGGGTGATACACGGTTTCTCAAACTCTTTCGCCACATCTATAAAGGTAATTTTAAAATGATTGGCAAAGGAGAGGTGCTTTATCACCTCACGTTTGTGGAAGACCTGGTGGATGGCATTATCCTGGCAGGTGAAACACCGGCGGCTTCGGGTCAAATTTATACCATTGGTGGAAACGAATACTTACCCCTGAATAAACTGGTGAAATTGATTGCCCAGGTCATGGAGAAACCGGTGTCTAGAATTCGTATTCCTTTGTGGCCGGTGTACACGGCAGCGTTTTTATGCGAGATCATTTGCCGTCCTTTTGGTATCGAACCCCCTATCTATCGCAGGCGGTTGGATTTCTTTACCAAAGACAGGGCGTTTGATATCTCAAAAGCTAAAAAAGAACTGAACTATAACCCGAAAGTGCCCCTGAAAGATGGTTTAATCCGCACCGCCCAGTGGTACAAAGAAAATGGCTGGCTGGAGTAGGTCAGTTGGCAGTTGGCAATTGGCAGTTGGCAAGTAGGAAGCGAGGAAGAAAAGAAGAAAGGAATATAAGGAATGATGAAGAAAACACGATTGATGGTGGATGGGCATGTGCATATTTATGACTGCTTTCACCTGGAAAAATTCTTTAAGATTGCTGTAACCTGGTTGGATCACTTTTACAACACCCTTTATGCCAATGGCAGCCCTTATGTCAATATCTTGCTATTGACTGAAGGAAAGACCAATGATTTTTTCTCCCAATTGAAAAAGAATCGTGGTTTTCCAAATGATTCGGGTTACCGGGTACTGGATACAAAGGAAGATGAATCGATTATCCTGGCAAAGGATAGTCAACCTCAATGTTATATACTAAAGGGCAGGCAAATCGTTACGGAAGAAAACCTCGAAGTGTTGGCGATTGCAACCAACCAATTCCTTGAAGATGGGCTGCCTATTGAGACCGTGCTTGAGACTCTTCTTGAGAACCATACTATTTCGATATTAGCCTGGGGGTTTGGCAAATGGTTTTTCAAAAGGGGAAAAATAATCGAGGGTATTATTGATAGAAATATGTCACCATACCTGATGGTGGGTGATAACAGCGGCCGTCCCACGTTCTGGTCTACTCCCGGATTATTCAAGCGGGCAAGAGCGTTTGATATACCTTTGATTAGCGGTTCGGATCCGCTGCCTTTTAAAAAAGAGATTTACAAAGTTGGATCTTATGGGTTTAGTGTAGAAGGTGAATTTAACCCGGAGGAGCCGGCCGGATCGCTGCGAGATATCCTGGCTTCGCCGGGGATATATGAGTTGATCGATCGTTTTGGGCATCGGGACAATATCATTTCTTTTTTCAGACGTCAGGCCAAGATATATATAAGGAAGTATTTAAAGCGTTAGGGCTACCTGCTGCCAACTGATTGACTCTCTCCTGATTCTGGGTTATAATGGGATCATGGAAACGAAAAAATGTAATATAAACCCGATAGCAAAATATATACGAATTGTGTTGTCATTGATCGTCATTGGTCTGGGGATTTACTATCAGAACTGGTTGGGTGCCCTGGGGCTTTTAACTTTATATACAGCTATTACCGGGAAATGCCGCGCATCGCTCCGCTTCACCAGGAAAACTCGTAATGATTTCAAATTAAAACGTTAGTCCGGAGGGACTGGGGGACCGGGTTCTTTTTTTTCCAGGTTTTGAAGTACCTGTGAAGCAGATTCCAGTATCCTGTAGTTTTTGATGAGCTGCAGCAGTGTCATTTTATGAAAGGTGTTTTCGCAGCGTATGCCGTAGATGGCGTAGAGGTTTTCCATGTGTTCGGTATCCAGGTCGCCTTCCAGCCATTGATTTTCCGCGCGCCGCTGCATAGCCATCATTTGATCCAACAATGAACCCAATCGCTGCAGTTGGTGGGGGGCAAAAATTAACAGCACGATATAAACTAGCAAAATACCTGCCAATGCAGTACCTGCTATTTTCAAAATTCGAAAGTTACGTTTTGGCTTAGTTTTCATTTTCATCCCTTGTTATTTTAAAAAAAAAGTGACAGGCAAGTTTTATTCTTTGCCGATCTATTTTTTAAAACTTAGGCATTAAACCCGCCTGTTTGCACAATTCATTCACCGTAATTCTATCTATGGTGCGATGTCTTTTAATAGGAACCGTCTTCTCACCATTTGTGTAAATAGAGTGCTTCTTTCCTTCTCTCAATAAATAGAAAGAATTTTTTTCAAAATAAGTGATTAATTCTCTACGTTTTACCGACACCTTACCTCTTTATATTTCCGCAGCAACCGGCATTTCGATAGTGATTGGTTCATATAAGACCCTTCCCTGGGGTATCTCTTTTTTTAGCTGGACATAGGCCAGGATCATTTCTTTTAATGCATCTTCCAGCATTTCCCTGCACTCTTCCAGGGTTTTGCCTTCTGTTACCACTTCCGGCCACTCCAAAATTTGACCCATATACCCGGAGCTTATTTTCCTATATTTGGCTGTAAAATTACTTAACATGGTTTTCCTCGTCAATAAAATTTATTACAGTCTCTAATATATGATAAAATAGATTTCGTGTCAACCTATTTTTCTTTTTTCGGCGTTTTCCTTGTTATAGGAGTAATAAGCCTATTTATCGACATGAATAGTAAGTAAAAAAAGGCCAGGTGGAAAGTCCACCTGGCCTTTCGGATGTAAATCTCCTCGGGAGGGTGGGAGTTTATCACTTCTTTTTTTTGTTTTACTGCTGCCCCTTACGTCTTACTTCCATCCGGTTTTGTTTGAAGAAATTGCCGGAAAATCCAATTTAATCGACCAGGCATACTGGGAAGTCTTACGCATACCGGACTTCTTAAACGTCATACCGACCGGATGAATCAAATCGTCTCGGATTTGTTGATCCTGTCCGAATTGGAAGAGAATAAACGGGACGTTAATTTTGAGCCTCTGAACCTCGGCGGTATTGCAGAGAACATTTTAACCATATACCGGGAAAAAATCAGGGAGAAGAAGCTTCAACTGGAAGTGGATATTGAGAAAGACCTGCCCACAATGAAAGGTGAACGGTTCAAATTGGAACAGATGTTTATCAACCTGCTGGATAACGCGCTCAAATATACGGACAAAGGTAAAATTTCAGTGGTGATTCACAGGTTTGACGGAGAGGAGGGAAACCAGGGTCAGGTATTTTATGCATATTATTGGCATTCGGACCAATCAAATAAATCCTGGAAATAAGTCCTGAAAGCCGGGGTAGAGGAGACAAAAAGTCATAAAGT
>JABAOF010042992.1_pt1 | contig 11244 bp, 13 predicted proteins | sample 7062171 | NCBI WGS metagenome assembly JABAOF01 (sample SAMN14538628, study PRJNA623070) | marine sediment metagenome | biome: marine biome [ENVO:00000428]; feature: marine pelagic biome [ENVO:01000023]; material: deep marine sediment [ENVO:00002113] | place: India: Gulf of Khambhat ... | reverse complement strand
CCTGAGGCTCTCGAAGGGCTTTTCCCGGCGCCAACCGCATGGGGGCGTAGGTCGGGTTATCCGAGAGGAGGAGGATCGCCTCGACCCCACGCGCGAAGCGCTTGAGAACCGCCTCGTCCCCGAGGAGGGCCACCACGATATCCCCCGGAGTGGCCGCCTGCTGCCGACGCACGACGGCGATATCACCGGGAGCCACGGTGGGAGCCATGCTATCGGTGAGAACCCTGACGGCAAAACCCTCGCCGCCGCCCAGCCAGAAGGCCGGCACTGGGACGTAATCGACGATCTCTTCTCGCGCAAGCACCGGCGGCCCGGCGGTCACTCGATCGTACACGGGGAGGTATCCCACCTGTTCTTCAGGGGGGAGCGGGTTGCCGGCTGAGTCCCTCAGGACCTGAATGCCTCGGGGACCCGGCAGGCGGCGGATGTAGCCCTTGTGTTCGAGCGCTCGGACGTGACGAAAGGCCCCAAACCGGCTCCTGACTCCGATCGCCTCGGCAATCTCCTCGAGGACGGGGGGGATTCCCCGCTCCCGGAGCGAGCGGAGGATTGTTTCGAGCACCTGGCGCTGCTTAGGACTGAGAGCCTTCATGGGGCCACCTCCTGGTGGGACCTTATGGATAACCTCTGTTATCTATCCCTTGTCAAGCAGAAAATTGCAGGAGGGAGAAACGGCAGAAGTCGTCGGGCAGATAGGCAGCTAAATACTTAATTATTTTTCGAGAAAATATTAACCAAGTTACTGATAAAAAGTAGCAAAACCACTACTGTAAAGATTCAAGACCCGACCGTCAGCCTGTCCTTGGTTTGCCGGGCCGGGGGCATGCCCTCCAGTTACTCCCCCGGCCCGGTGTCCGCTCTACCAGCCGATCACGTAGCAACTCCGCCGCGGGTCCGCCCCGCCCGAGAGGACGCCGGTCTTGTCGTCCCGTACGATGATGACCATGCCTCCGCGCGGCTCGGCCCAGTCAGGCTCAGTCCGGATCTTGTGGCCCATTCCCTCTAAGGCCTTGATGGTCTCCGGCGCGATCCGGGGCTCTGCCCGGACCTCGCCCTTCAGCATCTCCTGCGGGAACTCGGGGGCCGGGCCGTGGAGCGAGCGGAATCGCGGCACCTCAACCGCCGTCTGCACGTCCATCCCAAAGTGCACGACGTTGAAGAACACCTGGAGGTTGGCTTGCGTCTGCACNNGGGGTGATTCGGGGAATCTTGCCCGGAGCGATGACGTTGGGGTTCTGCGGATCCAGGGAGAACTGGCGCAGCCGACCGCTCAGCACGAAGCCGAGGCCCGTGGGGGTCACGCCACTCCGCCGGACACCCATGTTGTTGCTGGAGGTGGTCGAGAACATGTTCCCGTCTTTGTCTATGACCACCAGGGAGGTGGTGTCGCCCCGCGGCTCTCGCTCCTCGGTGGCTGTTGACCCGCGCGCCAGGACCGGACCCAGATTGGCCGGTCGGCTAGCGCTTCCCTCGTGCTTCCAGGGGTCGCCGACCGGTATGTCCATCGCCGCCCTGGTTCGATCGATGAGCTTCCGCCGCTCCTCGGCGTAGGCTTTGGACACCAAGCCCTTGGCCGGCACCTTGACCATGTAGGGGTCGCCGTAGAAGTTGTGGCGGTCCATGTAGCCGAGCTTGAAGGCCTCGATGACCACGTGCATATACTCCGGGCTATTGTGCTTGAAGCTCCCCATGTCGAAAGGTTCCAGCAGGTTCATGACTTGGAGCATCATGGGGCCCTGGGTCCAGGAACCGCAGCTATAGATCTCGTAGCCCTTGTAGGTCGTTTTCCAGGGCTCCTCGATCTTAGCCTGGTAGCTGGCCAGGTCGTCGTAGCGGATGAGGCCGCCGTTCTCCTGGGAGAACTTGTCCAGGGCACGGGCGATCTCCCCCTTGTAGAAGACGTCCCGAGCCGCCTGCATGCCCGCGCTCCGCCCCTTCGACAGGATCTGAGTCTCTCCATCCCGGATCTTGTTCAGGGTCGCAGCGTACTCGGGCTGCACGAAGATCTCGCCGGGCTTGGGCGGATTCCCCCCTGGCAGGAACGCCTTCACCGACCCCGGCCATTTCGAGAGAAAGGCCTTCGAGTTGGTGATCCACTTGACCATAATGTGGTCAATGGGATGGCCCTTCTCTGCCAGGTCGATCGCCGGCTGCATGGCATCGGCCAGGTTCAGGGTCCCGAACTTGTCCAGGGTCAAGACCGCACCATCCAGCGTGCCCGGGACGGGTGCAATGAGGAAACTATCCTCGTTGGGGATGGTGCCCAGCTTCTCGAAGTATTCGCGCGTGGCCAGCTTAGGCGCCGGGCCCGCCCCGTTGATGGCGTAGACCTTCTTGTCCTTGGCAGAGTAGTACAGGATCGCCGACTCCCCGCCAAGGCTGTGGTGGGTGTGCTCCACCACCATGGCCGTAAAGAGGGCCGTGATTCCGGCGTCCACGGCGTTACCACCTTTCTTCAGGACTTCCGTGGCGATCAACGAGACCAGCGGATGGCCGCTCGACACCATGCCGTGGGTACCCATAACCACGGGGCGGTAGCGGGCGTCGGCTTCAGTGGAAAGCATGAGTGATAAGAACTCCCTTTTGAATGGCAGCAGGTTAAGGAGGCAGGCGGTTGGTGTCAAGGCAAATGGAGACCCCTTTTCCTGAGCAGAAACCTCGGTGCGACACTCAAGACCCCCCTCGAGTCATGACCCCCCAGAGGGCGCTTTCATTTCCGGCCCGCTTTTTACCGGGAACATGAGTCAAGCGGAGACCCGACCGCTACTTTTTGTCTTGCCAGCCGAGGCGCCAATCATCCGGAATCGGCATATCGAGGGGGGACGGTTCGGTTCGGGGGACATCGGATCGTGCCGCGTCGGGTTTGGGCGTGGAAGATGGTCTCGCACCGACCTGCTGGTCGCGGAGGATTTGGAGCTCGTCACGGATGGCGTGCAGCGCGTTCAAGATTTCGTTCACGCCCAATACCCACCGCAGGATCCACACGGCCATGACGAGTGCGAGCACGCCGACACCGACCCAGAGAAGCACTGTCACGATGCTAGACGACATAATCTGATCCATGGTCGTGGTTCCTTCTGATACGAGCGTTCAACCCACGGCCGTTCCAATACCGCAACGGCGAGCGCACTGTCAACTTCCTCCTCCGGAGCACGGGGGCGAGGCGCTACGCGCAACCCGGTATGATTTTACCAAACTTCTCCCTCCCTCCTCTTCGAAAGAATTCCAACTCCGCCGCAACCCAATCAATCCCTTAGCCTTCGATAGGTATCCGGTCCCTTTTCCCGACGGACTGAGAGCATTCATGGCGTCCTCCTGGCTGGGACCCCACAGATCACCCTTGTCATCAATCCCGTCTAAAGTGGAAACTTGCCCCTATTTACACCCGAAACGTGCAAAAGATTCGCGTTTGTGTCACCACTGCCAACCCCAAAATTTGGAGCCTGCAATTGCCAAACCTATGCAAACCGCACCTATTATGATCCCCCAAAGAAGCTTCCGTTCCAATGCATGTAATTGTTCACATTGGTGATCAAACCATGGAAGACCAACAACCTTCATGCGATAGAGTAGCTTTACGCCTGGGTGGCCACCATTCCAATTTCTGGCAAAGAAATTCAACTTCGACCAAAGCTCAGGACGCTCTTTCTGGAGCCAGTTCCGGAGCTTACTGGCCTTTCGAGACAACCGGATGTCGCATATAAAAGCATAGACGATTGAGACGCCAGCTAGTGAGACCAGAATTATTATCTGAGGGCTTGCCATAGGTTGTTAAACCTATAACCTAAGTCATTTTTGGGGTCAGACATTGGTAATTTGATATAACCGCGATACCGGTGTCCGTCAAAACAAAAACGCCCGCCGGGGGCAAACTTCAACCCGAGGGCGTCAAGATTTTCTGATGCGCCGTCGCTTGTGCCGGAGGGGGTCTCGGCGCTGCTATATCGACCTCCGGTTCCACCTTACGGCTCTTGTACCGTCACCCCGACCCCCTGTCAACCCGAATTGCCTTCGGCCAAGCCCCTTTCCGTGTGATTAGCGCCCTTCCCATGTGCTTCTCCAGCGAGCGAGCCAATGCCGCCACCCTATCGCTTCCCTACCCCACCGTTACTCCCAATGGACTTGCCGTCCGCCCGCCCGCTTTTCCGCCGGCTCATCGCTGCCCGCTTCTGAGGTGTTCGGCCAGGGCGGACAAGCTTTCAAAGGTCAGCGTGTCACCGGACTCCAGAATCCCAACGAACCTGAGGTCTCTCCCGTCGAGCACCCCAAGACGCTGGGTCCCCACGCTGAAGTAGAGATAGACCGAACGGCCCGGGTCGAGTGTCGCCTCAAGCTCGCCACAGACCGGGAAATCTCGCTCCACATCACGGAGAGGATCGCCGGTCTGCTCTCCGCAATCATTGATCCCCCACGACATCGCCACCTCCCGCCCGATCACGTCGGTGAGCCACACATCGATCTCCTCATCCGGGAGGCCGCGCTCGACCTGGGACGCCAGCGTCGACCTGGCCGCGGCGAGGAAATCCTGCTCACCCGCTATAGCCTCGGCGGGCGCCATCAGAAAGATCAGGATCCATGCGAACAGAAGCCAGGAAAGCGTCCATGTCATCGCGGCTGCCCGTAAGCGACTTTCAACACGATTTTCCCCACCACTCGTCCAGTTTCACTACGAGTATGTGCTTCGCGAACCTGCTCTAAAGAATAGACTTTCTCGACAACAGGAACCACCTTCCCGCATTCTACCATTTCCTTCAGTATCGCCAGATCGTGTGCGTTGGGTTTGACGAAGACATATTTCACTTTTCTGGTACCGACCCAGTTGATCAGCGGACCCATAACCATCGATTGAAACGAAGGCACGGTGGTCACGTACGCTCCACCCGGCTTCAGCATGGTTTTTGCCCGGAAAAACGATTGATTGGCGACGGCGTCAAAAAAAATATCGCAGGATTCTGCCGTGCGAAGCACATTTTCTTTTGTATAATCAACGACCTCATCGGTCCCTAGCTTTCTCGCTAAGTGCAGATTATCGGTGCTACAGACTCCAGTGACCTTGCACTCAAGCGCCTTTGCAATTTGTAATCCTGCAAGACCCACACCCCCTGAACACCCATTGATTATAATGTGATCGCCCTTCTTGAGCCGTCCCTTGTAAACCAACGATTGATATGCGGTCAACGCCACCAACGGTATGGACGCCGCTTCGTCAAAGCTGAGGTTGTTGGGCTTCGGACCGATTTCTTCTCTCTTCACTGCGACAAATTCTGCATACGTCCCCCCTCTCAATGCGTTCACCATCCCCCACACGGTATCTCCACTCTTGTAGTTTGTGACCTGTCCCCCTACCTCTGCGACGATCCCAGCGTAATCGCATCCCAAAATTCTAGGCGGCTTCCGACCGGTCAACAACCTCGCATCTCCTCTTCTGATTTTCCAATCCACTGGATTCACCGAACAGGCGACCACTTGAACCAATATTTCCTCATCTGTGATGACAGGTCTCGCCACTTCCCGGTGCTCTAACACCTCAACTGGCCCATACTTCTTGGTTACGATTGCTCTCATCAGTTTCCTCGAATGCACATTCACATGGGGGCATCGGTTCGGGTCAAGCCTCTTGTTGACTCACTTCCTCCTGACTCCGAGCCATCCACGAAGGAGGTGCTGGCGGGCCAGGCCATGCTATTTGCATCTTGCTCTTGCTAGGGGGTGCACGAGCTGCCGCATTATTCTAACGACCTGCGCTGGACCTCACCCGCGATGACCGGCGTCAGCGAGACGGTCAATAACACGAAAACCCGGCCGTACGGCGAGGCCAGGCCTTGAATTTCCATTTTTCCTCTCTTCGCCCGAACCGTTGCTTTTCTCGCAGCAGTATCCACACCGCTAACCCTTCACACTTCTCCAGAAAACAAAACGCCCTCGGGGCGGTGGTTCGCCCGCGAGGGCGTCATGAATTTGTGGTGCGCCAACCTTCAAGTAGCTGCTGAAAGTTGAGGGTTGAGAGTCGAGGGTCCATCCCAAAATCAGCCACCCGACAACACAACAGTGGCCTCAGTATCGCTGGCGGCTCCAGGAGTGTCAAGGCGATCGACAGGAATTAGCAGGGACAGCAGGCTATCCGGCCAAGCGTCGAATACGATCCAGATAGCTACGGAGTATCATCTTGAAGCGATCCCGGTTCTTTTCGACGAGACTCCGGCTGTCTGGGTCGAGGGCCTCCGGTTGATCGAGAACCCGAAGCCAATGTTCGTAGTGGATGCGGCGCAGCGTCAGAAAAAAGCGAAACGAGCCGGTGGACTCGACGAACCCGCCCTGCTTATACCGATACACTTTTACCCACCGAAAAGCCGAATCGAGCTCTGCGTTCAGGAAGCCTGGGGCGTCTTCGTATGCACTCACGTGCTCCAGAACCTCAAAGGTGCCGTCGTGGTCGAGGTCGCGAATCTCGTACATCCGAAGCGGTGTCCCGTCATGCTCCGGTGATTGCGCTGAGAGTGCCTTGATGAACGATGCCGCTTTTTCCGCCGAGCGTGAGGAGACGTCACCAGCGGTCGCGTGGGCCGTGTCCAAAAGGAGCAGTGCGGTCGCCAGGAGGAGGATGTGATATAGCATTCGCTTCCTTTCGGTGCGCCTAATGCGGTCGAACGCCCGCATGCATGGCGTCCTCCTCCAGTGTCGGGCCTCCCCTTCGACCATCCCCCCTTCCGCGGTCTCAGCCCCTTCAGCCGCCGCTAGGGGTTTTGCCGTAGGTACTCCAGTACATCCGGATTGACGTCCTCGGCCAAACCTAGACCGTTGATGACGGTGCTTATACCGGTGAAGTACTGAAGGACCGCGAGCGCTTCAAGGATCTCGGCGTTGGAGATGCCCATCTTTTTCAGCCGAGCGGTATGGATCTTGATCCCGAACGTATTATTGACGAGGGTCACCGTGGCCCAAGCGAGCCACTCCTTCAACTTCGGATCGAGCTGTCCGTCATCCATGATCCGCCGACGATTGTCTATCGCCGCCTCCAGGATACGGGGATTGTTTGCTAGGACCTTGTAAGCGTTCGGGACACGACCGGCGCCAAAGCCAGCTTTGATCTGACCGTACAGTTGGTTGACCTCAGTGTTCGCGTCAGCCTCTTCGACAAATCGCAGCGTCGCCACGGCACCCTCCTTAATTCATGCTCTCGAAGGTTTGTCTCTCCATAAACCTGTAGGCCTCCCCAAAAAAAACAAAAACGCCCTTGCGGGGCGTTGTACACCCGCGAGGGCGTCGGAACTATCTGGTGCGCCGATGACGTTGCCGGACGTGGGCTCGGACCTGCTATGCCGACCCCCGGTTGCATTTCAACTACCTGTTAAGAGTTAAGTGCCCTTCCCAGAATCAGACAAGCGACTGTCCAGAGAGTTGCCTCTGGTGACTTTCTTGTACCGTCGCCCGTCGCCCCTGTCAACCGGAATTCCGTTCGGCCACCCTGTTTCCGTGGCATCACGACCGTTCCCATGAAAAACGACGGCCAACCCCTTTTTCCTCGAAAGGAGATTGGGCCATCAGTCTCAGTGTTCCCTAGTCTTGACAGCTCTGTCTACTTTGCCGGCAGCGACGAAGCGAACTTGGTAGCCAGCCGTACCCACTTCTGGAGGGCTTCGTCCGATTTGTGGCCACGAGGGGTCACTATGATGAATCCCTTCATGGGACGCCCGGTGAAGTCGAACGGCCTCGTGTGAGGCTTTTTGAGGGCTTTCTCGCCTTGCCCGGGCCCGATGCGCAAGATGAGCTCATCGTTCAGCACACCACAGCACATGTTGCCGCGAAGCATGAATGCGATACCCCCGAACATTTTCCTCTCGGTGAGCGCTATGCGCTTGCCCAGCACTCTCCGGATTCGGTCGGCTAGTTTTTCGTCGTAAGCCATCCGTCAACCCCCACCTCCACAAAGTGTGACCGTAGAAAATCGAATCAGGGTAGATTGCTTTAGGTCTGCCCTTCGGCCACCACCCTTTCTGGAGCCTCAGCGCCCTTCCCAGCCGCTTTTCAAGCGAGCGAGCCAGGCCGCCGACCTCCGATTTACCTGCAGGCGTCCGCTCCACTGAAATGTGCCGGTTCGTCCGTCCAACCTGTCACGCCATCTCGCCTGCGTATTTGGACCCACCATACCCACTGAAGCTTCGAATCGAGCTCCCCCCAACAGCCACTCCCACGTTCGCACCGTGACTCGGAAGTATTTCCTACGGGCTAAACTCCAGGTCCACTTCGATTAGTTTGCCCTTGTACCTGACCTTGAAATAGCCCTCGCCGAGGTAGGTGTAAACCCACAAGACATCACCTGGGACATACCGCCACCTCTTACGCTTGACAACGAATCTGACTGGCACGGTATGCACCTCCCCCGTGAGAGCCGCCACATTAGTCCCCGCCTCGAGCGTGCCAACCATGCGGGACTGGTGGTCGCGTTCTGCATAGATCGGCGTTTCTTTCTCCACTCGCCAGTCGCCATACTGGCAGCATTCGAACGGACATGCCCCTCGGTCAATGAACTTCGGAGGCCTTGTCTCTTGCTGCTGGCTTTGAAACCCACTCGCGATCATCAAGGTTAAGATGAGGATTCCGATACCAAGACTTCGGTCCCTCGGACTCATCGTAGCATTCCTTTTTGCAATGACGGGATGGGGCAGAGGACATTTTCGTGGGTCACCGGTCGAGCCTTTCTGGGCCGTCCCGGAGATTGACGCATAGGACGCGTCCCGACCTTCCCTTCAATCTGCTTCTGCAACAAAATTGTTCTCTGAACCGATTTCCGTTGCATTTCCGCTGCGGATACAGAGTGAGTCGGCCTAACGTCCAAGCTCACCGACCCACAAAGCCGGTCCGTTCTGGCCATAGATTAGGCGGGATTTCCTTCCTGTTTGCTCCTCACCGGCAATGCGCTCAGCTCGTTTATGATCAGCTGGAACACATCGGGACGAGCGTAATGGCCCACCACATCAAAATCCACCTTGCCCCTGATAATCTCTCCCAGATCAAGGTTGGCGAACAAGATCCCTTCTCGATCATAGAGAGGGCCCGCAAGAAGCTCGCCGAGCGGAGAGACAATGGCACTCCCACCACGACACATCACCTCCGGCTGCTCACTCAACTCGACCATTCCCGGCAGGCCGGCGGGATACATATCTCTCGTCACAAACTGATTGCACCCCAGCACAAAACAACGCCCTTCACACGCAATATGTCGTAGAGTCGACTGCCACGTGTCCCGTGCATCTGCCGTGGGGGCCAAGTAGATTTCAACCCCTTTGCCGTACATCGCCATCCGTGCCAATGGCATGTAGTTTTCCCAACAGATGAGCCCACCGATTCTCCCTAACTCCGTTTCCAGGACCGGCAACGTACTGCCATCTCCCTCTCCCCAAATCAACCGCTCTGCACCGGTCGGCTTCAGCTTGCGATGTTTGCCTAGTACCTGTCCATCCGGACCAAAGTAAAGCAACGTACAATAGAGTGTCCCGCCGCTAAACTGGCTATCCCGCTCTATGACACCCATCGCCAAATAGACGCCGGCCTCACGGACGGCACTTCCTAATTCCTTGGTCACGGCACTGGGGACTTCAACCGCGTTCTCCCAATACACTTGCCACGTACGTCGCCCCTCCGGACTGCGGGCCCCCACCACCATGCCAAAGCTCAAACCACGCGGATAGGCAGGGATAAAGGCTTCGGGAAAAAGGACGACTTGCGCATCTTGTGCTGCCGCCTCGCGGATCAGCTGACACGCCTTTTCCACCGTGGCTTCACGATCAAACAAGACAGGGGCCGCCTGCACTACTGCGACCTTGACGGAAGAGGATATTCTGTTCATTTGCTCATCTCCAACGAACCGCAGGGTTCGTGTCAGACTTGCCTAATTTGCCTAACGACACCCCAACTTCTCCATCTCTCCAAGAAGCAAGAACGCACACCCGAGCCGTGCTTCGCCCGAGAGGGCATCAGATATGTCTGAAACCCCAGTGATCGTGCCGGACGTGGGCTCGGTACTGCTATCTCGACCTCCAGTTCCCCCTTGCTGTTCTTGTACCGCCGCCCAACCCCCCTGTCAAACCCGATTCCCCTTCGGCCACGGCCCTTTCTGCGGTCTCAGCATCCTTCCCAGCCGCTGGCCTGCTACTCGAGTGGGATGCGGCTCTTATGTTGCGCGAGCCACCCCTCAAAGGTTTGCAGCGACGCGTTGAGGGATCGGGCAACGTCGGGGTTGCGGGCACCGCAGAAGTCTTGATTGAAGTCGCGCTTGAACTGGAACATGTTGCCGAGATCGTCGGCGCCCGGGAAGCCCAGGCTCCGGTACACCTCGGGCGGCACATCGTTGTAACGCACCTTTCGACCCAGCTCCTTGGTGAGGGCGGCCGCCATCTGCGCGCCGGTCAAATGCTCGCCTGCGATACCGACCGTCTTGCCGATGAACTCGCGGCCCTTCTTTAAAATGCCCAGAGCACACTTGCCGATATCCTCGACGGCAATGCCCGGAAGCTTCTTGTCGCCCATGGGAAATGTGATCGCCAGCCTGCCGTCCGGGCCCTTCTTGGGGCCCATGCCGAAGTAGATCATGTTCTCCCAGTAGAACGATGTCAGCAGAAACGTAGTCGGCACGCCAAGCGCGGTGAACACCTGATCCGCCTCGCCCTTGGCGTCGAGGTGCGGCACCTTGTACTTGCCCATGAGGGTCGGCATGCGGTCGTCGCTCAGCGGCACCCACTTGCGCGTGTCCTCGAGGGTGGACCAGATGACGTGCTTCAGGCCGGCGTGCTTCGCCGCTCCCGCCATGGCCTTGGCCTGGGCGGACTCCTTCTCCGGCGAAAAATGCTCCCAAAAGAAGGTGACACAGAACGCCCCGTAGGCGCCTGTGAACGCCTTCTTGAGGCTCTCGACGTCGTCGACGTCGGCTGCGACGACTTCGGCGCCTAGTTGTGCGAGTGCTCGCGCCTTCTCAGCATTGACGTCTCTCGTCAGCGCACGTGCGGTGAAGCTGCTACTCCCATCGCTCACGATGGCGCGGAACAGACTGCCGCCCTGAGCACCGGTGGCACCCACCACCGCGATGATCTTCTGTTCGGCCATGACGATCCTCCTTAAAGGCTCGCGATCCTCTTTTCATATCAGGTCGATAGAAACTTCCGGCGAGTGCGAGCAGCCACCGTTTATAGTGACGCAAAATGGCGGATCATGCGCTCGCGCATCTTCGCATCCGGCAAGCGGCCATAG
>JABAOF010010195.1_pt3 | contig 11251 bp, 12 predicted proteins | sample 7062171 | NCBI WGS metagenome assembly JABAOF01 (sample SAMN14538628, study PRJNA623070) | marine sediment metagenome | biome: marine biome [ENVO:00000428]; feature: marine pelagic biome [ENVO:01000023]; material: deep marine sediment [ENVO:00002113] | place: India: Gulf of Khambhat ... | reverse complement strand
TCTCATAGTCGAAGTCATAGTAGAAACCGTCTTTGATGGAAGGACCGATAGTGACCTTTACCCCAGGGAAGAGATCCTTCACCGCCTCGGCCATCACATGGGCAGCACTATGCCTCACTATCTGTAAACCCTCCTCGGAAGTTGTATAGACAGGCTCAATTTGGGCAGATGAGTTGATCTCCGCCGAGAGATCCTTGATCTCGCCGTTTATCTTGATTGCTGCCATCTTCTCCATGTTGTCTGTGCTCACGGCCTTTAACGCCTCAAAGCCATTAAGGCCTTGCGCGGAAACCTCAACAGGAGGGGAGCCTTTCAGGTTTAGCCTTACCGTTTTTTCCATGGTTCAATGCTCGAGGTGAAACTACCGAATGTAGGGGGAAATAGGACCTCGATACGTCATCGTGGCCATGTGTCCGCTAATCAGTGGTATAAATATCATCTTTATTCAATTCGTTGCAACCCTTTATTTTCCTCGTGCCCGCGCCCCGTTGCTAATAGTCGGCCTCATCTGTCTTGGCATATCTGCCGATACCCTCTTGATAGAGATCGTTTCCCTTTGTGTCGTTAATCACTATTACAGGGAAATCCTCTACCTCTAACATCCTGATTGCCTCAGGTCCCAAATCGGCGTACGCAATGATTTCGGCCTTCCTTATCCGTTTCGCAAGGAGAGCCCCAGCTCCCCCAGTGGCGCCAAAATAAACCGCCTTGAATCTCTTCATAGCTTCAATAACACCCTGCGAGCGATTTCCTTTACCAATCATCCCTTTCAGTCCAAGCTCGATCAATTTTGGGGAATAGGGATCCATCCTGTAACTGGTGGTTGGTCCCGCAGAGCCTATAGGCTTACCGGGCTTTGCTGGTGTGGGTCCAACATAGTAAATTACCTGGCCTTTGATATCAATGGGCAGTTCTCTTCCCTCCTTGATAAGCTCAGAAAGCCTTCGGTGTGCAGCATCCCTTCCAGTGAGGAGAATTCCGTTTAGCAAGACCTTATCCCCACTGATGAGGTTCTCAGCATCTTCAGTGGACAGCGGAGTCCTCAATCTTATGTGTTTGGACATTGTACCCTGCAATCTCCCCTGTTTGCTGTGTCTACGACACTATATTACTGCTTCCTTGTGTCTGGCTGCATGACACTGGATATTGACTGCTACAGGCAAACTCGCAATATGGCATGGTTCAACCTCAAGAAACACATCGAGGGAGGTGAAATTCCCACCGTATCCCATAGGCCCGATCCCCAAGCTATTGATTCTCTTTAAAATTTCCTCCTCGATCTCCCCGAGTTCCGGGTCAGGATTTCGCTCCCCTATGTTTCTCAAGAGTGCTTTTTTTGCCAGGATTGCGGATCTCTCAAAGGTCCCCCCAACCCCAACGCCGACAATAGTTGGGGGGCAAGGGTTTGCACCGGACTCCTTTACCCTCTCTACCGCGAAGTCTTTAACTCCCTCAATACCGTCAGCAGGGGTGAGCATATGGACCCTGCTCATATTCTCGCTGCCCCCTCCCTTGGGCGCGAATATGATCCTGATCTTGTCTCCAGGGACGATTTGCAGGTGGAGGATAGCTGGGGTATTGTCACCTGTATTTTCTCTCGTAAAGGGATGGCACGCCGACTTCCTTAGATAGCCCTCCCGATACCCCTGCCTTACACCTTCGTTGATTGCCTCGTTTAAGTCGCCGCTTATTATGTGGACATCCTGACCAATTTCCATAAACACCACGGCAAGTCCGCAATCCTGGCATATGGGAACCTTCTCCTCTCGGGCGATCTTGGCATTCTCTATGAGTTCCTTAAGGACCTCCCGTGCCGGAGCTGAATCCTCCCTCTCTATAGCCTCCTCAAAGGCAGAGAGAACGTCATCACCGAGATTATAGTTTGCATCAATACTGAGGTCTCTGACTGCCTTGATGATCTCCGCGGTTGAAATCTCCCTAATCATTTTGCACTTTCCCAACTCTATGGGCTGGAATACGTAACTGCCACAGCCTCCTCATCTCCATTATTTGGTGTCTTCCAGCAATCCCCCAGATATTGATGAAAGGTGCCTTCTTTTCTCGCTTCTTCTTATTAGAGCACTTTTCTTTCTTACCCGTGTTTTCCGCCATAACAGCATACCCCTGCGATTTCCCTGTGCCCCCCTCTTACGGCCTAAACGGGGATATTCCCATGTTTCTTGGCAGGCCTCGTCTCCCTCTTGGTAGCAAGCATCTCCAAGGCGTCTATAATCCGCGGCCTGGTCTCAGTAGGTGATATAACCGCATCAACGAATCCGCGTGCGGCGGCAATATATGGATTGGAGAAATGATCCCGATACTCGGTAATCTTCTGTTGCCTCTTTGCCTCCTGATCGGGCGCAGCCTGTATCTCCCTTCTATGAACGATCTCTGCTGCCTGCTCAGCACCCATAACGGCAATCTCCGCAGTGGGCCAGGCAAAGACATAGTCACTGCCTAAGGGCTTGCCACACATAGCGAGAAAGGCCCCTCCGTAGTCCTTTCTGGTTATCAATGTGACCTTTGGAACAGTGGCCTCACTATAACACCATAGGAGCTTGGCCCCATGCCTTATGATACCTCCCCATTCCTGGGTGCTTCCCGGCAGATAGCCGGGGACATCCACTATGGTAACGAGGGGGATATTGAAGGCATCGCAGAATCTAATGAACCTGGTTGCCTTATCCGACGCATTGATATCAAGGCAACCGGCCAGGAATTTTGGTTGATTTGCAATGATCCCCACTGATCTTCCATTGAGTCTAGCAAAACAGATAATAATATTCCTGGCATAATGCTCATGGGGCTCAAAGAACTGGGCCTTATCCACAATGGAACGGATAATATCCTTCATATCANNAATAATGTTCTTGGCGTAATACTCATGTGGTTCAAAGATCTGACCTTTATCCACAACCGAGTGGATCACGTCTTTCATGTCATAGTAGGCCCTGGGGTTATCGGGGATGATGCTATCAAGCATCGGCTCAGTGCGATGAGGATCATCTCCTAAATCCACTACTGGAGGATCTTCCATGTTATTCGATGGAAGGTAGGTGAGCAATTCCTTGATCCTCTCTATGCACTGGGCATCGCTATCGCATGCGAAGTGGGCGACCCCGCTCTTTGAGTTGTGCACCATCGTGCCTCCCAGGTCCTCAAAGCTTATATCCTCACCAATCGTCGCCTTGATTACCGCGGGGCCGGTGATGAACATATGACTGGTTTTCTTTGTCATAAATATCCAATCGGTCATGGCGGGGGAATATACTGCGCCTCCAGCTGTGGGGCCCATAATTGCCGAGATTTGAGGAATTACCCCTGAGGCACAGGAGTTCCTGTAAAATATATCTCCGTAGCCAGAGAGAGAATCCACGCCTTCCTGTATCCTGGCTCCCCCTGAATCATTGAAACCCACAATGGGTGAACCTGTCTTGAGAGCCAGATCCATGACCTTACATATCTTTTGGGCATGCATCTCTCCCAATGTGCCGGCCACGGANNTAACTTCCCGTCTACAGTACCGTGGCCAGTAACCACACCCTCGGCGGCGATAAATGTCTCAGGCATATCAAAGTCAGTACACCGATGTCTGACAAACATATCGAGCTCGCGAAAGCTGGCGGGATCAAAGAGGAGATCGAGCCTCTCCCTTGCAGTTAGCTTGCCCTTGTCACGCTGCTTCTGGAGCTGTTTTTCTCCCCCCATGGCGAGCTCTTTTTCTTCCCGCTCCTTGAGCTCCTTGAGCTTATCTGTAGTGGTAGCCATCAATCCCTCCTTTCACTAAAGGCTAAGTCTTTATCCAAGAAATAGCACGACACTGATTCAAAAGTGCTCATTGTTATCTCCTGTGTTCCTACCTCCTTCCCTGGTCAATGCCAGCAGGTTATTAAATAAGATAAGGCACCTAAGGCAAAACGCACTGCTTAGATGCCTCATTTGGGCTACGCAAAACGATTCTAGAACCTACCTTCCTTCCCCAGGGCGAGAAAGTGGGACACATCAATATCCTTTGGGCAAACAAAAGAACAGGCCTTGGCCGTGTGGCACCTGTAAACACCATCTTCCCTGTATAAGATATCCATCCTCTCTTTTCTTGCCATCTCCCTGGGATCCATAAGGCGAACCATGTTGGCCATTGAGGCGTTTGGACCGAGGAAGTGGTGATGGGTGCTGATGCAGGCAGTTGCACAGCAAAAACAGTTAATGCAACGGGTAGCTTCAGAATAGGTCTCGAGTGTTTTCGGGGAAATCCGGTACTCATCCCCGTCTGGGTGAGGGGAAGCAGGCTTGATGAGCCAAGGTCTGACCTTATGAACCCTGTCATAGGCCTTCTCCAGGTCCACAACCAGATCCCTCAGGACTGGGGCTATAGTCAAGGGTTTTAATTTGAACGTATGGGTCTTGAATTGTCCTACCGCATCTTTTACTAGGAGTTCACAGGCAAGCAATGGTTTGCCGTTGACGGTGACCCCACAACTGCCGCATTGGGCATGCTCACAGGAGGAGGACCAGGCGAGCGTTGGATCATGCTCATCGTTGATCTTCCGCAAGACATCTACAAACCTCAGGATCCCGCTGGCCTCTACGCGGTAGGTCTGCAGCCATGATAGCTTGGTATCAGGATCATACCTATTTATATCTAAGGTGATAGTATAAGATGTGGACACCGGGCTCCTCTTCACAATGGATCAATATTCCCTCTCTATATAGTCAAACAGTTCGTAATGGTCCCCTTTGGCCTCAAAAATACTCATATCTATAGGTCTCTTGCCAAAGGTGACCTCATTAAATTGAGGCATATAGACAAGGGTGTGATAATTAAACCCATCATTCCTTTCTGGATAATCCTCTCTGAAGTGGGCCCCTCTTGACTCCTTCCTTGCCAGTGCACCTTGGGCAATGACCATAGAAACGGTTATGAGGTTGTTAAGTTCCCAGATCTGCCAGAGATCCTGATTCGCTCTCAGGGATGTTGTCCCTAGGGGTATATGTGTTGCCCTTTCCCTCAATTCCCTCAGAGCCTCGATAGCCTCCACCAGGGAGTTTTCGGTCCTGAATATGCCCACCCTCTCCATCATGAGATTCCGTAACGAGTCCCTGACCTGGGCATATTTCTCCTTTCCCTGGGCATTCAGGTAGGTCGAGAATTGGTCGAAAACGATAAGGCGGCTACCAGGTGGTTCTTCGGGATCAGTGGCATCTTTAAGATATGCAACAACCCTCTCGCCGGTGAGCCTGCCCATGGTTATCAATTCCAAAAGGGAATTTGTCCCAAGCCTGTTGAGGCCATGCAGGGATGCAGCAGCAACCTCTCCACAGGCAAAAAGCCCAGGGACAATGCCTTGGCTGTCACTTTGAACCTCCCCGAATTCATTGGTGGGTATTCCACCCATCTGGTAGTGGGCCGTAGGGGTGACAGGACAGAGATCCTTTTCCGGATCAACACCCACAAATCGTTTAAAAAAGGAACATACCTCCTGGATCTTTTTCTCGTGCACTTCTTTAGGCAGGTGCCTCAAATCCAGCCACACATGGTGGGCGTTATGACCCTCGTGAAAGAGCCCCCTGCCTTCCCTGATCTCCTGGATGATTGCCCTGGAGATAAGATCCCTGGGGGCAAGATCCTTGGCTGTGGGCGCATAGCGCTCCATAAAGGGCTCTTCATCCTTATTCCTCAGAATAGCCCCCTCTCCCCTGAGCGCCTCGCTGGCCAGTATGCCAGGACCTACCATTCCCGTGGGGTGGAACTGAACAGCCTCAAGATCCATTACGGGCAGGCCTGCCTGAAGCGCAAGGACAAGGCCATCACCGGTGTTGCCTCTACAATTGCTGCTCACCAGATACATTCTGGTGTTACCACCCGTGGCAATAATGGTTGCCTTGGCCAGGATGGCCAGAAATCTACCCTCTGGGTACCTGAAGATAATGGCCCCAATACACTGCCCATCTCTGAAGAGCAGTTCTGTTGCTACACATTGACCGATAAATTCCACCCCGTATTTAAGCGATTCGGCCCAAACAGTGTCCATAATGCCCTTGCCGGTTCTGTCTGCCTCATAACAAGCCCTAAAGGCCATCCTTTCGCCAAAGTCCAACATATGGCCACCAAAGGGCCTTTTGGCAATCCTTCCCTCCTCTGTCCTGCTGAAATGCATGCCATGTCTCTCGAGCCAGACCACCTCTTCCCAGCCAATATCGCAGACCTTCTTGATCACATTTTGGTCTGCAGAACAATCTGAACCCTTCCATGTATCAAACATGTGAAATATCGGTCTGTCTACGGNNAGGTATCAAACGTGTGAAAGATTGGTCTGTCCATGGGGTCCTTTGGATCGACTGCTGCCATGCCTCCCTGGGCTGTCGTGGTATGGGATTTTTGGGGACTGACTACCTTTGTGAGGGCTATTATCCTTGTCCCCGGTCTTCGCTCGCCAATTTGCGCTGCAGCCCTCAGACCTGCACCGCCGGCGCCGATAATCAGGACATCACACCTGAGGGTAGAATCTACGGTCAATGCTGCTTCCACCGGTGCCCCCTCTATAAGGCTACAATGAGCCTGATGCCAAAGTAGGCCGATATACTCATAATTGCAACCACAAGGAAGGTTAAGGACTTCAGTACGGGGCCTGGGCTTATGTAATCGGTGATGATACTGAATATACCATAGCCCGCATGAAAGAGGAGGAGAATGATAAAGACGAGGTCCATCCCTTTTATATAGGGGTTTTGGATTCTTAGTAGAATCGTCTTGCTATCATGGCCTGTTAGATAATTCATGTGCATGAATAGCATGTGGCCCAGTAGCATGGGGATCATAAACGCACCGGTAATCCTCTGGAGCTTCCAGAGGATTGAATTACCGGTCCTCCAGATCTTATTAAAGACAACTAAGAGGGCAATAAGGCTTATAGCAACAGTGACGGACCAGAAGGGGGCAACTGACGGTTGGGCGCTTTCCTCTACAAAGAAGGATCCGACCACCAGGGCGTACATAATGCCTAGGCCAACCATCCAGCGTATTACTATTTCATCTTCTCTGACATGAAACAGCTCGTAGAGGACTAACCTGCCGCCATTTAGGGAGTGAAAGATAAGGGGGATAGCGAGGGCCCATTCAAGGAAGGTAAAGACGGGGGTGCGTAAGAATTTCATATCGGCATCAAAGGTGGCAGGGGTAAATAAGAGCGATAATGTATAAATGTGGGCGAAGATATAGCCAACAAGTGTCAGCCCGGCCAACCTGTGTCCCCAGCTTATCAAAAAAGACCAACCCCTGGAGGTGGCGTAATAAGAGAGAATGGGAAGTCTCCCCATGAGGGATATGATAGAGGCCTCGACCTTGGTTATCTTTAACGCCTTTTCCATGAAAAGCTACCCTGTGCTGCTGGGGATGTGGTGAGTTGTCATGAATTTTGGGGAAGGATATTAATTACGGCACCTTTTATTGTCAAGGAGAAAACCTTTCGGGGACACGGTAAGGCGTGCACACTAGTAGCCTGGTATCTCATAGAGCTAGTCCACGGTTACTTTTATACCATGAGCGGGGAATATTAGTTGACCTTTGCTTGCATTTTCAATATCTTTTTAGTAAAAATGTAAAGATAAAGAGGCCTTTGTAGTTACCAGGGGCTAGAGCAAAGTTAGTTCAAGGAGAGCAAATATGATAGTTGAATGTGAGCGGTGCGACACTAAATTTAGGCTTGATGAGAATCTCCTGAAGGAAACCGGCTCAAAGGTCAGATGCTCTATTTGTCAGCATAAATTTATCCTCTTCTCATCTAAAACGGGGCCGCGGGTTGAGAGAGGTACTGGAGAAAGACTAGAGGAGCCAGGTGCTGCACCCTCAGATATCGATAAGACGCTTGTCGGAGAGCCACTAGAGGAGCCAGAGGCTATTGACGAAACCTTTATCCAGGAGATCGAGAAGGAGCTCGCTCAGGAGGAGGAAGTAGAGCCAATCTCCTTTGAAGATTTCGCTGCATTAGACTCGGGCATTATAAAAGGAAAGGCGCATGCCGAAGAGATCGGTAGGGCAATGGACAGGGCAGCAAAGGTTGAAGAAGAAGTCAGGGCCGAAGGGGAATTGGAAAGAGAGGGACGAGGAATGGTGGGAGAGGCAGAAGAGGCATTCGAAGCGCGTCCGGTCATCAAAAAGGGGCGTCGGTCAAGATTGTGGATCACGATCTTGTTAATAATTCTTCTGCTTACTGGGACTGCATCGGCCTTGATTGTGTTCAAGCCGGGCTTCCTCCCGGTGTCTTTCCCTTTAGGGAAAAAGCCCATATCTAAGGAACAGGCCTTTGACATGGGAAGCAGGAGGCTATCGTTTAAGGACTTAGATGGTTCTTTTGTAGATTCGGAGAAGGCGGGTAAGCTCTTTATGGTTAAGGGTTTCGTAACGAACAATTACCCAGACAGAAGGAGTTTTATTCGGATCAGATCAAATATCTTGGATTCTAAAGCTACGGTAGTTAAAAGCAAGATTGCCTTTGCCGGTAACCCAATTAGCGATAAGGAAGTGCGATCTCTATCCATCGAAGACATAGATAATCGACTAAGTGATAGGTTCGGCAAAGATAAGATGAACACAAATGTCCATCCCAACGCTTCTATTCCTTTTGCGATTGTTTTTAGTGACTTACCCGAGGATATGAGCGAATTTACCGTAGAGGCAATAAGCTCTTCCCCTGCTGGAAAGTAGAGTACCCCAAGATCCTAATGCCCAAATCCAACGGATTTTCAAACACCCCAGTGCTCTCCCGCACAGGGGTTTACATCCTCCCATAGCATTAACCAAACGCCTTACTATTCCCCTATCCTCGGGAGGAGAAGGGGGCATTCTATTTATATAGTGATTGAAGAGGATGAGGCGGAAAACTATAAGGAGGTGGGATGCTTGATCTAAAATTTGTCCGATCCAACCAGGACCTAATAGCCCGCATGCTCAGGCAGAGGGGTTATGATCTTGATCTTTCGGGATTTCGATCTCTCGATGAGAAGAGGCGCTCTATCCTGGCCAGTCTCGAAGAGCTTAGGTATCAGCGCAATAAGGTTTCTGATAGTATCGCGGCCATGAAAAGGAGGGGTGAAGATGCCTCATCCATTATCTCTGAGATGAAGGCCGTCTCCAAAGAGATAAGGGCGTTGGAGGCAGGACTGCCTGCTGTAGTGGATCAACTGAATGAGCTTTTGATGCATATCCCCAATGTCCCGCATGAATCAGTGGTGGCGGGTAAGAATGCCGATGATAATCCGGTTATCAGGAGGTGGGGTGAGATTAGGGACTTTGATTTTGACCCTGTCTCGCACTGGGAGATCGGAGAGAGGCTCAATATCCTTGATTTTTCCCGTGCAGCCAAGATTGCCGGGAGTAGATTTTGTCTTCAGAGTGGTATAGGTGCCACCATCGAGAGGGCTTTGATAAATCTTATGCTCGACACTCATACCAAACGTCATGGGTACACTGAGGTCCTTCCTCCATTTCTCGTTAATTCAGAGAGCATGACCGGAACAGGTCAACTACCCAAATTTCGGGAGGACCTGTTCAAGGTGGATGGCTGGGATCTCTTTCTTATTCCCACGGCAGAGGTGCCGGTCACCAACATACACAGGGATGAGATCCTATCTATTGATGAACTTCCCATCAAGTATGTCTCATATACCCCGTGTTTCCGTTCAGAGGCAGGCAGCTGGGGCAAAGACACGAGGGGGCTTGTTAGGCAGCACCAGTTCAATAAGGTGGAACTGGTGAAGTTCTGCTGCCCTGAGGATTCAGACGGGGAATTGGAGTCCTTGACCGCCGATGCGGAGGAGATTTTGCAGCGTCTAGGGCTCCCCTATAGAGTAGTCTCACTATGTACAGGGGATCTCGGCTTTTCCGCTGCCAAGACCTATGACATCGAGGTTTGGCTCCCCGAGCAGCAGCTATTTAGAGAGATATCCTCTTGCAGTAACTTCACGGACTTCCAGGCCAGAAGGGCAAATATTCGATTTAGAAGGAAAAAGGGGAGGGGCACTGAACTCGTCCACACCCTTAACGGCTCAGGTCTGGCAGTTGGAAGAACGCTTGTTGCGGTCTTGGAGAATTATCAGCAACGCGACGGGAGCGTGGTCATTCCAGAGGCCCTCACACCATACATGAATGGGTTATCCGTTATTGGCAGAAAAGAGTGATAATCGATCCGCCTAAGGGGATCTGAGATGGATGGACTGGACAGGGTGTATCGAAGAATCGATAGCTTTCGGGCTGAGATTATTGAGATGCAGAGACAGCTTACCTCCCGGCCAGCCTTAGGTCCAGAGAATGGGGGCAGGGGAGAGCATGAGAAGGCTGACTATGTGAGGGAACAGCTCTTGCTCCTTAAGCCGGATGCGCTCCATGAGATTCATGCCAGTGACGAAAGGGCTGACAATGGTTACAGGCCCAATTTGGTGGCGGTCTGGAGGGGAGGGCANNGAGGGCAACAAGGAAAAGCCTTCTGGGTGCTGAGTCATCTTGATATTGTTCCACCGGGAGATCTTTCCTTGTGGAGCGGTGATCCATACAAGATCCGAGTGGAGGGGGATAAGATCATTGGCCGGGGTGTTGAGGATAACCAACATAGTATAGTGAGTTCCTATTTTGCCGTCAAGGGTATCGTGGATTTAGAACTGGCGTTGCCTCGCCAAGTTGGCCTTGTGTTAGTCGCAGATGAGGAGACAGGGAGTAGACATGGGCTGGAACACCTCTTAAAGGAGCGGAGAGATCTCTTTCAAGAGGACGATCTGATTATTGTCCCTGATGGTGGCAACGAGGAAGGGACAATGATCGAGGTAGCGGAAAAGGCAATGCTGTGGCTGAAATTTACCATCCTCGGTGCCCAGTGCCATGCCAGTACGCCCGAAAAGGGAAAGAACAGCCTCTTTGGTGCGGCTAGGTTGATTGTGGAGCTGAACAGCCTTAAAGACAGATTTGACCTGGGGAATCCTATCTTTAAACCGGAGGAATCAACATTTGAGCCCACCAAAATAGAGGCAAATGTCCCCAATGTAAACACCATCCCCGGAAGGGATGTCTTTTATCTCGACTGCCGGATTTTACCGGATTATAAGGTGGATGAGATTCTCGCAGAGGTCACGGCCATGAGCGAGAGGCTGGCCAAGGAGCTTGATCTCAAGATAAACGTGGAGGTGGTTCACAGGCAGGACGGAGCCCCACCAACGCCAGTAGATTCCCCAGTGGTTACTGCCCTTGCCAGGGCTATAAATA
>JABAOF010015850.1_pt2 | contig 11261 bp, 10 predicted proteins | sample 7062171 | NCBI WGS metagenome assembly JABAOF01 (sample SAMN14538628, study PRJNA623070) | marine sediment metagenome | biome: marine biome [ENVO:00000428]; feature: marine pelagic biome [ENVO:01000023]; material: deep marine sediment [ENVO:00002113] | place: India: Gulf of Khambhat ... | reverse complement strand
TCAGTTTCTGCAACATCCACGGACTGTGGGAGAACAGCAAAGAGGTTAAGATAGGTTAAGATCTCCTGATAAGAAGAACTAGGCTCTGTCTATTGTCATCCTGATGAGTTTTTCGAGAGGTCCACTTGTGCACCAAGAAAACTTGGGATAGCCAGGGAAGGGCCCACCGAGAGAACCAGAAAGGTGCGAGAAGTGATGAAGACAGAAACCATTCAGAAGGCAGTGGAGCTCGCTAGGAAGCTCAAACATGTGTTTGTTGCAACGGCGGATGAAAGGGGTGTTCCTCACGTGGCCGCCGCTGGTAAGGTCGGTTTTATGTCTAAAGACCTTGTGACAGTAGGAGCTTGGTTTTGCCCGGGCACGATAACAAACCTGCATGGGAATCGCCATATTTCGATCGTGGTGTGGGATGCTGTCAAAGGCACCGGCTATCAGCTCCTCGGTGAGGTGGAAGAAGTGGAAGAACTGGCCTTTCTAGATGGGTATGTGCCGGAGATAGAAGGTTCCCCACCATCGCCTCAGGTCGAAAGGGACTTACACGTTCGCGTAAACAGGGTCATTGTCTTTAGCCACGCACCTCATAGTGATCTGGAGGAGTAAGCCCGGTGGTAGTAAAGGTTCTACCACGCGCCCACGCCATTTCCAGTGGGCTTCAAAAGGCAATTTGTGGCCGGTATGACAGAAGGTCCCTATATCATGGCAATACAAAAAAAAATCCAAAAGGTTTCGGACACTGTATGGGAAATCCCTACCACTTACAAGGAGGGTATGCGTGTCCCGGCGCGCATTTACGCTACGGAGAAACTGCTACAGGAAATGGACCAGGGTGTGTTCGATCAGGTGACCAACGTGGCCACACTTCCTGGTATTGTGAAATATGCCTTATGTATGCCTGATGGGCATTGGGGCTATGGCTTTCCTATCGGAGGTGTGGCGGCAATGAATGCCGAGAGGGGTGTGATCTCCCCAGGTGGTATCGGCTTTGACGTCAATTGCGGCATGCGGCTCGTGCTCACCAACCTGACCTATGATGAGGTAAAGCCTCACCTGCGGCAGCTGGTAGACAAACTCTTCGAGCGCGTTCCTGCTGGTGTTGGCAGCACCGGCTTTGTCAAACTATCCAAGGACGAGTTCCGCCACGTGGTGGAGCAAGGCGGACGATGGTGCGTCAAACATGGCTATGGTTGGGAGGAGGATCTGGCTCGCACGGAAGAGGGTGGTTGCATCAGGGGCGCGGATGCCTCCAAGATCAGCAATAGAGCTGTTGAGCGGGGGTACCGTCAGATCGGGACGCTTGGCTCCGGGAATCACTATTTGGAAATTCAGGTGGCCAGGCCAGAGAATGTATTTGATGCTGAGCTGGCCAGGGCTTTTGGAATTACTATTCCCAACCAGGTTGTAGTTATGTTTCACTGTGGCAGCCGTGGGTTTGGTCACCAGGTGGCAACGGATTACCTGCAAGTCTTCCTCAAGGCCATGGAGAGTAAGTACGGTATCAGGATTCTGGACCGCGAGCTGGCGTGCGCGCCGTTTCATTCTCCTGAGGGCCAGGATTACTACGCGGCAATGAAGTGCGCCATCAACATGTCGTTCGCCAACCGGCAGGTGATTCTCCACCGCATCCGCGAGGTGTTCTCTAATATCTTCAACAAAGATCCGGCTGATCTTGGCCTCCATCAAGTCTACGATGTCGCTCACAATACGGCTAAACTGGAGAAACACAAGATTGACGGGCAGGTACGTGAGGTGCTGGTCCATCGGAAGGGTGCAACGCGGGCCTTTGGGCCGGGCATGGAAGGAATGCCAGATCTTTATAAGGTTACAGGTCAACCAGTTATCATCGGTGGCAGCATGGAGACAGGATCGTACTTGCTGGCCGGTGTGGAAAGTGGTTACCAAACCTTTTTCAGCACGGCTCACGGTAGCGGGCGGACCATGAGCCGGCGTCAGGCCAAGAAGCAGTTTCATGGCAAGAAACTGCAGCAGGACATGGAGGCGCGAGGCATCTACGTGCGCAGCGTGTCTTATGCTGGATTGGCAGAGGAGGCAGGGCCTGCGTACAAGAACATTGATGAGGTGATCGAGGCTACTGAGCAGGCAGGTATCAGCAAGAGGGTCGTTCGTTTCGTTCCAATTGGGAATGTAAAAGGATGATGGAACCGAGGACTCCGATCAGCCTGATCACTGGATCATTGGGCAGTGGCAAGACAACGCTTCTCAAGGGGATCATCGACATAACTGATCGACGACTAGCTATCCTGATGAATGAGTTCGGCGAAATTGCGATTGACAGCCGAATAATCCAGGGCGAGAATGTGCGAGTGGTTGAGTTGGCCGGTGGTTGTGTTTGTTGTGAATTGACGGGTGAGCTGGAGGCAGCGGTAGCTGAGATTATCGAAACAATTCACCCAGAGCAGATCATAGTTGAGGCGACGGGTGTGGCAGAAGCGGATGCGCTGGTGTACGAGGTGGAAGATAACCTGCCACAGGTTCGCTTGGATAGCGCCATTTGCATAGTGGATGCTTATGCAAGCATCAAGTACCCCCATGTCGGGTATACCGCTCGGACACAGGTGGAGGCGGCGGATATTATCATGATCAACAAGATTGATCTGGTCAGCACGGCGGACCTCCAAGAAGTCGAGGCCCAGGTCCGGAAGTACAATGAGGGTGCAGTTTTGTTCAGGACCGTTCATTGCCAGGTAGATGCCAACCTTCTTCTTGGTCTGGACGTGGAGAAACATGTAGTGCCGGTCGCTCATCATGGCAAGGCAGAGTTTCAATCCTTTACCTTTACTACCAATAGGCCTTTGGAGAGGGACAAGTTCGAGCAAGTGATATCCGATTTGCCTGAGTCAGTCTACCGTGCCAAGGGCTTTGTATGCCTTGAAGAGGGAACCTACTTATTCAACTATGTGCTTGGACGGGCTGAATTGGAGGCGTTTGAGGCGGACAGAAGCCAATTGGTGTTCATCGGCCGTGATCTGGATGAGGTGCAGGAGGATATCCTGAGCCAACTTCGAGACTGCATGGTCTGAGATGCCCTATCGATATCTTGAGGATATAGCGAAGTCAGATGTGGCCTTTGAAGCCTGGGGTGAAACAATTGAGGACATGTTTGTAGCTGCGGCAGATGCGACAATGAATGTTATGGTGGAGGATCTGAATACCATCGCGGATTGTGACCGCCGGGCACTTCGTGTCGAGGCTGCTGCTCTGGATATGCTCCTTTTTGAACTCTTGCAGGAACAGATTTTCTACAAAGACGCCGAGCGACTATTACTCCGAGTTACCAAGGTTCGCATCCAACGCGAAAAGGACCACTTCGTGCTAAGTGGCGAAGCCTATGGTGAAGAACTGGACCCTGGCAGGCACGAACTGGTTGTGGACGTCAAAGCAGTTACGCTCCACCGCTTTGAGGTGAAGCAGACTTCGCAGGGCTGGAAAGCGACAGTGATTTTGGATATATGAGCATACGATTGCTTATAGCTGACGAGAGGTCGGGTGTACTTCAGCGCCCACGGCTAAAGTCTTTGAGGCACAAGCCTCAAGCATACTAAAGAATTGGCATGAAATAAAAGGTTAGGTGAAGGTCATGGATAAAAGAAGGTTACCAAGGAGAATTAAGAAAAGAGATGGCTCATTTGTAGCATTCGATAAGGAGAAGATTCAGAGAGCAATCGAAAGGGCTGCATTTGAAGTCCTACGCAACAGAACCAAATCGGCTCGTATATCGGCTTTGGTAACCGAGATAGTAATTCAGAAAATAGCATCTTTTCACAAAGACGGGATCCCAAACGTTGAGTCTATCCAAGATATTGTGGAAGCCGCCTTGATGAGCGAAGGGTACAGTCATATAGCCAAAGCGTACATCCTGTATCGAGAAGAGCGAAGTGAGATCCGCATGGCAAAATCGGCCTTAGGTCTCAAGGATGATTTAAAGTTGCCGATAAATACTATGGAGGTTTTGAAGAGGAGGTATCTCTTAAGAGATGATAACCAGAATATAATCGAGACACCCAGTGAACTCTTTAGAAGAGTCGCCTTCAATGTTACTCAAGCGGAGAACAGCTTCAAATCGAAGCACGCGGCTGAGGAAGTTGAAGAGAAATTTTACCAAATGATGCGAAATTTCGAATTCATGCCTAACTCCCCCACTTTTATGAATGCAGGTACTTCACTGGGACAACTCTCAGCGTGCTTCGTCATTCCTGTAGAGGACTCTATGGAGGGAATATTCGGGGCTCTGAAAGCCATGGCAAAGATTCACCAAACGGGAGGAGGTACGGGATTCAGTTTTTCGCAGCTAAGACCAAAAGGAGATCTCGTGGCTTCTACAAAAGGTCAGGCCTCAGGGCCTGTCTCATTTATGGACATATTTGATAAGGCAACAGGGGTTATTGTTCAGGGTGGAAGGAGGCGTGGCGCAAATATGGGAATCCTGCGCTGCGACCATCCAGACATTATCGAGTTCGTTGAGGCCAAGATTGAGAAAGACAGATTCTCCAATTTTAACTTATCAGTTGGTATAACCGATGAGTTCATGGAGGCACTTAAAGAAGATAAACAACTTGATTTGATAAATCCCAGGACTCAAAAGAAGGCCCGGAGACTAAAGGCACGGGCTATCTTTGATCTGATTGTTAACGCTGCATGGCGCACCGGCGACCCAGGACTTATCTTTCTAGATGAGATAAATAGAAGAAATCCTACCCCTGACACTGGCCAAATTGAAGCAACGAACCCCTGCGGGGAGTTGCCACTTCTAGCGTATGAGAGCTGTAATTTGGGTTCTCTGAACTTGGCCAAAATGGTACGGGAGAATTCCGTAGATTGGGAAAAACTCAAAGATCGCATAGAGTGGACGATCAGATTCCTGGATGATGTGATTGAAGTAAACAAATTTCCTCTCCCCGAGATAAAGAAAATTACTTTTGCCAACAGGAAGATCGGGCTGGGGGTGATGGGTCTTGCAGACATGCTGATCAAGTTAAATATCCCTTATAACTCAAGGGAGGCGACCGAATTTGCTGGAAGATTAATGAGCTTCATCCATAGGGAGTCTTTAAACGCATCAATGGCGCTTGCCGAAGAAAGGGGGGTATTTCCCAATTTCGAAAAGTCGATTTATGCAGACAGTAATATGAGACTTCGCAATGCCACAGTTAACACTATCGCCCCTACTGGGACAATAAGTATCATAGCGGGGTGTTCCAGTGGGGTAGAGCCTCTATTCGCCATAAGTTTTGTACGTAATGTGCTATCCGGCACCAAGCTTTTTGAGATTAATCCGATATTCGAGGAGGTTGCCAAAAAGGGAGGAATCTACAGTAAGGAAATTCTTGCACAGATTGCTCAACATGGGTCTCTTCAAAAGATCAAAGGGATTCCAAAGGACATCAAGAGAATATTTGTTACAGCATTTGATGTAACACCCAAACAACATCTCTTGCTCCAAGCAGCGTTTCAAAAGTATACGGATAATTCCGTATCCAAGACTATAAATTTACCTTCCGATGCGACTGTTGAGGATGTAAGAAAGATATATGTGATGGCACACAAATTAGGATGCAAAGGCATAACTATCTATCGGTACGGAAGTAAGGAGGAACAGGTTCTATCCTTCGACTACAGAAAGGAGACCCAACCTTTGGTTACAGGTGATTTGATTACCGCTGACTCTGATTACTCTGGGGGCTGTATTACCGGCACATGCCCTTTTTAGGTGGAAGCTTAAGTCGTGCTGGGTTCAGTTCTGGGGTACTCTAGGAGGCCGGACATGAAAAGGGGAGCAAGGAAATGACCAACTACTGCCATCACGTAGGGATTTGCACCAACAATTCCCAAGAACTCATAAGGTTTTATAGGGAGAATCTGGACTTCCAAGAAGGAGAAACAAGACCTGTTTCTAAGGATGTAATGGAGCATATTTTTGGAATTCCAACCTCATGCAACCTGACTAAACTGACATTCGGTCAGATTGTTCTCGAGATTATTTCACCTCAAAACCTGCCTCTGCGGAAATGGGCCTATGATATTGCAGGCTACAATCATTGGGGTTTGGGAGTTAGAAACAAGGAGGAATTCTGTCAAAAGCTCAGGGATAAGGGAGTGGAAGTTCTCGAGGTAGAAAAGGAAGGTCGGCATATCTTCTTTGTCAGGGACCCTGAAGGAAACCTCATTGAGATTTATGAGAGTTCGTAGAGCAAGGGCTGTTTAGTATCTTTGTCACCAACGATCATATGACTTAAGCGTTTATAGGAAAATCCATCTAAGAGAGAAGTTGAAACAGAAGGAGGATTCGACATGTCATTAATCACGATCACGAGAAGCATTGGTTGTGGCGGGATGAGCATTGGCCAGTACGTTGCCGGGGAGCTCAAACTGGATCTTTATGACGACCAGAGGCTCCAGGAAGAGGCCAACAAGATGGGCATTTCATCCGAAGACCTGAAAGGCCTTGACGAGAAGGCCCCGGGACTGTTCAACCGCCTTTTGAGTCACAAACCTCAAGCCTATTTGGATCTCATGGAGGCGGTGGTCTATGAGGTTGCGCGTCGAGGCGAGGGGATCATCTTGGGGCACGGCGCTCAGATGCTTCTCCGGGATTTCGGATGCGCCTTGCATGTGCGCATTTACGCTTCCGAGTCCTTTCGCATCCAGCATCTAATGGATCAGCAAGGCATGAGTCGCGAGGCGGCAGAGAAAATGATCCACAAAAGCGACAGCGATCGCAGGGGCTTTCTACAATTCGCCTTTCACATGGACTGGAATGATCCCTCTCTGTATGACCTGATCATTAACAGGGACAAATTGAGTATAGATTCAGCTGCAAACCTCATCATCAAGGTCGCCCAGTCGCAGGAGATCAAGGCGTGCAGCATAACTGCTTTAGATGCCATGGAGAAGTTGTCTTTGTTGAAAAAGATTGAGGCGGCGATGCTGCAAAATGACCTCAGCCTTCTTGACTTCTACATAGAGGTTCCTGAGAAGGGGGTCGCTCAGATCACGGGATGGACATACACACAAGAATCTAAGGACCGTTTGCTCGAGGTTGTGAAAGGGGTGCCAGGGGTTTCAGATGTCAAATCCGAGGTCGTCGTCCTTCCCACCTACGGCGCCTGATGCCGGCCCGGGCTAGTCACGTTTTTGTCGATGGCGTCAAACTCTGGAGGTGATCAGATGACAGACTACAGAATTGAAACAGATTTCCTGGGTGAGGTAAAGGTCCATGCCTCAGCTTATTATGGAGCTCAAACTCAGCGGGCCCTGGAAAATTTTCCCATAAGTAACAGGCGCATGCCTCGGGAATTCATCCGTGCCATGGGCATTATCAAGCGTGCGGCGGCTGAAGCAAACATGTCCCTTGGTCTTCTAGACGCCAAGATTGGCAAGGCTATTGTGCGTGCGGCAATGGAGGTGACAGGTGGCAAATTTGACCACGAATTCGTCGTCGATATCTACCAAACCGGTTCCGGGACCTCCACCAACATGAATGCCAATGAAATCATCTCCAACCGGGCTATTGAGCTTTTGGGAGGAACGATCGGAAGCAAGACTCCAGTACACCCCAATGACCACGTAAATAGGGGCCAATCGACCAACGATGTCATTCCGAGCGCTATCCACATCTCAGCCCTGGAAGGCATCGAAAAAAACCTCCTTCCGGCACTGAACGATCTCCATGGAGCCCTTGCTGCAAAGGCAAGGGAGTTCAACAAGGTCTTGAAGGTTGGCCGGACACACTTGCAGGATGCAGTGCCCATCCGCCTGGGACAGGAATTCAGCGGTTATGCCTCTCAGATAGAGCATGGCATCCGGCGAGTGAAGGGCCTTCGGCGTCACTTTAGAGAATTGGCCCTCGGGGGTACAGCGGTAGGGACGGGCTTGAACGCGCCTAGGGCGTTCGCCCCATTGGCCATCAGGAAGATATCGGAGATCACTGGGATCACGTTTATCCGAGCCAAGAACCCCTTTGAGGCCATTGCAGGGCGAGACGCTGTCGTGGAGGCCAGCGGCCAGCTCAAAACCGTTGCTGTCAGCCTTATGAAAATCGTCAACGACCTACGATGGATGAGCTCAGGGCCTCGGTGTGGGCTCGGGGAAATCATCCTGCCGGCCCTACAACCAGGAAGCTCAATTATGCCCGGTAAAGTAAACCCAGTCATTCTCGAGAGCATGATGATGATATGTGCTACCGTTATGGGCCATGATGTGGCCATCAATATCGGGGGGCAACACGGCAATTTTGAGCTCAATACCATGATGCCGATGATGGTGGATCATTTGCTGGAGAGCATCAGGCTTTTGGCCAATGGCACGCGCAACTTGGTAGACCGCTGTGTGAGTAAGATTGAAGCCAACGAACAACGCACAGGATCCCTCATCGAACGGAGTTTGGCCCTTTGTACCGCCCTAACACCGATCATTGGATATGATGCCGCGGCTGATATCGCTAAGGAGGCCTTTTCCACTGGAAAGACGGTTCATCAGGTCTCACTGGAGCGCAAGGTACTCCCGGAGAAAGAACTCACCCGCGTGCTCGATCCAATCAACCTGACGAAACCCGGATTTTTCAGCAAATGAGCCATGACACGAAGCGGTGTGTATTTACTAATGACTGCTATGGACTTCTGCTCCCCCGTCTGTTTTCAGCAGAGCAGGCGGAAGGGATAATCTCGGATCACTGAGACCTCCCTCTGAATCCCTGTGGCAACGATCTTCTCAACCAAGTTGCGAGGTAGGGATGAAGGAGATGGTAGTGAAAATCGAGAGGAGCTGTTATGGGCCTACATAAAATAACCTTTTTGCCTGGAGGGGAACGGGTTGCAGTAAAGGACAATGCTACCTTGATGGAGGCAGCGGAGAAAGCCGGGCTGTACCTTAACAGCCTTTGTGGAGGCGAAGGTGTTTGCGGGCGATGTCGTGTTCAGGTTACCGGTGGTAAGGCGAAGGCGGACAAGCATTCTATCGGCTTTCTATCCAAGGAGGAGCTAAGTGAGGGCTATGTGCTAGCATGTCAGACAGTGGTCAAGACGAACATGGAGGTAATCATTTCACCTGAATCGCGCATGGAGGCAGAACAAATCGTAATGGGAGGGGTGGTGGTTGATTATAGTCAACCTGAGAAGATCTTTGTTTCAAAAGTTTCTGCTGACCCCCTTTCTCTTTTTGAACCGCTGGCCCAAAAGCTATATCTGGAACTCAATGAGCCTTCGAGCGAAGACAACACAGCCGATAGCGACCGAATCATGAGAGAACTGAGAAGAAGAACCGATTACCAGACTTATGAGAGATCTTTACGCTGTCTCCAGGGTCTTGCCTCTAAGTTACGTGATAACAGTTGGAAGGTTACAGCCACGATAGCCAAGCATGGTGAGCATTGGCGAATATTACAGATAGAACCGGGAGATACCAGTGATCAAAATTATGGACTGGCCATAGATGTGGGCACAGCCACAGTTGTTGCTCAACTAGTTCATCTGAAATCAGGCAATGTCCTTGGAGTGGCGGGGAGCCATAACCTTCAGGCTCGTTATGGTGAGGATGTCATTTCCAGAATGGTCTTCGCGTGCGAGAAAGAAGGGGGGCTCAATGCGCTTCATGGGGCTATAGTTGAGGTCATTAATAACCTGATAAAAACCTTGGCCGATGAGAAGGGGATAGGGGTTGAAAAGATCACGGCCATTGTATCTGCAGGGAACACTACTATGAGTCATCTTCTTTTAGGGCTTACGCCCTGTTCTATCCGAATGGATCCTTACGTACCAACGGCCCATTCTTTTCCCCAGATAAAGGCAGCCGAGATAAATATAAACATTAACCCGGAGGGAATACTGGAGACGGTGGCCAATGTAGCCAGCTATGTAGGTGGTGATATAGTCTCAGGTGTTCTAGCGTGCGGTATAGCAGATCAGCCACAAACGAAGGCGTTAATAGATGTGGGAACCAATGGAGAAATTGTCATAGGCAACAACGATTGGATGGTTTGTTGTTCGGCATCTGCTGGTCCTGCATTTGAGGGTGGTGGTATCAGCTGTGGTATGAGAGCTACCCGCGGAGCCATACAAAGGATAGAGATAAATAATGGTAAGGTACTTTATCAGACTATTGGAAAGACCAAGCCAAGAGGGATATGTGGTTCTGGGTTGATTGATTGTATCTATGAGCTTGTTAGAAATAGATTCATTGACCAGGAGGGAAAGTTTAATGTCTCCACTAACCATGAACGAATTATTGAGAAAGACGGCGAGCTAGAGTTTATAGTGGCTTATTCTCAGGAGGCCGATGCTGGAGAGGATCTGACCATTAAGGAGTCAGATATGAGCAATCTTATCCGATCAAAGGCTGCCGTATTTGCGGCCATAAAATCGCTTTCAGACTATGTCGGCTTGAGCTTTAATGAGATTGAAACATTTTATGTGGCTGGTGGTTTCGGAAGTTATCTGAATGTTCCTAAGGCTATCGCTATAGGCCTCCTGCCTGATATTGATCCGGGAAGAATCAGTTTCATTGGCAATAGCTCCCTCATGGGCGCCCGGATGGCTCTTCTATCATGCTATGCCTTTGAGCGGACAATTAAGATAGCAAACGGGATGACCAATATTGAGCTCTCTAACTACCCGCCGTTTATGGATGAGTATGTGGCGGCCCTATTCTTACCTCACACGAATTTAAAGCTTTTCCCTTCGGTGGACTATTGGCAAAAAGAATAAAGGGAATCCTCTGAGTCTGTCCTGACCCATTCAACTCTCCGGAATCCCTCCTGGGTTATGACGGCATAAGAAAAGGGGGGTCCGACCTCTTCCTGAGTTCTGGCCATCTCCTCCATGCCCTTCTTNNGGTGGACTATTGGCAAAGAGAAAGATAGGAATCTGCCGAGTCTACGCGTACTGGTTAGGATAATAAAGAAATTGCATCCATGCCTCTTTTAAGTCATCGAGACGCACGATCTCCTTTGCTTTGCCCGATAATAGACTTGGAGCTCATGGAATGGCAATGAAAAAGCGAGTTTTCTCTGGCATTCAACCAACAGGGAATATTCATATCGGGAACTATTTAGGGGCGATTAAACATTGGGTAGCCTTCCAGGGTGAATTCGACAACACCTTTTGCCTTGTTGACCTCCATGCTATCACGGTTTCCCAGGAACCACATGCTTTGAAGTCAAACATACGAGAGGTTGCTGGTCTCCTCTTTGCCGCCGGGATAGATCCTCGACTCTCTATAGTCTTTGTCCAATCTCACATTGGTGCTCACGC
>JABAOF010007025.1_pt1 | contig 11263 bp, 12 predicted proteins | sample 7062171 | NCBI WGS metagenome assembly JABAOF01 (sample SAMN14538628, study PRJNA623070) | marine sediment metagenome | biome: marine biome [ENVO:00000428]; feature: marine pelagic biome [ENVO:01000023]; material: deep marine sediment [ENVO:00002113] | place: India: Gulf of Khambhat ... | reverse complement strand
GTATTCGATCTCGTTTGCAACCCAGTCTCGAATTTCTATCCAGTCCGGTACCAAAGGGTTATTCACAATTTCGGTTAATGTTTGTTGAATGACGGAATCGCTTGGAGTGATGTAAAGACTGGCCAAGTCCGGGTTGAATGTCCTATCCAGGAATGCGTTGACGGTGAGGACGCCTGTATCTGTTGAGTTTCCACAGGAGGCTGTTAATGAGATTTCTTTGGAACTGTCAAGATCCATTGAAACGGAGAATTCGTCAGCAAAAGAATCTTTCGAAGCCAAGGAGGCTAATGAAAATTCGTCGAAAACAACGTCATCAATGCGTATCGTTGCTTGGATGCCTTCTGCGGTTCCTGTACCGTGGTTTGAAATAACGTACGTAACGGCGCTGATGTAGAGCGGAGAATCTGTAGGATCGCTTTGCCACTCTCCGGTTTCCGACAAGTCAACTTTAATATTGACTAGTTGCTCGGATTCGGAAGGGGCTGTTCTCCAGAACTCAAAATAGCAATACAGACCTATTAGGCCTATTACAAGGATGACTAAAATAACTAAAACGGTTTGCGCGCGTGTTCCACGATGGGCTGCCATACATCTAGGTAGGTGAACACTAGAATTATAGGGTTTATGAAGCGCAAGTAAGGATGTTGCACGCGCATTTCGGGCGGGCGTGTTAGATTCACTGTACTCTCTCCGCGGTCTCCTTACGTTCGGTCTCAAGTCTTAAATCATGTGGCGCGCTGTAGCTACATCTATGAGTCATCATAGTGAGCGGTGCCGAAATCCTTGGAACGGCGAATGTAAAAGCCCCGATATCGAAGTCTACATTTACCATAAAGGCGTACGACGGCCCATCTGCCGGGAGTGTTGGCGTCGAATCGCCGATGACGAGGTCGAATGGTAGCGCACGCCGAGACGGGCGCGTGGACAAGCGGATGTGAAGATGATGCCGTTGCGGGTGCTGTGCGAGAGATGCAACTTCACGCTTTATGAAGGCGACGAGTTGAAACCGCCCTACGAGATCATCGAAGAATACGACGGCAGATGCCCACGATGCGCCAAGAAGTTATCCTATATACCCGAACGGTTTGAGATCAGACCTGTCGAGCGCGTGAGTGAATATCCACAATAACCTGGAGCACCGCTCTGCCATCCTCCTGAGTTGCTTACACACCCGAACGGTGAGTGCCCACGTGGAGTTTCGTCTCCAAACCCTCGATTTGAGCATCTTGCGAGGAACGATCGGGGAGCACTTAGCGCGAAGTTTCATCCGGCATGTTCTCGGCCCGCGACTCGTGGACGACGAGGGGTGGGACCACGTGCTCCTCAGTCATAATTACGACTACAAGCAGCACGCTCAGCTCAACCGGCTGTTTAGTTTTGACCGCTTCAGAGACGACTTTCTCGTGCACGGGTTCTATGCGGATCGGAAGCTGCTCACCCATTATGCGAATGCCGTGGACCTCCTTTTGCGCAATCACTGCCGACCCGATGGCCTCCTCCTGAAACTACAGGAGGCGGGGAAGACCAAGCGATTGCAGCGACGGGCCTATCCCCGGATCGCGAGTTTACGACGTGAAACGGCGGGGGAGACGAAGGATAGCTTTGAGGTTCCGGTCGTGGGCGGTGGTCTCGAGGTGGTGGAGGTCAAATGTGGCCGGCAAGCGCGGCTGAACGGGAAACAGAAAGAAACGTACAACACTCTCATTGCAAAGGGGGTCCCGTTGCGGTTGATCACGGTCAGGATCGTGTCATTTGATCAGAATCGGTTTTTGGTCGAGGAGCATCGGTATGACCGCTTCGTGTAAAGCGACGCGGATCATCCTGCACGTGGATATGGACCATTTCTTCTCCGCGATTGAAGAACGCGAGCATCCCGCGTTTAAGGGCCAGCCGGTGGTGGTGGGGGCCGATCCGAAGGAAGGGCAGGGTCGGGGCGTTGTCAAGACGTGTAACTATGAGGCCCGAGCCTTCGGGATTCGTTCCGGCATGTCGATTTCTGAGGCGTGGCGGCGGTGTCCCACTGCGATCTACGTGCGGGGCGATTACAGGCTGTATAAGGACGTGTCCGCGACGATCATGCGAACCTTGATGACGTTTTCGGAGAAGTTTCAGCCGTGGGGGTTGGATGAGGCGTTTCTGGATGTGAGTTCTGAGGTGCGAGATTATGCGGACGCGACGGATCTGGCCGTCAGCGTCAAACACGATCTCCTCTGGCATGTGAACCTGACCTGCTCTGTCGGCGTGGGGCCGAACAAGTTAGTGGCGAAAATCGCGAGCGATTTCCAGAAACCGGATGGTCTCACAGTGGTTACCGACGATGAGGTTGAGCGGTTCTTGGCGCCCCTTCCGGTGCGGAGAATGCTGTGGATCGGTGCGAAGACCGAACGGAAGTTGAAGGAGCTGGGGATCCGAACCATCGGGGACCTGGCCTCGTGTGATGTCGCGGCGTTGGTGGAGCGGTTTGGCGTCATGGGGCGCCGCTATCACCGGTGGGCCCATGGGGTCTACACGTCCGCGGTTGGGCACCGAAGGAGGATGCGAAGATCCATGGGGCATGAACGCACCTTTGCGACGGACATTGTGGATCGCGATGTCGTCCTCACACGATTGGATGGGCTCTGTGAACGAATCCATCAACGCGCGGTGAAGCGTCGAATGTTGTTCAAAACCGTCACGGTCAAGGTTCGCTTCGGGAATTTTCAGACGTTCACGCACGGCAAGACGCTTCGGCTGTTCACGAATCGGCTGACTGACCTGCAGACGGCCGCGCGAGAGCTGGTGCAACGGGGGCTCAAAGAACCCCGGAGGATCCGGTTAGTCGGGGTGCGCGTGTCGAATCTCCGATCTGATCAAGGCCAAGCCAACCTCGATCCATGATGTGTGCGCCCCTCTACATCACAGCGTTCACTTCACTCCTTGCGTACGCATCATATACCAAAGTACCCCAGCAGTCCAAGCATGCTAACGCATCCTGTTATTATTCCTAACGAAGTGAAGTGCTCATGCCCACGTTCACGCATGGCCGGAATCAATTCATCTAGTGTGAGAAACACCATAACCCCACCAGCAAAAGCCAGGACAAACGGGACAAAGCCGCGGAAGAATTCCAAAAGCAAACCAGCAAGAAAGGCTCCAACCGGCTCCACCATTCCCGAGAATAGTGCTAGTTTGAAAGCAGTCCATCTAGAAACCCCACTTTCACGAATTGGCAGAGCTATAGCCATTCCCTCAGGAATGTTATGGAGCGCGATGGCGATTGCTAATAGCAAACCAAGGTCACGCGATTGGAGATATCCAGCGCCAATAGCAATCCCCTCCGGAACATTGTGAAGCGTCATGCCTATCGCCATCAACATCCCGACTTTAAACAGCCCCGCATCGATCGCACCATTTTCTTTCACTGAGAAGTACGTATGAGGTACCAGGGAATCTAAGCAGAACATCAAGAGCGAACCGACTCCAAAACCCAGAATCGTCAGTATAGGGCCTGAGATCTTCCAGGGTTCCAGAATTAACTCCAGGAAAGACACGGTAATCATCACTCCGGCAGCGAATCCTCCAAAGAAACCAAACGATCTTCGTCCAGGTTTCTTAATGAGAACTAATACGCCTCCGGCGCCTGTCGCCAAACCAGCAAGGGTGCTCAGAACTAATACTTGAGCTAGAAGAGTTAAGTCTGCCATATTATCTAATAACCTAGCTTCTTCGCATAAAAACGCGTGGATCGAGGGCTTCTCTCGAAGCGCGCAGGCATGTTAAATAAAGGCTTCTTTTGTATTCATTTCAGCTGTCCTGAACTCTTGTGGCAGAGAAATAGGTAGTCTGTAATAGGTTTTTATACAAGAAGTATGACGGTTACAGCAGTGTTGCAGAGGAAGCTGGAAAATTGACTCTCACCGAAGATCTCAAGAGACACGCAGTGGAAGCGGGCTTCGTATCTGTGGGCGTTTCTAATCCGGATAGGCTTCGCGGTTTGCCCCATGGATGGGTAAGCACTGTCTGTAACTTGCGTTCGCCAGAAGAGGAACTGTCGACGGTGAAGTCCGTGATGTTGATGAGTTACTACGTGTGGGACAAGTCCTTCAATTTGGTGGTAGATTCCACGTATCTTCGGAGTCACGGCATGCATGCACCGAACGCGCCCTTAGAAAGTTACCAGCTGTACTACGAAGTCCTCAAAAACAAAGCATGGATGGTTGTGGATCACCTCCGAAAGAAAGGGTGTGAATCTCGCCTCTCGGTTTCTATCCCGCTCAAAACAGCCGCGGTGAGGTGTGGGCTTGGGTGTCAAGGAAAGAACACGCTTCTGATTACTCCAAACTATGGACCTCGTGTACGATTAGTCGCTGTGCTGACAACAGCCGAACTGGAGATTGATGAACCGTGCCAGGCCGATCTGTGTGGCGAGTGTGAAAGATGCATCACCGCGTGTCCGACAAAAGCGTTGGAACCGTATAAGATCAAGATCAACCGTTGCTTGACGTATGCTGCTGAAAAACCACATGCCCAAGATGTCCCAGATGATGTGCGGAAAATCGCAACGAGACTCATTCAAAGACCGACTTCCACTAGCTATATCGAATGCACAACATGCATTGAGGTTTGCCCTATTGGACGCGCGCGCATCGAGCAACCTTGACAGAAAGAGTCACAGAACTTGAAGTCAGACTGAGAAAACTTGGCGAACTGTTGAAGCGCAGAGGGCGAGGGTACGCCAGGGTTCGGGAAATATTCCCTTATAGGGGGGCAACGAAGCCTAATATGAGCGGCTAGAACAAGGTAACTTTAAATGGTTTCTCTCCAACATCTTTCTTGGTGATGGGGGAGCGCAAAGAATTCTCCTTTCTCTTTCAGGCAGCAGTAGCTCCTTTTTCTTGCGCGTGCGCCCCATCACCATTAAGGAAACCAGTGTTCTATAAAGGTTTGTGGAACTAAGTTCTATATGCGCGCGAGGAACTCAGAATTTAACCCAAACCTTTAATTTTAGTTTGCATTGAGCAAATTATCGTGATGGAAATGGATCTTTTTGAGAAGATCAGACTCATCCTTGAAACACAGGGCTACATCCCATTGGATATCGGAAATGTCAAAGAATTAGTCACCGGACTTTTTCTAACACCAAATAACGCCTTGATCTTACATCTAACGTCTTTGGAAAATCCCACACATCATAGTCCTATTCTTCCAGAAAATGCCTCGACCGTCGACGCGAGATTTTCTCCCGATGATTCTTGGATTGCGGTTCCCGTGGATTACACTGGAAAAGAAGAAAGCTCACTATTTCGATTGTCTACGACGCATCCTGACCGACCAATCCCTGCAGAGCGGCTCAGTCAAACCGTAGGGCGACATTTGGGTTTCGATTGGAGTCCGGATGGACAAAGGATTGCTTGGGGACTTTCCACACAGAAGACAAATCAGGTGGTGCTGCAACCGAACGAAGCCGGAGAAGAGGCGCAGTCTCTGTGGGAAGGGGACGAGATCATTCAGTTTATACACTGGAAGCATCCGGATTTTCTCAAATTCACTCGGATAGATGGCAAGACCAACGAGTTCGATGAAGTAGTAATGGATCCCGACTCGAGCGAGATAGTGCAAACCGTGCCAATCACCACTTCGTATACCTTCGATGGCTCGTGGCATCCCCAGAAACCAGTTATTCCGTATCTCGATCGAGACGCGGGCAACCTAACAGTATTCAATGTGAATTCTGGCGAAAAGATCGCCTTACCGCAACCCGATGGCGAAATTGAACGAGTTGTGTGGAGCTCAGATGGGACGACGCTGTATTTGTCAGCAACGAAGGATGCGAGAGATAGGGTGTATTCAATTGATTTGAATTCGTTGGAGCTCAGTCCGTTGCCATTGCCGCCGGGAATCAACAAGATCCACAATATTCGGAAAATCAAGAACGAAGAGGTCCTTTTCTTGGTTCACGCGGACGCAACTACTCGTATGAATCTGTGGAGATTCTCTGTAATGTCTCAGCATGTTGAGCAGCTGACAAAGAAGCGTTCTCCCAAAATTGGCACAGCTGAATTTCCTTTGGTGGATTCCGCTAGCGAACATTGGAACTCCAAGGATGGGCTTAGAATCCATGGTTTTGTTATGGTTCCTCAGTCTCCTCCGCCTGCGGATGGATATCCTGCTATTGTTTTTGTTCATGGTGGGCCTATGGGTCAAGATGTCGACTCTTTTGTTGGGACATATCAGATCTTGGTGCAGGAGGGCTTTGTGGTCTTTCGTCCAAATTTTCGTGGCTCAACTGGGTATGGTGCAGCTTTCCAGAGAGCCAACTATAGGGAGATAGGAAAGAAGGACTTGGTGGACATAGTTACTGGTGTTGAAATGCTGATTAAAAGGTATAATGTAAATCCTAAGAACGTAGCTATAACTGGAGGGTCATATGGCGGATATATGACGCTACGGGCTCTAACTAAACCGGAGATATTCGAATTTTCCACAGGTTGGGCTTCGGCGGCTATTTCAGATTGGGAGTACATGTACGATACTGGTGATGCGGTGTTCCGTGCTTTCATTACGTCTCTTTTTGGCAAGATAGAAGAGAGCCGACCATTCTTGAAGGAAGCTTCTCCAATAGCTGACTGGGAGAAAGTGAGCAAGCCATTGGGCGTTGTACAATTTGCGAATGACACTAGAACTCCGTTGAAGCCGGTGTGGGATTTTGTGGACAAGCTTATTGAACGGGGTGATCACGTTGAATTCCATGTTGAACCAGCGATGGGACATGTTAACATTCCTAAAGGATACTTGGTTCGTTCGGTTGCTCGACAGATCCAATTCTTTAACAAAATTATGAAATGATTCTTATGCGCGCGATATGCAGGACAACGTTAAGAATCCTCCAAAGCTTCCTCCAAAGATCCCGTACTTCGATTTCATAGAATGGTTTTCTTACCTAAAACTATAGAAGAAGAGTTTAGAAGTAAATTCTACACGCGCAAACACGTGGGTTACGTGCTCCACACGGCGCAGCTGCCGCACCGTTGCAGAACGCATAAATGCCCCCTGCCTTTAATATTCCGTGTGAGCTTCTATTTCTACTTGAATGTAGCTATCATTATGTTTCCACTTGTTTTTTCATTTGAAAAAAGGCTACGATATTACTCCAAAGTCAAACCGCTGTTAACAGCGATGCTTCTAGTTGGAATATTTTTTGTTGCGTGGGACGTTGTTGCCACGTACAGGGGGCACTGGGCCTTCAACCCGTCTTATGTGAACGAAATCAGGTTTTTGGGGCTTCCGTTGGAAGAAATGCTGTTTTTTGTGACAGTGCCTTACAGTTGCCTGTTTGTTTTCGAAGCAATCAAGTACTTCGTGGGGGATGTGAAGCTTTTTTCTCCTCGTCGATCGTTTGGTATAGGTGTAGGCGTGCTCGTGGCTGTTTTGTCGTTCGGATTTCTTGACATGGAGTATACGTTTCTGGCAATTCTGTCAGTGGGTCTAACATTGCTTATGGTGTCAATTGTACAAGTCGAGCTTTTCGCTTCGCGAGCCTATTGGATGTACATTGTTGCGACGTTATTTCTGTTTTTCATTTTCAATTTCATCCTTACATCTCTTCCTGTAGTCGAGTACTCTTCGTTGGCTATCTCGAATATACGCGTCACCACCATACCGCTGGAAGACTTTCTCTTTAACTTCTCTATGCTCACAAGCTATCTGACCGTGTTTGTTAGGGTTCTTGGAAGTGCAAAATAAAAATAGGGATGTGCTGCAATTGCTACCTGCCTGGTATTTTTCGTCCGTACTCTTTGGATATCAAGCCTGCTGTTACTAACCCTGAAATATAGATCGTTGGTAATCCGCTTCCTGGGTGAGTTCCTCCGCCAACTAGATAGAGGTTTTTCAATTCGTCGAATTTGTTGTGAGGTCGGAAATACAACATTTGGGAAAGGTTGTGCGCCAAGTTAAACGTTGCACCCAGGTATACGTGGTAATCTCGCTCCCATTGCATTGGTGTGATGGTTTGTTCCACTTCGATGTGATCCCGTATGTCGGTCATGGGAGTCCGGGTTTCAACGGCCTCTAGCAAGTTTTCTCTAAAGCTTGCTGTTTCTGTACTCCAGTCAATGTCGCTAGAGTTGTTGGGAACGGGCACCAACAAGTAGACTGTGGATTTTCCTGGCGGGGCTAAGGTGTCATCGGTGGTGCATGCGTTCTGTACATAGAAAGAGTACTGGTCTGAGAGGCGTCCGTTGAAAATATCGTCAAGGTTTGTTCGGTAATCATCGGCAAACACGATGTTGTGGTGGGGAGCCTTGTATTGCTTATTGACCCCTAAATACAGCATAAACGTTGAGCAGGAAAATCTCTTCTTCCTGATGTTTTCGGGAGAATATTTTCTCAGCAGATTTGGCTGAATAAGTTCGCTCATTGCATACGCGAAATCGGCGTTGACAACTAATTTATCAAACTGAGTCGTCCTGTCGTCCTGTAGTTGGACACCGGTGGCTTTTCGTCCCTCCGTCACGATACGTTCTACATTGGTGTGGGTATGGATGGTTCCCCCTTCTTCCTCTACAACTTTTGCCATCGCTTTGGATATCTGGTTTAGCCCCCCATTGACATGATGTATGCCATACTCGTGTTCGACAAAGGGAATCATGGTAAAGGCCGCGGGGCACTCCCAAGGGGACATTCCCAGATACTTGGATTGAAAAGTGAAGCAGATTCGTAATCGCTCTTCCTTGAAATATCGCCCTAGATTATTAAAAATAGAGCCGCCGAAAAAGAGCGATGGTAACGCGGCCATCAGTTTCAGGGATAGGAAAGCTCGCAAACTCGAATAGTCTCGGTAAAGGCTTCGCATGATTTTCTCGTATCGTCGTTTTTCTCTGGCGTAGAACTGCATAAGTCCTTTTTCGTTTCCAGGAAATACTCGATTGAGTTGAGCTTTCATTCTTTCGTAGTTACTGCTCATTTGAATGTTGAAGTCGGAAAAACTGAGTTGATACATTGGCTCAAGGAGCTTGAACGTCAAGTAATCGCTGCTGTTTCTCCCACAAAATTCGAAAAGCTCGTCGAGCACGAACTTCATCATCAGAAAAGTGGGTCCTACATCAAACTTGTAGTCCCCTACTTGTAGAGGCGCACTTCTTCCTCCAACTTCGTCGCCTTTTTCGTACACGGTGACGTCAAATCCTGCGTGAGCGAGAAGCATTGCACAGCTTAAGCCTCCTGGTCCTCCTCCAACAATTCCAATCTTATCTTGTACATTACCTGATTTGGTCTTAAGCACGAGAGATTCCGCCAGACTTGACTATTTGCCTTCCAGTTCTTAGGTTTTATGTGCATGCTTTCGTAATCATGTCTGCACCAACATTTAAATATGACGTACGTCATACTGCACCGAAGGAGAGTGTGGCTCTGCCTTACAGCTTCATCTACGATCTAACGCATATCCCACAAGGCGTCTTCAAACAATTATTCGAATCGGCTTACGAAGCTAGATTGCACAGATTACTAGGCAGCCATGTTAAAAGACTTGTTAAAGTCTTCAAGATCGAACAGGCTACCGGTTTGAATCTTGTAGACGCCATTACGCTCGTTGAAGATCTCATCGAAGTGCAAGCGGCAAACAGAATTGAACGGGACAAATTCGATAGAGCACAACGAAAAGCATTGCTTCTTCCTCACTGTGCAAGATCTCGCATGGATAAACAATGCATGGCCGATTTCAAGCCGGATGTCCCTACTTACGAGTGTAAGGGTTGTCGAGACAGTTGCACCATCAATAAGGCGACCGCGCTTGCGAAAGCCAAAGGGTATGACGTCTACATCATTCCAGGCGGAGCCTGCGCTGAAAAAATCTTGAAAGACAAGAAGTATGATGGAGTCGTAGGCGTTGCTTGCGGCATGGAATTGAAGCTGGGACTCGGGCTCCTAAAGAAGCTTGACATTCCCGGCCAAGGTATTTTCTTAACGAAGAACGGCTGTTCCAATACAAGCCTCAGTCTCCAGAATCTGGAGAAAATCCTTTAAAGCATTTTCCTGAGCTTATAGAAATATATTGCTCGGATGCATCGGTCAATGATCGCAAATCGCATGCATGCATAATGAGGAAAACCAAATGATTATCGATGTCGCGATCTATCTGATCACTGTGATTACCCTGTTTGTTTTCATGGAAGGTGTTGCATGGTTCCTTCACAAATATGTGATGCATGGGATAGGCTGGTACCTTCATGAGGATCATCATCGCCCTCGAAAAGGGCGTTTTGAAAAGAATGATGTTTTTGGCTTATTTTTTGCCACAGTTTCATTCCTTTTCATTTCAACAGGGCTTTTTTCGGGATTTGATATAAAATTGGCAATTGGCATTGGAATAATGCTATATGGCGTAGGATATTTCCTTGTGCATGATGTTTTCTTTCACCAAAGAGTCAGAATCCCGTATCGCCCGAAAAACAAGTACATAAAACGCATTCTGAATGCGCATGGAAAGCATCATGCAATAAGCACTTCGAACAGCGGCATTTGCTTTGGGTTTCTATATGCAAACAAGAAATATGCCGTATAGCGCCTCTTAGCTTATGCGCGCGCATTTTGGATATAAGTTTCAGTTGGCTCAAGATGAGCGTGAAGGGGAAAAAAAGGTAGCCGTAAAGGGCCATTCGTCGGCTTGAGGGCGTACTTCTTCAGTTTTGTCGTAGAATCGTATGTTTGTGAATCCCACTTTGCGTAGGTCATTCGTAAAGTCGTCTTTGAATGCTAGGTTGTCGCCTTTCCAGCCGCGCAAGCACTTGTCGTAGATCTCCCGTTCTCTTGCGGAAAGATGTTTCTTGGCGAGGAACCCGTCGACAATGGTGATCTTGCCGCCGTTGGTGAGGAGGCGATGGGCCTCTCGGAGAAACGCCAGTTTGTTCGGGGCGTAGCAGGTGCCTTCGATCGAGAAGATCTTGGTGAAGGTTGCATCTTTGAACCGCGTGCGCGTGAAGTCCATTTTTTCGAAACGCACTGACTTCCCCAGGTGCAGTTTTTCCGCATCTCGCCGTGCTTGGGTGAGTTGTTGTGACGACAGGGTGATGCCGGTGATTGTAGCGCCTGACTTCTTCGCCATGAAGAAGGAAGAGCCACCGACACCGCAGCCCGCGTCTAGCACGTGATCGTTCTTGTGCAGCTCCAGCAGTTCGGCGACGAATCGGTTTGTGTTGTCCACCGCTTCGGATAAAGTTCGGGTTTCGTTCTCCCAGAATCCATAGTGGAGGGCTTTGGCCCAGAAGAGATTGTAGAGAATTCG
>JABAOF010000655.1_pt1 | contig 11263 bp, 8 predicted proteins | sample 7062171 | NCBI WGS metagenome assembly JABAOF01 (sample SAMN14538628, study PRJNA623070) | marine sediment metagenome | biome: marine biome [ENVO:00000428]; feature: marine pelagic biome [ENVO:01000023]; material: deep marine sediment [ENVO:00002113] | place: India: Gulf of Khambhat ... | reverse complement strand
TTTTGTAAGGGCCATAGAGGCTAAATCTCTATGCAAAGTGGATCGGTGGTTCAAGAAAGATATTATTCTGCTAATCACTTTGTATCTGGCCAAAGGCCTCAGTACCATAGCTCCAAGAGCAACTTTACTTCTTGAATCGTCCTTGGAATCTAGTACCGCCAAAACCTCTCGTTCTGTCGGTGGCTTTGAATCCAGGTAGTTTTTTGTGGCCCCGTGAATCTGTTCCATTGAAGAAACGGTTCTCATCGGTTTTCTCAAGTTTACAACCCATTTCATAACCTTCAACATACTCCCTTGCGTTCAAGAACCAGGGTTGTCTTTCGATTTTCGTTGTCTTTCCAGCACATGAGGCGAAAAGCAAAAAGCCGCTCGTGAGAGCGGCAATAAGGTCTATTCTTTTGAAAACCGGATCTTTGGTCATCTCATTTACCATTGCTTTCTCCATACCTAATCGCACTTGCATTTGCGCTCAAATTCATCCGATTCCGTTATCTTTACACAGATTTTGGAACACTCGAAAAAATTCTGTCCGCTTGGCTGAAAAGGAGCTGCGTGGGGCCAGCGCTGTTGGTCGAATATTTCCATGCAGATGATATAGGCCTCCTGTCTCGGACGATAATTTCGCTTACAGGACTCAGCTGCGCAGAGCACCCCGGCAACGCTAGCATAAGTAATTTTGTGTAAGTAATTCAACATCCATTTCGGGATTTCTTCTAGTAAAAGATTAGGCACTTCTCCCAATATTTCTTTTAGTCCATTCACATCTTTCAGATTTATCGGACTGTTCAAGGCATAAACATAGGAATTTAGTGCCCTGAATTCATCCAACTGTCTTTCCAGCCCAATTGGATCTGGTTCGATATACCTCCCAACCCCCGGGTGGTAATCGCGGAAGTAATTGTAGTGCAATCCCGTCTCCGCGTCAAAGTACTGGCCGGGGAAGCGGAGGTTGTTCTGGACTCCCTCAAAAAGAATATTCGCCTCACCAAAAGGCCTGTAGTCTGCCCGCCACACCAACTGCCCCAGTCCGTTAGTAATAACCTGGGGGGTTCCCAGATGGTCATTATGAAAGTAGTAGGCAGCCTCGATCATCTGGGCGGCCTCGGCCTCTCGAAAAAGCCCGCCCCCTGCCTCCGCGATGAAACACCCGGAGGTACTGTAGTCTAGGGAAATCTCCCCCACCCCCGCCGGCGAGTTCTGCCTCGCCAATCATGGCCAGGGGCTGGTCGCCCAAGAAGACATACTCAACGAGGGGCTTTCCCCCCTCATCTGTCTCGGCAATCAGGTGGCCGTAAAGATCGTAATGAAAGATCCGGGTCTCCCCCGGGGTGGTCTTTTGGACCCTTTGTCCCGCTCCATTATACACGTAATCGGCAAGCTTTGAACCCTCTTGGGAAACGCTCGCCAGGCGGTTGTTGGGGTTGTATGTGTAAGACCTCTCGTTTTCCGAAAGGGTATTTCCGTTTGGATCGTAAGTAAAGGTCGCTCTTGTCTCCCCCGAGACCTCTAAGAGTTTGTTTGTTCCTGGCCCGTAGGTATAGTTTTCGGGTTTTCCATCAGCGGTAAAGCCCAGCCGGTTTCCCACAGGGTCGTAGCGGTAGCTGAGTGTGCCATAGATCCCGGTTGCCGAGACGAGCCGGTCGATATCATCATAGCCAAAGGTCTGGCTTCGCGTGAGGTCATCGAGGTTCGTGATTTCCGTAATGTTCCCATTGGGATCCTGGATGTAGGCGAGGTTGAGGGCTGAGCCTGCCTCGATCGACCGGATCTGATACCTCAGGTCGTATGCCTGAGCCAGGCTCAGGCCATTTCCATAAGTCAGCTCCCGAATCCCTCCATAGGGGAGATAGCCGATCCCCGAGGCGAGGGTTTTGGGTTGTCCGTTCAGCGTGGCATCGACCCGGGTCACCCTCCCGGCCTCATCGATCTCGTAAGTAACCGTTCTTCCCGAAGGGTAGGTGATGGACCGAAGAAGATTGTTTTTGTCATAGCCGTATTGGGTCGTATAAGTGAGCCCCGCGATCTCTTTTTCCTCTCTCATGAAGTTTCCCTGGGAATCATAATGATACGTGTAGCTCCCACTGGGATCGGCCATTCCGGTCAGCCTTCCCTTCCCAAAGGAGACCGAGAGACTATCATAGGCGTAGGTAATGTCCTGGGAAGGATCCGGAAAGCGGACAGAAACGAGCCTGTTGAGAGCATCATAACCGTAGGTCACCCGGGTTCCCCGGGCATCGGTCTTTTGGGTGAGGTTTCCTGCTTCGTCATAACTGTAGGTGGTCGTTCCGGTATCTGGAGAGGTGGTCTTTATGAGTCTTCCAAAGTCGTCATAGCGATAGTCGGTCCGGTTTCCATTCGCGTCGGTCACCGAGGTGAGGTTGTCGCCCGTGTCATAGCCGTAGGTTGTCACAAGCGCTCTGGGCTGGGTCACCTGGGTGAGCCGATTGAGCGCGTCATAGCCGTAGGTAGTCAGATTCCCGTTTGGATCCTTCACAGAGATCCGGTTTCCCTCTCCATCGTGGTCATACTCGGTAAAGGTGCCATCCGGGTGGATGATCCTTTTGAGGCGGTTGTATGGATCATAGGCAAAACCGAGGTATTTTTGGAGCACCCCATCTGGGTCGCTTGTCTCCTCTCGGATTCTGTTTCCCTCAGGGCCGTATTCATAAAGGATCGTGTTTCCGAGGCTGTCTGTGATGCCTGTGAGCCTTGAGGCCGGATCATAGGCATAGGTGATCCGGTTTCCCTCCGGGAGGACCACCGCGGCGATGTTTCCACGGCCATCATAGAAGTACTCGGTCACGCCTTCTTCCGGGTTTGTGATCGTCTTTGTCCGGTTTCTCTCATCGTAGGTATAGACCGTCACCCCGCCATTGGGGTCAATGATCCTTCCCACGTTTCCATTGGCATCGTACTCAGAAAACTCGGTCCTTTGGCCCAGGGCGTTCACAATCGCTCTGATTTGGCCCCGGTTGTCTCCCGCCTCCGGGGTATTCGGATAGGACTCAAAGATCGTCCGATCTGAGACATCGGTTCTGGGGCCATCGATCCATTGGAGCTGGCCAAGGTCGGTGTAAAGGTATTCGGTCGTGTAGGTCGTGAGGGTGGGAACGCCATCAGTCATCACGTAGCCTGTCTCTTCTTTGGAGATGAGGTTTCCTGACGCGTCATAGGTCCACCGGGTCGTCTTTTCTTCCCCAGGAGAGACGACGCTCCCTGTTTTTTCCTCCTTCTCGCGTATAAGAAGCGGGTTTTCGGGATCGTAGGTGTAGGTGTAAAGGGTGGTTCGTTCGACCCCAGATCCCGAGGCCTCGGTCTTTTTTTCGACCCTCCCCTTTTGCTCCCAGGGAATTTTCGGATTGTCATAGACGAACTGGGTTGTTATCGCCTCTTGACCATCCATGGAGGTGACCCCAACCAGATCGAGCCGCTCGCTATAGTCGAACCGCTTGTTGACCGAGCCGCAACTCGTGCAGCCCTCGATTTCTTTGACCAGATAAATGCCGTCTTTGATCTGAATCGTGTATGTGGTTAAACCCGAGGTGTGGACAACCTCTGTTTTGAGAAATCCGTAGGCAAGATCGATTCGCTCCTGCTCAATGCCCTCCTTGATATGACTGTAATAGGCCGTGGCCTTGTGTTTGTCGTCATAATCCCAGTGGCCAATCAGGTTCGACTCGGTGTCATACTTATCGGTGAGATTGTGGTCCGAATAGCTGTAGCCGAGAGAGCTACCATCGGGATAGCTGACCCAAGAGAGGTCGCCTCCATCGTAGCTGTAGGAGACAGTCTGGCCTTTTGGATCCTTGATCCAGTCGATGCGCCCCTCGGAGTTGTAATGGAACGTGAGGGTCTTTCCAAAGTTGGTTAAGACCTGGCTGAGCCTGCCTGTCTCATAGGATAGGGTGAGCCGGTTTCCATTGAGATCAAGAACCTCCGTGAGTTTCCCCTCGGGACTGAACCGGTAGAAGAGATTCTCCTCCTGGCGACTGAGTAGATACTCGCCGGTGCTTTCGATCTGTTTGAGGCGGTCTTTGACCCCGGATTCGCCGGCAAAACGGATCTCATCGGGAGCGTCCGCCTCTTTCCTGATATCTGTGAAATAGAGGCCTCGACCATCCCCATCCCAGATGACGATTCTTCTTGCGGGTTCACCCTCAGGGGTGATGTCTTCGAGCCTGATATTGTAGGTGTGGGTCCAGCCGTAACCGAGGGGGCCGTCATAGGAGGATTGACTGTTGTAGGACCTCCTGAATTCCAAGGGGATTCCTGGGGTCGAAACGGCGACATCAAGGGCCTCCTCGTACTTGTTTCCCGTGGCAACGTTGATGGGGTTGGCAATGGCAAGCTCGCAGGTTCTCGGGCGCCCCAGGTTTTTCCCCGTGGCGCCGCCGGAAGGAGGAACAGCCGGCCAAGAATCGCAGGACCACCAGTTACGCCGGACCGGCGTCATATCGACATAGACACGGCAATCTTCAGCCGGGCTGTCACTATAGCAGGCAGGCTGAGCCTGACGGCCCCCGATTCCACCGCTGAAGACTGTACCCGTTCCCCTAACGATGAACCAGGTTGTCTCCCAGTACAGTGCGTTCTCCTCGAGAAGGTTCCCCTCACAATCGTAGTAATCTCCCCGGATTTGATAACGTTTGAAAGCGCTGTAATCATCAGTACAGAGAAACCCCCACCAGCAACAATACCAACCGATGTGATCAATACCGGTGAGATCATACCCATCTGAGCATAGATAGAAATCACCGAATTTCCCTATAGTGGAACCGGCATATTCGGCATGAGTCGGAACCCAAATCGCCCAGTTTTCCGGAGCTCCCCAGGCCGGGCTCGCAAGAAGGATCTCTAGGAGCAGGATGCTGATGAGATTGCCTCGCCGCACGGCGCCCCCCCTTTTTTCCAAATGACTCGATCCTCAGGAAGAATATCCCTCCATAGCACGATGGTTTGCCTCGGTCAAGGAAAAAATCGGATATTTTACCTGTTTTTACGCTAGTTTACACGATTTGACTCTTGACCAGCACCTAAGGAAACTGCCTGAGACGATGAGGGAAATTGAGAAAGAACTCTGGCCAGTTCCATGATTCGGCAAAGAAGAGGCACCTGGCATTGCCATGAGCGAAGTTGGTATCATACTTCTTGTCAATGGGATGAATCCTCAGGGGTCCTTAATGAGGGATGTAGACCCGAAAGTTGAATCTAACTTCCAGCACTCACTCGTGAGAAGCGGATAAAGGATGGTTTGGATTGTCGAGAAGAAAGTATTCTATCATTCCTTGGATTTGGGCTTTGGAAGGGTGAAGATCCCCATCCGCGCAAAGTTCGAGTTTGAAGTGAGGGATGGGGCACTGGTTCCCGATTCGTTATCTAAGACTATCCTTTACAACAAGCAGGTGTTGGAAAAGCGTTACCCCAGCTTAGACCTAACTCGTCTACAAAGATCTATAGATGATACGGTGAACCATGAGATTGACAACTACTTCAGAGCATGTGGATACTTCGGGACAGAAAGTCAATGAACTGGGGGAGAGAAAAGTGAGAGGAGGAGACAATGGTAAAAGCCATCAGGATTCATGAAACAGGCGGGCCTGAGGTCTTGCGCTGGGAAGATTACGATCCGGGCCAGCCTGGGCCAGGTGAGGTGCTCGTGCGCCATGAGGCTGTCGGGATGAATTTTATTGATGTCTATCACCGGACAGGAATCTACCCCATGCCTTTACCAGGCAGTCCAGGACTGGAAGGGGCCGGCGTTGTCGAGGCGATTGGTGAGGAGGTGACTGAACTCGCAGTGGGGGACCGGGTTGCCTATGCCGCGATTCCGCCTGGCGCCTACGCTCAGGCTCGGGTCATCCCTGCACATCGGCTGGTGAAAATTCCAGACGGCATCCCAACGCGCGAAGCTGCGGGCATGATGCTTCGGGGGATGACAGCGAGTTATCTCTTGCGAACTACCTATCCTGTCAAAGCAGGTGAAACGATTTTGATCCATGCTGCGGCGGGCGGTGTTGGCCTGATTGCCTGCCAGTGGGCCAAGCACCTTGGGGCGACGGTGATCGGAACCGCGGGGTCACCGGAGAAGGCGGAACTCGCGCGGGCCAACGGTTGCGACCATCCCATACTCTACAAGGAGGAGGATTTTGTTTCCCGAGTGAAGGAAATTACCCAGGGAGGCGGCGTGGACGTGGTCTATGATTCAGTGGGCCAAACGACCTTCATGAAGTCGCTCGACTGCTTGCGGCCGATGGGGATGATGGTCGCCTTCGGTCAGAGTTCTGGAGGGGTTCCACCATTCGACCTCGGCCTTCTCGCTGCCAAGGGCTCCTTGTTTCTTACCCGGCCGAGTCTTATGACCTATACGGCCAAGCGGGAGGATCTGTTGACTCATGCCAGAAACCTCTTTGAAGTCATCGAGAAAGGCGTGGTCAAGATTGATATCCGGCAGACCTATCCGCTTTCTGAGGCTGCCAGGGCCCACCGGGATCTGGAGGGTCGAAAGACGACTGGATCGACCATCATGATTCCCTAACGGCACGCTCCATCATGCGTAAAGCGTCGTCTTTCATCCAGTTGTTGTTGAAGAGGAGGTAGGTCGGTTTTCCCTCTACCCATTGCTCGAGTCGCTGGAGATCAGCGTCGGTATACTGATAGGCGAAGCCCGTAACGCCGTGGAGGCGGAAGTACTGAAAGCGGCCGAAGAGTGGCTGATTCTTGAAGGGATCGACGCAGTGTGTCAGGTCGAGCGCTTCGCAGAGTTCCCGAACCGAGGTCTCTGGCCATGGCCCGCGGGGCTCCCAGGCAAAGCGGAATTCCTTCCGATCGATCCGACCGAAAAACTCCCGCATATTGGCGATGTTATCATCAGTCGGTCTGAAGCGAGCCGGGCACTGAAAAACCACCCATGTGGCCCCCAAGGTCTGGGCAAAAAGGGCTGTTCGATCCCAGGCCCCCAGAACCTCCGGTGTGAGCCGAAAGCGTCCGTAGCGATCAAATTTCGCGGGATCAATCCTTTCTCTGAGCCGGCGGTAGGTCGGACTTGTGGGCTCGTGGGTGATAAGCTGCCAGGCCTTGATGGTGAATTCAAACCCTGGAGGCGCTGATTCCCTCCATTTCTCTGCGGTCTTCATCTGGGGGATTTGATAGAATGTGGTTTGAATCTCGATCAATCTGAAGAGTTCGAAGTATTGCTTCTGTGAGACGATAAAGCCGCAGCATCCAATTTTGGTCTCAGCTTTCCCTCCCATGAGATACGGGTGCCCCTCCTCCATTCACGGATGAAGTCCTGAAGATCGCCTCTAGGGCAAGAGCCCGCTGCATTATAACATCTGGGTCATGGAAGGGATAGAAAATGCCGATAGAGAGCTCGCCAGGCAAATGAGATGTCCACAGGCGCGGAGAGATCAAGTCTCGAAATTCTGGTATCATATGACTTAAATCGAACATCGTATCGTTGAGGTGCGCCATTTTCGTTGTCGAAGCCTTCGTCAGGCTCTGCCGTGGAGGCGAAAGATGAGGATCCTCAGGTTCTGGATTAGCTTTTTGATTGTTATCTCTATCCTGTCTTCGGGGCCAGGTGTGATCGCTCAATCTTCAGGGGAATACACGGGTCGGAAGATTTCCCTGGACTTTCGGGACGCGGAGATCAGAAACGTCCTCGGGCTCATCGCCGACGTTGCCGGGGTGAACATCGTCATGGGAAGTGACGTGAAGGGAAAGCTAACGATTAGACTCGTCGACGTCCCATGGGACCAGGCCCTGGATGTGATCCTTCAATCGAAATCGTTAGGGATGAAAAGGATGGGTAACGTGCTCTGGATCGCCCCTCGAGAGAGGCTCAGAAAGGAAGAAGAGGCTCGGTTGGCATCGGAGAGGGCCAAGGAGAAGCTCGAGGATCTCAGAACTGAGATGATTCGTTTGAAGTACGCCGACGCGAGGGAGATGGCTTCGATTGTCCAGAACTTCCTGAGCGATCGCGGAAGTGTCAGTGTGGATGTGCGAACCAACACCTTGATTGTCAGGGACGTTCCCAAGAATATTGAAGAGATCAAGAACCTGTTTCGCTAGGTACTCCTCATGAACGGGCATTCCCTCGCCCGCTCCCCTTCGGCCCTGGTCAGGGTCGCTTTAGCCCACAGAGTTCGCAAGGGATGATTCTCGCTCTGGCCTGATTCTTTGAGAAGGAAGATCAGGCCAACCAGTCAGTCCCTTGAGGACAATCCACCATGGATGTTACGACGAATCGGGTTTCGACGCCCAATCATCGACATACGCAAAGGGTTGGCTCTATGAGAGATGAGAAGACCTTCACGGATCAGAATCCAAGCCTCGCTTCGAGGGATGGCAATTGACCCAATGCGTTTGGATTAGTTAGCGAGACCTGCGAGGGGACGGACCTCAATCCAGAAACACCAGGCCGGTCCAAAGGACGTTCTTTGAAGATGACAGATGGATGGGGAGACCCGCGTTTTGGGCCGTCTTGAAAACGTCTATTCCGACTCCCTCCATGGCAGGCCTCGCACGAAAGGGATGTCTGCAAGGATCGGAAAACCGATCCTCAACACAACGGTCACATAGGACACAGCTACCGCCCACAAGTCCTGTGGCGAAACGCATGCCCCTTTTGAACGCCTCTGCCTCTACGGTCTCGACAACCTCGAGGAGCCTCCGCCTGAAAGGCCGGTGGGTTTTGTTGTTTTGGTCGAGGACGGCGTGATCAATCCGCCCCACGCCCTTGTCGGTTGAATCGACATTTTCCGCCTCGACCTGAACCAAAAGGCACCAATCGTAGCGAGACAGGGTTTTTGAGAAGGCGTCAACGCCCATTACATGAGGCGGACAGGTGAGATATTGCCCGTATCCTGAGCACCTCGGCACCTCACACTTGAGGCGGACCCTTTCATCGATCACAACCATTTGTGATGGGATGAGTCTTGCCGCCGTTGCTCCTGCCCCGAGGGCGACCTCGACGAGCTCGTCGAGTCGCTGTTTTTCCATCCCTTTCACCACAGGACTCTCTGAGGATTGGGGGTCATCTCACACCACGCTTTTAATCGAGGAATCGAGAGCCGGAAATTTCTCCAGATGCTCTCTTCGCTCGGTCCGCAGCTCAGAAACCAACCTATCGATTTCGGGTTTCTCGTAGAATTTGGTTCGGTCGTACTTCTTGATGTCCATGTCGGGGACCTTTTTCGGTACCCACGTTTTGAACCAGGGATCTTTTTCCCACTCGATTGTGTCGGTCGCAATGCCGCGGATGATCGTCGCCATTTCAGGGATCTCCACCCGTTTCACCTTGCGGCGAAGTATCTTGGTTCCGTCTGGTTCTTCCTCTCTAATTTCACCGACGCCTCCGGTATTGAGGAGGTAGCAATGGATCTTTTCTGGAAACTCTTCATCCAGGCCCTGGATAATCTCGAGAAAGATGTTCCCCTCTACTGCCGGATCTCCGACGATAAAAGGATTGGTTCCAACCTCCCTGACCGATTCACCAGCCCGGCGCGGGTCACTCCCTGAAGTTTCAATACTCTCCCCCAGCATGAATGCGGCTGCCGCCTGAAGCGGTGTGAGTTTGGAAGCCAGAGGGACAATTGTATTTCTCCGGGTAATGAAAGCGAGGATGAGGCCGTCCAATTCCCTGAGGGGGGACAAGTTCACAGACTCGGCCAGGTGCTCACCCAGATCGGCACGCTGGATGATACATCGGCCATTTCCCGTGAGTACCTCATCCATGAAGTCGACATCACCGAGATAGTCGACCAATACGTTCTCGAAGATAGCATCTGGCCTCGTGGCAGCGTGGTAAAGAATGGGCTGTTGTTCGGGATCGAGGCTATCTGTTTTGATGTAAAAGCCCTTCTCTGTGCCGAGAATGGCCCCGTCTTTCTTCATAAAGACCACATCGTCCTGGAGGATGCTAATTCCCTGTCGATCGCCGATTAGCCCATGATTATGGCAGGTGTGCGTAGTCTTTCCCGTGGCCGTCAAGCCGAAAAGGAGCATGCCCAGGGTTTTCAGCCTGCCGTTTTTTCCGCGGACACGGATGATCTTCGCGCCTGCGTGAAGACCCAACATACCTCGCTGTTTGGCCTCCCACATGGCCATGCGCAGAAAACCTTTTTTCGCCTCTCCGTAGTAGTCGGTTCCGAGGACAAAGGTGATGCCTTTGTGCGGAATAACGACGATCTGGCGATCCTTCTCCTGCCATTCCGGAATGTAGACGAGTTGGAAGTGGGGTGCGTTATTGGGTCCATCAAATGGGAAGAGGGTCTGGCTCACCATATGAGCCAGGCGAACCATCTCCTCCCTGTGGACCGACTGGTATAAGGTGCAGCGCGGCGAGAACTCGTCGTTCTGGCCCATTTTCCGTTCGACACATAAAAAGGGCGCCCGCTGCACATAACTCTTCAAGGTCCGGAAGGTCTTGGGTAGATTCTTAATTAGCTCTGCCTGCCGGGGCGTAATTGCGGACTGTGCCACTTTTTCCGGTCCGGCTACGACTGTGAGGCCTGCGCTTCGGTTTTTGACGGTGGAAACAAAATTGTAATTTCCGAACCTCGTACGCGACCCGAATGGCTCAGCCATCCGACGGACAAGATGGGGAGGAAGATGCTGGACATTGGGTAATTCTCGCATGGCTTCAACTGTCTTCTCCACCGCTGAATAATCCAGCTTCGGCATAACTTCTAGCGCGCTTATTTTTCGGGGCGTCTTCACCTTCACGGGCTTCTGGACATACTCTCCTCTTGTGATGACCTCCCGAATGCGACCTTGCACGTCGAGAATGGGCAGGGATGAATTGACTTTGTAAACTGCAACGAAGTCCAGAAGCTCCTTCATGAACTCGGCCTCAACTGCGATCCGCTCGGGGGTCCGAACGATCATATGGGGATTGAAGAAGGGCTCTGGGTGAGATCGCATCAGTTCCAGGGCCTCCTCGGCTCCCATGCGCACAACCGCCTCGTTTTTCCCGTCCTGGGGAACGAGCACAAAGGCGACCTTGATTCGGGTGGTGTCGATCGCTTTGCTGAGTCCGCCTATCCAGAGGGGATCGAGGAGGAAGAAGTCGCCGTGCCGCCTACACCGCTTGATCAATTCTTTCAAGCGAGGATTGATACGGGTTACATCTGAGCGGATGAAAAAGGACCTTTCCGAGGCGTGCGTGGAGATGCGGCCTTTTTCTCCGCCGAGGTGTTCGGCGAAGATCCATTCATGGGAGTGAATGCGGGCCCTTTCCATCTGAAGGAGCATGAAGCTATGG
>JABAOF010021254.1_pt2 | contig 11266 bp, 10 predicted proteins | sample 7062171 | NCBI WGS metagenome assembly JABAOF01 (sample SAMN14538628, study PRJNA623070) | marine sediment metagenome | biome: marine biome [ENVO:00000428]; feature: marine pelagic biome [ENVO:01000023]; material: deep marine sediment [ENVO:00002113] | place: India: Gulf of Khambhat ... | reverse complement strand
GGGGCAAGGGTCGCCGGCGGCGCGAACCTTGGGGCCGACGAACCCACCCCGTCAGTCCAATATTTGCCGCCGCGCCGGCCCCGAACTAATCAGCCGGTTGGCGAAGACCGATACTAAAGTACAACTGCAACCGCCCGTTTTGCTCTGCCCCGTTACGGGCGGCTCGTTCTGTCGCTGGACTGACGTTCGTGGGCAAGCCAAAGGCCGCGTCGCTCCGCAAACGGCTACACGATCGCGCTTTGGGCGGCGCTGATAGACACGCTGGCCGTGAGATGCTCGCGAACCGCACGCTGAGAGCTTCGCCGGCGGACGTCTGGAGGTCAAACGCGCGTTGACCAGATCAATCGCGGCAGATCAGCAAGCCGAAACCGTCCGCATCGGACTGGCGGACATCAGTCTGGCGGAAGTCAATCGCATTCTGGACAAGCTTGATCTCGAGGGTGCATCTTGCCAGAAGGAATCCGGTCGACAGCATGAGCGGTACAAGCACCGTCGCCCTGCCGCGATCTCGATCGACCAGCACCATAAACGGTTGAGCTTCGTGGTATGGACACGTAGCCTGAGTGCTTGCGGGCTCGGCTTTCTGCATCGCGGCGTCCTTTTGCCTGGCACGTGCTGCACGGTCGGATTGAAGACTACGGACGGCTTGGCCCACGCGATCCGCGCGCGGGTAGCTCACTGCCGGCACATTGATGGAGCCTTACACGAAGTCGGCGTGGTGTTCGAGACCCCGGTCGACCCCGTCACCTTCTCCGAGAATGCGGATCGCCCCCCGGCGCAACGGCCTTAGTATATTAGCTCGATCTTCGTGGGGCAGCGTCAGCGTCCCAGGCGCTGCGTCCCGACCATCCCAGCAGCGACCCCGCGGCCATTCCTGCCAAACCCGGGGGTTTGCCGTCTGGACGGCCTATCCCCGCTCGGCCAGCCGCCCAGACTGACGTGACGACGCTCCGAGAGCCCTCAGTCAGGCGGCAACCGGGCCTCACTCCACAAAGGCGAGGGATGACACATTCTGTGGAGTTGTGACCGGCCCAGCGTGGCTAGAACGACACGTACGACGGCCTCCGGGAGACCACAGTCGTTCTGGCCGCGCTACCGGTTGCGCCCCAAAGTTTTGACATCGCCGAGCCGTGACAGCCCGTCCTAACGGCGGTATGATCCGGCTGGCGCGGGTTTCTGAGCGGGGAGTCGCGTACGGGCTGGGGCACGAGCCCGGTCGGCCGAAAGAGGGCCGGTAGCGCCCAGCATCTCACCGAGCGCTAGAAGCATGGGGTTTGCCAATCCCAAGCCGCGCCAGCAGGTGGCGTTTACGCTGATCGAGCTCCTAGTCGTAAGCGCCATGCTAGCCCTGCTGCTCGCAATACTGATGCCTTCATTGAAGCAGGCCGTTGACCAGGCCAAAGGCGCGCAGTGTGGCTCGCAACTCCGCGATCTGCTCCACGCCCTGCACCAGTACTCCATCGACCACAGCAACATGCCCTTGAAACTCCGGCCGGATTACGCCAATGCCGACCCCGAACAATACAAGTCCTACGGTATCGAGGCGCCGGTCCTGCTGTACCCCCTGGTCAGGAACTGGGATTTGTTCGTCTGTCCCGCCGACGATCATGCCAGAGCCTGGCACGATCCAAAGGAGCATGGCGCCGAGTTCTTCGAATCCCGTTATTCCTACGGCCTGAGCCGCTGGGTCCTCTGTAATGGGGGCTACAGCATCGAGCCGCAGATTGGCTTCAACTTCGAACTGCATCGGGAGGACGTCGGGGCGCCACCGCCGCGAAGTTTGGAGGACCCCGCTCTTCTCGGCGCACTGGGCGCACGAGCTGCTATCACCGCTGACGAGTTGGCCCGTCCGAGCGAACGGGTGGCCTGGCAGGAGACATGTGCCGGCACCGGCATGCTTCAAGGCCACTTGATCAACGACTTGCCCTTCCCGCTGCCGGGGGGCTTCCCGTTCAATCCACCCAACAATCATAAGCGCAACTACGTTGATGCAATGCGACGGCACAACGGGGGGATCAACCTGGGCTTCGTTGATGGCCATGTCGCAAGACTTGCTGTTCAGGTGATCCCCACCGGCAATCCTTACTACCCGAACGTGGGCAACCCGACGGTTGACGGGCGTAATTACTGGTACAAACCACCTTTCCGTTAGGAGCAGGCCAATGCGGACCAATCGCAGGGGCACGCGCCACGGAGCTTTTACGCTTCTTGAACTGCTGGTCGTGACCGCTATTACCGTGCTGCTGTTGGCGATCCTTCTGCCGAGCGTGAACGCTGCTCACCAACAGAGCAAGACCACCGCGTGCGGCGCTCATCTGCGACAGACCGGCAACGCACTTAAGGCTCATGTTGTCAATGATCGCAATGGCCGCCTGCCCCCGTACCCAGACACGATGAACTTGGATACCGATCCTACCATCACCGACGGGGAAGCCGAACCGTTCGAACTCGTGCGCGACTCGGGCGTTAACCTGCTCAACCGCAGCGCCCAGGAGGCGGCTGGGCACGCCTTCAGTGGCAGCGAGGACTTCCAGATGCAGATGATCCGTCTCGGGCTCGGCAACCCCTCGGTGTGGCAGTGCCCAAGCGATGGTCTAGTCAACAGGCCGCCCGAATGCCCGCTGGCCGACGCTCCTTGCGGCCGACGCTGGTGGAGCTATGCGATCCAGGGAACATACTTCTACCATCCGCTCCGCCCCGGCTACCGTGAAAGCTATGCAAGATATGAGAACGCGATCGCTCTGAATCTCATCGACAATCCCACCGACACAGTCGTGACGGTGCACGACGCGGCCGAACCGGACGGCATCGCCGAATCGGTTCCGCGGGTGTACGGCGGCGCCATAGTCGAGGGCGGATGCCCGCAGGATCTANNACAGAAAACTGGCAGGCTTTCACCAGGCACATGGGCAGGGCGAACTACTTGTACTGGGACGGCCACGTCGAGCCCAAGAGGCCCGACCAGCACACCAAACGTAACTACTCCTTCAATGAGCGATCCGGTGGGTAGAACAGCTCCATGCAGCCTTGAGGGCTGGACCGCCGGCGAGGCTGCGGCTCCCAGAGCGGTTCGTGAGTCATTTCCGCGCAAGTTCGTCGCTTCACCGAGTACCGCGCCCCCGATCAGCGCGCCCAATGCCCTCAGTGGAGGCCTGCTCAAGTCGTAAGCAAGCGGCCCGCCTCGCAACGAGCCGGGCCGACCGCCCTGCCTGCGCACGACGCCGGGCCGCCAGCGATTGCTGGTGTCGCCGCTCGGGCAAGGATAACATGTACGCTGACCACCGGCGTGATCAAGAAGAGGTCAAGCCTACCAGCTATGTTCCGGGCGAAGTGCAAAGCGGCGCAGGGGCCAGTGCTAGCTCCTGGCGTTCAGAGTCTCGCACGGCGGTTCGTCTCGCCAAGCTCAGAGCCTGCAAGGACGGATAGCACACCTCTTCGGAGGCGCGCCAGCGCCCCCCCAGTCACAGAATGTTTGTCCAAGCCAGCGCTCGTGTGTCTGATTGCCCAGGCTGCTGCGTTGGCTGGCTGCGAGGACGTGTTCCGCCCGCAGGCGTTTCAAGCTCCGAGTGAGGAGCGCTTCAAAGCAGCGTATTCGGACTTGTCATCCGGCCGATACACGATCATTGCCGACTTCGAGCAAGCCGACCGGCCCGAGTTCTTTCGGACTGAACCTTCGGCCGGGCGCGCATGGTGCGCGTTAAGCTCGGCCCTCGCCAGAAAGCAGACTGGCTCCGCGGCCTTAAGAGTCCACCTCAACGGGCCGGCCGATCAACTAGTGGCCTCCAACACCGATCAGGCAGCTAAGCCCACCTTTCCGCGAGACTGGACGAAATACTCCCTGTTGTTGAGCAACATCCACAGTCCGCGCCTGGTCCCGGTCGTGACCTTCGAGGTCCGCGGGGGATCCGACCGCGCGGGACCATTCCGCCGAGACGAGATCACTCTCCGCCAGGGCTGGAACCTGCTCCGCTTGGATCTGGGCGAGGTCGGTGACCAAGTCGATCTTCGCAACGTGCGGCAACTGCGATGGCGCTGCCCCCAGCTGGCCCAACCGGTCGATCTGTACTTCGATGACCTAATCCTCGTGGACAACCGGCGCGACCTGCTGGCCTCCCCTAAAGGCCCACCCGGAAGTCTCTACGCGCAGTCGGTGGGGCGGCGTCTGCGGGTGGGAGCTGCGGGGCGGTTCGAACTGGTGTTCGCTCGCGGCCAGATCATCAAATGGTTCGGCCTTCAGGCCGATCCACACAAGCTATTTGATCTCGTCGGACCCGAGATGCTCGGGCCGTTCCCGGTAGTTCTTCCCAATGTCGCAGGTGAGAGCATTACCTTGCACTGGACGCAGTGGTCGCCTCTCGGCCGGCACGTGACGATGCGTCAAGCAGTGAAAGAAGCCAACCCGCTGCGTGTCATTGTCGTCGGTGAATGGAAGTTCGCCGACGCAGCAGCGGCAGGCGTGCGAGAGAGCGCTAGGCGCGACGATGCACTGACGGGGGGGCCGCCTGTCCCGACGGTGCGGTGGGCTTACACCGTCTATGCCGATGGCAGAGTTTTCGTCCGGCTCGACTGCCCGACTCAGCACGGTCAGTGGCAGGCCCCTGAAGTGGGATTCGCCGTATGCTGCGATGGTAGGGCGGGCTTCGATCGTCTCTGTCGCCCGGGCATGGCAACCCAGCCGACACGCAGCTGCCCCGACGCTGCATACGTGCTATACTGCCGACGCAGAGCCCACCAAGCCGACGCCCTTTTTGTCCCACACCAACGGGTTCAGGCTCCGAACGTAGAGTCCCTGCTCGCCCAGGACAATCCGAGCCTCTGTTCGCTCTTCCGCGGCGGCCCGACCGACCGCGCTATCCAGCGATGGGCCATGATGATTACAGTCTGGCCCCCGGATCTCGACTCGGCTGAAACCGCTAAGCTGCTGGCGATGGACTACTGCAACCCGGCGGAGGTGCGTGTGGCCGTCGGCAAGCTTGTGCGGACGGACGACGGGGATCTCAACAACGACGGCTTCAACGAGTCCGAGGGCTGCTACGTGTTGTCGCCTGATGGTGACAGGCTGCGCGCAACGTTCGGCCCAGGCAACTTGCTTCGGTTTTCACCGGTGTTCAAGGTGCTCGGCACGGCCGAAAAGCAAGCATGGATCTACTCGGACGGGAGAATCGTGGCGCCAGCCTGGCGCGACGCTGACGGCCAGCTCACATTCCGGCTCCGCGGGATCATTGACGGCCAGAGACTCATAGAGGTCCACTTCCAGCCTGGCCCCGGGGCAGAGGCCGCCTCGTCGAGCGACGCGACCGATACCCCCGATGCCCGTGCGGCAGGTCGGGGGCGCAGTCGGAAGCGGCTGGAAAACCGCATGCCGCGTCATCGCGTCAGCGGATTGGCAGGAATCGGCTTGACACCCATGGGGCTCAGTTCTATACTTGCTAGACTATCCGCGTAGATTGCTCTTTTAGCAGTAAAGGTTTAGGGTTATCAGGCCCCGGTAGGTCGGGGGGAGGACAAACAGCGTGGGAAGACGGCCCAGCAAACCCGCTTCTAAGGCCTCGCCGGTGCGATCCGCGGCCAAGCGGCAGCGGAAAGCTCCGAGCGCTCCAAAGCGACCCACCGCTAAGCCAATTAAGCGCCTGGGGCGCTCACGCCTCACAAAGCAAGAGTTGGAGAACTTCAGACAGTTGCTCCTTCAAAAGCGAGCTGAACTGATGGGCAATGTTGCCCATCTGCAGGACGAGGCCCTTCGCAAGAACCGGCAGGAGGCATCCGGCGATTTATCCAATATGCCGGTACACCCAGCCGACCTTGGAACTGACAACTGGGAGCAGGAATTCACGCTGGGATTAATCGAGAACGAGCAGACGCTGCTGCGTGAGATCGAAGAGGCCCTGGCGCGGATTGGCAAAGGCACGTACGGCATCTGCCTAGCTACGAACAAGGCCATCACTAAGGCCAGGCTCCGCGCCACACCATGGGCCAAGTACTGCATCGAGCATGCCCGCCTGCGAGAGCAAGGACTGGCCCCCTAGCCGCCCCGCCCCAATGCCCTGTAAGCCAGCTTCCACTTCAGCTGTTCAGGCAATGCCACAGGCGGGTGGCGCCTCACCGGTGCGCGCTCTGCGGTGTCATCTTAGGTTGTGGCCCCTCGCCGCGGTCGGTCTGGCCATCGACTTGTGGAGCAAGAATTGGGCCTTCAAACATCTGCATCCCGAAGAGCCGACGACGATTATCCCTCACCTGCTGTCGTTGCGTCGGTCAGTGAACCCAGGCGCCCTATTCGGGATGGGTCAGGGCCTAGCGCCAGTCTTCATAGGCGCATCAGTCCTGGCGCTGTTGTTCGTTCTCTACCTGTTCGCCCACAGCACACGCGACCGCCGGATCCTACACATGAGCTTGGGCCTGATCCTCGCCGGCGCCCTCGGCAATCTCTACGACCGCTCTTTTCACCTCGCCGACGCGGTTTGGTGTCCCCCGGCTCCGGACCGCTGGTGGGAAGCGGCCTTCGGCGACAAGGTGTACATTACCGGAAAGCTCGTCGGCGAAGATGAGGACACATGGTCCGTCGGGCCGTATCCGGACGGCGAGGGACCTGCGCGTCGCGTCCGCAAGGAACAGGGCTTCTACCTTCAGCCCGCGCCGATCGTGCGAGACTTCGTCAAGCTCGAGCCGAAGCTTGGCAGGCTCGAACTGTGGCCTTGGATATTCAACGTGGCCGATATGCTACTGGTGTTCGGGGTCTGCGGGCTGTTGACGAACTTCTGGATTGAGCGCCGCGCCGCGCGAAGAGCCGCCAGTCGGGACGATCCCGCGATGCCGTAGGTGCCCAGATTCTCGGCGGCGTGCACTTCCCGAGCGACTCGAGCCAGCTTGGAACCCAACCGTGTCGTCAACCAACGCCAGCGAAGATCAGCGATGGATGCGCCGCGCGCTACAACTCGCTGCACGTGGGCGCGGGCAGGTCGAACCGAATCCTATGGTCGGCTGCGTAATCGTCGATCGCCGCGGGCTCATTGCGTACGGGCACCACCGCCGGTTCGGCGGTCCACACGCTGAGATCGACGCCCTGCGCCGGTGCCGGCGCTCGCCGCATCGCTCCAGCGTCTACGTCACACTCGAACCGTGCTGCCACCACGGCAAGACGCCCGCTTGTACGGAGGCCCTCATTGCCGCCGGTGTGTCACGCGTCGTAGTGGCCATGCGCGATCCGTTCCCGCAGGTCGCGGGCCGGGGCCTGCGGCAGCTGCGCCGCGCCGGCATCAAAGTGCACGTCGGCACGTGCCGGGCCAAGGCCCGGGCGTTGAACCGCCCCTACCTCAAGCTTCGACGCAACGGACGCCCGTGGGTAATCCTCAAATGGGCCCAGAGCCTGGACGGCAGGATCGCCACACACCGCGGCGATTCCAAGTGGATATCGTCTCTCGCAGCCCGGCGGGAGGGTCACCGCCTGCGCGGTCGAGTGGATGCGATCGTCGTCGGTATCGAAACGGTACTGGCCGACGATCCAGTGTTAACTTGCCGGCACGTTACGCCGCTTCGCGTCGCTGCGAGAGTTGTGCTGGACGGCCGACTTCGCCTCCCGTTGGCTTCGCGGCTTGTCCAAACGGCTGGCCAGATACCCGTCATCGTCGCGACGACCACCGCGGCCCGACATAAACGGCCTCGCAAACTCGCCGCTTTGGAACGAGCGGGGTGCGAGGTGCTGAGCTGTGGCAGGCGAGGAGAACGCGTCGGGTTGGCAGACCTGCTGGACGAACTCGGTCGTCGTGAGATGACCAACGTGCTGGTCGAGGGTGGGGGCAGGGTTCTCGGATCGTTCTTCAAGCAGGGCTTGGCCGATGAGATCATCGCCTTCATTGCTCCGAAGCTGATTGGCGATCCCCGCGCTCCCGGGCCGCTGGAGCTCCGCGGCAAAGAAGGGATCATCGACGTAAGAATGCACGAACCCGTCGAAGTCCGACGAGTGGGGCCCGATATCATGCACCGCCTGGTGATCTGCCGGTAAGCCGATCGTTCGAGGTGCCGGCGCCGCACGCGGGCGCCGATCCCGTAAGCGCTGCTAGAAGCGCGCGTCCTCCTTCGGGCGCATGGTCACGTCCACGCCGATTTGTTTGCCGATCTTCTCCAGTTCCTCCTGGACGGCGCCGGCATCAACGAATCGCGGGACCTCCAACTCGATCATCATTACGTAGAGGGGTGTGTCGTGATGGATCACCTCTGTGTGGAGGTTGGTGATGTTGATACTGTTCTCGGCAAGGTGCCGCGTGATGCGATGAACGATGCCTTTGCGATCGGCGCCATAGACATGGATGACGTGTCTGGGGTGGTCCTGCTTTGGCTCAGCCGCCTCCTCCGGAGGAACATCCGCCAGATGGAGCCACAGCCCGAACTCATCCCGCACGCTGGTGAGCGTCTCGCCGAGCTGTTGGCTGGTCAGCCCGGCAGGCAGGCGCAGCATGAGCATCAAGGCAAAGTCGCCCCCCAGCCGGGCCATTTCGGAATCTTCAATGTTGCAGTCAGCTTCGTACAACACGCCCGAGACGGCCGCGACGATTCCCGGCCGATCCCGCCCCACGCCTGTAAGCAGTGCGTAGTTGGCCATAATTGTTATCTCGCTAATGCGCCCACGTCGCCGATGCCTGGGCGTCCCAAGTCCCAAGCCATAAGCGTACGACGCGTGTGCGATCACTGCAATCCTGGTCTGGGCCGTGACCAGTTGAGTCCGCACAGCGACTGGCAGGTCCCCTCACCGTAGCCGCGCGTGGTGGTGCGCAGCACACTAGACAAAGCCGCCCAAAAAGAGTCCGTTCGAGGCTAAAGGCATCGTGCGCCCCGCCCCGGTTCAGGTCCCGCAACGCGTTGAGTTGCTCGCCCGCCATGATTGGACACCTACGGCATCAACCCAGAGCAGACCGAAGCAATTCGATCCCGCTGCGAATGTCGGCGATGCGATCCGCTCCACCCTCACGCTCGATGATAAGCGGGCCGGCGTATCCCATCGAACGAAGCCTCGCCACGACCCGCGGGATCTCAGCTTCGCCGACGCCAAGTGGCATCTCAGCGCCCCACTGCTGGCCAGGCGAGTCGGACCATTTGGCATCTTTCATGTGCGTTTGCGCGATGCGCGTCCCCAGTATTTCGACCGCCTCCACGGGCCGGCTCACACCGTAAAGGATCATATTCGCCGGATCAAAGTTGACGCGCACATTGGGTGCGCCCACGTCGTCGATGAAGTGCACGAGCCCTTCGGCCCGTTCCTGTCCCGTCTCCATGAGCAGTGTCACGTCCCGGCTGGCCAGCACGTCGCTCACGCGTCTGAGCCTATCAACCATCGTGCGGTACCGGCTCGTCGAACGATCGTGTGGGACGAACCCAACGTGCGCGCCCAGGAACGACGCACCCAGCTCAGCAGTCAGATCGGCGAGCCGGCCAATCTTGTTGAATCGCTCATCGAACGTCTCGTCGGGTACGAACCCCCCGGTTTCCGCTATGCGCTGTATCGTCGAGTAATCCTCCCCGATGAATCCGAGGAAGGTGGCGCTGACTTCCACGCCGGACTCGCTGACGGTCTCGATGATCGGAGCGTGGCTGGGCTTATCAAGAAGCGAGTCGGCGAATAATCCCAATTGTACGAGGTTCAACCCGAGCTGGTCCTTGACTGTGCGCAAGGTCGTGGCCAAGTCCGGCTCTGCCAGCGACCACGTGCATACACCGATCTGAAAAGGCTTCATCTACTCGACTCCTTGTTCATGACCGTGTCCATCGCCACGCCCCTCCTGCGCAACTGGCCGCAGGCAGCATCAATCTTCGAGCCCCGGCTCTTGCGAACATGAGCGTTCACGCCGCGCTGGCGGAGCCGGTTGAAGAACGCGCGAGCCGCCTCGGCACTTGGACGCTCGTAACCCAGTCCCGCGACGGGATTGTAGCGAATCAGGTTCACATTGCATCGCATCTTCCTGGCGACCTCGGCGAGCTGATGGGCGTGCGTGACACGATCGTTGACACCTTTGAGCAGGACGTACTCTATGGTGACCTCCCGGCCAGTTCGCTCGAAGTAGTAGTTCGCAGCCTCGATCAGGTCGGCCAGGGGCACTCTCTCCGCCCAAGGCACCAGCCGCCGGCGCAGCGCGTCGGTGGGAGCGTGGAGGGAGATCGCCAGGGTGACCTGGAGCCGCTCGTCGGCCAAGCGGCGGATCTGGCGAGGCAGACCGATCGTGCTAATCGTGATCTTGCGGCCCCCGATGCCCATGCCCCAGTCGGCGTTGATCGTGCGAACGGCGGCAGTGGTAGCCTGATAGTTGGCCAACGGCTCACCGATTCCCATGAACACGACGTTCGTCAGCTTCCGGTCCTCTTGGCAGAGCTGTTGGAGTCGCATGGCCTGCTCGACGATTTGGCCGGCGCTCAAATTACGCCTGAGGCCGTGCAATCCGCTCGCGCAGAACACGCACCCGACCGCGCAGCCAACTTGTGTTGAGACACACGCTGTCCGACGGTCACCCTCGGATATCAACACGCACTCGCTGCTCGCCCCGTCCGGCCAAATCAGCAGCAGTTTGGTGGTTCCATCGTCTGCCCGCATGCTGGCCTGTACGTGCGACTCGTAGATAACGGCCTCGGCGGCGAGCTGCTTGCGGAGCGTCAAAGGCAGATTGGTCATTTTCTCGAAGCTGCCGACACCGCGGGTGAACACCCATTGCAGGATCTGAGCGGCTCGATACTTCGGGACGTTACAGGCAGCGCACCACCGGCTGAGTGTCTCCGGCGTGTGATCGAACAGCCCCCAGGGCCCGGCTGAGCCTGACGTCTCGTTCGTACTGGTCACGAAACGATTGTAAGAACGGCACCAGCAACCGACAACGGTTCGGGCGCGGCGTCATCCGCGGGCGACCTCGCAAATTGGCAGGGCTCTGCTATACTTTCGGCCCTGGCGCGGGAACGAAGGGGCAGCTGAAGGAAAGACAACCATGGGCATCTTGCTGGGCATTGACATCGGAACGTCCGCAACGAAAGCGCTCTTGTGCGACGGGTCGGGAAGGGTGCTCGCGACCGCCAGCATCGAGTACCCCGTGTACGCGCCGAAGCCGGGCTGGTCCGAGCAGGAGCCCTCAGACTGGTGGAAAGCCACCATCGCCGGCGTCGCCGCAGTCTGCAGGAAGGCAAAGAAGAAGCCCTCGCAGGTCGCCGGCATCGGGTTGTCCGGGCAGATGCACGGGAGCGTTTTCGTCGATCGGGCGGGCAAGTCGCTGCGCCGAGCGCTGCTATGGAACGA
>JABAOF010011831.1_pt5 | contig 11271 bp, 13 predicted proteins | sample 7062171 | NCBI WGS metagenome assembly JABAOF01 (sample SAMN14538628, study PRJNA623070) | marine sediment metagenome | biome: marine biome [ENVO:00000428]; feature: marine pelagic biome [ENVO:01000023]; material: deep marine sediment [ENVO:00002113] | place: India: Gulf of Khambhat ... | reverse complement strand
ATTTTCCTGGAAAGTCATCATCGCTATAACAGGAATGTTGGATAATGACCTGGCTGCGTAAATTGCCGCTTTCAATTCACGAATATCCATCATCGTCTCGATCTTTATCGCATCCGCTCCCCCTTCAATGAGTGCTGATATCTGCTCTCTGAATACATCAACCGCCTCAGTAAATTCGAGTTCTCCCAGGGGCTTTATGAACTTCCCCGTGGGGCCTACCGAACCCGAAACAAAAAACCCTCCTTGACATGCTTTTCTCGCTATTTCCGCTCCACGTCTGTTGATCTCTCTGACACTTCTTCCAATATCGTACTCGCTGAATTTCACCCTGTTGGCTCCGAATGTATTGGTAGTTACGGCCACTGCACCCGCTTCGAGATAGTTTTTGTGGATTTGATAGACTAAATCGGGATTCTTAACGTTCAATTCCTCTGGAGGTCTTCCCTTTACCAGACCTCTTTCCAGAAGAAGGGTGCCCATAGCGCCGTCCCACACGACTACACCCGCCTGTATCAGATTAATCGGATTCATTTTTGTCCTTTCGACCCCTTACAGAGTGACCTGATGAACATTCTCGGGCCTTCTCCCGAGAAGTTGCTCACCACGTTCTTTGAAACTCTCCGGATCATCCGTAACCAGGTAGCAGATGTCACCTTCTTTCTCCGGACGGAGAAGGTTAGCCGAACCCAGATATTTGTTGACTTCTATGGCCACATTCACCGCCGAGTCGATAATCGTCACCTTATCTCCGAGAAATGACTGAATCCTCCCCCGCATGAACGGATAATGGGTGCATCCGAGAATCAATGTGTCCACCCTGTTTTTTTTCAAGGTGGAAAGATACTCGAAAATGATTTTCTCCGTAATCTCGTGGTCAACCCACCCCTCCTCCACAATAGGCACGAAAAGGGGACAGGCTTTTTGGTAAACTCTAATGTCTCTATTATGAGCCTTTATCAACTTTTTATAGGTATTGCTCCTGACAGTGCTGTCGGTCCCGATAACCCCTATATTTCCATTTTTCGTCTCCCCGATCGCCTTCAGAACTGCAGGAGAAACGACATCGAAAACCGAGATGCGGTATAATTTTTTGAGTCCTTCCAAAGCTACTGAAGAGGCTGTGTTGCAGGCCACAACAAGCGCTTTAATATCGTAATTCATCAATAGGTAGTTTGCTATTTCTACCGAGTATCGTTTGACAGTAAGCTTGCCTTTGTTCCCGTACGGAACCCTCCCGGTATCCCCAAAATAGAGATACCTTTCTCCGGGCAAAATGCGCCTCAATTCTTTCAGTACCGTGAGCCCACCAATTCCAGAGTCAAAAATTCCAATAGGCCTATCCATTTTTCCTTCAGAGTTCAAGGTAAAATTGCTTTAAAAAAAAGATCTTCATATTATCATACATTTGGACGATGATTATATAAGGGGTTTTTATGCTTGATAAGCTCGAAATAATCAATTCATATCTCTCAAGCCAGAACTTTTCTCAGTTTGCTTACGATCCGAAGGTTATCATCGCAATTTTGGTAATTTTTTTATTTGCGGTAATATTCAGGTGGAAATGGGTCCTTGTAATCCTTCTTCTGAGCGGAGGTTCACTGGCAATCATACGGTACACGAATTTCAAACCCGTTGATGGAAGTGTGGACCCCACTCTGATCACTTTTGTCGCCAGCTCTGTGATTATTACAATAGCGATAATCTATCTCGTTTTCATTCAAAGTGATTAAAGAGACGTGTACGTTTTTTTTGCGTTTCGAGGACGACCGAGCTAACACCCTATTTTTCTGCCCAATTATATAAGCCGTGCGAGAGGACAAGCTTTCTCTGCCTGATTCCCTCTTACCAAGCCCCATTCATCACGTACTCATGCATTGCTTTTGAAGCAACTCTTCCCGCACCCATGGCGAGAATAACCGTTGCTGCGCCTATCACAATGTCGCCTCCGGCAAATACACCCATTTTGGTAGTCTTGCCCGTTTCCTCATCGGCAATAATATTTCCCCATTTATTGGTTTCGAGGCCAGGTGTCGTCGCAGGGATAAGGGGGTTTGCTCCGTTTCCTATCGCGACGATAGCCGTATCGATATCCAGAATAAATTCCGATCCCTTAATGGGCACGGGACGTCTCCTACCCGAATCGTCGGGTTCACCGAGCTCCATTTTCAGGCATTCTACCTGTCTAACCATTCCCTCGTCATCTCCGATGAATCTCGTCGGGTTCGTAAGCAGCATGAACTGGATTCCTTCCTCTTCAGCATGATGGATCTCCTCAATCCTCGCCGGCATCTCCTTTTTGGATCGCCGATATATGACGTACACGTTCTCTGCCCCGATCCTGAGGGCATTCCTCGCCGCATCCATGGCAACGTTTCCTCCTCCGAAAACGGCGACATTTTTACTGACCGCTATCGGCGTATCCGCTTTCGGAAACTCGTATGCTCTCATCAGGTTTGCCCTTGTAAGGTACTCATTGGCACTGTATACGCCGATAAGGTTTTCACCGGGGATATTCATAAAGTAGGGAAGCCCGGCTCCGCTTCCTATGAATACCGCGTCAAATTTTTCCTCGGTCATGAGTTCTTCGACGGTTATCGTCTTCCCGATGACGACGTTACATTCGAGTTTCACGCCCATCGCTTTTATGAAATCCACTTCTACCGCCACAATTGCCTTGGGAAGCCTGAATTCAGGGATGCCGTAAACGAGAACCCCGCCGGGTTTGTGCAGCGCTTCGAAAATGACGACCTCGTGGCCAAGTTGGGCCAGATCCCCGGCAACCGTCAGGCCGGCTGGTCCCGAACCGACAACCGCAATTCTCTTACCTGTTTTCGCTGCTACTTCCGGGATATCGATATTACCCGTAACCCGCTCGAAGTCTGCAACGAACCTCTCCAGGCGGCCAATCGCAACCGGCTCATCCCTCTTCCCGATGACACAGGGCATCTCACACTGCTCTTCCTGAGGGCACACCCTCCCGCAAATGGCGGGGAGAACATTGTCCTCTTTTATCTTTCTCGCCGCTTCGACAAATTTGCCCTGACGGACAAGCTCGATAAAATCAGGAATTTTTATCCCCACGGGACAGCCCTTGACACACTGAGGATTCTTGCAAAATATACATCTCGATGCTTCTAATATTGCCTGTTCAGGAGTGAAACCGTAAGGCACCTCATCGAAGTTTTTCACCCGGACTTCAGGAGGTTGCTCAGGCATCGGTTGCTTCGGGATGCTGAAAGGCTTCGGCCTCGTTTTCTTTTTTTCCCCCATTTATTTTTTTCCTCCTTTAACCTGCTTCGCCTCTTTTTCCGCGTACGCTTCTTCAGCAATTCTCTCTTGCTCAATGAAAGCCCTGTTCCTTTTGGCAAGCTCGAGGAAATCCACCTCATGTCCATCAAACTCAGGGCCATCTACGCACACAAATCTCGTTTTTCCGTTAACGGTAACCCGGCAAGCCCCGCACATGCCCGTGCCGTCCACCATGATCGGGTTCAGGCTCACATAGGTTTTGATCCCATAGGGCTTCGTCACTTCTGACACAGCCCTCATCATCGGTATGGGCCCGATAGCGAGAACCAGATCAAGTTTCTCTCCCCTATCAATGACTTCCTTGAGCGCATCGGTAACAAAGCCCTTTTTGGCATAGCTTCCGTCGTCGGTGGTAACGATGATCTCATCGCTGATCTCCGTTACTTCCTCCTCGAGTATCAAGAGGTCTTTTGTTCTTGCTCCTATCACGGATATCATTTTATTTCCCTCTTTTTTTAATGCCTTCGCTATCGGCAAGAGAGGCGCGTTTCCGATACCTCCGCCTATACAGGCGACGGTGCCGAGCTTTTCAATATGAGTCGGCCGCCCGAGGGGGCCGACGACATCGATTAGTTCGTATCCTACTTCCAGAGCGGAGAGCTCCCTCGTCGTTTTTCCTACCACCTGATATATAATCGTGACGGTCTCCTCCAAAGGGTTCGAATCGACGATTGTCAGGGGTATCCTCTCNNATTCTATAGAAACGAAACCGGGGTAAAAATATACCTTTAGCGGTAAAAAATCAACCCCTAATATTGAGACGACTCACGTCACAACATATCTCCCATCGAACGGATTATCGTGTTCTTCCCCTCCCCTGTCCTGGAAGAGAAAAAAATAGGCTCTCTGCCCGTCAGGCCAATCACCTCTTTCAGAAACCGGTTCGTTAAACTGGCTCTTTCCCTTTGTGACAATCTGTCAACCTTCGTGAAAACGACGATAGTACTGACACCCTGATGATTGAGAAAGTCCAGCAATGTCTTTTCTTCTTCCTCGATACCCCTTTTCGAATCGACGAGAAGGAAAACTGCCTCTATCTTTTTTATAATCCTGAAATAGGACTCAACGAGGAACTTCCAGGATTTCCTTTCCTTCATTGAAACCTTCGCGAAACCATACCCGGGGAGGTCAGCAATGATGAACCTGCCGTCAACGAGGTAATAATTTATGGATCTTGTTCTCCCGGGTGTCCGGCTTATCCTCGCAAGCTTGCTTCTTCCGAGAACTTTGTTGATGAGGGATGACTTTCCAACATTTGATCTGCCCGCTATTGCAACATGAGGATAACCGGGATCATATACCTCTCTCGGATCAAAAATAGTCTTTATAAGCTCGATATCTTTAAATCTCATTATACCGTGAAAATCTCTGCCTCGAGGGATTGAAAGAATTCGTCGAAACCTGACGCTTCGGCGGCCGGATAATTTCTTACAACCGATTTTAAAACAAGTTTAGACGCGGAGAGCTTTTTCTCCCCGTAAAATGAGAACTGATTGAAGTCCTTTTCAAACAGATCGAGGGTAACTGTGGCCTGCTGAACATTACTGTTCCTAAAGAGAGCAGCCATCGTCGCGCCGTAGCAACGCGCCGAAGTCACCTGCTCGCTCTCGAGTTTTTTCAAAAGCTCTCCGAGCTTCTGAAGGACGAAATTACCTCTCTGATATCCGTTCAACCTGTTGTATTCACCGAAGTTTGCGATATGGAAGAGAGCCATTGCAACAGTACCATCCGTCCCCGCAAATCGAGAAAATTCCTCTTCAGAAATATTTTTGAAGTCCTCCAAGTTGTACAGCCCGGTGAGCATATCTCTCTTTTCTCCCTCTTTGATCTGTTTTCTCTGCAACTGGATGTGAAGCGTGTTATCGATCATCGCTGCGAGCTTGTACGAAAGATTTTCGATTTTTCCAAGCTCTTCTTTCAACAACGGTCTTCTCGTCAGTTTGTTATCGACTCCGAGAACACCGACGATTCTATCCCTCGAAATAAGGGGGAAAACGCCAAAGGAGTTGCTCCGAAGTGCCTGGATGGAGGAATAGGGAGGTGCAATCCGAAACTCATCTGAAAGATTGGTTTCTTCAGACAAGAAAAAGGCCTTTCTCTCGTGGTAAGCCTTTGCGAGGGCTCCTCCCCCCTCCATAAGCGGAACCATAATTTTTTCTTCGGGCTCGAAAACGTTTCCCACCGATGCCCTGCACCTTAAAAACGCTTCCGCCTCATCCGGCATGAACAGCAGTATTCGGTCAAACTCGAACCGTTCCTGGATGACGCTAATAACCAGCGGTAGATGGGACTCCAAATAACCTGAATATTGCATTGTAATCGACAGGTTGTATAGCCTCTCCAGGCTGGTTGCGTTTTTTTCCCAATCAATCTTCGAGCCCTCGAGCTCCTTATGGATCAGCATCAACTTTTCGTTTTCTTCCTCAATATCACCGTAAAACGGCTTGAGAATTACCTGGGTCGCGAAGAAGGTAAAAGCCAGGATCAGGAGACCTACAGCTCCCGACGTTATAATAATAATTTTCTTTATTCTCTGAAGCTCTGAAAAGGCAGTCGTAATTGGCTGGTCCACTGCAACAACCCAGCCCTTATCTTTGATCACCCTGAACGCAATGATCTTGTTTTCACCGAATAAGTTGTACGTGCCGAAACCCCCGTCAAACCTGTCGATCAGGTCAAGAAGCCGCGCCTTACTGATTGTTTTCATTTCCCCGATTTTATGGGTTGGTATGTCTACCGTTTGAAGTTGAACAACCGTATCGCCGATATAGGGTTTTTTCTCAACAGCATGGGCATGCGTGGGGTCCATGTGGGCAACCAGAAACCCGTCGCTGTCCATCACCCAGGAAGAGCCGAATCGCTCAACCTTGAAACCCAAAATGATCTCGTTCATTTTCTCGGCGTAATCCTTTTCCAGCCCCCCCAGTATTCTGATCCTTGCACCAAGCTGAGAGGCAGCTTTTACGTTCTCCTCTTCCACCGAATCTTCGGTTGCCTTGAAAACAAGGTAGCCGCCTGTAAAGAGGGCCGCCAACCCAAGAGCAAGGGATGAGAGAACGAGCGTGAAGCCTAACTTTCTCAACTTTTTTTTCATACTGGATGTTCCTCAGAGGCCTACGTGCCAAAGCGAATTTCACACACCTTTTGGAAACAATATTCCTTCACCAGCGGAACGTGGATGGATGTTCATATCTTTACTTTTGATAGTTATCCGGGAAATTGCCCCGGAAAGATCTATCACAACACACCGATGGGTGGTCAGGACGGAGAACAAGACGGGTGGTGAAAAAATTGTATCTTTTATCATCATCTCTCACTCTTTTTAAGAACTTTCGCAATCGCATTATCCAGTTCCTTTTCTTTTACAGTCCCTTCATGCGAAAAGGTGATGATGCCCGATTTATCCAGGATGTACAAGGTTGGAGTCCCGGCCACACCGTACGGAGCTGCAACTTTGAAGATCTCATTTTCTCCGAGCTCGTCGACGAGAACTCGGAAGGAATAACCTTCCTGTTTTACGAATCCAGCGATAGCATTCTTGAGAGGATGCCCATCGATTGAAACAGCCACCACTTCCAGGCCCATCCTCCCGTAGTTCCTGTGTAACTTCTCGACAATGGGCATTTCATACCTGCAGGGCTCACAGAAAATAGACCAGAACACAAGAAGAACCCCTCCTTTTCCTGTGGCTTGAAATGTGAACGAGTTCCCATTGAGATCCTTTGCTTTAAAAAAAGGTGCCCTTGAACCGACCTGGAGCAGCTTTTTTTCTTCTTCCACGGGGGCATTTTTCCCCGTCAAAGGTGTGACCTTCTTGTTTTGCCCGAACAGCGCTCCCGTGAGGCAGAAAATCAACAAGAAAATTGCGAGAACCCCTTCTATCCGCTTGCGCCTTTTCACATCCCTTTCCCCGAGAATGAATAGCAAATATCTGGAAATCCCTGACACGCCATTCCGGAAATGTCTTCTGCACATCTTACCGATCTATCCCCGCTTTGTTTGCTCCCAGAACCCCGTGGTTTTTTTCGCGTAGAGAAAAACTATCAGCCGGTCTTTAACTGTGCGACGAGTTCCTCGAGCTGTGACTCCCATTTCCCGCAACTGCCGGTTGGAAATCGATAATCGGCGGCGAGGGAATGCGCATGCCCTCTCCTCCCGTGAATAGGGCAACATACAACGTTGGACCCCACAGGGCGAAACCTATTTGCTTCGCCCTCATTCACCCGTGTCCGATCGTTTTTCACCATGAGCGAACTCCCCGGAACTACACAAGATCGAGGTTGGCCTCATTTATTGTTATCTTGGCCTTCTCCTTCAGTGTTCCAATCAGGGACTCAAGTTCAGTATTCATCTTTTTATCGATCAAATACTGCTTCAACTGCTCCTTCGTTTGTTCAAAAGGCATGATCTGACCTTTATGTTTTTCCACTACCTGAATGATATGATACCCATACTGGGTTTTCACCGGCTTTGAAATCTCTCCTTTCTTCATCGAAAATACCGCGTCTTCAAAGGGTTTTACCATCACACCTCTTCCAAAGCTTCCGAGGTCTCCTCCTTTTGCAGCAGACGGGTCTTTTGAAAACTGTTTTGCCATTTCCTGGAAATCAGCCCCTTCCACAATCTTATTGTGGATATCATCTGCTGTCTCCTTGCTATCGACGAGGATGTGACGGGCACTCACCTTCGCTCCTTTCTCAAACATTGCTGGGTTCTCATCGTAAGATTTCTTCACCTCATCGTCGGTCACGTTTACATCCTTTTTTATGTCAAAATCGATCAATAAATCGATGAGAATTGATGTCACGAAATTACCCTTCACTGATTGAAAAATTTCCCCTTTATCGACCTGCTCTTTTTTTGCGAAATCGAAAAGGCCCTGGCGGATCGATATCCTCTCAATGATAGCGTTGATGGCCCTGGGGTCTTTTTCAAGATTCTCCATTCCGTGGCCACCAATATTTGCCAATGCCCTCTTTACCTCCCCGTATTTCACGGGGGTACCATTCACCTCCGCAAGGGTTGTATCATCCGGTACCTCTCCGCCTGACGTGACCCTGCTGATATTTTCGCTCTGCATTTCAGTTTTCATCGAATCCTTAACTTGCGAAACGAGCGCGTTATCTTTCTCACGAAACATGTTCTGATAGAGCATCTGGGTTGCCCTCTTCATCGTTTCCTCTTCGCTCAACGTCGCATCATCTTTCGTCAATTTCTGCGTCTCTGCTCGTATTTCCTCATCGCCCACCCTGACAACCCGGTCTACCTTTTCCTTAAAAAGTGTTGCGATATAGAGATCTTTCTCTCCCTCTTCATAACGTTTCTTGAATTCTTCACTTGTATCGTACCCGCGCTTTCTGCTTTCTTCTGAGAGTAGTTTTCCGGCGATCAACCTGTCCAACGCATCCCTTTTTGTCTCTTTGGGCACGCCAAATACTTTATGGGCAGCCGCTCTCACACCGAATAACTCCCTCACATCACGCACCGCAATTTTTTCCTCTCCTACAGAAGCCACGATTTTTCCCCGCATATCGTCCGGTTTGGTGCTGCAGCCAGCAATTGAAAAGCAAAGCACAGTAACAAAGAACAAAGCAACAAACCTGAGAACTCTTCTCAATTCCATCAGAAATCTCCTTTGACACTTTATAAGCCGATAACCTTTGGCTAATAGCTTTTCACCGGGTTTTCACATACTGTGGGTTCTTTATCCTCCCGAATGTCCGCTTCTTTGCCGTTGAAAAGAAATCTTCCCTCGCCGGATCACCCTGCTCCTTTTTCTATCGTCGTCTTTGCCCTTCGTACCATGGGTATTTCTTCTCATGCCGTCTCCAGCTATGCTCCTCTGATTATGAAACCGAACGAATTTGCTCGCCACAATTTCTTCCATGTTCTCTGATGATCCACAGCAAATTATCTCTCAATCTCTTTATTCTTGGATTCAATCTGCTCTTTACCCCCTGCAGTTTTTTCTCCCGATGCATCACCTTGATCTATCTCTTCCTCTCCCGCCCCAAATATTTGTACCAGTTTCGAGGTGAGAAATCCACCCCCGCGAGCCGCTCCCACATCGAACTCCGGGGACCTCGCTTTACCGGTAAAAATCTTCTATCACCACCATTGTCTCTCCCTCTTTTATCTCGACACTTTTGCGCATGCTGACACCAAGTTTATCATTGGTCAGCAAGAGGGTATGTTCTCCTGCAGACAAAACCTCCTTAATGATCGGTGTTGTTCCGATCTTTTCGCCGTCAACGAAAACGTAGGCCCAAGGGTTTACATTAACGCTCAATAAGCCTTTAGCCCTCTCAAGTATGACGAGGATTTCACGGCTCCTGTCAGTACTATCATTTGATATATCAACGATTTTTTCCTTGTATCCTTTCAACGAAAATCGAAGGGTATTTATCTCCCCTCTATCGAAAAGCTTCAAAGCGACTCCGAGAGGGGTCTTTCCTATATTTTCACCATTGAGAAACACCGAGGCGTTTACCGGATAACTTCTCACCTCAAAACGATCATCATCCCGTGCTAATTGCTTTTTCCCCGATACTGCCGCCTCATCCTCCTTCACTTCGGGTACTGAGCCTCTGCCCGAAAGGCTCTCCTGCTCGCTCGAGAACGTGTCTGCGCCGCTTGTCCCCCTTTCTGGTTTAAATCCCCTATCGTCTTCACGTTTTATTTCGATTTCATGCATTTGTGAAGCCGCCTGTTCAACGGGAAGCTCACTTTTTTTCTTCATTTCGCTGTGAAATAACAGGTAAAGGGTTGCAAATGTTAGCGTGAGAATCACCATCAACAGAGATAAAGGAATGTATTTTTTTCCCCTCTCTTTCATCCCTGCCCTCTTGGGGAATACAAACGTATAACTATCCTCGGAGTAAAGCTGATTCAGGTAATCTTTAATTTCAAAACCACTATCGAGATTTCGCCTCATCTCCTTCACTCTTTCCAGCAATACAGCCGTCCCGGGCCTTTGATCATGCTCCTCGCTGAGACACAAATCTCCAAGATCCATCAGGGCGTTATGGGTAACCAAACTGATTTCCGGTTGTGCAGCGCCATGCATCTCCTGCCCTCCCAGTATCATTTTGATTACGGCACCGAGCGAATAAATATCTGATGCTGGTAGGATTTTTCTCTCTTTCTTTACCTCCGGTGCGATATAGCCGGCCTTACCTCCGAGGGGAATACTCGACGATGTCTGGCAAAATGACCGGGAAAGGCCAAAGTCGAGAATTTTAAATTCACCGTTGAGACCCATCATGATGTTTTTCGGCGTGAGGTCTCCGTGAACAACACCCCTGCCGTGAATGTAGTGAAGGCCCTCGAGGATTTCTGATACTATTTTCACGACGATCTCGAGAGGTATCTTTTCCCCCCACTTTTCCGTCTTCCCCAGGAGCTCTCTCAGAGAGAAGCCTTTGATATACTCCATACAGAGAAAGAGTCGATCACCTGCGTCTCCGAAGTCGAATACCTTTACCAGGTTTGGATGGGATATGCCGGCAAGGGTTGTTGCTTCGTGAATGAAAGCCTCCCTGAAGATCCTGTCCTTTCTCACATCATGGGGGAGAAGTTTTACCGCAATCTTCCTTTTGAAACCGTAACTTCCCAGCACTTCCCCCAGGAACACCTCCCCCATACCCCCGGATCCGATAAGTTTAATCAACCGGTACTTATTCGCGATGACTTTCATTTCCCTTGGTTAAATCGATGCCGAGCGATTTCAGTTTTCTGTGTATGCTCGAGCGATCGAGCCCGATTTTGATAGCCGTCTTTGAAATGTTCATTTCGTTTTCCTGCAGCTTGGCAAGAATGAACTCCCGCTCGAAAAGGGTAAGAGCATCCCTGTAAAGGTCGGGAAATCCACGAATGGCTCCTTGCTCAGGTCCTCCGTGAAAACCTAGTGCCGTTCCTACCTCCTCTTTTTCGATCCCATCCTTTTTCGACATAATCATCAAC
>JABAOF010006866.1_pt1 | contig 11272 bp, 14 predicted proteins | sample 7062171 | NCBI WGS metagenome assembly JABAOF01 (sample SAMN14538628, study PRJNA623070) | marine sediment metagenome | biome: marine biome [ENVO:00000428]; feature: marine pelagic biome [ENVO:01000023]; material: deep marine sediment [ENVO:00002113] | place: India: Gulf of Khambhat ... | reverse complement strand
TTCTGCATGAATTTGTGAATAACCGGGACAGAAAGCCACTGCCACCCTTCGGTTGTTTTAATCCTATTCCGATTCTGCCATTCGTTCTTTTTAAACTGGACATTATCCAAGAATACGAATATATCGCTTCTTTCAATTTTATCAAAGTATCCCAGCCAAGGTAAGTATTGGGGTTGATGGACGGAAACAATCATATGCTTTTATGCCCTGTTTATTCCGGCAATATCACAAATTTAAAACAGCTCCAAATATTTACGTCACATATAGTGCTCGGTAGAATTTGACTTTCTACCTGGAATTTATTCTTAGGAATTAAGAATTTTCGAATGAGTAATATAGGTCTAACTCAGCCTCAAAGGTGTGCTTAGAGATCATTCTCATCTAAGGCTTTATCAATGCTTACTACGGTCGCCTTTGCTAAATCGATCCTCATCGGCGTCTCAGGGGGTTTTCCATCAGCATCGAAAAAGATCTCAACGATAGGGCGCAAAGGAAGTTTCTTATTAACAGTAATGACCCTTCCAATTGCACCACTGTTTAATAATACAAAGCTTCCCGGAGGATATGGGGAGACCGAATTCAAAAAAACTTTTACGAGTTCAGGCTCAAAAGAATTCTTTTCCTCTTGGACTATCGTCTTTACTGCCTGATAGGGAATAATTTTTTCCCTGCGATAGGGGCGGGGATGTGTTATGGCTTCATAAACCTCAGCTATAGCAACAATTTTGGCATAGTCAGAAATCTCATCTCCTCTTTTCCCATCAGGATAGCCTGATCCATCCACCTTCTCGTGGTGTTGATGAACAACTTCAGTTGCGCATTCAGGAATACCTTCAATTCTGGTCAGAAGTTCTACACCAAAAATCGTATGCTTTTTAACATGACTGAACTCTTCTCTGGTCAATTTAGAAGGTTTGTTTATTGTTTCTTGAGGAAGCTTCAGATAGCCAATATCATGCACTAAACAAGAAACACACAAATTTATGAGTTCGCTCCTGCCGTACCCATGAGCTAAACCAAGGTTTGTGGCTAGAATTGAAGCGTTCACTGAATGGGCATAAAGAAAATCTTCCTGCTTTCCAAGATAGGAAAAGATGTGTACTAAAGATAATAACATGTTATTGTCAGCACGAAGTATATCTGTGATTATTTCGGCGAGGCTGGCAAGTTTTCTCTCGGCTACGGTTTTTCCCGCTTTGATTTCATCCATTATCAGCATTAAATGAAGAACCATATCCTCGTATGTTTTCTTTAATTCGGCTAAGCTTTCCTTACTCTTTTTTATCTCAAAAGCTTCTGATATCAGACCAGGCTTCTCCTCATATTTTGTACCTGAGGATTTCCTGATAATCTCAGATAATTTAACCATGATGTATTATAGGTCTAAGCCGTGCGCTGATTTTTTGGCTACATCTGAATTTATTTCCTTAAGTCCTTTCGTGTATCCTACCAGCAGGGACATGTCGCAGATTGAATTTATCATCCGCGGAACTCCTTCTGCCTCTTCCCATATTGTAGCACAGGCACGACTTGCAAAAATCTTTTTTTTGGTCCCGGCTATTCCTAATCTGTGGACTATATACTTTTCAGTGTCTTCCTTGTTCAACGGATTTAAATGATACCTTAGTGTCAATCTCTGTTTTAGCTGTTTAAGCTCGTCTATTTTTTCCCGTAATTCAGGCTGCCCTATAAGGAGAAGCGTCAGTAGAAATCTATTATTGAGCTGAAAGTTCAACAGAAGCCTCAGCTCTTCGAACGCCATGAGATCTCTAATAGCTTGGGCTTCATCTATGATTAGAACCGTGTCTTTTCCTTTGTTCATATTGTCGTAGAAGCGCTGATTGAGCTCCTTCAGTAGTTTTGTTTTGGGCATCTTCTTTGAAATCTTTATGCCCAACTGCAAACAAATTTCTCTTAAAAGCTCAAGGGGATTTAACATAGGATTGGTGACCAGCGCTATTTCATATTTATCCTGCGGTAATATTTCAAAAATCAGCCTGCTCATTATTGTTTTGCCGCAGCCGTACTCACCCGTCAACAAAGCTGCTCCTTTTCGCTCCTTGATCACATAAGTCAATCTTGTAGCAGCTTCTAAGTGTTCATGGGAAAGATAAATAAAGCGTGGGTCTGGAGTATTTTCGAAGGGTTTTTCTTTCAATCCCCAGTGTGCTTCATACATATTTAGTTTAAGAAAGCAGAATTATTCTTTTCTTTAATTCTAGGCATAACTATAAATAAATAGGATATTCATGTCAAATTATTATTTTAGAGAAACCCGCTCGATTTACTTTAAGGCTCGTTTAATATAGCATAATAATCTCCCAGGGACTGGATTAACGAATGGCACCTATACGCAATGAGAAATCATAGCAAAAAATCCTTTTTCATCTTGATCGTCGCCTTTATGGTCTTTCCTGTTAATTGTTTCGCCCAGCCTGATGAAGATATTCACGAATATATTCAGGCTCAAGGACTGATTGATGTCAGAACAGATTTCAGCGATGGGGCTCATACGCTCGAATATCTTATTAAATCGGCGAAGGAAAGAGGGATTGATGTTCTTTTCATAAATGACCATGACCGGAAAGTCCTGGAATATGGCATACGTCCTTTTCAAAATATCTTGAAGAAAAGAGTCGAAGAGCCCTCAATCAATAAAAACGGAGCAGAAAATTACCTGAAGATGATCGAAGAAGCCTCAAAGAAGCACCCAGATTTGATTTTAATCCCAGGGGCAGAGTCTGCACCCTTTTATTACTGGAGGGGGAGCTATTTTAAAAAGACCCTGACTGTCTGTGATTGGGAAAGACATCTATTAATCATCGGTCTCGATGAGCCTCAAGATTATAAGCAACTGCCGATACTTCACAATGGTTTTTCCACAAAATATTATCTCTCATCAATTTCCGCGGGTTTTTTTCTCTCTATTGCTCTTCTGATACTCGGTCTGTTCATGATAAAATGGAAGGGAATTATCAGGTATTCCGGAATTGTTATTTCTGTCTTAGCTCTGCTTCTTCTTTTCAATAATCATCCTTTCAAAAGCTCCCCTTATAACCAGTACCAAGGATACCAAGAAATCTCCCCCTACCAGTTGTTGATAGATTACGTAAATTCCCGAGGGGGAATGGTTTTCTGGAATCATCCAGAAACAAGGTCAGGAAAGGCAAAGCTTGGTTTTATTTTCAGAGATACTCTCCCTTACCCTCAAGTGTTGATTGAATCTACGAATTATACAGGCTTTGCTTCTTTGTATGGAGATGCAACAACAATTATAGAGCCAGGCAACATCTGGGACAAAGTTTTAAAAGAGTACTGCTCAGGCCAAAGAGAAAATCCTGTCTGGGGAATCTCATCTGCTGATTTTCATAAAGAGGGAGGGGCTGGCGAAAAATTAGGAAATTTTGCCAGCTTCTTTCTGGTGAAAAGCAAATCAAAAAAGGATATTTTAGATGCTCTAAGAGAAGGCAGAATGTATGCCAGCAGAGGTTATGTTCCTTTCCCAAAACTAATTCTTGAGGATTTCTCAATATCTGATTCTGAAACTTCGCAGAAAGCAGTTATGGGGAAGGAGATAATCTCTAAAGGTTATCCGATCATAAACATTAGTATCTCAACGAATGATCCAGAGAAAGGAAATTCAGTAACTGTTAGACTGATTCGATCCGGAGATCTTTTAGAGACCTTCTCTGCAGAAACTCCGTTGACAATGAATTTTAAAGACGATTTCTTTGAGGCAGGAAAAAAGATATATTATCGCCTGGATGCGAGAGATATAAGAGGAAGGAGATTAGTTTCTAATCCTATATTTGTGAAATTTCAACAATAAAAGGAGACTTGATTCCCGGAATCAAATCTTACAGAATCAAGGAATAAAGAACTTACTACTACTTACCCTTAGCTATCATCCATTCTCTTGCTGCTATAGCTATGGCAAATAAAAGACATGCCTGGGTAAATTGAAGAAAAGCCTGGGCTTCAATTCCCATTATAGGTTTTACCATGAGCCGTGAGATTATGCCTACGATCAAGCTGATAGCAGCCACGACTATGAATGCTTCACAAATTCTTCTCATCTTATCCCTTCCTCCTTTGCGATGATAATATGGCTTCATCCTTTTAATGTCAAGCATTTTTTCCTTTAGTGGGGTCAGGTCTTGTTTTTTGCTTTTGCCCGTACAAACTCAATTTATAATCGAGCATTGGACCGCAGTTAACACCGCTCTCTTTATAGATGAGCAGACGAGCCGAGCAGGGCAAAATCTCATCCTGAAGACAGGAGATACATGTGTCCCTTCTTCCTTATCATGAAATTTTTATGGGCTTGTATCAGATTTTTTGGATAGGCAAAAAACAAGACCTGACCCCTACGAGTTGACTTTTTCCTATTTTTTACTGATAATAGTGAAAAACTGGTGAAAAGGGAGCATCACCTAATGAGTTTACTTGATAAAGTTTATAAAAAAAGCGATTCAATCGTATCTCGAAAGATAGCTGACGAGTTTATATTGGTTCCGATTAAGCAGAATGTGGGTGATCTGGAAAGTATTTACACTCTAAACGAGGTCGCCACACGCGTTTGGGGACTAATTGACGGAAAAAAGAAAGTCAGAGAAATTAAAGATAAGATAGTTGAAGAGTTTGAAGTCACGCCTCAGGAGGCTGAAAAAGACCTAACCAACTTATTCAAGCAACTTATGGCGGTGGGAGCTATAATGAACGTTCAATGAGCCAAGGAATCATCTCCTCAATGAAGATGAGTTCCAATAGAGAGCCTGAGACGCCGAGGAAGAGTTCCATGGTTGGAAAAGAACCGACTGAACGAATCTTCCAAATAGAAAATCATAATCTGGCCTTCTCAGTTTGGCAGAAGGAGAGAATACGAGATAGAATATTGATTCATATAGATTCGCACCTCGATTTTGGTTGGATACCTGACAAGAAGCTTTATAAAATACTTCTGTCTAACAGTCTCAGAGAGGAAAATCCGCTCTCAAGCAGGAAAGTACATTGGTACCAACATGAAAAAGAGATAATGAAAACTGTCAATACAGGAAATTATCTTTACCCTGCGCTCAAGGACGGTGTTATCAGGGAGCTTTATTGGGTTGTGCCAGATAAAATTTGGGACATGCCAGAAGAGCGGGCGATAATAAAGAAAATCTTCCGGCAAATCCTCGAGAAAAATCCCAAAGAAAAAGCAGCGCCAATCCTTTCAGATGAGAACACTATGATAGCAACAATTTGCGGTCGAAAGTTCACTACCTGCAAACTGGACAACCTGCCCAAGATAAGAGAGAGTGTCCTTTTGGATATTGACGTAGATTTCTTTATAGTAAACTCTCGTCTTGAGGAAAAAGCCGGTATTACACCGCCGAATAAAAAGCCCTGGATGTGGCCTAGCGAGCTAATCGCTTTGCTTAAAGACAAGAGAATTAAAACTGATTGTGTGACTATCTCCTATTCGGTGGCAGAAGGATTTACTCCATTAGAATATAAATATTTAGGCGACCAGGTAACAAGTCTGCTTCGAAATCCTAATGAAATAACCGAGGGCTAAAACGGCTAAATCATTAGGCTAACTAAATAATATAAAGACGGTGTTTTAATATGGCCAAACCTGAAATTCTGGAAGAAGGCTACAGCGAATTCAGCGAACGATTTCACACCCAGAGCTCCAAACATAGAATCCCCACGGACGGAGCGTTCGAGGTTACATTTCGATGTAATCTCAGGTGCCGCCATTGCTATGTCGTTCAAGAGGAAGAAGCTGAGCTTTCAACTCAGGAGATTTATCGTATCCTGGATGAAATCGCAGAAGCAGGATGCCTGTGGCTGCTTATAACCGGAGGGGAGCCATTAACCAGAAAAGACTTCCAAGATATATATCTTTATGCTAAGAGAAAAGGATTCTTAATCACACTTTTCACTAACGGAACCTTAATCACTCCCGAAATAACTAATTTTCTAATAAAGTGGCCTCCTTTTACCTTAGAGATAACTCTTTATGGGATAACTCAAGAGACATACGAAAGATTTACCGATGTCCCCGGCTCCTTTAAACGCTGCATGAAAGGCATTAAACTTCTCACTGAAAAGAAAATTCCATTAAAGCTTAAGACTATGGTTACAACTCTAAATAAGGATGAGCTATGGAATATAAAGGAATTTGCCGAGAGTTTAGGAGCCGACTTTAGATTCGACCCTCATATAAGCCCACGAATTGATGGCTCTAAAGAGCCCTGTAAACTGAGAATTCCTGCTGAAGAGGTTGTCGAGCTTGATTTGATAGATGGTAGAAGGAGCGAGGAATGGAAGGAGTTTTGTCAGAAGTACTGGGGTAAAGTAAATGCTGATTTCCTGTATAACTGCGGAGGGGGGATATCTTCTTTTAGTATAGATCCTTATGGCAGACTGAGCATCTGTGAGGCGTCTCGCACGCCGAGTTATGATCTCCGGAGAGGCTCGTTTAAACAGGGCTGGTCTGAGTTTCTCACTAATCTTCGCCAACAAAAGGTTGTCAGGAATACAAAGTGCAGGAGCTGCGATCTAATCTCATTATGCGGCCAGTGTCCTGGCTGGGCGCAGCTTGAGAACGGCGATCCTGAATCTCCGGTCGAATACCTTTGTCAAATTGCCGAATTGAGAGCTGAGGTTTTTAAAACTGATCTATCCGAAGCTTCAACTCTCAATAAAGGAGGTGAATGAATAATGACAAAGAAAGGAAAAAGATTATATGAAAAACCTCGCATTAAGAAGGTAAAGTTAGTTCCTGAAGAGGCAGTATTACAGGGATGTAAAACCTTTTCAGCGGGCGCCTGGGGCGCCAATCCCCCAAGATGCACATTGAGAGGTGGACCTCAGTGCTCTGACCAGGGAAGTTAAAGAGCAGAGCCACCTGTTATCTTTCTTATTATCTCTAAAGTATGTAACGGAGTATCTAGGAAATTGAGTTAGTTGCCTACCGAGAAGGAAATAAGCACAGAACAAAGACTCAGTAGCAATATTTTCATCACCCTTTGCGGTTAATATTTTATAGGGCATTAATGTAATGAAAAAAAAGAACAAAGAGCGAAATCTAAACCTGGGAATTGCGGAGATTATTATCTCCCTAATCTCTGATGATAATAATGGGGGATTTTACGTAGATGATGTCTATAAAGGTTTCATTTCAGATGGAGTACCAGAAGTAACTCTCAGGGCACATTGGGGGGGTAATCCCCAATATGATTCAGGAAAAGAAGCTTTCGATTCAGGCATCACCTGGAGATTATTGCAAAAAAATAAAAAGATTATCCTCAAAACCATATCAAGAACTGCCGTTTTACAGTCAGATTTTAAAGCAGGTGATATTCATGTCCCTAAAGAAGGCGCTGGAAAGAGATTTCCGTTCCCGCTGAACTACCCCTTGTCCGAGGTTTTAATGATAAATCTACTCTCAAAAGGTCGAGGGGCAATGGTTCATGGTTGCGGCGTTGATGATAGCGGAGATGGGTATCTTTTTTTGGGTAATTCAACTCATGGTAAGTCTACGATCGCAAAACTATGGTCTAAAAACCAGGCGACAGTCCTTAACGATGACAAGGTCATAATAAGGGAAAAAGATGGAGAGTTTTGGATGTATGGAACACCATGGCACGGGGAGTTAAAGGAAGTCTCACCGCAAGGGTTGCTGATCCAGAAAATATTCTTTTTACGGCATGGGGAAAAAAATTCGGCAGTCCAAAAAAATGGTGCTGAGGCAGCTACTATGCTTATAGCCAGATGTTTTCCTGCTTTCTGGGATAAGAAAGGAATGGATTATACTTTAGGCTTGTGCCAACGACTAGTAAGTAAAATACCGTGTTATGAACTAAAATTTGTTCCTAACAGAGAAATCTTCAATTTCGTGAGGAATGTATAAATAGATGGGAAGAAGTATTAGCTCAACTGGAACTGATTTTTTAGGATTAAGCAAAGATATCCTTGAAAAAGGCAAATCAGTTCGTTTCCAGGCTAAAGGCTGGAGCATGCGTCCTTTTATTCGGGATGGAGATTTCCTCGTGGTCAGTCCGGTTGAAAATTCCTCTATAAAAACTGGAGACGTTGTATTTTATTCCGCGTCTGGAAATAAAGTCATAGTTCATCGCCTTATTAGAAAACACAAACAAAAAGGCAAAACGATTGTGTTCATTAAAGGGGATGCAAACTTGAGCCCCCCAGAAAGGATGGGTATACAGAATGTCCTGGGTAAAGTAGTGGCAATAGAGAGAAACGGGCGGAAAAAAAGATTAGATACAAAATATCACCAGATAATAGGCCTACTTCTTTCTGGAATATCTCCGTTTAGCCGCTGGATCTATCCGATTGGGAGTATAGTGAAGCATAGCTGGCAGAGGCTGTTGGGGCGGCATTTTAAAGAGTCTGTAAAGTCTTAAGCTCTTGAGCATCTTTGTTAAATAATAATGAAAGAATATAATTGCGGTCAAATTAATGCTCTCGACTATACCTTTACGCTCTCCTGGCCTTATAAGTATATTCAGCGGCCTGTGTTAGAGAATCCGTTGTTTCTTTCCAAATCCGATATGGGGATAAAAAATGCTTTTAGGAGAGGATAATTGAGCTGGGCAGAGGAAGATCGATTACTGCTTTACTTTTGTCGAGAGGAAATAGCAGACGAAATTAAAGATAGAATAATCGAAGCAGAGGAAAATAATTTAGATTGGGATAGGTTCTTAAAAAAAGCGAAAGAAAACGGAGTTTCAGCTGTAGTTTATTCCAAGCTTAACAGAATTAAAAAAGACTGCCCTTGTATTCCTTTATTCGTTTTTGAAGAACTAAAGAAGATTTATTACATGAATGCAACCAAGAATTCTCTGATTTTTGAGGAATTGGGAAAGGTGCTTAACACATTTAGGAAAAGTGGGATTCAGGTAATAGCCCTTAAAGGTGCGGCCTTAGCAGAAAAAATTTATGGGAATTTAGCCTTAAGACCGATGACGGATGTTGACCTTCTGGTAAAAAAAGAAGACCTGTTTTGTTTGGATAAGCAGATGAAAAAATTAGGATACAGGCCCTCTGATATATCAATAGATGATATTGATTTTTCTTCAACATACCTGACAACTCTCGACTATCGAAGTTTTTCCGCGAATTCTGCTTCTTTTCACGTTCATTGGCATTTTGTAAATTCCACCGTTCCCAATGAATCTTATATTAAAAATATTAAAATTGAGGATATCTGGCGGGATGCAGAAAAAACCAAGATTGCCGATGAGGAAACACTGGTAATGGCGCCCCACCAGCTTCTAATCCATCTTTCAGAACATGCTCTCCGGATTACTCACTCTTTGAGTAAGCTCAGCCTTCTTTGCGACATAGGCGAGTCTGTGAATTTTTATAAAGAAAGATTGGATTGGGACCGGTTGATAAAAGATAGTCTCAAGTTCGACCTGAGTCAGATGGTCTACATAAGCCTTTATTTTGTACATAGATTTTTAGAAACAAAAATACCCGAATATGTTTTATTAAAGCTAAGGCCAGAGCGGCTAAGCCTGGGTGAAAAAATCTTTATGAATTTTTTATCAAAAAATAAAGGTTTTTCCGGCCTAAGCTATTTAGTCCATTTATCGAGGAACAACGGATTATATAAAAAGATGAAATTTTTGGGGAAGACGTTATTTCCACCCGCTCAATTTATGGCCCAAAGAAATTATATCCCTCGATCAGAATTGAGTTACATCCATTATATAAGACGAATAAATGAAGTTTTTTATCAGCTGTTTAAAGCTATGGGCTAAAGCTCTGTGAACTGTATAAAAATATAAATTAAAGTAACGAAGAGCAAAGCCAGAATTTCAATCTTTGTTTGAATATAGGGATGAGAAGCGAAAAACATCACTTTCAATGCCTTTAATCTCTACGATTTTAAAGAGTAACTGATCTGAAAGACAGAAGCTAGTTAAATACTTTTATTGAAAAATTTTTTTTTGCGTGCTAAATTATGAAGCACCATGAACAAAGAAAAAAGAAAATCCGTTCGGTCTCAATGTGTCCTTCCTGCAGAATTGATCAAAATAGAAGGTAAAAATCAATTAACCGTGAGAACAACAGCCCATGATCTTTCTGATGCGGGATTAAAGTTGACTCTTAATTTCGATCTTGACCCAGGTTCTACTATGGATTTGAGACTGTATGTCCCAGAGAAAAAATTATCAACCTTACTCTCAGGAGAAATAATCAGGGTTAAGAGTACTGATAAGAAGTTGGAAGTTGGACTTAAGATAAAAGAGATAGATAGCCAACTAAAGCATGAGATCCTCTCGTGGGTCTTCCCTGGCTGGCTAAGAGAGAAAGAATAAGATTGCTGAGGGCCGGACCCGAACCAGTATGAAAAACATTCGTCGAAGTATTCTAGCATCCACGGTCATTATTTTAATTTTGGCAACCTTACCAATATCAGCTCATGATTTCTGGTTAATACCGCAAAATTTTAGGCCCAATCCCGGAGATTCAATAACAATATTTGCCAACACGGGAATGGACTTCCCAAATAGTCTGAGTGCCGTTACACCAGACAGGGTCAACCAATTCGTCCTGGTAGGGAAATCAGTAAAAGAATATATCTCAGACTTAAAAGTACAAGGCAATTCTCTTGTTACAAAATACATATTTAAAGAATCCGGATCATATGTTGTTGGTGTGGATTTGAAGCCTAGAGAGATTAAACTTACAGCCGAGGAATTCAACGAATATTTACTTCATGACGGCCTTCCAAATATTCTTGAACTTAGGAAAAAAGAGGGGATTCTCGATAAAGACGCAGTCGAGCATTATTCCAAATATCCAAAGACAATAATACAGGTCGGAAAAAAATTGGACGAAGTGCCGATAAAACCTTTAGGGTTTCCGATTGAAATTGTTCCTAAAGTAAATCCGTATGGATTGAAGTTAGGAGAAGATCTGGAAGTTACTGTCTTGTTCCTTGGGAAGCCCCTTTCTGGCATAGAGATAGCGTGGAGCTATCCTGGAAAAGGAGAAGAATTTGCCGGTTCAAAAAAGACAGATAAAAGTGGAAAAGCTCTTATTCCACTGGAGAAAGCCGGCCCTTATGTAATCAGATTAACACATATGGAATGGGTTAAGAAACCAACGCATGAATGGGAGAGTTACTGGACTTCTTTAACTTTTGAGGTCTTGCCAAAAACTCCCCCCTCTATTCCTTAAGGTCAGTTCCGATTCAGAATTTTATGTTTGATATTAATTCCTTGATCCCGTAAACCTCCGCTACCTT
>JABAOF010031515.1_pt1 | contig 11277 bp, 10 predicted proteins | sample 7062171 | NCBI WGS metagenome assembly JABAOF01 (sample SAMN14538628, study PRJNA623070) | marine sediment metagenome | biome: marine biome [ENVO:00000428]; feature: marine pelagic biome [ENVO:01000023]; material: deep marine sediment [ENVO:00002113] | place: India: Gulf of Khambhat ... | reverse complement strand
GTCTCGTCGAACTTCTGGGCCGCGCGGATGAGGCCGAGGTTCCCCTCATTGATCAGGTCGGTCAAGCTCACACCCTGGTTCTGGTACTTCTTGGCTACCGAGACCACGAACCGCAGGTTGCTGCGCACCAATTTGTCGAGAGACTCCTCACACCCCTGCTTGATCTTCGTGGCAAGCTCGACCTCGTCCTCTCGACTGATCAACGGATACTGGCTGATCTCTCGAAGGTACTGATCCAGGGAGCCCTCATCGACCGAGGTCTTCCTGGCAGAGGGGAGTGTCATGCCGCGCGCTCCTCCGTCGGTTCCGAATCGCGGTATGCGGGATACGGGAAGGGGCGATCGCAAGCGACCGCCACCATGATTCGCACCAGTCCGTCAGCCAAACGCGCGGGCGTTACGACGACGGAGGGGGTGGACAAGGCTTCCGGTCGATCGGGCTGATCGATCGAAGTATCGGGCACATACACATTGGAGACGGAGTTCGCCCCGCCCGCCGGTACCGGAAGCTGCAGCGTCAGGCTCCCTCCAAAGAACGCGCTGTACTTTACTTTAGCCAGGCTTCGGCAACGGCGCAACCGTTACCGACCATCCGCGTCCGGCTGCCCACGGGCGCAGCAGGCGTATGAGCTCGGCAGTATCACACTCGTGCTCGAGGGTCGCCGTAGCACACGCTGCGCGTTCTCCCCACGCAAACTCCGCGCGCACCACCTTTCCACCCGGTACGTCACTCAGGGCGCGGAGGTCAAGCACCGCACCGCCCGCGCTGAGAATGACGGCGATGGAGGCACGCTGGTTGCCCATGGTGTGACGGTAACAACACGACTTCCTGGAGTGACAACGAATGTTATGCGCCGAGGGTCACTTCCTTGCGGGGCGGGGGGGAGGTGTTGGGTGTCAGCGGCGCTGCAGCTCGTATTTCTCGATCTTCTTGTACAGGTTGCTCCGAGGCATATCGAGCTTGCGCGCTGTCTCGCTCACGTTCCACCCATTCTCCGCCAGCTTGGCCTCGAGGAATGCCCGCTCAGCAGTCTGCTTGAAATCCTCGAACGTCTCGCAGCGCACCAAGTCGCCAACGGTCGCGTCGCTCGTCGTACCGGCAAGGCGGCCCACATCCGCGGCAGTGACGGTCTCACCCGCTGAGAGTATTATCAGGCGCTCGACGGCGTTGCGGAGCTCCCGTACGTTTCCGGGCCAATCGCGGGCAGCCAGGGCTTGGAGAGCATCCGCGTCGAAGCTCTTCAGCCTGACACCGCTGTCACGAGCCAGATCACCAGCGAACTTCTCCACGAGGAGGGGCACGTCCTCGCGACGGCTCCGAAGCGGCGGCACGTCGATCGGCACCACATTGAGGCGATAGTACAAGTCCTCGCGGAAGCGACCCGCAGCGATCTCGTCCTCGATGACTTTGTTGGTCGCCGCAATTACCCGGACGTCCACTGACACCGCTTTGGTGGCACCGATGCGCGTGACCCTACCCTCTTCCAGCGCCCGCAGCACTTTTGCCTGCGCCGCCAGGCTCATGTCGCCGACCTCGTCGAGAAACAGCGTGCCGGTGTCGGCCTGCTCGAACTTGCCAGCGCGGTCCGCAAATGCCCCGGTGAACGAGCCCTTCATGTGGCCGAAAAGCTCGCTCTCGATGAGCTCTCCTGGGATCGCTGCACAGTTCACTTCCACGAACGGCTGATCCGCTCTCGGCGACCGGCGGTGGAGGGCCCGCGCGACGAGTTCCTTACCGCTCCCATTCTCGCCAGCGATGAGCACCCGCGCGGCCGTGGGCGCCACCCGATCAACCGTATTGAGCAGCTGACGAATCGCTGGACTCTCGCCCACGATCGCATAGCGGTCGCTGACGGTCTCCCGCAGACGCAGGTTTTCCGATTCGAGCTCGGCTTGGTCAAGGGCGTGCCGCAAGGTGAGCAGGATACGGTCGGTGTCGAGGGGCTTCTCCAGAAAGTCGTAGGCCCCGAGTTGGGTAGCTTCCACCGCCGTCTGGATGGTCCCGTGACCGGAGATCATCACCACCTGGGCTTGGGGATCCTGCTCGCGGAGTCGTGCCAGTACCTCGAGCCCGTCCATCCCCGCCATCTTCACATCCAACAGAACGAGGTGCGGGTGAAACTCCGGATACGCCTTCAGCGCGATGTCTCCCGAGTCGACGGCACGCACCTCGATGCCTTCGTACTCCAGGATCTGGCGCAGCGCTTCCCGCACGCCTTTCTCGTCATCGACCACCAGTACGCGTTTCGCCATTACACAACCTTGCGGTAAAAGGTCACCCCATCCGGACGGACGCGGACGTCACCAACGGTCTCCGGGATCGGGATCAAAAATGCTCCATCGGTCCCCCCGGTGAGACGATTCACCAGTCGCGGAATCGCCGATTGGGGAAACGGGAACGACGCGATGACGAACTCGTCGCAGGTCCACGCCACCACACCGGCTTCCCGGAACTTCACCTCCCCAGCCACGCGCATCGGCTGACGACTACCCAGCAGCTCGATCAGCGGCCCGAGCAAATCCGGGCTGAACACATCCAACCGCACCTGTCCCTCGAAGGTGAATCGGTCCTCACCGAGCATTACCCGGATCGAATCCATGCCAGCTCTCGCCACCGGGTCCAACCGGTCCTCGATCAGGGCAGCGATCTCGTCAGCGGACAAGTAGACGTAGCCCGGGCCACCCCGCCTCGCAATCGCCTCCTCCTTGCGCTCGGCCGAGCGTAGAGCCCCACTCGACGGTACGCCAACCATCGGCTCAGGGGCCGTGCCCTCCCCACCTAACGAGATGACGGAGCGGAAGGCCCCCGTGATCTGACCCCGGTACTCCCACGCCAGGATGCCGGCAACGAGAAGCACGGTGAAGCAGCCGACCATGGCAAAGATATTTCTGAAACATCCGCCCTTCATGCCTCGAGCTCCACCTTGCGGCGCCGAGTGTAACGCGCCCCGTCACGCATCAGCTCACTCTGCATGAGATCCACCGACTCAACCAGCACCTCCGCAGCGTACTCCAGCGGTCCCAGGTCTGCGGCAAACCCAGCCAAGGTCTGCTGTTTCACCCCACGTTTGACACGGCCCAGGGTCAGGTGAGGGTGGAAGGGCCGTCCCTCAACGGGGAACCCCAGTCGGTCCATCTCCTGCTCCACCCGGTGCTGCAGCAGTTCCAGCGAAGGAACGCCCTCGCATCCGACCCACACCACCCGTGGCCGCACCGGTGACGGGAAGGCACCGAACCCCGCAATCGGCAGGGTGAACGGCTTGGTCCCTTTCACCGCCCGCCGTATGCCGCCCACGATCTCCTCCTCCCTCTCGGCGGCAACCTCCCCCAGGAACTTGAGCGTCAGATGCAGGGAGTCTGGCGGCACCCATCGGATGGGGTAGGATCGGGCGCGCAGGGACTCAGCCGCTTCCCACATGCCTCGGCGAACTTGCTGGGGAAGGTTCACGGCGATGAACAGGCGCATGGAACGGTCAGGTGCGCTCGGCTAGCAGCTCCAGCGCCAACTCGCCGGCCTCGAGCAGGCTGCCGCGCCGGTAACCTCGGAGATCAAGGGTCACGCGATCAAAGCCCAGCGCGAGGAGTCGCTCACCGATGTGGCCGGCCCGCGCCCGCACTCGGCCAAACTGCGACGGCGCAACCTCGATCCGCGCCTCCTGCGCTCGATGCCGTACGCGAAGATCGCCCTCCACTCCGACTGCCCGAAGCAGCGCCTCCCCCTGTTCGACCTGCGCGAGTCGCCGAGCAGTGATGGAGAGACCGTACATCACCCGGCTGGAGAGGCACGGCGCCGCGGGCTTGTCCCAGATGGGAATACCCAGGGCCCGAGCTTCACGACGCACGTCTGCCTTCGAGTAGCCTACTTCTGCGAGGGGCGACCGAATCTCATGCTCGGCCGCTGCCTGGAGCCCCGGGCGGTGCTCGGTCAAGTCGTCCGCGTTGGTGCCGTCGGCGACGATGGCAAGGCCCCGCTCCCGAGCGAGGGCAGACAGCTTTGCCCACAGTTCGCGCTTGCAGAAATAGCAGCGATCGGTGGAATTGGCGAGGTAGGCCGGATCAGTCATCTCCTCCGTGTGGATTTGGACGACATTGAGGTCGAACTGTCGCGCCACGTCGAGCGCCTGCTCTCGCTGCACCGCTGGGTACGACGGGCTGATCCCCATCGCGGCCACTGCACGCCGTCCACCCAGCACCCGCTGCGCCACCACCGCCAGGAGCGCCGAGTCGACACCGCCTGAGTAGCCGACCAGGAGCGAGGGAAACGTGGCGATCAGGCCTTCGAGTTTCGCAGCGGCAGTCATCGGCGAATTAATAACCGGGGATGAATGGCGACGGAAGGCAAGCCGGGACCCGGAATCGAGCCCCGCGGGGACGACCAGAAGAAAACCCCGGGCGAATACCCGGGGTGGGGGACGCAGTGTGGTAGCGGACCGCTGGCCGGTGCCGACGGCCTGTACTGACCGGTGGTGGACGGTTCCGCTCGGCACTCCGCTTCGCTCGCTTCCCCACCGGGCCAGCACCCACCGCCGGCACCCGGATGACAAGTAGCCACCGACGGCTCAACAAACTCTCAACGCATTGCAACGCCACACGTTCCGCCTATACGGTCCAGCAGGCGTCGGCGTCACGCCCACGAGGCGTTGGCCGCCCAGTCTGCCAGCGAGGTCGGACGGACTCCGTACACCTCCGCGTTCGTGGCGATATCGACGTCGTAGCCCACCCGGTCAAACCACTCCAGCATGATGGCGAAATCCTCACTGAACTTGCGAACCTCTTCGATTGGGACCGGCACGAAGGTAACCGACCTGCCAGCCGCTTGGCCGATGATTGCGGCCGCCTGCGGCATGGTGTGCTGGTCGCCGGCGATGTCGATGGCGCGACCGTTCAACTCCTCGTGCCGCTCAAACGCCAGGAGCCCGTACTTCCCGATGTCGGGGACGGCGATCATTTGCAGCACGGTGTCGGGTTTGACGCCGATCATGAGCTTGCCATCATCTATCCCCGGCTTGAACCACGGACTGAGAAGATTCTCCATGAAGAAGACGGGTCGGAGGATGGCGTACGACGGGAAGCCGAGTGCCCGCACGGACTCCTCCACCCGGAACTTGTTGTCGAAGTGGGGGATGCCGGTCTGGCGATGAGCCGACCCGACCGACGTGTAGACGAAGTGGTGCACCCCGGCCTGCTTCGCAATCTCCGCGATGCGCTTGCCCTGCGCCTCTTCCACCTCCACCCCCGCCTCCCAGGTGTTCTGCACCGCAAAGACTCCCCAGGCTCCCTGGACCGCCCGCTCCACCGAGCCGGCATCGTCCAGGTCACCCTGGACCACCTCGGCACCGAGGCCCGCCAGCGCCTTGGCCCGCTCGCTCTCGGGTTTGCGGGTCATCGCCTTCACTGTGTGGCCGGCGGCGAGCAGCTCGCGGGCAACTGCTCCACCCTGCTGGCCCGTTGCCCCCGTTACGAGAATCACGCCGTTACCTGTGTTCACAATCCCCTCCAGGCATGGTTTCGGCCGCCGGGCACCGGCGGCCAGTCTGTGATGAGTGGGTGAGATCCGAGCGGTCCTGCCCGAGCCTATGGAGACCGCCCGAGATCCTGAATCAACACTCTCAGGAGCTGGTTCAGTTCCCGAAGGCGCTGTCTCGGCCGGGGATGATTACTGAACGCGGATCGGTTTGTGGGCCAGGAAGGACCCTTTCGCCCAGGCTGATCCGCGTTCGCTTGTCGGTCAATCCGCGGCGGAGTGCCGCGCCCTGCAGCCGTGCTATGGAGCGCCTGAGAGACCGAGATCCGCGGCGTTCTTCCGGATCTGCTCGTCCAACGAGACGACCGTAACCGCACCGTGCGCCTCGTGAACCATCAGCGCCGTTGCGCGGCGGAGGGCGTCGACCGTGCGCACGGGCTAGTGAGGGAAGCGGGGGCGGGCGCGATCCAACACGCGCCCCGTCATCTCCAGGGTCACCCAGGAAGACGACGCCATATCAAGCAGCAAACACGGCCGAGCTAGTCGAACCACCTGCTGTGTCCGTCGGCCGCAACTCGACCACTGCGCGAGTTCACCCCGCAGGTCTCCACGAGGAAGCGCTGCTGTATCGGTGGGAGTTAGAGCGACCCGCCGAGTACCTGCTCCAAGTTCTCTTTCCGGCTGCGGCTGAGTTTCACCCTTGCTCCGTCATCCAGGATGATCAGCTGCGAGCCCCGGCTGAAAGGTTGAACCTCGCGCACTCGATCCAGATTGACGATGGCAGACCGACTCACTCGGACGAACCGGGACGGGTCGAGCCGTGACTCCAGCGAGCTCATGGACTCGCGCAAGAGATGGACTCGGCCACCTACGTGGAGTTTCGCGTAGTAGTTGGCCGCCTGGATCCAGATGATCTCGTCGGCCCGTATGAAGTACACTCTCCCCAAGTCCTTGACCGCAATGCGCGTCAGGTACTGGCTCTCCGCGCGATGCGCTGCCGCAGCCACCGGCGAACCGTCGGAGACGGCCTCCAACAATCCGATGAGGCGCCGACTCAACTCTCCCAACGCCGGCTCCCAGAGTGCGCGCTTGGCACGCTCAATGGCGACGAAGAACCGCTCATCATCAAACGGCTTCAGCAGGTAGTCCAGCGCATGCACCTCAAACGCCCGCACCGCAAACTCGTCGAACGCCGTCACAAAGACCACTTGCGGCATTTGCTCCGGGCCGATCGCACGAAGCACCTCGAACCCATCCAGCTCCGGCATCTGGATGTCGAGCAGCAGGAGGTCGGGCTGGAGACGCCGAATCGCGTCGACCGCTTCTCGGCCGTCAGCACACTCTCCAACCACCGCGAGATCTTCGTCCCGCTCGCAGAGCGCGGTGAGGCCGGAGCGGGCAAGCGGCTCGTCGTCCACGACCAGGACCCGGATCTTGTCCGTCATGGTGACTGCATCCCCGCCTTCACAGGCTCGGTGTGAAACGGCACGGTGACTCGGACTACTGCTCCCGGCGACGGGGTGTTAGCGATCTCGAAGTTCTGTCGATCACCGTAGAGCCGCGCCAAGCGCGCGCGTGTATTGCTGATACCTACACCGTCTGCATTTGCGTCTGAGGCGGCACTCAGGCCGGGACCATCATCTGTCACCTCGAGGACAAGGTCACGCTCCGACCTACGCGCGGACACCGTGACGAGGCCGGCCGCAGCACGCTTGGCAATACCGTGGCGGATCGCGTTCTCGACCAGAGGCTGCAGTACTAGGTTGGGGACCAGCGCATCAAGTGTGTCTGGCTCGGCATCGATGCGAACCTCCAGCCGATCCCTGAACCGTACCTCCTCGATCGCCAAGTAGCGTCGGACGAACTCCAGTTCCTGCCGCAACGGCACTTCCTGATCCCGCGTGTCCTCCAACACATAGCGCAGGAGATCGCTCAAGCCCGCCACTGTGCGCACGGCTTCATCGCGCTGCTGGTGCCTGATCAGCATCGCGATGCTGTTCATGGCATTGAACAGGAAGTGTGGATTGAGCTGCATACGCAGGGCGTGGATCTGGGCGCGGGCGAGCTGGGTCTCCAGCTGAACCGCGGCGAGCTGGCGCTCGCGGAACCGGCGGTAGAAGCCGATGGCATGTGTGATTCCTACGATGGTGCCGTATGCCAGCAGGTTCGATGTCAGCTCGTACGCCACAAACGCTATGAGCCAGGCGATCGCCGGCTTGCTGGCAAAGTCAATCGACCCGCTGGGCTGCGCCACCAATTGGACTCCGAAGACCACCGCCGAGTGCACGAACGAGAACAGGAGCGCAATGAACAGATGGATCGCCGCCCGCGACATCCACTGTGTCCGGTCGATCGGCAGGCGCTTGGCCACGAGCACAACAGCAGGCGTCATGAGCGCCCATAAGTACCAGAACGGCATGGCAAACACGACAGCGGCGACGAAGGGGGCTTCCCCACCCTCCAGCCGCACTGCCAGATAGTACTGGCTCGCGGCAATCAGACCGAGCGCGGTGGCGCCTGCGAACAGCTGCAGAAAACGCCAGCGACGCCAACCGGATCTCGTTTCGGTGTCTCCCATCACAGATCCAACCTACGGTCTGGCATCGTGACTGAAAAGTCAGCGAGCACCTAGCAACACCCATGTCGGCCCGGGCTTACTGCACTCCATACACCAGTCGCTGCACTGCCGCACGGCGCCCACTGCACGAAGGCGCGCATCTACAGCATCACGGGGTTCGCGCTCGAGGAATCCAACACGAATGGATCACGACTCTCACAACTCACTCTGTGGGATACACACCTTCACTGCACCGCTCGCGCGCTTCACTGCAATCACGTTGATCGGCGCTCACCAGGGCCTCCATGTTCGCTCAGACGCAGACGCGTCTCACTCGGAACGGAGGGAAGCATGTCACACAATTCATCACTCATCGCCGCACTCACACTCGCTGCCGGGCTGGGATCGACTTCCGCCGCTGCGCAGCAGCCCGGCAGGTACTCCTTCAGGCTCCAATCCAAGGGAATGGAGGTGCTCGAAGCCGGGGTCGAGGCGATGGGAGGACGCGACGCCATCGGGCGGGCTGGAGCGGCCAGGATCCGGGCGCGACTGACCGTTCACAATCTCGGCCAGGGACTCCGCCCGGATGCCGAGGCACCGCCAAACCCGCCCCTCATCATGGCGCTGACCTACGACCACGCGTCCGGCACGGCGGTGTACGACATGTATCAGCCGGATACCGCGACACAGGCCGTCGCCCGCATCGTCCTCTCACCAGCCGACACGTTCTTCTACAACCGCGCTGCGAACCGGGTGCAAGGGGTCACCGAGCCGGACGCAATTCAGATCATTCTGCGAGCCATGCACTACCCGCCCGCATTCCTGCTCGATGCCGAGGCCCACGCTGCCAGCGTGCGGTGGCTGGGGAGGAGCTCGACCGAAGAGACCTCACACGATGTCATCACGTACGTCGACGACATCGGGCAGCAGATCGCCCTGTACTTCGACGCACGAAACGATCTGCTTGCGCGGGCGGAGGTCATCGAAGCCCACCCGCAGTTTGGCGATCACACGGTCGGGGTCACGTTCGCCGACTACCGCCCCGTGGGCTCGCTCAGGCTCCCCTACAAAGTGCGGTCTCTCACCGCGGGAGTCCCTTACACCGAGGCCGAGTTCCTCGAGGTCGACCTCGGGGTGGAGGTCCCCCGGGATCTGCTCACCAGGCCGAGCGGCGCGGACTCCGGCCCGCCGATTACCGGCAACCACCCCATGCCCAACCTGGACGCAACTGAGCTGGGGGACGGGATCTATGCGATCTTCAACGCCACCGGCGGATACAACGTCATGTTCGTGGATCTCGGCGAGTCGGTCTTCGTGATCGAGCCGGTGATCAGTCCCGAAGTTACACGAGCAGTCGTCAACGAGATCCGCCAGACGGTACCCGGGAAGCCAATCGGGTACGTCGCCATGACACACCATCACTTCGACCATTCCGGCGGACTCCTTGGGTTCATGACTGAAGGGGCGACGATTGTCGCGAACCGTGGTGATGCCGACTTCATTCGCGAGGTAGCCAGGGCACCACGAACGCTGGACGGCGAAAGCGTTCCGGACAGTCCACCAACAATCGAGATCGTCAGCGGCAAGCGCACCTACGGGAGTGGCTCCCGCACCGTTGAGCTGTATCAGGTCGGACCCAGTCCACATGTAGACGAGTTGCTGATCGCGTACATCCCGTCGCTCGAGCTCATGTACGTGGCGGACGTCTACAACTACCAAGGTCAGGTGGCACCGGCTGGCGAGGGGACTCTCGCACTCGCCGACAAGATCGAGGAGTTGGGGCTCGAAGTGTCGCGAATCATTCCGACACACGGAGAGGCAGCTACCGGTGAGCAGTTTTGGGACTCGGTGAGGCTGGCACGAGAGGCAAATCGCTGATGCACGGCAGGGGAGCCGATGGCCGAGGTGATTGCCCGGGTGGACGAGGCGACCTGCAGTAGGCGCGATCACTAGGTGGACACGGGCCCGCCCATCCAGGCTCCGACACTGCACCGCGACCCCAGGCTTCCGCCTGGGGTCACTCACCCGGGAATGTCCAAGCGGCACGGGCCTATGTGACCGTATGACATGAAGTTGCGGGATCGGCACGACGTCCCTTCAGGGTCAGGAAACTTGACAAGAATAGAACGACATGTCAGTTTATTCTTGTGAGTCCAACCCCTTCCCTCGGAGCGACCATGTCTCACAGTCCGCTGCTATATCGACCCCGCCACCGCCCGTCGATGTCTGCGCTCGTACTACCACTGGCCCTTGCTGCCTTCCCCACTGCCCTCAAGGCGCAGAAGGAGCAGAATGAGCCCGTCGCTGTCGCCGTGACAATTGAGTTTGAGGATGGCCGACAATCACAGTGGATTGAGGCGTTCGAGACGCACATTGTGCCAGGCATTCGGGACGCCATTGCGAACGGTGACCTCGTCGACTTCGCGTACTTCGAGAGCATCGCTCCGACGCAGGCGTACGATCTCCTGCTCGTCGTCCGAGCCCCGAGCTTCGCGTTCTTCGACCGCCGCCAGATCTACCCACACTACGCTGCGCTGTTTCGTCGCGTCGGTGTTGAGGAGGGCAGAAGGATCATTGCTGAGATGGCGGAGTGGGAAGCCGACGTCACCGTGACGTTGCTGCGCTCGTACGGGTGGCCACCATGAACTCGGTGCTGGTGACGGGTGCGGGCGGGTTCATTGGATCACGGGTCCTCGCGGCAGCTGACGGCTCGGCGTGCCGTGTTATCCCCATATCACGCCGGCCCGCAGGTTCGCAGTTCCACGTGCTCGACCTCATGGCACCCCTGGACAGCCTCCCACGGGTAGACTGGGTCTTCCATCTGGCCGGCGGCTACGCCGGAGCCAGCATTGAAGACCTGGAGCGGTCAGACTTGGAGATGACGAGGCGGTTGATCGCATGGGGACGCGCAGCGCACGTCCGGAACTGGGTGTTTGCGAGTGCCGCAGAGGTCTATGGCGCCTGCGCCAAGCCGACAACGGAAGACTCACCGACGCGACCCGTCATCCCCTACGGCCGGATCAAGCTCGAGATCGAGAGGTTGTTCGGCAATCTGGCACGTGACGATTCAGAGAGTTGCGTCGTTGTCCTGCGGATCGGCGAGGTGTATGGTCGGAACGGGAACCTCGTGAACGAGCTGACGCGCCGGTTCCGCTCCGGATTCTGCCCCTGGTTTGGCAGCGGGAGAGTCCCGGTGAGCTTCGTACACGTGGACGACGTCGCGCAGGCATTCTGGTGTGCCCTGCGAAAGGCCCCTC
>JABAOF010026154.1_pt2 | contig 11279 bp, 8 predicted proteins | sample 7062171 | NCBI WGS metagenome assembly JABAOF01 (sample SAMN14538628, study PRJNA623070) | marine sediment metagenome | biome: marine biome [ENVO:00000428]; feature: marine pelagic biome [ENVO:01000023]; material: deep marine sediment [ENVO:00002113] | place: India: Gulf of Khambhat ... | reverse complement strand
ACTGCATCGGCATCGCCAAATGGGACGTGGCGGACACCCTCCAGGAGGGGCAAGAGTGCCTCGCGAAAAACCTTCTTGCCCATTAACGAGAGGGAGCCCAGGGTCTTTCCATGAAAGGCCCTAATCATGGCGATGAACCCTCTGCGGCCGGTATAGAGCTTAGCCAACTTCATTGCCCCCTCAACCGCTTCGGTGCCCGAATTTGCAAAGAAACCGTACTGAATTTTCCCCGGAGTGAGCAGGGCCAGAACCCTCGCTAACTGGGCTCGCAAGGGATCGAGCATCTCCTGGCTGTATTGGGGCGAACGGTCCAACTGAGCCTTGACCGCAGCAACGATTTTAGGGTGCCGGATGCCATAAGAGTAGATTCCGAACCCACCGAGAGCATCGATGAACTCACGGTCCAGGGCGTCTACCAGGATCGAGCCGTGCCCTGTCCATTCTGTCATGGCAAAGTTAGTTGCCTCGGTGACCGATTTACGATAATCCAGAAAACCCTTATTGATGTGATCTCGGAAGTTGCGAACCGTATTCCGAGCGATCTCCTCGCGGGCCTCGAGGGGCGTCTGGTCGGGTGGGGTGAGGATGATGTCAACCATTTGTTGGGCCTCTTCAAGAGCCGCCCCTACGTCTCTACCCTTATAATCGCTAGCGTAATCCTCCTCGTAATCACGCATCCGTAATCCTCCCGTCTTATCTCTCTGATCTTTGTAACGGATCGTGGGCCGTCAATGCCGTTTATCTGTCAATCAATTCGCACAGACATCTTTCCCCCGTTTCGGGATGATTTGAGAACTAGGCATTTGAACTCCGGACCAAAGCTTTACATACTTGTGGAAGGTTTAGAAAGAATGTGGATCGGACTATACTATCAGACTAAGCGCGAAGTTTCAACGAACGGGAACCTACACGGATTAAGCCAAACAGGGCAGGCAGAATGAAATTGTGGCGATACGGGATCCTGATTGTGAAAGTTCAGCTTCCTTCTTTTCGCCTGAAGGCGATTCTTCCGCCGACGATAGTCATTTCCACAGAGATTTCCACGATCTTATCTGGAGAGACGGCGAAGGGGTCCTCTGACAGTACCGTCAAATCGGCCCATTTCCCTGGTTCGATGGTGCCCTTCTCTCCCTCCTCAAAAGCGATTCTCGCCGCGTTTATGGTGAACATCTCGATCGCCTCTTTCACTGAAACCCGCTGGTCAGGGTTCGGGTGGTTCACAGCCGCCTGAATTCCCGACAGTGGATCATAGGGCGTGACCGGGCTGTCAGATCCTCCTGCAATAAGAACGCCGTGGTCGAGGATGGTCCGATACGGGTGGATCCACCCGAGTCTTGACCGCCCCAAGAGCGCTTCGTATTTCTCCATCTTCAGCCCCACAAAAGATGGAATAAAGGCTGGCTGCATGCCCACCATGATTCCCGCTTTAGCCGCTCTTTCAATCTGATTCTGGGTGGGGAGTTCAAAATGCTCGATTCGGTGGCGGTGATTTTCCCTGGGGGATTCTCTCAAGGCGTTCTCGTACGCCGAAAGAACCTGCTCGATGGATCTGTCCGCCTCGCAGTGGATCGCAATTTGAAGACCAGCCTGATGAGCTTCGAGTATGAAACTTGTCATCTCTTCCTGTGTATAGGTTAAGGTGCCATAGTTTTCAGGCTCATCGGAATATGGCTCAAAAAGAGCCGCCGTGTGGGCCTCGAAGGCTCCATCGGCACAGATACACCCACCGACTCTCGGAAGCCCGAGATTCAGGGTCTCTTTAACGTCCATCGACTNNATTCGCACAGGGAGTTCCTCTCGAAACTTAAGAATCACATCTGTGTCTCCTGGCCCGAGGAATCCTCCATCCAAAGCATGGAGCGTCGTGATTCCTTTCTTCAAGGCCATTTGGGAAGCAAGTTCCAGGGCGGCCTCTTTCTTTGCCTCTCCCATCAGCCTGGCCATGGTCGGATGCACAATATTGAGAATGGCCGGATCTCGAATTACACCGGTGATCTCTCCAGAGACCTTATCGATCCCATCAGCGTCCTTGGGAAGGTTCAAGACCTCAAGGGCTCGGGTGTTAAAAGAGCACATGTGAAAGGTGACATGCATCAATTGAACGGGATGGCTGGTACAGACCCGGTCAAGATCATGGCGTGTGGGCATTCTCTGTCCCTCAATATCCATCTCGTTCAGAAGGTAACCAAGTATCCACTCTCCCTCGGCTATCTCCTCCGTTCTATCCTCCACTCTCTGAAGGATCTCATCAATGTTTCTCACTCCCGCCAGATTGATTCCCATGGCAGAGAAACCGGTCTGCATCAAATGTTCGTGGGTATCGCTAAAGCCTGGGAGGACGGTTTTGCCCTGAAGATCGATGGATTCAGAACCCCTTCCCAGAACTCCCATAACTTCTTGGTTGGCTCCCACACAGCCGATTCTCCCTTCTACCACGGCCACCCCCTCGGCCTTACGGCCGACCGGATCCATGGTGAGGATATTTCCATTCAACAAAAGAATATTCTTGACCAATTCCCCCTCCAAATCCGTTCAGGATACAAATAATGAGTCCGTCCGCCTGTAACACGGTTTTCTGACCCTGCTATGCCGCTCTGGGCCGGCGGCGAAGTCTTGCAATCTGTCCGTCGAGCCAGTCCACGAGTTGCATCAGACCGCCTGGGAAGAAGAGGATGATGGAGCAGATCAATGCGCCGAGGAGGGCAAGCCTTAGCGTTCCGGCAAGGCGCAAGAATTCATTCCCAAAGACGATGATCACAGCCCCTAGCACTGCCCCTGGAAACCTCCCGATGCCTCCCATTTCCATCATTGCAATCGTGAGGAGGAAAGGTTCAATGGCAAGGGTTGTTGGTGATATATCGCCTAGATAGTGTACATAAAACCCTCCCGCAATGCCGGTCAGAAAGGCTGACAGCGCGAAAACCTTTAGTTTTTCTTTATACTCATTCACCCCGAGAGCGGTCGCAAACTCCTTGGAATCTCGGAGTGCCATAAAGGCTAGACCCGTTGAAGAGTGAATTGTTCTATAAATCACAAAGAGAATGACGAGGAAGACGGCAAATGTTATGTAATAGGCATGAATTCTCTCCATACCAGGAAAAAGAGGGGGAATATCGTGGAGCCCCATGGCTCCTCCCGTGAATTTTCGGGTTTGTGTCAGGATGGAGGGGAGAGAATCGGCGAATATCAAAGAGAGGAGGGCAATGTAGATACCCCTAAGCCGCAGGGCTGGGATTCCAAGGAACAGTGTTACCGCCGTCATCGATGCCAGACCACCCAGGAAGATGCAAATCCACGGGGAAACGGCGAAAGACTTGGCCAGTATACCAGATGCATACCCTCCGATCGCCAAGAAACCGATGTTTCCAAGAGAAAAAATGCCGGCGTATCCCATGAGGAGATTCCAGTTTGAGGCGACAATGGCCCAGATAAAGAAGAGAATGAAGATGTGCATGATGTATGTGTTTCCATGGAAAAAGGGGTACAGGAGGATAAATACGAGACTTAGAAGGACAACGATCTTTTTCCAGGTGAGATTTCTCAACATTTCCCTTCTCAGCGACGAGAAAATACCAAAGAATCCTTATAACGTTCTTCCACCCGCTATGCCCTGGGGTCTCAGGAGCAGTATGATGACGAATATGAAAAACCAAACCGGCCATACCCACAGAGCCCCCAGGTAGAGGGTAGCGAGTGCCTCTGTGACTCCTAGGATAAACGCGCCATAAACAGCTCCAGTGGCACTCCCAAGGCCACCAAAAGTGACAATCACAAACCCCTTGACCATCCAGTCCCACCCGATGTGGGGGGTCATATAGTACTTGGTCCCCAATAGAATCCCACTAAAGCCCGTGACTGCAATGGCCAGAGCAAAGGCCAGACTAAAAGTTCGATCAATATTAATCCCAACGACCCGAGCTCCGTCCATCTCCTGGGCGACGGCCCGCATAGCCTGGCCAATCCAGGATTTCTTGAGAAACAACTGAAGGGCCACGACAAAACCAACAACAATGACGACAAGGCTGATTTCGTGCCAGTTAATTCTCACAAAACCAACTTCGATGGCACCCTTGAAAAAAGGTGGAATTGACTTGACCCTCGGGCCAAAAGCCTGGAGCGTCATGTTCTCCAGAAAGATCCCAAAGCCAAGAAGAAAAATAATGGTCGAAAACTCCCAGTTGGGCTTCTTTAGCAAAGGATAGACCGTCGACCTATAGATCAGAAGTCCAAAGAAGAACATGAGGACGAAGGAGATCAGGATACTGGGAATCAGACTGACTCCCATTTGGCTGAGGAAAAGCCAGGCCCCATAGGCGCCCAAGACCGCTACGATGCCGTGGCCGAAATTGAATACGTGGATGACCCCATAGATGATCGTCAAACCGAGGGCCATCGAGGCGTAGAGAGCCCCAGAAATAAGCCCACTCATGAGCGCATTGATGAGATCTCTAATCTTTGGCCTCCTGGGTGGATTTTGAAAGTCACCGACTGTATTGTCGGTTTTCAGAAATAGGCCTTTTCAATCTCAGCAACCTCGATCCTGTCTGCATTTCTCTCGAACAGAATCTCTCCCTTCTTCATCATATACACCCTCGCAGCAAGCCTGAGGGCATGCTTGATCTCTTGTTCGACGATAAGAATGGTTATGTTCTTTCCCTCGTTGATCTTCTGAACGGAATCGAAGACCGCTCTTTTCAAGGCAGGAGAGAGTCCGATAGACGGTTCGTCCACCATAAGAAGCGATGCACCACTCATTAACCCCCTTCCAATGGCGACCATTCGGCTTTCTCCGCCACTCAGGGTCGAACACATCTGATCTTTCCGTTCTTCAAGTCTGGGGAAGAGCGCAAAAACGAAGTCGATGTTTTCCTGTATTTTCTTTCGGCCATTAGGGTTATAGGCACCCAGATTGAGATTCTCCAACACTGTCATGTGGGGGAAGAGGTGTCTCCCTTCCGGTATGTAGGCCAGACCCATTTGGACGATTCTCTCGTTTGTGGCCCTCGATATCTCACGCCCATGGTACTTGATCGAACCCGAATGGGGAGGATGCAATCCCGCGATTGTCTTGAGGAGGGTGCTCTTTCCGTGACCATTGGGTCCCAATAATGCGACCACTTCTCTCTCGTCGACCCTGAGGGAGATCTTTCTCAACACCTGTAGATCACCATAAAAGCTGTTAACGTGTTGGACTTCAAGTGTCATGAGCCCTCTCTTCCTCTCCCAGATAAACTTCGATGACTTTTCTGTCTTGCGTTATCTTTTCTGGCTCCCCAGTGTAAATGACCCCTCCATTGTGAAGGATCATCATACGATCGGAGATATCGACCAGCGTGTCCAAAAGGTGTTCGATAATCATAATCGTGATGTCCCGCTCTTGTTTGATTTTTCGAACCACCTTGAGAAATTCACTGATTTCAACGATAGAAAGACCAGCCAGAGGTTCATCCAGCATGAGGAGCCGGCAATCAGTAGCCAGTGCTGCAGCTAACATCACCATTTTGGTCGTATAGAGATCGAGGTTATTGGCCATCGTATTGGCGTGGTCCCGCAGATTGAGAAGGTCGATGACCTCCTCGATGGAGTCGTGTCTTTTGGCCCCGAAGGTGGTCGCTACGCGAATGTTATCGAACACGGTTAAGGTCGGAAAAGTCTTGGGGATCTGAAAAGTTCTCGCAATCCCTCTATGGCAGACCTGATGTGGCTTCAGCCGGGTAATCTCATGACCATCAAAAAAAACCTTGCCGGATGAGGGTGGGTAGAGGCCTGAAATTACGTTGAAGAGTGTCGATTTCCCAGCACCGTTAGGACCCGCGATGCCAAAGATTCCCCCCTTTTCCACCTCAAGATCCACGTCACTGAGTGCGACGATCTTCCCAAAGCTCTTAGATACTTGATACGTTTGGAGAATCATGGAACGGTCCCGTTAGCCGGAGTTCGCTTAAAGATCGGCGAAGCCTTGGTGACCAAGGCTTCGCCTCGAAACTGCCTCTTCCATTTCAACGACTACTTCATCCACGGTGGGCGCCTGTACTTGGCCTCCTTCAAACTTGTGGGGCTGGTAATGAGGTGTTTTCCCTCCCAGATCTGATGCCAGACCATGGGAATCAGCCACTCGCCTGGGATAGTTGACTGGTCGATGGGGTTGAAGACGTAGAGTCCTCCCAGCCCCTTGAAGGGGGCCTCCCGGATATTTCTGGCAATCTCTCTATAACAATCAACACAGCCCGCCCTTTCCACAGCGCGGACCCAGATATCAAAGGCGTCCCGGGTCGCGAAGGAGTACAGCCCCTTCGGTTCTTTTTTGAATCTGGCAATCCAACGTTTCCTATACGCTTCCCATTCTGGCCCTTTGANNCCTTTGACCTCAAGACCGGCCACCCAGATAAGTCCGTCCGCCGATTCGCCAGCCAGCTCAAGAAACTCAGGGATCGAGGGAGTATACTGCATGTAGACCAAGGCGTCGATGCCTCTCGTGCCGAATTTTTCCTTAAACTGTTTGATAAACCGGGCAGCATCTGTAGGATCGAGATTCCAGAACGTGACAAAGGCCGGCTGGGACGATTCGACCTTCGAAAGGATCGGTCCCCATTCAACCACACCGAACTGGGTAAGCTCGTCAACCACGACCTTATAGCCCATCTTCGTGACACGACTTTTGAACTCGTCTGCCGGTGTTATGTTGTACGCATAGTCCACCTTGATGATGGCGATCTTTTTGTTGGGTGGTTCCCATCCCATTTCTTTTGGAATGCCGAAAAGATTTTCCGCGGCATCGACTCCATATGCCCTATCGTTATAGGTGTATTGAAAACAGTTCCAATATTTTTCCGGGTTCTTGGCAACGGGCTCCGTGCATAGCGTCATGGCATTCCCATGAAGGTAGGGAACGTCATACTGGCCAAAGACATGGGTGTCGACGCCGCCATCATCATACCCAGTGATCACGGCATCAACGCCAGCACCAATGAGCCTCTCGCCCACTGCCTTGATCTTTTCTGCCTCCAGCCCACCGACGTCACCAAACTTGAGCTTCAATGGCCTGCCCAAGAGTCCGCCTTTCGCATTCATCTCTTCAACGGCCAGTTCGAGGGCCATTTTCATTTGTTCGCCATCGCTTGCATAGGGCCCTGTCAGGGGGAGAGGAACCCCAATGAGAATCGGCTTCTCCGCGAGCGCGCTTCCAGCTGCGACCAGACCACCAATCGCCAGAATCAGTGCTATAGTGAGAAAATGCCTCAACCTTCTTGCTTGAATTGACATGATGACACCCTCCTTCTTTTTTTCGCCTCGATACCTGCCTTCCTCAATGCGTCTTACCCTCAATTAAAAGCCTATCACCTCCTTTCGAACTTCTGGTCAAGAATCACGTGGGAAGAGGCCCCATCAAACTTCTTTCGCTGCGCCTCGAAACCTGTTGAGGGCTCACCTTTCCGGTGGTCTTCTTACTCGGTAAGTCCCACTTAGGTTTTCGTGTATAGCATGTTTTGAGGGATTTGCAAAGCTTTTTCATAGTTACAGCGTCTCGTACATCCCAAAACTCGAGAAGTAACAGGCTCTGTTGTATCTTCCCAAGAATGATTTGCAAAACATATTCAATAGAGGGGGCTTCGGGGAAGGCACAATTTGCATATCCTGGATTTGACGCGCGTGGAAGGAAGGTGATATAGGATTTTGTCAGGCTTGCACGAAGAACGGGTTGGTGTCCAGGGTCGGCCTTTTTCCTTATTTGACAACGTCTAAGGAGAATCAATTGTGGAAAGAGACTTGGATTTGATGATTGAGGGTAAGGTCATTACCATGGCGATCCAGATGCCCAGGGCGGAAGCTATTGGTGTGAAAGACGGCAAGATTGCTGTGGTGGGCTTGAAGAAGGATGTAGAAAAAAAGATGACGGGATCAACGGAAGTTTTGGAATTGGACAACAAAGTCATACTGCCTGGGTTCATCGATACCCACGTTCACCCTGGAATTACAGGCGAGGCCCTGGCCGGTGTCGACCTTTCTGACGTCGGAAGATATGGCGAAGTCATTCGAAGAATCAAAAAGAAGGCCGCAGAAACACCGGAGGGCAAGTGGATTCTTGGATTCTGGTTTAACAGTCAACTGATCAAAGAGAAAAAATACCCCTCCCTGAAAGAATTGGACCAGATTTCGACACAACACCCAATTTCCATTCAGCACTACGATCTCCATTTTTCGATGGTTAATACTCTAGCTTATGAGAGAATGGGATTCTCGATAGAAAACGAGGGAGTTGAGGCGGATGAGAAGGGAGAACTGACGGGCAGAATCGATGACCCGGCCAGCGCTAAGATTCTTGCAATGGTCGGTGATTTGGCCAACCTCGATTCAATGATAACAACCGCAAAAGAAGCCCTGAAAGTTGGTACAACGACGATGCATATGAAAGAGATGCTTCAAAACACCTATATGATTATTGATAATCTCGATAAAATACCCACAAGGGTGAAACCGCTCGTGTTCCTTAATCCATGCTCTCCTGAAATCTTGGATGAGGTAATAAAATCTGAAAAGTTGCCTGGAAGGACTTGTATTGCCCTCATCAATGATGGTTCCATTGAAGGTCATACTGCAGCTTTTTTTGAACCTTATAGTGATAAGCCCTCGGAATTTGGAATGCTTTACTACGACGACAAAGAGCTGGAAGAGTACATTGAGAAAGCACATAAAGCCAATCTTCAGGTTTTTGTTCATGCAGAATCGGATAGGTCTATTGAACACGTGCTAAGCGTCTATGAAAGAGTGCTTGCAGGATATCCTAGAAGCGACCATCGTCATCGCATAGAGCATTTTGAAATACCGGCAACCAACCAGATTCGGCGAGTCGCCAGACTCGGACTCACCCTGGGAATGCAGCCGATTTTTGTTCGAGATTGTGGTGGACCGGATTTAGATATTTACAGGGAACTTGTTGGGGAAGAAAGAATAAAGAACTTCTGCTGTTTCCGCTCTATTCTAGATGAGGGAATCTTGGTCTCGGGTGGATCGGACACGCCAGTAACAAAAATGAGCCCTCTTAACGGTATCCAGATGCTTCTTACCCATCCAAATGAGGAACAAAGGATAACCCTATATGAAGCGCTGCAAATATTTACGATTAACGGCGCAAAGATTGGGTTTGAGGAACAACTCAAAGGTAGTATTGAAGCAGGAAAGTATGCCGATTTTGTTGTCTTGGAGAAAGATCCATACGGTGTTCTTCCTGAGAAAATCGGAAGCATAAACGTGGATATGACCATAATAGGTGGAAAAGTACTTCATAAGCGCTAAGAGAGCACAGGTTACCTTGTCCTCCCTTTTTGATCCTCTTTGTCGACCTGGCAAACGCCACGGGCATTACAGCGAGAAGCCATTGGGGGCATGTCACCCGTCCACGACTTCTCTCCCCGCTAATTCGCCAGGTTACGACCGTTTATGTTAACCCCCATTTCTTCGTAATCTTAACCTCCATTCCACGCTTTGCCAGTTCCCTGAAGAAATACTCTGGATCGATGACTTGCTCCGGTCCCCACACACCCGATGGAATCATTCCTCCTGTTTGCATTTGAGCAACGATTGACGGGGGAACCCCTGTGGAAACATCCCCACAGGACAAACCCCAACGACTGTGCGTCTTCACAATGCAATCAACCGTATATTCGACTTCTCTCCCTCTCTTTTTCCCGATTATCTGAGCACGGAGACACTCCATGTCATTGACTCTGAGTTTAACTCCCTTGAATTTGTTTTTGATCTGTCTATCCACCAAAACCGCGAGCAACTCAAGTGGCGCCACCTTGACACCCTTAACCTCGATCGGCTCCTTTCGTGCAAAACCGAGGGAAGCCAAGAATTGCGCTTTTGTTTCAAATTCATGGGGGAAACTCAACCGCCACGTCACTTCCCGAACTCCCTTATCCTGAAAAGAGGCAGGAATTGTTGCAGGCTCTGAATGAAGGGTGTAGAAGCAGGTCCGCCGGCCGATAGGCGCTGGAAAGTCGATCTCCATAGCTCCAGACAATGGGGGGAGTGTTTTATACTCTCCATCAATAAACTCGACGGATTCATCCGAATACTCTTCCATGATGGTCCTTATAGAATAAGGAGGTACAAAAGCATCGATTGCTTTCATCTCCGTCATATCAATACTTGCGTCACTCAAACGGACGATTTCAACCGTATCCAGCTGATCATAGCCATACCGAGCCAAAACATTTGTGATGCCTGGAGCTCCACCCATACCCAAAACCGCTGTTAATCCCGTCCCCTTAAATTTACCAAAGAGGTTTAGTTGCTGCCGTGTCGTATGGAACATCCCTCCCAAATCATTGTAGTGAGCGCTCGCCCTGAGACAGGCCTCCATCACCTCTATGTTGACATCGTATTGAGCGGCATTGATAACTGCGTCATAAGCCTTCACCAAATTCGCCGTTTCGTCTATTTTGTGAGCATCGACGTAGCTTCCTGTGATTCGATGATCTTTGAACGCGCTGGCACGGGCTTTTGCCTTTTCTTCCTGACAGTCAGCAACGAGGATTGCTTCTGCTCGAGGATTCTCGCTGAGATCCTGTATAATGGCACGAGCCATCGCTCCCGCACCGCCGATGACTGCAATTCTCATTTTTTTCTACTTTCTCGTGATCTCGAGACCAAAGCGCAGGGCCCTGCCCGTCCGCCGAAGGTCAGTAGACGAGACTGAACTCCCAAGCTCCAGGCGACTACCTTTCTGAATTCCGAACCAGGTTTTCTTCGCGGATCGTCCACGGCAAACCCTCCTGGGGAAATCGCTCCATGAACGGATCAGGGTCGAGCTCCTCTGGTGCAAACACTCCCCTTTGGGTGATGACTCTCTGGGCAATCAGCTCTGCAGCAATAACAGGAGGTATGCCGGTTTGGTAAGCGGTCCCAGTCGCTCCCATTTCTCGGTATGCCTCCTGATGATCCGTAACGTTATAGAGATAGACAGCCCTCTCTTTTCCTTCCTTTTCACCTCGGACTGATGTTCCCACACAGACTTTGCCTTTCACCAGTCCACCCATTTTCGAGGGTTCAGGGAGCAGCGCACAGAGGACGGCTCGGGGAACCACCCTAATCCCATGAACGTCAATAGGGTCACTCCGTGTTAATCCAAGTTTGTGGAGGGTTTGGAGAATATCGATGAATCGGTCTCCTAGGGCGTACTTGAAGTCTGCCCGTTTGCAGGCGATGTGTTTGGGAATGGTCACCACCTCCTCGTGCTCGACGTAGCACGATTTGAGAGGCCCGATTTCGGGATA
>JABAOF010024348.1_pt1 | contig 11280 bp, 10 predicted proteins | sample 7062171 | NCBI WGS metagenome assembly JABAOF01 (sample SAMN14538628, study PRJNA623070) | marine sediment metagenome | biome: marine biome [ENVO:00000428]; feature: marine pelagic biome [ENVO:01000023]; material: deep marine sediment [ENVO:00002113] | place: India: Gulf of Khambhat ... | reverse complement strand
GGTAAAAGCGCTCTCTAAGATTTTTCGGGCTAAAATGGGGGTCAGGTATTTTATGCATATACCATATCCGTGAACGTGGATGAAGAGATTGGGGGGGATACTGCAACCAGTCCGGTATAAGGTATGACATGCCATTTCTGATTCTGAAAAAATACCGCCAAAACTGAGAAAATCTCCCTTATAAAAAAGTGATAGGCAAAAATTTTCCTTTTTGTCCTTTTTTTGGGGTTCCCAATGTTTCCTGTCCGACTTTTTCAGGCTCCACCCGGGAAAAGTCGTGACTTTTTCAAGTTACACTCGGAAAAAGTCTTGACTTTTTCAGGTTATGGGGTAAAATAGTCATATGATTGAACGATATGATTACCTGGAATTATGGCAGAAATTAGCGGCCGATAAAGCAATGGTGTTAATGACAGGCCCGCGTCAGGCAGGAAAAACCACTCTTTCCCAACAAATACAAAAGCGATTTAAAAATAGCTTATACTCCAATTGGGATATTATTGAACATAAAAGGAAAATAACCCAAAACCCGACGTTTTTCCAGGAAATAAATCGGGTGGATGACTCCATCCCCCTGGTGATTTTTGATGAAATCCATAAATATAAAAACTGGAAAAATTATTTGAAAGGCCTATATGATGAATTTGCCGACGAATATAAATTCCTGGTGACCGGCAGCGGCCGCCTGGATGTTTTTCGAAAAGGTGGCGATTCATTAGCCGGCCGGTATTTTATGTTTCATCTCTTTCCTTTCACGCTCTCGGAGTTAACAAAAAAAAAGGACATGGTAATTCCGAAAAAATCCGTCGATTGGTTAAACGGCGTCGTTCCAGGTAATGGTAATGAAAAAGAGAGTGCTTCAACCTGGGAGATATTATTCAACGTGGGAGGTTTTCCCGAACCTTTTTTAAAAGGAAGCGCTGATTTTTATAATCTCTGGACCCAGTCTTATATTCAGCAGGTGATTCGAGAGGAAGTCCGGAATTTTTCAGACGTAAAAAATATTGATACCATCGAATTGCTCTATTCAATATTACCGTCAAAAGTGGGGAGTCCTTTTTCCATCAATTCTGTTGCACAAAATTTGCGGGTATCTTTCGACAGTGTGAAAACCTGGTTGTCTTTACTTGAAAAGGTGTTCATGGTTTTCAAGGTTCCCCCCTGGACAGCAAAGATTCCCCGGGCGATTTTAAAAGAAAAGAAATGGTATTTATATAATTACGCGGAAATCCCAGATAAGGGGATTCGCTTTGAGAATATGGTGGCAATCGAGTTGAACCGTTTGATTTCTTATTGGAATGAATTGGGGGCCGGAAGATTTTCTCTTCATTATATCCGGGATAAAGACAAGTTGGAAGTTGATTTCCTGGTGGCGGAAAAGAATCAACCTCTTTTACTTATCGAGGTCAAGGCCTCCCAGGAAACGCCATCAAGAAATTTATACCATTTCCAGCAGATTTTTAATGTACCGGCACTCCAATTGGTGAACAAGGAAGGGATTTATAAAAAAATAAAGAACAGGAGCAATTATATATACATTGTCAGTGCGCACCGTTGGTTATCTGCTTTTTGAAGAAGAAACGGGGACAAGAAACGGGGATAGGCAAAAAAATTGATTACCCGCAAAAAGGAAAAGGGCATACCCGTTTTGTATGTGAATGAGAGGCAATTTAGGTGGATATCCTATCATAAGGAGCCCCAACAGGGTGTCACATATGATGACCTTACTGTTTTAATGCTGGGAAATGAGCGCAAAGGGTTGAGTGAGCTGCAAAAAGATTGCTGTGACGAATGGGTAAGCATCCCGATGAAAGGAGGGATTGATTCGTTAAACCTGGGGGTGGCTGCAAGCATTTTGCTATATGAATTTTATAATCGAAGACACCCACCTGGTTCCGCCTCAACCTCTTACAGAACCTGATCAGTTAAAATTGAGACGGATACCCAGTCGGAAGATTCGTGGATTCAACACCTGATTTTATCTTTGCCTGTCACATATTTTCTCTAATAGATTTTTTTTTGCTTTTTTTCTTCAAAGAATAAAAGATAATGTTGACAAATTCAGAAATAGGTGTTATTTTCTAAACTGAGAAAAACAAAAATACAAGAGGTGAAATATGCAGGTAGTATGTGTCGCAGAAGTAACATCAGACTATGATATCCGTGTGGATGAAAATATAAAAAGGAAACTCCACCCCGGAGAAAAGATAAGAATAAAAATCGAATCTATTGGAGAAAAAAGGGAGCAAAAACGGCTAAACGCAATTGAGCGATTAAAGAAAATGAGCATGAATTCACGATTGGGCTTGTATAATGAGGTTGTTAAGAGAGAAGATGCTCATGATAGAGAGAATCTCCCAAATATCTAATCATGTATTATATCGATACGAATATCCTGATATACGTGAACGACACTGAAAGCCCTTATCATCAATCTGCATCAGAAATATTTTATAATCTCCTTGAGCAAAATAAGATTGTTCTTCATGAAATAGTACTAACGGAATTTTTTTCAATTATTACAGATTCCAGAAAAATGGAATCCCCCTGGTCAACATCACAAGCAAGAGATTATATAAAAGATTTACTGGAATCTGTGCACGAAATGCATTTTTTGGATAATGAAATTATATCCGTGGCCTGTAAATACGTAAAAAAATATGATATTAAGAGATACGATATTTATGACTACTTACTTGCGTATTCCATGAAATTCCATGGAATAGACAAAATTGTTACCCTGAATAAAGCAGATTTTGAAAGATATGATTTTATTAAAGAAATCATTTCACCTTCATCCTGAGAGATTAAAGATTTTCCGGCCTGGCTATAGCTAATGATCCTCCGACAAAATATCGAATGTTCAAGCGATCAAAGCCTTGAGCAATTTGTAGTGTAATTTGGACAGGTTCTGCAAGAACCATATTAGTAACCCTTCACAGATGGGTCCCAATTAAAAACCTGGATCATGGTTTCTCGATCTAACCATAAAGATGCAAGTCGGAGGCGTTGTTCAGGTTCTGAGAGCATGCCATACTGCTGACGGATGCGGGCAAGGGGAGTGATAAAATACCTGACCCCATACCATCCATACCACCATACCACCTCCAGTGACCAGGTTCATTTGGTGTTGTCAAAACTTGAACGTTGTATTATAATTATGTTGTGAATATTCCCAGTCGCAAGAAAACAAAAGAATATTTAAAAAAAAACAAGGAGACATCTCATGATTAATGAGAGGACGTATAATTTAAATGATGAGGAGAAGCAAATATTGGAAGCTTTTGAAAAGGGCGAACTTCGCTCCAATCTGAAAGACCCGGAAAAGGATCTGGCAGAGGTTATAAAAGCCGCTGAAAACACATTAAAAAAGAATAGAACCATAAATATAAAACTCTCTGAAGTTGACTTGATGAAGATCAAGTCGAAAGCCCTGGAAAATGGAATTCCTTACCAAACCTTAATTGTAGCAATCTTGCACCAATATGCCAATGATCGATTAACCGCTGCTCTCTAGAAAAAAGAGACAGGCGAAAAATCACTTCGGGCGAATTTAAATCGCCTGCGGCGAAGGTCAGAAAGTCTGTTGACTGGTTGTCCGAGTATTAATGTCTATCACGGGACGCTTATTTTCTCCCCCAAATGAAGAAATTTTCTCAGATAACAGAGAAATTTTCTGCTCTTGCAAGCAAATTTTGCTTTTTGCTCAGCACCGGGAATTTAAATACAGCGAATCAATGAGGAACATCAATGACAAATACCGACAATAACGCGGCATTTAAAATTGAACAATCAACCGCTGAAATGACCACCATCGATCAACTGGCCCAATCGTTTGGATTATTTACCTGGCACCTATATAATAGATTATCACACCAGAAAGGAAATTTCAAGACATTTCTGAAAAATAGGTAATAATACTTAAAAACGTGCCCGGTGCATGACAATATGACTTTAATGTGGCATCAGTAACAGTTGGCAAAAGAGGAAGCGAGGAAGTTAGGAAGCGGAGAAACGAGGAAGAGAAGAAGGTGAGAAGTTGAGAAGATGAAAGAAGAAGCTTAAGGGGACAAACAAAAAGAGGAAAAAGAGAACTAATCTTATTGGGCTGAACTCCTGGAGATCCAATACACCATTAAAGATTTGCCAGCACGTACATACAATCGGCCTTTGTTGATGACCAGGTGTGAAAGATGATAGCCAAATCGTTCCGGGACCCTGAACTTGCTGATGATTTGGAAGCGCCGGGGAGTGGGCTTGACCAGGTCGTTAATCGCATGGTATTTGAAGGACAGCTCAAAATGCCATTGTTTGTCCTTATCTATCGAGGAGGTGGAAAATTCCAGCGGGTTAAATATCGGGGCACCTGCACAACTGCACCTCTGAGCTTCCAGGTGGAAACCAATTCCCATCAGCATCAATATCATCACCAGGGCATTTATCCTAACTCTTAATATATTTAATTGTTTTTTCTTTTTCATTTTCATGGTTCTGGTCCTCCTTGGTCCTTAAGCCTAAAATTACCCAAACCATAATATGATGGCATAGGTTTTCGGTTTTTTCTGTAATCTATCTTACAATTTGGATGATTTTCCTACATCTGTAATTTTATCAGGGATGCGGAAAAAAAAGCCAGGCCACTTTAAGGCCGATAGGTTAGGTCAGTATTTATTTGCCCGTGAAATTTTGCAGTTTTTCCAGTTCCTTGATGATAATCTTTTTCTTCCGGGTATCAATTAAACCCTGACTCTTCAATGTGTTTAATGCAACCGTGGTGGACTCCCGCGTGGAACCAATCATGGAGGCGATGTCATTATGTGTCAGAGTGATGTTGATGATCTTACCTCCTTCCATATTACTTTGGCTAAGCAGATATCCCGGTTATCTGCTTTTCGTTTGACGCTGTGTAGAAAAGCATAATCATAACCATCTATTGTTTGCGTATGGATTGCTGCTTCATCCCCTATTTTGGTTTCGGCAAGGAAGTTGATTTCAAACGTCTCAACCTCAAAATCGTGGTGCATATTGAGGGGATAACTGTCCAGTATCCACTGGATGTATTTGGCATTGTTGACATGGTCGTAAAGGTCCAGGTCGCTGTATCGGACAGGGAAAAATGGTCCTTCTTCCGGGTGGGACAGTTTTGGTAATTTGGCTGGACGTTCTTCCAATGCACGCTCTTTTGGGAATAGGTGGCTTTTTCCCTTTAATTCCTCTGGCCGCTGGGGTCTGCGCTTTTCTGCGTCCATGATTAACCACGAAGTGGATGCCCCACCAAACGGTGTTTCTTGTTCATCTACAAACTGGAAATCCCGGCAGGCAAATAAGCCATCCACACCCGATGCCCAGGTACGAAGGTTTATCCGGTCTCCCCATTTTGGATATCGTTCAATTTTTATCAGCAGACGAGACAGCACCCAGTACCGGTTTTGGGCCTTCAACTGTTCGTAACCGAACTCCAGGTGATTGGCATGATTGTAAGCGGTCTCCTGCATAAATTTGCATAAAGCAGGAAGAGGTACCTTTCCTTTGGCATCCACTTCATAAGACGTGATTAAATACTCATCTGTCCATGTCCAATTTTTTACGTTTTCGTTCACTTCCATGATAAGATTTTATACCAAATATACCGGTATTTCAACCGACTTTCTTTTTTTATCTACTTTCTCCTTTTCCTTCGTGCTCTTTACCGCATTGTAAATGCTTTACCGCATTGGAAATGCCTTTGTGGTGAAATAGAAATACGAATTGCTTTACTTTCCTCTTTACTTATGGAACTATATTTATTAAAATATAGGCATGGGTAAACGAAAAAAAGAATTTCCCGGTTTTCTTTTATCAGCCGGTTTGATTTTTTGTCTGCTGCTGCCTTGTCAAGCGGAAGTGATCAAGCTGAAAGGCGGTGCGCAGGTAAAGGGATCCATTCTCAAACAGGATCATTCCACAGTTATCCTGGACCTGGGGTATGATGTGCTTCGTATTCCCCGCTCCGAGATACTGGATATTATTAAAGACAGCGAAATTGATACACAAAAGAAAAGCAAACCCCGGGGTAAGACCAGTACCCGTCGACATGGGTTGTACACAACCGGGAGTATGGAAGAGGCATCCACGGTGGAAAGCGTTTCAATCTTTGCCCCTGCTGTGGTGGTGGTCCGGTCCCCTGGCGGGTTGGGTTCCGGTTTCTTTATCAACAAAGACGGTTACCTGGTTACCAATTTTCATGTGATCCAGGGACAGAAACACATATCTGTGACCCGCTTTAAGAAATCCGGGGCAGAATTCAAACGCATCATTCATAAGAAAGTACGGATCGTTGCCCTGGACCCGTTTCATGACCTGGCTGTTCTCCAGGTGGAAGCATCCCTTGACCCATCCTTTCGACCGCCGGTATTCAGCGATGACAAAGAACCAGTGATGGGAGAGAAAATATTTGTGATCGGTAACCCGCTGGGATTGGAACGCACCGTAACCGAAGGTGTGATCAGCCATACCAGCAGAAATTTTGCCGGGAAACTCTATTTGCAGGTGGACGCATCTGTGAACCCGGGCAATTCCGGTGGCCCTTTGTTTAATTCCCGGGGCCAGGTCATCGGCGTCATTAATATGGGCATCCGCTCTATGCAGGGATTGAATTTCGCCATCCCGGTTGATCACGTTAAATTTGTCCTGGATCATATCGATGCCTTTGCTTACGATGAAAGCAATCCCCTGAGCGGTTATGTCTATTCACCACCGCCGCCGAAACCGAAGAAATCAGTAGGCAGTAAGAAGTAGGAAGTAGGAAGTAGGAAGTAGGAAGAGAAGTATGTGAGAAGGTAAAATGAAAATTATAAGTCCCAAATTACAATTTATAAAAAAATTCGTGTAAATTCGTGTAATTCGTGGGCTAAAAAAGGAGTAAAGAATGAAAGATAAAACAAAGGTGAATGCAAATAGCAAGGTAAAAACCAGGAATTCCTTTTTAATCTTATCTGCGGTTGTTCTGTTGATAAGTCTATCATTATCTCCGCTTTGGCCGTATGAGCGCATGGAGTTACTGGACCCTGAAGAGCAGAGTATCATCATCCGGTTTTCTAATGTAGCGGAATTTCTCAAAGCCGTTGAACAATCGGGTCCGGGACGATTGTGGAACAGCGAAGCCATGAAACCGTTTCTTAATAACCAAAGCCTGGGAGAGGCCCTTAAAGAAACCTTGATGAATTCGTTTCTCAGTGAAAAAGCCAAACAAAAAGAACTTTCCCATTTAATGTGGGAAGGATTAAAGTTGCAAAAAGGTGAATTAATAATCGGGATTTCCTTTGGTAAAGGTGATAAAATCGATATTGCCGTGATTGCAGAGATAGATAAGGCCGGTTTTTTAAAAACGATGGAGCTGTCGGAACGCATGTCGGAGTTGGATGAAGATCTTGGTGCGCCTCAGCGTCAGAGTTTCCAGGGGGTGGACATCTATCACTCTGTTATGAAACGGCCTGAAGGTCCTGATTCCACCTGGGATGCTTTTTATAACGGCACAATGGTCGGTGGTGACAACCGCGAATGGGTGGAACACTCCATTGTTCAGCTCAAGAAACAGCCGCCAACCTCTCCTTCCGGCGCACCTCTCTTGCACCTGCGAGTTACCCAGCGTTTTATAAAGGGTTTGTTTGAAAAAAAACCCAAAGCCTCACAGCCAGAAGGGCCGGTGGATCAACATCCACCCGACGCCGGCACAGAACCGCCTGGATCCCAGACGCCGCCAACGCCGCCTCCCCCTGACGCCCCTTCCCCTCCTCCACCTTCACCTGCAGTAATAATGAAAGCAATGGGTCTGGACCGGGTGCAATACATTTCTTTCGATTTAACGTTAAAACCAAAGGCCATGGAGTCCCTCTTTCGTATTAAATTGAATCCTCCCACTGGTGGTAACCGAGGAGTGTGGGCTTTGCTGGGCAAGGAACCTTTGCCCTCCAATCATCGGCTGGCTTATGTACCGGAGGATGTCTATACCTATCAAGTTATGCGCCTGGATTTTGATGCACTGTGGAGAGAAATCCCGGAAATTTTAAAAGCCATTAACCCCCAGCAAGCCATGCAATTTCAGGCGTTTGTAAACATGTTTGGGGCAATGTACCAGTTGGATTTGTCCAGGGACATATTCGGGAACCTGGGTACGTTGTTCACTACCTACTCCCGGATGGAAGCCATGGGAAAACAGGAATTGATGGCCCTGCAATTGCGGACCCCCGCAGCAATGGAAAAATTACTGGCAAAACTTTTTGGTGAAGGTTCTATGTTAAAATCGCAATTGAAAGATGCCCTTGAAGTTCATGAGCTGAGGGGACACAAATTGTACAGTTTTAAGAATCCCAAACTTATCCCGGCGCCGCCGCCGGAAGCTGGCCAGCAGCCGCCGCAGCCACCCAACATTGAATCGGTATATACAGGCCTTTCAGTGGTTGATGGTGCCCTGGTATTCGGAGAAGATAAACTGGTCCGGGGTATGATCCAGGCTACTTCCAGTACCAGTAAAATCAGCTCCAACGGATTTTATACATCCCCACTCTATACCGAAATGATACGCAACATGCCAGAGAATGCTGTGGGGTGTTCAATTGTAGATATCTCACAGCTTCTTAAACCATTTATGGGAATACTCAAAAATCCGGCTTTGAGCCGGACACTAAGCAGTAGAGATCAACTCACCCCCCCCAAGAAGCGTTCATCCTCACCATTAACCGAGTTTTTTAATAATCTTCGCTATGACCGGCTCCCGGACTTTGAATATATTTCTTCGTTCTTTGGAAAAGGCATTGGCTATAACCGCTTTCAGGGTATGGACCTGATCAGCCAGGCTGTTTTCAAATACCCGGAGAAAAGGTAAAGTTGGCAGTTGACAGTTGGCAGTTGGCAAGTAAGAAGAAAACAACCATGAAGCAAATGAAAATATATTTATTTATTTTTGTTTTATTATTCATCGGGTTTTTCACCTGTTGGAGTGAACGTGGACAAAAGGAGCAAAACCTCCAACGGGATTTTGGCTTTGGGGCCATGGAGATATTTCAATTTAAACATGACTCGGCCCTGCTTATCGTTCACGATATGAACGGGGATGGTCTCGAGGACATCCTGTTTATGAATAACAAAGCGTCCCGCCTGGAAGTCCTGAATCGTAAAAGCAGACAAACTAAAGAGAGTTCATTGGCTTTTCCCCGGTTAAACGAACGGTTTATTAACCGGGGATTTGTAATGGACCAGTGGGCCAAGAGTTTTCGTGTGGCGGATGTTAATGGTGACAAACGGCCCGATATCCTTAGCATTGGCGACCGGTTGGGATTGGTGATTCATTTTCAGCAGCCGGACGGTTCTTTTGGGGAACCGGTTACCCGTTATATGAAGGATGCCGCCAGCCTTGTCAATATCGAAACCGCAGACCTGAATGACGACACCTACACCGATCTATTGGTTTGCCGCAAAGAGAATGCCGAGATTCTCTGGAACAATGGGAGCGGCCAGTTTAAAAACAGTACTCTCCTGGATTTCTCCGGGGGTGGATGCCGTGGTGCCCAGGTGGCAGATATCGACAGTGACAACAAGCAGGACTTGCTGTTTTATCTTAGCAGTGATATACCCTCGCTGCGGGTACGTCCCGGTATTGGCAATGGAGAATTCGGCTGGGAAGAGACCTTACCCATTCCTGCCCTGCGTTCCCTCAGGAAAGTCAACCTGGAATTTCAGGCAAAATCTGAGAATAACCAGGAGTCGCAGTTGGCGGTTATGCTTCAGAATGGTATGGTGCTGCGCCTCTACGGGTTTAAACGGGAAAAACAAAGCCACCTCATGAACCAGGTGGCGGTTCAGCCTCAGCGGCTGCCCTTGATGGGTATGGACCGTAAAATTACACCCACCTGGGCTGCGTTTGATTTTAATAACGATGACTACAATGACTTTTGTGTGGCTGCACCGCTTTTAAGCCAGGTGCATCTCTATAGGGGTGGACCTTCCGGGCTGCACCCCGTACCTCAAACCATTGATTCCCTCACCTCTATTAAAAAAATGAAACAAACCCGGAAAGGAGACCTGGTGGTGTTCAGCGCGGCAGAAAAAGCCATTGCTCTACATTCTAATAAAAACCTGGGGAATTTTCCCCGGTTCTTTAAAGCACCGGGAAATCCCATTGCCATGGACGTGGGACAACCGTCAACCGTATTTGGAATATTTAAAGACAAAGGCTTATACCGGTTGTATCTCTTTGATGCCCAGAAACCTGGAACCGGAGCGGCTCAAAGCTATGAACTTACCATTGCCAATGCTCCCCAGGAAATCAACGTATTTTCACTGGGAGGAAAGAGTCATTGGATGATCATGCTGTTTATGGCTTACGACCGACCCGTGGTGTACCAACTGTACAATGGAAAGCTTTCTTTAATGGGACCGGAAAGTTTCCGGGCCATGAGTTTAACCCTGAATGCCGCGGCAGTCACGGCCGTGAGTTCATCCCCCGGTACGGACACCAATAACCCGGAGCTGATAGTAAGCGAAGGCAAAGTAGCGCGGCTGTATCGATGGAAAAACGGCAAATTCGAGGTCAAACGCCAACTCAATCCTGGTCGAGAATCCGCTAAACTATCTACTGCCTGCCTTTTCTGGGACCAGGGGAAAAAACCCGGGTACCTGGTTTACGATGAATTAGGCCAGGATTTGATCTGGTTTTCCGCATCGGGATCAGGCAAAAAATATGCCCTGCCTGTCCGTTTCCGGGAAGGGTTGAAAGAGATAGCCGGACTGGTCCCCCTCCGCTTAAAGAACCGGCGTGGGCTTTTATTAATCGGCCAATCAGAGATTCAATGGTTCCTGGAAGGTGCTGCTCCATTGAAATTAAAAACACTGGCAGAATATACCTCAAGGGTGGAGAAACCTTCTTTTTGGGCAGTATTCCCGGTCACCCTGGGAAGCCCTGGCCGCAACATGCTGGCGCTGCTTGATTCCAATAACCGTTCTCTGGAGTTGGTGGGTTTGAGAAATCAGAAATTGGTGGAAGAATTGGTTTTTGAAGTTTTCCAGGACCCTGGTTTTCACGAACCCATAGAAAGTTATGAACCCCACAGCATTGGCACTGGTGATTTTAACGGAGATAATATCCAGGATATGGCCATCCTGGTCCACGATAAGTTGATTATATATCTTGGAGAGTAGAGCTGTGCCTTCGGCGACCAGGTGAGGTGCAATACTGTTGACTTAAGAAAAACACCCTCTAATAAAAAGTTTTGCGGGGGTCCAGGGGGGCACTTACAGTGCGGT
>JABAOF010009098.1_pt3 | contig 11280 bp, 7 predicted proteins | sample 7062171 | NCBI WGS metagenome assembly JABAOF01 (sample SAMN14538628, study PRJNA623070) | marine sediment metagenome | biome: marine biome [ENVO:00000428]; feature: marine pelagic biome [ENVO:01000023]; material: deep marine sediment [ENVO:00002113] | place: India: Gulf of Khambhat ... | reverse complement strand
TTCAGTTGGTTCATCAACTGGTTCTTCAACCTTATTATCTAATTGAGTTGTTGCATTATCATCAATCAAATGTTGGAACATTAGCATTGATTGGGTCTTGGTATAAATACAACTGCTATTAAGAAATGTATTGTAATTATTTTCTAATAATGATAAGCGTTCATAAAAGATTTGCCTTAATTCATTTGGAGGCAAACTCTTTAGATAGTAGTATACATCATGGACATTTATAGATTTAGAAACTTTATTATTATCCTTAGTAGGACCATTTGAAAAATCTTGTTTCCGATGTTGAATGTACAGTCCATGCAAACCATACAATACTTTCTTGTATTGATCCGTCAAATTACTATAGATATGTGAATTTTTCTTCTGTCTTGTACAATGATATAAATCTAGAATTTCTTTGGCAATATTTCGCATTGCAGTATTAATTCTTTTTACTGATTCTGTATTAAATTTTGTAAAGAATGGAAGAAATTCAGAAAGTTTATCCTTTTGGTAAAGTTCAAGATAACTCTGATGGATATTACTATTATTTGGTTTTATCTTCATGATAGATTGATAAATGTCTGTTTGGAGTTTTGCCACGGTAAATCTACTTTTATATTTTTCTCCTTCATAAATTCTTAATACATAACCCTCTGTAGTTATTTTACGTTTAAATTCATTTTGTTGACTAGTAGAATTAAGATTGTCACATAGAGATTCTAAACTATCAAATACTTTATCTTCTACACATTTAACTCCATTTATTTTATACTCAACCTCATTTAATGTATATTTTTCAGTGGTAAGTATATGAAATAGTTCTTTGTATTCATGTCCCAAATCATTATAGTTAACAATATTACGATTCTTATGATGAACTAGAACAAAATGATAACATAAATTTTTATCCAAATCATCAAATTTAAATTTTCCTTCCATAGCCTCATCAAACATTTCACGATAAGACTTGTTTTTAATCCACGTTGATTCCTCCGAATTTATACATCTTCGTGTTGATACATACCATTTACTATCGTGATAAAAAACGAGGAGCATTGTCCCTTCAAAACACTCTTGAACAACAACTTTAGACCAATCAATATTTGCCAAGAATTTTTTAGCTTCAGAATTATATAAAATTCTATTAAACTGACTAGCAACTACTCCTAAGGATGACTTTGCTAAAATTAAACTTCTGCATGACTTTTCTAGTTCTTGGCTAAATATATCCCTTGAACTACTATCATTATCATATGCAGAGTTTTCATTGCAATATAATATGCTAAGATCATCTGATTCTTTAATGTTGATATAATAACACTGATCGCCAGTAGTTTCCATTCTTTTAAGCTCAGTTTTTAAATCATCAAAGTTAATAGGAGTATTTTTACCATCATTGAGCTTATTAAGTAACTGTGTGATTGGTAAATCTTTAGCGATGCTCATAATTTCTATTAGGATTTTTAATATGCAACTCTTTAAGTAAATTGGATTTTCATATAAATTTAACTTATCAATTTTTTTTAATGTGTGATAATAATCTTAGAAAATGTTTTCTCTCTATATAATATAATTAGTTCTTAAATGTATGTTAATAAGATTGATAAACTGATTGATAGTATTATTGATGATTTTTATAACTCAGTCATCTTAAAAGATAAAAATTTTTTCAAAATATTGAAAGAGCCTAACTTTGTAAAGTTTCAGCCATCAATCAATAAAATTTTGGAAAATTATTCTGCTTCAATCAATCGTAAAGATATCAGAGATATTATTCCAAGCCAAAATAATATTTCCACTATAATCGAGATAATCAAGAGATATATTAGTTACTATTTTTTTTTATATATCGGGACCTTTTACGAGAAAAAAAGAGAAACATTTATAAATAATGCAATCGAACTTTCAAAAAATCAGCCAAGTTTTAGTTTTACTGTTGAGAATTTCTTTAATAGTGAGAGCAATAGTAACATCATAGAATTTTTTAATTTAATAAAAAATATTTTAATTATCTTGGATGCTGATAGGAAAAAATTAGAATTATTGGTTAAAAAACCAGAATTTGTTAAAGCAATAAAATTTTTAAATAATCTTGGGGAAGATTATGTGACCAAAAATTTCAAATTAGAAAATCTTAGTGGAAATAAAAAGGATCAGGCTCATAATATCATCAAAACGATAATTCTTACTGAATTATATTTCAAAAAAGATAAAATAGATGTATTTCAAATACTAGAAGCAACTGAAAAGGAAACCGGTGAATATATTTTCATTGATGTAGTTGTTCCAAGAGAAGACTTTATTGATTTTAGTATGATAGAATCCGTTCTCTCTAAATCAGATGCAGATAGTGGCCTAGCTTATGAAGTATATGATCTTATCACCGAATATGAAGATAAACTAAAAGCAGTAGAATTAAATAATGAACAAAAAATACTTGAGCTTGTCAATAATAAAATTGTAATTCCAATAAGTGATGAATTCTTACTTTACCATAAAGATAGCGAAAAATATGAAAAACTACCACCAACAGCAATACAGATTAAAAAGAAAGAAGATACAAAAATAAAATATATTGTATCAAAGATAGATAAGGTCGCTGGATACTATTCGCCTGCAGTACAAGATAATCCTAAAATGAAAAAGGAAGTTGAAAAATTATTTTACACACCATTAGCAGATAGAAAAGCAGTTCTTATAAATGATATTGAGGAGATAAGAATTATAAACAAATTACATAACCAAGGAAGAAGAAGTATAGAAGGTAATGAATTTTATAATGATTTAATTACACTAAGAATGTATCCATATATAAATTTTAAAGATTTTCAAAAAGATGGATTTAGTATTAAAGTAGATAAGACAATTAATACATTTAGATATTCTGCATTTGAAAAAATAAATGAAACAAAATCTCAGAAAGGTGGGAAAGAATTGGAGTTTAGAATAGGATCAGACGATCAGATTGTAAATATAGTTGGATATATCATTGCGCCAAAGGATACGCATAATGATCTTCGTTGTTTAGGTTTGAATGATTTTAAAAATATTCGAAACGTAAAATTCAAAGCAAAAGATGGTGAGATAAAATCATATAAAAATGGTTATAAGAGTTCTATTAAATATATTAAAAATATACTGTTTAAGAGGGATGCAATTTCACCAATCTATTGGCTGTTTGATCTTGAAAAAGACAGAGTTACACTTGATAAATATGAACAATTATTAAAGTTAACGCGTAAAGAACAGATGAAACTTGTTGCAGCCGAAATGTATGATGATATACTTTTAATTATATACAAATATGTATTGAAAAAAATAGATAGTAAAAAATTTATAACATTCTACCAATTTAAAAGAATGATGGATGTTGTAAACAAAAATATATTTTATTTTCCCAAAACTTCAGATTACTACAACAAATTGCAACATTTTGTTTACTATGAAAAATATAAAAAAACAAAAAAAGAGTACGACTATAATGAAGATAAATTTTTAGGATTATTTGGGGATATTATTAAATTACCGAAAGCTCCTGCAAAAAAGAAACGGAAGATACCAATTATATTAATAAAAGATATCCACAAATATATAAAAGAAGATGAAGAGATAACAGAAGCAGATAAAGTTAATGCTATCTGTCAACACAACATAACATGGGCGCAAATTAGTGCAATAAGAAAAAAGAATCCAAATGAATTTAGTAAATTATTATTCGAGTTTATTTATCAATATGTTGTTACAAATAGGGAAGATGACTATATATGTAAAAGTTGTGCGACACAAATTGATGTAAAAAATTATATTAGAGATGGAGCATACAATGACGATGGTCAATTTATTTCATTTTATAATCCAATAGATGTTCCTCTTGAAGAAATACCTGAATATGAAAAATATAGGCTTACAATAAGAAATATGGACAAAATAATTGAGAGGCTTGCGACTATTTGCAATATATCATATTATATAGGGAGTACATATACAATAAAATGGAGGAGAAGAGGGATAATAAAAGATGCAATAGATCTTCTTTTGATACATAATAAGAAAATGAAAGATATTTATAAAGAGCGGAGTAATAGAATTGAAAATCTTTATGGAATTAATAAGGATGTCACAAATTTATTTGTTTTTGATTTAGATAATAGTATTTTTATTTATTCAAGTAAAGATAAGGATTATTATAAGCCAATAAAACAGAATAATGTTTTAATATATATACTTTTCTTGATGATTATAGAACTTAGTGAAGGGCAAATATTATCAATGAGTGGAGATAAAACTTGCAACTTTTACTGGTTTGAAAAATATACACATATATTATTTGATAATCTTAAGATTAGAAAAAATGATAGAAATGATATTATTCCAATAAAGGACTACAAAGTATTATGTTATATAATATATTTTATGTCTTGTATGATAACTAAATATAATGTATGGTATTATGAGAAAGAAGATGATAAAAAGAGAAAATTTAGTCCATTAATTCAAAAAATAGTAATAAATACAACTCTTGATTTTATAAATAGCATAATTGAAGTTTATGGTCAAAAAAAGCAACATTATCTATATGATGTGGTTTCAATGAAGTTTTTCAATAAACTTAATACTATTTTTAATAATAATGAGATTATAAATAAGTTAAAGGAATTAGAAAAAAGAAAAATAGTTATTAAAGATGGGAAAAAGAAATATTTGGTAACAAAAATAAAATCAATAAAGTTAGCAGAAGAATATAAACAAGGAACATATCTAGGAGATTTTATTTATATGAAATGCACAATATCCAAGTTTTTCGTTACCCCAAGAGTATTTGAAAAACAATATTTTTACAATATTACTAATGTTACTAATTGTCCAAATGGACTATTTCATGATTGGGAATCAAGAGGTAAAATATTAGAATGTAAGATATGTGGTGCAAAGAGTGATAAAATAAAATTAAATTTAAAAGATTCAGAGGAGGCGCAAGAAAATTATAAATATGAAAGATTAATGGAAATTAGTAAAAAATATTGCATTTCTGGTCAACTCCACAATTATATTTTCGATACAGGGAAAGATTGTAGTATCTGTAAAAAATGTAAATTCATGAATATTGAAACACTATCAAAGAAACAATTGGATATTTTAGAAAAAAATATCAATGCCATGAAGCAAAGCAAGAAAGAAAAATATTTAGAATTCCAAAAAAGAATACATTCAAGAGAAGAAATTAAACGTAAAGCTACAAACTTGGTATTAAATGAACTTAAATCAGAATATGGAAAAACAAAAATTCATAAAGAAGATTATTATAGATATATAGATGATTTTATCAATAAATTAGAAAAAGTTGTAGGTAAGAATACTAATATTAATAATCAGAATATATATCTTAAATATGATACATACATTATAGATCATGATCATAATGGTTATGAATTGTCAAAACCTATAATAATAATAAATAGAAATGATCAGTTAAGATTAAAAAGAAAACATCCATTCTTCAAAACTGATGTTTTGTACTACACAAATCATAAAACCGGAGTTGATGTCTACTATGATTCTACAACCTATCTTCTTCTGGGTTATAAAGAAAGAAACAAGGAATATGCCATGGCTAGAAAAACTAATAGATATCTAAAGATTCAATATTCTATTTCAAATAGATTAAAATTATTAGGCTATTCATCAAAATATATTGATATATCTGGACATATAGGAGAATTGGAAAGATATTATGAAAAGAAAACAACTCAAGACATGATTAAAGAAATTGTTTCAATAATAAGCAGAAATAGAATAATTAATTTGAAAAAAACAATTACTGATATTCAACGATTTATTTACAGGATAAAATATAAATTTGAACAACCAGAAGAGAAAGATGAGGATATGATTACTTCTATTACTAAGAAATATATGACGAAATTAGAGAAAATAAAACTTAAAGACAAAAATAATAAAAATAAAGTATTCAAGGATTGGAAGGCTGTTTATTATAATCTATTTTTCCAAAGTCTTGAAAATAAAACAGTGAATTTGAGTATAGAAACAAAAGAATTTTTAGCAGATGAAATAAGCGAAAATGACTACCATGGCAACTTGATCCTATACTACATTGTTCGGGAACTAGGTAAATTATTCGATTATAATGATAATAAATTTATGAAAATCAATACTGCGTATTTTATTCTTGACATGATAATTAATGAATTTAATCTATTTAATAAAGAGGATTTATTGACAAATTATGAAATAAAACGATTCAATTATATTCTAACAAGTAAAACATATATCTTTGATATTGAAGAAAAGGGTCATGGTCTTGGTGGTGAAATTGAAGGATTCTATGGTGAACATAGAGATGAAGATGATATAGTTACTGAAGAACAGATAGAACAAAAAGATATTGACTTAGAAGAAATCCAAGCTTTAGATATAGAGCAAGACCTGGATTATGAGATAGATTATATGGCTGGAGTCAATAAAAATTAGTAGTGGATAATATAAGAATAATTATTTAATTATTTTGAATTATTTTTGCAAAAATGATTCAAAAGGATATTTTCTAATCCACTAATATATAGATAACAGATTATGGAAAGTATAAATATAATACTGTTGATATTAATCGCATACATATTATATATTTTGGTTTCAAAAAATGATGTAAGAGGACAAACCACTATTGGAAAAAAATCGAAACCAAAAAAGGAGAGTTTTAATGTTTATAAAAGACCAGATGATAATACTGTGGCAGATGATCTGCTAGATGATATTGTTAGCTGGGATGAATCTTTCAATTCAGGAAATGCAGAACCAATTGAGTTAAATCCAAATTTCCAGAATATACAGTGGCATAATGATTATAGAGATGTAATTACTGCTATTAATAATTTAGTTCCTGATAGGAAACAGTTGTTTAATCTTCCAAACATACCAGTCATCTATTCTGAACCTGAAGTTGGAGAAGTGAAGAATATGGTCAGTGATTTTATTAATGCTATAAATGTTAATTTAGGAACTGAAGTTCCAACTTATAGAAATCCTAATAGTGGTTGGGATGAAGCAATACCAGATCCAACGATAAAATCTGGTTGGGATAAAATACAAGAAAGCTTGGGCTTACCAGTATCCCTTTATGAAAAACCTGCACCAAAAGCTCCTATTAAGTTGATTACTGTAAGATTTGTGCAAAAATATGAAACCGAAGATGAGCTTAAATATTCATGTGATATAGTAATACAGAAAAAAAATGTAGATGATCAAATGATACTCAAAGCTGATTTTGTCCAAGATAAAAGACCACTACATGATGAAAATAATTTCTTCAAATCATCAATTATTGAGATGAAAGTTTGGATTGAAAATGTTTATGTTGTGGGATATCTAAGCCAATATGGTGATGATTCTACAAAACAGTATGATGGTGATGATAAGAAATACTATGACTACAATAAATTAGAATATAATAATCTTGTCGATCCAAAATATGTCCAAAAAGTATTGATGGAGAAATATAGACAGCGTAACGAAGAGATGGAACAAAGAACTGCTCTATTAGATGAAGAAGGACAAAACTTCCATCGCGAATTACCACATATATATGATTTCTCAAATATTAGAGGCACACAGACAATCTTTGATGACATGAATTATCACAAAACATTTATTTAAATGTTTTGCTGATAATCAATCTTTTAATTAAATCCAATATGGATTTAATTAAAACATGAATTATCATAAGACTTTTATTTAANNTATTTAAATTATAAATAACATGAATTATCACAAAACATTTATTTAAAATAAAAATAAATTAATCGAGTGGTTTATTGGTCAACATATAATCAATATTTCGTATCTTCACTTCATCTTCACCAAATAAATTCCTTGGGACATGAACATGTTTTTCCAAAGTATAAAAGACATTATTGTCATTATCATACAAGAATATTAATATTTTATGATTTCTTTCAATATTCATTAACTTTATAAATTGTTGCTCTAGATTAGGCTTATCAAATTGTGCTATATTTTCATTAGTATAATGTTGGATAATGATTACATCCATAGTATCAGTTTTAGGATTTATTTCATAAATAATAACTATTTTATCATTTGTAGTTATCATTGTTTCATTTATCATACAATTAAATATTTGATAGCTAGTAGATTTATCAAATTTATCACTATCAAAAATAGTATGAATGAAAAAGAAAGCTCCTTGCTGTTGTCCTAAATAGATATATTGTTCCATTGTTTTATTTATTTTTAAATCAATTCAATAATAATCCAATAAATATTTAAAATCAAAATTTTTTGATTAAATATTTGCATATAATATATAGTTTAATAGATGGCCTTAATAAATCCAGAAACTCCAGTATATAATACAATCATATTTTACATACTTGTAATCTGCATACTCTTAATAATAAAACCAGAATTTATGTATTGTGATAAGACAAATAAATTCAAACCATTTGGACTTGATAAAGATAAAACGATTTTTTGTTTTCCAACAATCAGTATTGGTAGTGTAATAATTCTCTATTTATTCTTTGTAAGTATTGAGATACTACACAATCATTTGAGTTAAAATACTATCCCAATAATATTTTTCAACTGAATTTATCAAAAAGATACCATTTTTGCTGAATATACCATTTCCATCGATACTATTTAAAGTATTTAATTCAATTAGAAGCACAATATTTAGTTCAGTTGGTTCTATTTTATTCCACAAATGTCTTAGCAACATGTTTGTTTCTATTTTTATTTTTAATGATTCTGGGCAATCTTTATTAAAATTAAAAGAAATGTTTCTATTATTAGTACAATTTGTTATAATTAGATTTTCATCATAGTATGAATGAATTTTGTATAAAAAGTTATAAGGAAAAGCATAGGATGATTGATTAGAAATCATAGCGAGTATTGCTAATAAATCAAACTGATATTTGCCAATAGTAACATTATGTGATTTATAAAATTTTAATTTTTCTATGAATTGATTTTTTCCAGTTACCAATTCATTATTTATTATTATTTCAGTTCTTGGACAATCATGATCAAATTGGCGCCAAATATTCTCTTTAGAAAAATTATATGATATGATATTCTGTTTAAGGAAATTCATGGTATCAAATACTACTAAAGAATCTTTTCTGAAATTATATTTGTTGATTTTTAAAAAATCATCAAGTTTATCCTCTTCAACATAATCAATAATAAAAAAATCATCTACTCCATCTGCTGAATATGTATTGTTTAAATCTTCTGGCTTATTTTTAATATAATATAATACTTCATCATAAACCTTATCATATACATCCAAAAAATCTACTCCATTATTCATATTTACTTTAATTACATATTAGATTTTTATATAGTTATTTTTTATTTGAAAATTACTATTTATAATCTTCCAAAACTCTAGCAGATGGCTCAGTTACATTGCCATTCCATTTTGGTAGCCAGTATCCTGGTATGACATGCATGACATCCTTCCCAAACATTTCAATAAATAGATCTACGAAGTATAAAGCTTCTTTGTTAGGAGGAACACATACTTTAAAATCATTCTTTTTACTTTCATATTCTTCATCAGCATACATCTTATCAACCTGTTCTTGAATTATTTGGTACCATGATTTTTTTACACTTGAGACGCCATCACTAAAAGCCTNNACTTCATCAGGAAGATAATCATACCCTTTGAAAGCATTACGAAGAAGCCATTTTTCCATACCATCAATTGGTACTCGAAGTCGCGGATCAATGCTAAGATATGTATCAATGAATGTATATTTCAAGAATGGACTTCTGGCTTCTAATCCATTTCTAGCAGTACCTCTATCTGATCGAAGAACATCAGCTGTATGTAGATTTTTAACCAATCTAGCATTCTCTTTGTGTGCTTCTTCTGGACTTGGCGCTTTGTGGAAATACATATAGCCACTACATACTTCATCACTACCATCACCATTAAAAACTACTTTAATATTTGTGTTTTTAGCAATGTATCTATTAACAAGTAGTTGACCAGTTGATGCCCTAATTGTTGTTATATCCCAGGTTTCAGTTGCCCAAACTACATCTTTAATTGCTGCAAGAAATTCATCATTAGATAATTCAATATGTGTATGTTTTGTTCCACAGTAATCAGCAACCATTTTGGCATAAGGTCCATCAGTACCACCAGGCATTCCAATACTAAAAGTGTGTAATTGTTTTCCATATCTTTCTTTTAAAATTTTCGAAAGAATAGATACAACTAAACTACTGTCAAGACCTCCTGATAGCAGAGCACAAATTTCTCTATCGGATTCAGCCATAGATTCAACGGATTCAATTAATGCATTTCTTACTTTTTTAAAAACACCTTTCAGATAATCTTTTGAAAATAGTTGTCCTTCTGTCAAATCTTCAAACATTGATGGCAAATCAAATGAGTGATATTGATTTAGTTTTCTAGATACTTTAATGGTGTCCTCTTTTTTAACAAAATTTAATGAAAAATAACATCCAGGAGGCATTTGTTTAATAGATGTAGAATCAATAATACCAATCAAACCTTTTAATTCAGATGAAAATGCAAAACCAGCTTCATCCTCACCAATAAATAGTGGTCTTACTCCACATGGATCTCTTACAATGTGTACAACTGCCCTATCTTCATTATGATAAATATCAACAATCACACATGAAAATTCTCCTCCTTTGATATCATTAGCTAATATTTCAATACCATATTTTTCATAGATGAGCGGAATTACTTCACAATCAGAACCAGATACTGTTTCAAGGTTGTACTTTTTTATTAATTTTCTAAATTCATAAATTTCACCATTACATAAACAGTATATGGATCGTCCTTCATATTCTACCACAAATGGTTGGTCACCTCTTGTATATTTATCCATAATTGCTAGACGATGGAATCCGAGCCATATATTCACAAATTCATTTAATTCCAGAAATCTGGATCTATCTGGGCCACGGTGTTTTATTTTTTTGAAACATTTATATATTTTACTACTATCGACTTTTGGATCTAATGTTTTAGATAAATATCCATGAATACCACACATTTTACAAGTAATTATATTATAAATAAATAAAAATCAATGAATAATTTAAAATATCAATTTTTTTATAAAATCAATATCTTAATGTTTTGCCGTTTTAGTAACCTTGAAATTTCGTGAGTCTGCCAATGAGTACATTATACCATTTATAAAGGCTTCTAAATGTATTATCTCTCTTCTACCTCTAATAAGATTATGCTCA
>JABAOF010004399.1_pt4 | contig 11280 bp, 7 predicted proteins | sample 7062171 | NCBI WGS metagenome assembly JABAOF01 (sample SAMN14538628, study PRJNA623070) | marine sediment metagenome | biome: marine biome [ENVO:00000428]; feature: marine pelagic biome [ENVO:01000023]; material: deep marine sediment [ENVO:00002113] | place: India: Gulf of Khambhat ... | reverse complement strand
CACTCGGCGAAAAGATAATTGACAATTCCAGGTTGGAATCATTTGTCAGAAAGTGTTTGAACTTCTAACGCCTCTCGATGTGGGGCCCGAGTGCGCTCGGCCAGCAACGGATCTAGGGACGACTTCGGGTCATCTGGAAACGCGGGGCCGTGAAAAGGGAGGGCAAGCAGCCTGAAGGAAGAAAAGGGAAACGAAGATTTGGCAAAAAACACAACGCCTGTCTCTGAGACGAGCCTCGGAAGCACATATCTCGGGAATGGTCAATGTCGATTTCGGATGTGGTCACCTTTTAGGCATAAGGTGGACGTTCACATCCTTCCCCCGATGGAGCAGATTTTCACTCTGGAGAGAGATGAACGGGGATACCATCGCGGAACCCTGGAGCACATCGAACCGGGAAGCCTCTATCTGTACCGTCTGGAGGGAGAGAAGGAGCGTCCTGATCCGGCCTCTCGGTTTCAACCTCAGGGCGTCCACGGTCCCTCACAGGTCCTTGACTCTTATTTTCCTTGGGACGATGAGGGGTGGGACGGTCTTCCGCTCCGAGACTACATCCTCTATGAACTCCATGTGGGAAGCTTCACCCCAGAAGGGACTTTTGAGGCCATCATCCCCTATTTGGATGAATTGAGGAAGCTTGGGATCACAGCCCTTGAGCTCATGCCCGTGGCCCAGTTCCCTGGCGATCGTAACTGGGGCTATGACGGGACTTATCCTTTCGCGGTGCAGAACTCCTACGGCGGTCCGAAGGGGCTGAAACAACTCGTCAATGCCTGCCACCAAAGGGGTCTTGCCCTCGTCCTGGATGTGGTCTATAACCACCTCGGACCGGAGGGGAATTATCTTGGGGATTTCGGACCCTATTTCACAGACCAGTACAAAACCCCTTGGGGGCCTTCGATTAATCTCGATGGGCCCTACAGTGACGAAGTTCGGCGTTATTTCATTGAAAATGCCCTGTACTGGGTAACCGAATTTCACATCGATGCCCTGCGAATCGATGCCGTTCACGCTATTTTGGACTTTTCGGCCCGTCCGTTCCTCGCGGAGCTCGCCGCGGCCGCACACGAGAGGGGGAAGCGACTCAACCGGCAGGTCCACATCATTGCTGAAAGTGCCCTTAACGATACACGCGTGATCCGATCCCCAGAGCTTGGAGGATACGGCCTCGATGCCCAATGGAACGACGATTTCCACCATGCCCTCCACTCCCTCCTGACCGGTGAACGATTAGGATACTACCAGGATTTTGGCCGTCTTGAAGACCTCACCAAAGCATTTGAAGAGGGTTTCGTTTATTCTGGCGAGTATTCCCCCTATCGCAGACGTCGACATGGCAATTCATCGAGGCGCATTCCAGCAAGCCAGTTCGTCATTTTCGCGCAAAACCATGACCAGGTAGGTAACCGCATGCGTGGAGAGCGCCTGAGCGATCTGGTTTCTTTCGAGGGATTGAAGCTCGCCGCTGCTGTTGTGCTGCTCTCCCCCTTTATCCCTCTCTTGTTCATGGGCGAGGAATACGGCGAGACAGCGCCTTTTCCCTATTTTGTGAGTCATTCTGATCCAGCCCTCATTGAGGCGATTCGGGAAGGACGGCGTAAAGAATTTGCGGCCTTTGATTGGAACGAGGAGCCGTCCGATCCGCAGGGGGAGGCCACGTTTCTGAGTGCCAAGCTCAACCACCATTTACGGAGAGAAGGGCACCACCGCATTCTTGCTGATTTCTACAGAGAGCTCATTCGGCTTCGGAAGACAATCCCAGCCCTCGCCCACCTGAACAAGGAGGATACGGAGATCCGGAGTTACAGAAAGGAGAAAGTCTTTAGCCTCCGACGTTGGAACGGTGCCGATGAGGCTATGGCAATCTTCCATTTCGGCGAGGACGAGCAATCCCTTACCCTTTCCCTGCCTCCAGGTCATTGGAGAAAGCACCTGGATTCGGCTGATAAAGACTGGGAGGGTCCTGGAAGTTCTGTTTCTGATCGATTGGTTTCAAATGGTACACTGGCTGTCACCCTGCCTCGCTATGCGTTCGTCCTTTTGAGAAGAGAAAAGGAGATCTGAGCAAATGGAACGGTACATCTGTATTCATGGCCATTTCTACCAACCACCTCGTGAGAGTCCCTGGCTCGAGACGGTCGAAGTCCAGGACACTGCCCAGCCCTACCATGACTGGAACGAAAAGATTACCGCCGAGTGCTACGCGACCAATGCAAAATCCCGCATCCTGGACAAAAAAGAGCTGATTGTCAAAATGGTTAACAACTACGCTAAGATGAGCTTCAACTTCGGTCCCACGCTCCTGGCCTGGCTCCAGGAAAACGCGCCAGATGTCTATGGAGCGGTTTTAGAGGCTGACCGCGAAAGTCAGAAGACCTTTTCGGGGCACGGTTCCGCCCTGGCCCAGGCTTACAGCCATATGATCCTCCCACTCGCCACCCATCGAGACAAATACACCCAGGTCACATGGGGAATCCGGGACTTTGAACATCGTTTCGGGCACAAGCCGGAGGGAATGTGGCTACCTGAGACCGCTGCGGACCTGAAAACGCTCGATATATTGGCAGAACAAGGAATGAGCTTCACCATCCTCGCTCCCCACCAGGCGGCCCAGGTCCGGCCCATGGGAGCTGATCATTGGCAAGATGTCGGCGGTGGAAAGATTGATCCGACCATGGCCTATGAACTGACTCTGCCATCGGGAAGGAAAATCACGCTTTTCTTTTACGATGCCCCAATTTCTCGGTCTGTGGCATTTGAGAGGCTCTTGAGAAGTGGTGAGTCCTTCGCTCAGAGGCTGGTCGGGACATTCTCCGAAAACCGTGACTGGTCTCAAATTGTCCATATCGCTACCGATGGTGAGACCTATGGCCATCACCATCGATTTGGGGACATGGCTCTGGCGTATGCCCTGAGTTATATCGAGTCTCAAAACCTCGCACTTATCACCAACTACGGCGAGTATCTGGAACGACACCCCCCCACCTATGAGGTCGCGATTGTCGAGAATACCTCATGGAGTTGCAGTCACGGTGTTGAGCGGTGGCGGGGTGACTGCGGTTGCAACTCCGGGGGACATCCAGAATGGCATCAGGGATGGCGTGCGCCCCTCCGGGAGGCCTTCGACTTGTTGCGAGATAGACTCGAGCCCTTGTACGAGGAGGAAGCGGCAAGATTTTTGAAGGACCCCTGGGGAGCACGAGACGATTACATCCAAGTGATCCTTGATCGGTCGAAGGAGAGTATTGAAACCTTCCTGAGTCAGCACACCGTCCGCCCCTTGGAGGCCGCCGAGGTGACCACGGTCCTTAAACTCCTGGAACTGCAACGCCACGCCATGCTCATGTACACCAGTTGCGGTTGGTTTTTCGACGACCTTTCCGGTATCGAGACCGTCCAGGTGATGCAATACGCGGGACGCACCGTCCAGTTGGCCGAGGAACTCTTTGGTGACAATTTGGAGTCTCGTTTTCTCAAACTGCTTGAAAAAGCCAAGAGCAATGTCTCTCAGCACGGGAACGGCCGCCGTATCTATGAGAACTTCGTCCGACCTGCCATGATCGATCTGGAGAAGGTTGGTGCCCATTACGCCATGAGCTCTCTCTTTGAGGATTATGCCCAGCGGACATCGATCTATTGCTACACGGTCGACCAAGAGGATTATCAGATTTCCGAGGCTGGAAGGGCGAAACTCGCAGTGGGACAGGCAAGAGCAATGTCAGAAATTACGGGCGAATCTGCGGAACTTTGTTTCGGTGTTTTGCACATGGGGGATCACAATCTCAGTTGCGGGGTGAAACAGTATGATGGGCAAGAGGCTTACGACATACTGATCAAAGAAGTTACCAAGGCTTTTTCCGGGGGCGACTTTGCCGAGACCCTTCGGCTTCTCGACAATCACTTTGGCGCCTCCATATACGCAATCAAATCACTTTTTCGGGACGAGCAGCGAAGAATTCTCGACATTGTTCTCGAATCGACTCTCGCAGATGCCGAGGCGATTTACCGTCAGCTCTACGATAATTATGTTCCCCTCATGCGGTTTCTGAGAGATTCCGGAAGTCCCCCGCCCAAAGCCCTTTGTGCGGCTGCCGAAATGGTTTTGAATGGGACCCTCCGAAGGGCTTTTGAAAACGAGGAGTTCGACCCTGACCTCATCAATCCGCTGCTCGAAGAAGTCACGCTGGCAGGGATTTCCCTGGATACGGATACCCTCGAGTTTGCCTTCAGAAAGAGCATCGAGCGGATGGCCGATCGACTCCTGGCTAGCCCTACCGAACTCGGTTTACTTCAGCGCCTGGAAGCCGCTTTGAGCGTCCTAGGCTCTCTTCCCTTTGAGGTAAACCTCTGGAAGGTTCAGAACATCTGCTACGATTTGCTGGGAGAAGTTTATCGCAATTTACAAAGAAGCGCCGAGCAAGGTGACAAGAAAGCCCGTGAATGGTTGAACGGTTTCAGAAATCTCCTCGGCAATCTCTCGATCCGTATTGAATAGATCTCAAACCCATTTGCCACATGGGCCTATCTGCTCAAACACTGTGAGACCTTTCTTCCTTGGAACTTAGCTCTAAGTCTCTTTTCTGGAACATACATGCGAATCCCAAGGGCGACTTACCGAATTCAGTTTAACCCATCTTTTGGTTTCAAGGAGGCGAAAGATATTGCCCCGTACTTGGCTGCACTCGGCATTTCAGACCTATATGCTTCGCCGATTTTCAAGGCCAGAAGAGGCAGCGCCCACGGCTACGATGTGGTTGATCCCACCCAGTTAAATCCTGGGCTCGGTAAGGTTTCCGACTTTGAGGAACTGTCAGAGGAAATTAGGAATCTTGGGATGGGATGGCTTCAAGATGTTGTTCCCAACCACATGGCCTTTGATCAAGAGAATCAGATGCTCATGGAAGTTTTGGAAGACGGCGAGAATTCTGAGTATTTCCATTTCTTCGACATCGATTGGAACCACCCATCCGAAGGCATGAAAGGTAGACTCCTCGCCCCATTCCTCGGTCGTTTCTATCGTGAGGCTTTAGAGGAGGGAGAGATCAAACTGACCTATGATGACACCGGGTTTGCGCTCAGTTATTACGATCTCGTTTTTTCTTTGAAGATAGAATCATACCTCCGTCTACTCACCCAAAACTTGGGCATCCTCAAAAAGAGGCTCGGTGGAGAGCACCCGGATTTCGTCGCCTTTCTCGGGATTCTTGATTCTCTGAGGACACTCCCCTCTGGGGAAGCAGTTTTGGAGCGATTTGAGCAGACAAAACTCGTTAAGGCAACACTTTGGGAGCTCTACACTCAGAATAAGGACATCAAACGGTTCATCGACGCAACCATAAGATTTTTCAACGGCGAAAAGGGAAACCCCGAAAGTTTCAATCTTCTTGACGATCTCATTTCGGAACAGTTATTCAGGCTGTCCTTCTGGAAGGTGGCAACAGAGGAGATCAACTACCGAAGGTTCTTCAATATCAATGAACTCATATCACTGAGGGCCGAGGACAAAAAAGTCTTTGATCATACTCATGCTCTGATTCATAGACTGATTCACGAAGGAAAGATAACCGGCCTGCGAATCGACCATATTGATGGGCTTTACGACCCGACCGAATACCTGACGAGAATCAGAGAGGAAGCTGAAGACTCATATATTGTCGTTGAAAAGATTCTGGACATGGAAGAAGAGCTGCCCTCTTTCTGGGCCATACAGGGAACAACGGGTTACGACTTTATAAACCACGTCAATGGAATTCTATGTAAANNCGAGAAGAAAAGGCTCATCATGGGAAAACACATGGCCGGTGACATCGACAATTTGGCTCATCTTTTAAAGTTCACGACAAGGGCAGACAGGCATGGGAGCGATATCACCATCTACGGCCTCAAGAGAGCAATGGTGGAGGTGATGACTCAATTCCCGGTTTATCGAACCTACATCAGTCATCAGATTTCTCGTGAAACGGATCGGCTCTACATCAAGAAGGCTGTGGACAAGGCAGTCCAGAGCAATCCGGGTCTTTCCAAGGAACTCCGCTTCATCGAGAGGGTTTTCCTCCTGGGGTTCGGAGATTATCCTCCAGGGGAAGAAAAAGACCGAGCACTCTCTTTCGTGATGCGGTTTCAGCAATTCACAGGTCCACTCATGGCAAAAGGATTTGAGGACACAACCCTGTATGTCTATAATCGACTTCTCTCACTCAATGAAGTCGGAGGAGATCCTAGCAAATTCGGGAGTTCTATCGGCGATTTCCATCGCTTCAGTGAAACCCGAGCGAATCGCTGGCCACACTCCTTGAACGCAACCGCAACCCATGACACGAAGCGAGGAGAAGACGTCAGGGCTCGGATGAATGTTCTCTCCGAGATCCCGAGGGAGTGGGAACGAAAAATCAGCACCTGGAGTCAGCTGAACCGTAAGAAGGTGAGAAAGATCGGCGGCATATCTGTGCCGGACAGGAACGACGAATATTTTCTGTATCAAACGCTAGTCGGCGCCTTCCCCTTTTATGAGAGCGACTATCCACGATTCGTGGAAAGGGTGAAAGCATACATTGTCAAGGCGGTTCGGGAGGCCAAAGTTCACACGGCGTGGCTCAAGCCCGATACCGAATACGAAGATGCCTTCATTTCTTTCGTCGAAACAATCCTGGAACCAACAGAGAACAATTCATTTCTGCGAGAATTTCTGCCATTCCAGAGAAAGGTTTCTCACTACGGGATATTCAACTCTCTCACCCAGACCCTGATCAAGATCGCCTCTCCCGGTATACCCGACTTTTATCAGGGGACCGATCTATGGGATCTGAATCTTGTGGATCCTGACAACCGGCGTCCAGTCGACTTCAAGAGGAGGGCAGCCGTTCTTCGAGAAATCCAAAAGCAGAGTAAGTCAGACGGCCTAAAGTTGATCCGTGAGTTGCTTCACACCAAAGAAGATGGGAGAATAAAGTTCTTTCTCATATACAAGGCCCTCAGGGGAAGACAGGAAAATCCGGAGGTTTTTCAGAAAGGGACATATATCCCTCTTGAAGTGGCCGGAGAATTCAGCGATCATATTGTGGCCTTTGCGAGGGAATACGAGAAAAACTGGGCAGTAACAATCGCCCCCCGACATTTGACGGGCCTTATCCATGAGGGAGAGAATCCTCTAGGAGACAAGATCTGGGCAGATACCTGTATCCCTCTTCCAGAGAGCGCTCCCCATGGGTGGAAAAACGTGATCACAGACCAAACCATTGACGCGGACGATAAGCTGGCTATCGGTGATGTACTGAAGCGTTTTCCGGTTGCCTTGCTCATGAGCCAGGAGAAGAGGTGAAAAGACGAGGAAGCGGTATCCTACTCCATCTCACGTCCCTTCCCTCACCCTTCGGTATCGGGGACATGGGACCCTCGGCTTATCGGTTTGCCGATTTTCTTGCTAGCACCAGCCAGACTTTCTGGCAAATCCTTCCCCTGAATCCGACAGATCCAGTCCATTACAACTCCCCCTATCACAGCATCTCTGCCTTTGCATGCAATCCCCTACTCATCAGTCCCGAGATTCTGTTCGAGGAGGGTCTACTGCTCAAAAAAGACCTTCAGCCGTCGCGCGACTTCCCAAGTGACCGGGTCGATTTTCGGGCCGTGATCGATTATAAAGAAGCCCTTTCCGGCCAGGCCTATGTGCGTTTTCAGGAGAAGACAAAGGATCATGATTACGAGAGATTCTGTTCAGAAAACACCTACTGGCTTGACGATTTTGCCCTATTTGTCGCTCTCAAATCTCATTTCGGGGGAAAGGCGTGGATCGAGTGGCCTCAGGATATACGCGATAGGGAGCCTGGGACCTTGCGATCGGCCGAAGCGGAGCTCCACGAATGGGTGGGGAAGGCAGAGTTTCTTCAGTACCTTTTCTTCAGGCAGTGGCATTCACTCAGAAAGGCCTGCAACGAGCAGGGCATCCAAGTCATCGGGGACATCCCGATTTACGTGAACTACGACAGTGTGGACGTGTGGGCCCATCCTGAATATTTCAAACTTGACGATGAAAAGAGGCCTTATGTCGTGGCTGGTGTTCCGCCCGACTATTTCAGTGAAACCGGACAGCTCTGGGGCAATCCGATCTACCGGTGGGACAGTTTGAAGCAGGACGGGTACGACTGGTGGGTCCAACGGATCGCACAAACCATCAAACTATACGATTTCGTGAGAATTGACCACTTCCGAGGATTGGTGGCCTATTGGGAAGTGCCGGCCACCGAAAACACGGCCATTCACGGTGAATGGGTTGAAGCTCCTGCCATGGACTTTCTCACTCACCTCGCCAAGAGATTCTCGTACTTGCCCATAATCGCCGAGGACCTCGGCGTCATCACACCAGACGTTCGGGAGATCATGCACCATTTCGACCTCCCTGGAATGAAATTACTGCTCTTTGCCTTTGGTGATGACTTACCGACCAATCCATACATACCGCATAACATTCCAAAAAACTCCGTGGCCTATACGGGGACTCATGACAACAATACCGTCAAGGGTTGGTTTGAAAAGGAGTTGGCACCGGAAGACAGGAAAAGACTCTTCCGCTACCTCGGACGGAAAGTCCGAACCGAGGAACTTCCCTGGGAGCTCATCAGACTGGTCATGATGTCGGTTGCCGACACGGTGATCATCCCCATGCAGGACCTGCTGGGATTAGGTGAAGGGGCCAGAATGAATCGGCCTGCCACCCTGAAAGGCAACTGGAGCTGGCGGCTTTCGCCTGATCAACTGACCCCAGATCTGGCCCAGAAGCTCCGTGAAATGACAGAAATCTATGGGAGAGCCTGACTTGTCGCCTCTGCTCAGAGGCCTTTGAAAGACCTTTAGGTCAGGGTTAGAAGCCGCGCGTAACGGGGAAAACTCGAAGGTGAAGGATTCGGGCCAAAAACAAAACCGATGGAAACTTAAGGACTTTCTTCGCATCGGTTTAGGGGGGTTTCCCGAGCAAGGCATGATCTCTATCGATGTGACCTACCGATGCAATCTCTCTTGCACTCACTGCTACTTCCGATACCAGAGATACGACACCGAGCTCACGATTGATCAGTGGTTGTCTTGGCTAGAGAACAGGCGGGCCCACGGATATCCTTTTCTCATCTGTGGCTGGCTGGGGGGCGAACCCCTTCTCCGGCGAGAGTTGCTCGAGAAGGGCCTGGGCTATTTCAAGTCCAATGTCATTTTCACCAATGGAACGCTTGAGCTTGGCCCATGGCCAGACTGCACCTATGTCGTCTCTGTCCCAGCTTTACGGACTCAGTACACCTCCATAACAGGGGCAGATGCCAAAACCTTCGATAAGGTGAAGGCCCACGCCGATCGAAAAGACCTACAGGTTCTCATATCCTTCTGTATTACCCGCCCTATGGTGAATCGCGTTCCTGAAGTCCCGAAGGAGTGGGAAAAAACTGCAGTCAAGGGTGTCTATTTTGAATTCTATACGCCAAGATACGGAGACAACTTACAACTGTGGGTAGATTGGAAGAGTCGTGACCTCATCATTTCTCAACTTTTGGAGCTCAAAAAGATCTACGGGGATTTCATAGCCAACACGCGCCAGGAATTGATACTCATGAAGGCAGCGAAATTTCGGGCCATCGTCGATGATTGTCCCTTTTACCACATCGGTGCCAGCTTCGACCCAATGGGGCGGCGGAAACTCCCATGTGCGGTGGGACCAGAGGCTGACTGCACTCGTTGCGGATGCATCCTTCCGGTATTTTCGCAGATACTCTCGAAGAGGCGCTTGATGGTTCATGCTTTATGGGATGGAATCCAAAAAGAACTGAGGGGACGGAAACGCACGAATACAGTTGGCCACTGGAATTCTCTTCCCGCCTCTCGCTCACGACATGAGATCCACATCTAACACCATCCTACGACTGCAAAACCTTCTCTACGGCTTCCTCTAATCGTGATTGGGGGACGGCTCCCGTAATACGATCAACGATCTCGCCGTTTTTGAAAAGGATCAGGGTAGGAATACTCATGATGCCATAACTTCCCGGCGTCGCACGGTTATCATCGACATTCATCTTGGCGACTTTTATCTTACCACTAAACTTCTTGGCCACCTCCTCCACCGCGGGAGCAATGACGTTGCACGGGCCACACCAGGGAGCCCAGAAGTCAACAAGAGCAGGAGTTTCAGACTTGAGAATTTCCCCCTCAAATTCCTGATCGGTCACATGAATCACAGCCCCTTGTTCCATGAAATCCCCCTTTCATAAGTTGTTTGGCGAATGAAGTGCTTCTAAACCCTCAATCTACCACGGTTCAGATCTCTTTTGGTAGGGAGCCGAGGAAACCCCTGAACATCAATTTTCTCTGAATTTGGAGACTCACTGGTTAAGAATCTCTTCGGGAACAATGCCCTTTAGGTGAGGGAACGCGTCCCGAGCGTGGGGAATGTGCAAAGCTGCAACAAATTCGTCCTGAAATCCCTCATTCACGGTCAGTTCCATGTATTGAACTTGCCGGGCAATCCAGTTCGCCTCTTCCCTCTTTTCTCGATCCAACAGAGCAATCCTTGCCCCATCCCCCGCGGCATTTCCCACAGAGATGATACGGTCAGGAGCGATGTCAGGCAGCATCCCGATAGTCAAGGCCACTTCTCTGTCAATATAACTGCCAAAGGCCCCAGCGATCAGCACGCGGTCTACCCGATCGATGCCCAAATGACGCATCATCAGCTTGGCGCCCGCATAAATGGCCGCCTTTGCAAGCTGGATCTGCCGAATGTCTCGCTGAGTGACGACAATGTCTTTTCCGATAGAGGTCTCCTCGCTCCAGGCAATAACAAATTCTGGGCTCCCGCCGCCGTTGCCACGGAGCCTCGGGGTGTTCAAATCTCGTTTAAAGGCACCGGTCTTATCGACGATCCCGGTTCGGTAGAGCTCACCGAGTAGGTCGAGTATCCCGGATCCGCANNNNCTGGCCGATCACTTTATAGTTAACTTCAAAGGTTTTCGGATCTATTTTGAGTCGCTCAATCGCGCCGGGAGCGGCCCTCATTCCGAAAGTGATCTGGGCTCCTTCGAGGGCGGGTCCAGTGGCACAGGAAGCGGAGACCAGTCGCTCTTTGTTCCCAAGAACGAGCTCGCCATTGGTCCCCACGTCGATGATTAAATGAATCTCCTCTTTTTGGTAGGGTTCTCCACAGATGAGGACGCCGACATTGTCGGCCCCCACAAAGCCCGCTTCAATGGGCAGAATATGAATATAAGCGGACTGATTGATCTTTATCCCGAGGTCTCTAGC
>JABAOF010011772.1_pt9 | contig 11282 bp, 13 predicted proteins | sample 7062171 | NCBI WGS metagenome assembly JABAOF01 (sample SAMN14538628, study PRJNA623070) | marine sediment metagenome | biome: marine biome [ENVO:00000428]; feature: marine pelagic biome [ENVO:01000023]; material: deep marine sediment [ENVO:00002113] | place: India: Gulf of Khambhat ... | reverse complement strand
TTTCTAAGCTTCATCTTTCACTTGAGGGGTTGAAGAAAACACCGGGAGGCGCTGTTTCAACAGGGGCTGCTGAACTCGCAAAGCTAAAAGAGGGTCATCCTATTGTCGGGCTGATTTTGCAATACAGAAAAATTTTCAAGCTGAAGTCAGGCTTTGTTGATGCTTTGCCAAAGATGGTTAGCCCCAAAGATGGCAGGATTCATCCTCACTTTCACCAGTTGGGCACAGAAACAGGCAGGATGAGCTGTTCAGAGCCTAACCTCCAAAACATTCCTATTAAGGGCGAATTGGGCAGAGAGATTAGAAAGTGCTTTGTCCCAGATAAGGGATTTCAATTTGTTTCTGCTGATTATTCACAGATGGAATTAAGAATTGCTGCCTCCTTTGCTGAAGATAGAAAGATGCTCGGATTTTTTAAAGAAGGAAAAGATATCCACACAATGACAGCAACTGAAATTTTTGGAGTACCAGAAAAAAAAGTAACAAAAGAACAAAGGAGGCTGGCTAAAACCTTGAACTTTGGGGTTTTATACGGGATGGGTCCTCACAGTTTTTCAGAAAGGACGGGTGTTTCCTTCAAACAAGCCCAAGAATTTATCAAAAAGTACTTTGAAGACTTTAAGGGCATTGCTGAATATACGGAAGAATCTGTGGCTTCAATAAAAGAAGAGGGGTTCAGTGAGACATTGTTTGGCAGGAAAAGATTTTTGCCAGAGATCAATTCAAGAGATGCAAGATTAAGGGCAGCAGCTGAGAGAATGGCGCGCAACTTTCCAATTCAGGGAACAGCAGCCGATATTATGAAAATGGCAATGGTTAAGATTGACTCTGAAATGAGAAAAACATTCGGGGAGGCATTAAGACAGAACGTAAGAATGATTTTGCAGGTTCACGATGAATTGCTTTTTGAGGTTAAAGCAGATAAAACAAAGGAAGTTTCTTCGAAGATAAAAGAAATTATGGAGAACATTGTAAAATTGAAAGCTTCTTTAAGGGTTGATTTGAGCCAGGGAAAAAATTGGGGAGATCTGGAAATGCTTTAACCTAGAAGTTAATCAAAAACGAACCAACGAAAAAGCCTCCTGCAGAAGCAGAAAGGCTTTGAACGTATCGAAGAACTGCCCCATTAAGGTAGTCACTACAGCACTTTACATTTCGTGCAGGGCCAATGTTTGTTAGTGATTTCTCTAAGTGGTTATACTCACAGAATACAAAAAAGTGGTTATTGCTATCATATAAAATCTCAATGATTTTTGTTGGGCTTTCGGGGTTGGGGCTAGGTAGAATGTGTTTCCCTAATTCTTCCTCCGTAGATATCCAGATAATATCTCCGAGGCTATTGAAGCAGACGATCTCTCTTATCTCCAGGTCGTTGAAAGCTGCTACCTTTAAGCTCTTCCGGTTGCCCAGTAAGTTATCAATTATAACCGCTCCCCACATAAGGCCGATAATCACTACCAGTCCAATTTTCCACCTCATTGAAGCTCTCCTTTTTTAGGCATTTGAACAAAGAACCGAATAAACTCTGAAGAAACTATTTTTATGATAGCATGTCCGGTTAAAGAAGTAAATAGTTCCCGGTTGATTTCCAAGAGAGCTAAAAGTATAATTAAAATAAAGAGCAGTGCGATCTGTTTCAAGAAGAAAATGGTGAAAGTATAAAAAGGTCGAGAGCAAATATACTCAGTAATTTTATGCATTATTGCTGTCTGTATAGCCGAGGAATTCAGCTGTAGGGCTTGTGGTAATGTATTAAGCTTTCCATAAAAAATGAATAAAAAAATTATCATCGCATTAATAGTTATTGTTTTAGCAGGAGGAAGCATTTGGTATCTTGTCAGGCGGATTTCTCCTGAAGAGTCTCTTGGGCCAGTAGTTCTTCCTCCGACTGAAGAATCAAAAGAACCAGTTGCAAGCGTGGGTTGGTCTGTTGTAGAAAACGAAGAGCAGGCAGTGCAAGAGGCGGTCGCCATGGTTTTAGAAGAGCTGGAGAGAAGCCCTGATTTTGCTTTTTTGTACTGCGCTTCTGGATATGACGAAGAAAAAATATGGGTCGAAGTTAAACGACTTTTGCCGGACACTAAGATTATCGGAGGAAACAGCGGTTACGGAGTAATGACCCCTGGGGGCTATTTTTGGTATCCGGCCGCCTCTCAATCATTAGGTATTCTGGGGGTGGCAACCCCTGGAATAGTTTGGGGGGTAGGCAGTGTGACCCTTGATGGCATTTCTTCAAGGGAAGCCGTAAAACAAGCTCTTGCACAAGCAATAGAAGATGCAGGGCAAGGAGAAATGGTTATGCCTGATATAGTAATTAATATACCATCTTTTGATATGGAGCACGATGAAGTTTTGAAGGGTATTTCAGATTTGCTTGGTAAAGACGTCCCTGTATTTGGAGCGTACTCCGTGGACAGAGGCATAGGGGGAGATTGGAGGGTATTTGGAGGCGATAAAGTTTTTCATGATGGTATAGTCGTAGCAGTAGTTTATACTGATTTGAATATTGGTTTATTCCGGGAACATGGCTTTGAAATAACCGAGAAGGGCGGTATGGTAACAAAGGCAGAGGGAAAAAGGCTGATTGAAATTGACGGTAGGCCTGCGGCTGAAGTTTACAATGAACTGATAGGGGGACTTCTGGATGAAGAAATAAAAGATCCAGAGAAGGCCAACGTATCAAAGGCGCGTTTAACAAGCACGCTTAACCCTCTTGCCAGAATATTAAATGTTCCTGGAGCAGAGACATTTTACGTTCCTAATTTGTTGGTTAAAATATTACCTGATCTTTCAATGGCTTTGGATTCTCCCCTACAAGAAGGTGATGAATTAAAGATTTTAANNTTAAGAGGCGACTGGGAGATACTATTGAATAGGCTACGTTCTGCCCCCCGGAAAGCGATGGATAATTCTGGCATAGAAAAAGATAAGATTATTTTTGCATTAGATAGTTATTGTTGCGCAACTCACTATGTTATTCCAGAGAGTGAAAGGCCGAAATCGCCACAGATATTGAAAGAAACCATCGGCAATGCTCCTTTTCTCGTTATCTGTGCTTGTGGTATCCAGATACCCGAACCCATAATAGGAAATCTCTATACCAGCCTTGGTAATGGAATATTAATGTTTGGTTCAAGGTGAGCTGAATTAAATTTTAATCAGGTCGTCTAAATCTTCAACGGTTTGGACCGTATACTTAGTTTGCCAAGAGAGTTTTGGCAGGTCAGAAATGTTCCGGGGAGTTTTTTGGAAAATCTGGAAATTGGGCGTTTTATGCAGTATTTTAGCTATTTGTTTAGCGTTTTTAGTATTGGTAAATTATTATCTTAACACAGAGGCGACAGAGATGCTCCAGCGGAACCGTCTCTTAGTCCAAGTAATTACTCACGAGGCTGAAAGCGGTTATATAAAAGGACTTTGGCCATACAAGACATTGAAAATGATAAGCGATGCTGAGGACATTTTGCTTCTTTGGGTTGTTAAGCCTAGCGGGCAGATCTTTTGGGCCAACGAACCAGAAATGATAGGCAGGATTATTCAGGACCCATTTTTAGGCTTAGAAGAAGAAAAAATCCGAAATAGTTCTTTTCAGGGAGAGAGAATTAAGTTGATAGGCCAGCCCTTGAATATTGAACTTAGAGAAAAACCATGGACTTTGTTGCTGGGTGTTTCTTTTCAGCAATTAAGAAATGCTCAATGGGAGATTATTCTTCTGAGCATGGCCTCGTTAGTATTAATTGTTATTGTGATTAGTTTCGTGGTTTTTTATTTCTCAAGAAGAATAACAGCGCCGTTAAAAATGCTCATCAAAGACCTGGGCATTCTCGGCAAGGAAGACTTCAGCCATAGGGTTAAAATAAAAACCGGAGATGAGATTGAAGAAGTAGGTAAGGCTATTAACATAATGGCAGAAGAAAGAGAAGTGGCTTGCCGCGGCTTGGAAGAATCCAAAGAGACTCTCGCAATAAAAGTCCAATCCCGGACCAAAGAGCTACAAGATCTGACCGCCAGCCTAGAGGAGAAAGTTAAAGAAAGAACAGAAGAGCTTCAAGAAAGAGTTGACGAACTAGAAGAGTTTCATAGATTAACTGTTGGAAGAGAGCTGAAAATGATAGATCTAAAGAAAGAGGTTGAAAGACTAAGAGAAGAAATAAGGGGAAAAGCAAGCAAGCCTCGCAAAAAATAGAACCCTTCAAAGGGGTAAAACCTGGCAAAGGTCGAGCATTAAATTAAGAGAAACTAAAGATACAAATGCCAACAAACGAGGAAATCGAAAAAATCTTAAAGAAAAAAGGAGATGTCCGTGGTGTAGTCTTTCAAACAGATGCTGATTATATTTTAAAGCAGGCAGAAGCAGAGGGGCTCAGTAAGGTGGAAGAAAAGCTGAAGGAGTGGGGCGTGAACTTTATTTACAGAGACATAAAGCCGATGGCCTGGTATCCTGTTGCCTGGCGTGTCCTTTCTCTTTTGGCAGCAAAAGAATCCTTTGGATGGGGCGATGAGGATATAAAAAAGATGGGAGAAAATGCCCCCAAGGTATCAATAATAGTAAAGCTGTTTTTTAAGCTTTTTCCTGATATTGAAAAGTTTGCAGAACAGGTGCCTAAATACTGGAGGAAGCACTACACATCCGGTGAGCTTGAGGTTGTAAAATTGCATAAAGAGAGCAAAAGCATGCTTCTGCGCTTGAAGGACTTTTCTTTTCATCCCATCTTGTGCAAGCACTATTTTGCAGGATACTTTGCCAAAACAGTACAACTGACAAGACCTAAAGGCTCAGTAGTTACTTGCACTGAAATGAAGTGTTCAATGCTGGACAATACTCCCTTTGAGGAGTATAAAATCGAGTGGACAAAGTAGCGGAGCAATTAGTAAGCCCCGTTAGAAATTTACAAATTTCTAACGGGGTGAGTAGTAAATATGTAAGTAGTAAGTAGTGTTCTTAAGACTATTTACTAGTTTTAATGTTGGCTGATGAATAATTTTGGTTAAAAAAGATTTTTTTGAAAAACGGGAAAAAGAGCTCATAGAAGACCTCCAGGACCTGGAATGGTATATTAAAAGCTTTTGGGAAATTTTGCCGATTCCTGTTTGTCTTACTAATCCCCTTTTTGTTATTCTTGAGACAGGCTCAGCCTTTGATCGTCTCTTTGGTTATAAAAAAGACGAACTTATTGGTAGTTTTCTTGATATTATCTTTCAGAAGAAACCAGAGTTTAAAGATTTTTCAGAAAAGCTTTTAAAAGAAAGGAAAATTCTGAATTTTGAAGTTTCATTGAGGGCTGAAGGAAAAGAAGAAATTACAGCCCTTGTTTCTGCTATTGTCAGGGAAGACGAGAAGGGCGAGACCGTAGGCTTTCTTTTTTCGTTTGTTGACGTCAGCCTGATAAAGGAAACAGAAAGCGAGCTTCGGGAAAAGATAGAGGAATTGGAAACAATGAACAGGTTGATGGTTGGGAGAGAAGTGAAAATGGCAGAGTTAAAAAAGGAACTTGAAGGGGCTCGCAACGCGTTAATGAAGCTTAAAAAGGGCTCAGGAGAAAGCCTGGGCACCGAGCAAGTTAAACAAATCTTTCATTAATTATGAAGGCAATTACCCAACGAGAAATAGACAGTATAATGCAAACAAAGGGAGAGGTGCGGGGAGCGGTTTTTCAAACCGATTCTCAATATGTTTTAGAAAAGAAAGGAAGGGAGGGGTTAAAACAAGTTGAGGAAGAAACAAAAAAAATGGGCCACCCTATTGACTATGGAAGTATAAAGTCGCTTGGATGGTATCCAGCTGGCTTAAGGGCAATTTCGCTTATAGCCATAGCCAGAATCTTTAACTGGGGAGAGAAAGAAATATTTGATATGGGAAACCTCGCCCCAAAGTTCTCTATCATAGTGAAGATGCTATTGAAGTATTTTGTTTCGCTCAAGAAATCAGTTTCTCAGATTCCAATCTATTGGGGCAAGCATTGGACAGCAGGTAAAATTTCAAACCCTGAATTGCACGAAGACAAGAAATGGATTGTTATTCGCATTGAAGGCATAAAACTTCATCCGATTTTTTGTGCCTATGAGGCAGGATATTTTTTGAGAATTGCCCAGTATGTAATCAAAAGCCCGAAGATTACTATCAAAGAAACAAAATGCATGCACCGAGGAGATTCCTCTCATGACTTTTTGTTTCAGTGGGAATGAAAAATTCCTTCACCTTTAACTAAACAGATTATAGGCGCTTTAGGTGGATAAAAGATAATGGTTGAGCAAAAAAAACCAATTCAAGAGGAGCTTGATAGCCTTCAGAGCGACCTTGAAGATTTGGAGTGGTATGTCAGAGAACTGGCTGCTTTTCTGCCAATTTCGGTTATTAGTGTTAATCCCTTAGGGATAGTTATTGACGTAAACAAGAGCTTTGAACGACTGAGCAGCTATAGTTTGATTGAGATGGTGGGGCAGCCTTTGCGGTCAATTTTTTTACAAAAAGAAGAGATTGATAAGCTCGAAAGAAAAATTCAGGAGAAAGAAGGCGCCATCGAAAGAGAGATGGTTTTGCTTAGCAAAGCGAAGGAGAAGATCCCAGTGGTTATTTGGGCTAGCCGAAGGAATGACAAGGAAGGAAATTACATAGGATATTTTGTGGGGCTTATTGACATTAGTGACTTTAAGAAGCTTGAAGAAAACTTAGAAAACAGGGTTCAGCAGAGGACTGCCGCTTTGGAGGATAGCACCAGAGAGCTTATTTCTTCAAGGAAAGCCCTGATGAATATCCTGGAGGATGTTGAGGCGGCAAGAGCTGAGGCGGAAAGAGAGAGAGACAGAACGTTAGCGATTATTGAAAACTTTAGCGACGGTCTTTTGGTGACAGAGAGAGAGGAGATTGCTATTTTAAATCCCAGGGCTCAGGAATTTTTCGGCTTAACAGAAGAAGAAGTAAAGGGAAAGAAGATCCTTGAGCTTGAAGGGCATCCAAAGATCAGCCCTCTAATAAAATTATTCAAAGAAAAAGGCACAACCCTTTTTAGAGAGGAGCTTCGTTTGCACGAAGATTTGATTTTGGAGGTTTCTACCATTCCTGTGGTTCGGGAGGGGCAAGAAAGGGGTATGATGGTTATTCTGCACGAAATTACTAGGGAGAAGATTATCGAAAGCATGAAAACAGAGTTTGTTTCTATTACCGCTCACCAATTAAGAACACCGCTTAGTGCTATTAAATGGATTTTGAGAATGTTCTTAGACGGAGACTTAGGACCGGTATCTGATACCCAGAGGAGGTTCTTAGAAAAAACATACACCAGCAATGAAAGAATGATAAAATTGATTAACGACCTGTTGAATGTAACCCGGATTGAGGAGGGAAGGTTCTTATACAGAATTCAGACAACAGATCTGGTTGCTTTAACAGAAAAAATGCTTTTTCCGTTCAGAGAGGTTGCCAAGAAAAAGAAGATTGAATTTGAGTTCGAAAAGCCGAGAGGGAGGCCTCCCAAGCTTCCCATTGACCAGGAAAAAATGGCCTTTGTTATTCAAAATGTGATAGACAACGCAGTGAATTATACAAAAACAGGAAAGATTAAGGTCTCTCTGGAATACTCGAAAGAAGAGAAGCAATTCTTATTCGAGGTTCGAGATTCAGGCATTGGCATACCAAAAAGCCAACACAAAAGAGTGTTCTCGAGATTTTTTAGAGCAGCCAACGCTATAAAAGCGGAAACAGAAGGAACAGGGCTGGGTCTTTTCATTGCCAAAAACATTATTGAAGCCCATGGAGGGAAAATTTGGTTTGAATCCGAGGAGAAAAAAGGCACTACCTTTTACTTCACAATACCTGTTAGGTCGGAAGAGGAATTTAAAAAGTTTCTTGTTGGGTTCTAAAAAGCCCAGTCATCCAAAAAGAAAGAATATCTTTTTTGCCGCTTGCCATTTTGTGCTATCAGGCAAAAGACTTCAATTTCTATAATTTCTATGATAAGATAAAGAAGGGGAGATGAAGTCTAAAAGCGCATTGGCTTGCTGGAAAAAATTTTAAAGGTCACCTAAAATAAACTTATGGCTAAAAAGGTTTTAATTATTGAAGACGAAGAGATAATGTACAGCCTGTTGCAAAGGAAATTAGCCAACCAAGGGTATGAGGTTGTTGTTGCCAATGATGGAGAAGAAGGATTGCTAATGATGGAAGAGAAAAAACCAGACCTGATTCTGTTGGATATAATAATGCCCAAAAAAGGAGGCTTTGAAGTGCTGGCAGATATGCAAAAAAACAAAGAGTTAAAGGAGATTCCAGTGATTGTTATTTCAAACTCTGGACAGCCCGTTGAGCTTGACAAAGCGAGAGAGTTGGGGGCAAAAGATTGGTTGATTAAGACTGAGTTCGATCCGCAAGAGGTGCTCGAAAAAGTTAAAAAACAGATAGGTTAATTAATTTATAATTCGCTCGCTAAAAGTCTAAAGAAATTTGACTGAGGCGAGTGGCGATTAAAACCCATAATATGAAAAAAATACTCATCATTGAAGACGATAGATTCTTAAGAGAACTTATTGCCAGGAAACTTGTCTCAGAGAAATTTGATATTCTGGAGGCAGTGGATGGAGAAAAAGGATTGAAGACGTTGAAAGAAAAAAAGCCAGACCTGGTGTTATTAGATTTAATCCTGCCAGGCATAGATGGCTTTGAGGTTTTAACACAGATGAAGAACGACCCTGCCTTAAGTTCCATTCCAGTAATTATTCTCTCTAACTTGGGGCAGAGAGAGGATGTTGAGCGAGGGTTGAAGCTGGGGGCTGTTGATTACTTGGTNNAGATTATCGGAAAGATAAAACAATCCCTTGGAGAGAAATAGTTTATTGGCTCTAAGCTCTGAGCCAGAGTGTCTGTTATGGAGCAGGGACAAAGGGGTTCTTAATCAAAAAATGAAAAGCCCCATTCTTTGTGGGAATATATTGAGCTTGCAAAATAAATGCCAGAGCTTCCTGAGGTAGAAACAACAATTCAAGGCTTAAGAAAAAAGGTTCTGGGCAGAGCCTTTTTTGATATTTGGACAGACGCTCCGAAGATTATTAAAAAACCCCTAAGCTTTGAGAAATTTAGAAGAGAAATTAAGGGCAGGAAAATCAAGAAAATATGGAGGAGGGGCAAAAATATCATTTTTGATTTGTCAGGGGGCTTTTCTCTTCTAGTTCATCAAAAGCTGACCGGGCATCTGCTTTATGGGCGATGGAAAAAAAACAAAAAGGGCCAGTGGCAGGCTGAGAAAGGAACCCCTTTAGAGAATGACCCCATGAATAGATTCTTGCACCTGATTTTTTTTCTTGACAATAAATCCCAAATTGCCCTTTCTGATTTGAGGAAGTTTGCCAAGGTAGAGCTTTGGCAGACAAAAGATTTAATTAATTCAAAGCAATTTAAGGAGTTAGGCCCGGACGCTTTATCAAAGAGCTTGACTTTAAACCAGTTTAAAGCAAGACTGAAAGACAAGGGAGGTAAAATCAAGCAAGTTTTGATGGATCAACGGATTATTGCTGGCATTGGCAATATTTATTCTGATGAGATTCTGTTTGCAGCTAACGTAAATCCTTTCGGTAAAACAAGCAAGTTAAGCAGCGAGGAGTTAAAAAAGATATACCTTGCAATGAAAAGGATTTTGAAAAAAGCGATTGAACTCAAAGGTACATCTGTTTCTGACTACCGCATTCCCACAGGAGAGAAGGGCAGGTTCGGTGAAGTGATAAAGGTTTATAGAAGAGCAAAAGAAAAATGCCTGCGATGCGGCGCTGAAATCAAAAGAATTAAGCTTGGTGGGAGGAGTGCTCATTTCTGTCCTAAATGCCAAACATAATCTAAAAATTTAAATCTAAAAAGTAAAAACTGCAATTAAGATCTAAAAACTGTGAGGCTAAAAATGATTTAACTTTTTAGATGTAGTTTTTAGATTTTCATTTTTAGATTTTAGATTATTTTTATGTTAATTTTTTTGTACGGAAAAGATACCTACCGTTTAATTCAAAAAGTGAAGGAGATTGAGGCGCAATACAGAAAAGTGCACAAAAGCGCTTTGAATTTGGAGAAGATTGATGTAGGGCAGAGCAGCTTTAAGGAATTCTGGGATCGCCTTTTTCAACGTTCAATGTTTGTTAAGAAAAAGCTGTTTTTCTTGGAAAATGTTTTTTCTCAAGAGCAATTTAAAAAAGACTTCTTGAAAAAGACGGGGGAGATTTCAGAATCTCAAGATGTTGTTGTGGTAATTGAAAAGGGAGAGGTCAAAAAAACAGATAAGCTTTTCAAAGCNNTCAAAGCCTTGCAAAAAACTGCCAAGTGCCAGAATTTTGAAATCTTAACAGGCCAAAAAATAAAAAGATGGGCTGAGCGCGAATTTGCAAAGCATGAAACAGAGATAGAAGGCACTGCTTTAAATCAGCTCATTGCTTTTGTGGGCTTTGATCTTTGGCAGCTTTCAAACGAAATTAAAAAACTGGCAGCTTACAAAAAAACCCCAGCTTTTTCGAGATCACCCAAGGCAACTCCCATTATTAAAGAAAAAGATATTGAATTATTTATAAAGCCAAAGCTTGAAACTGAAATTTTCAAAACAATTGAAGCTTTAGCCAGAAAGGAGAAAAAAACAGCCCTCCACCTGCTCCAGAAACACTTGGATAAGGGAGACAGCCCGCTTTATCTTTTAAAAATGATAACCTTTCAATTTCGCAATCTCTTGCTTGTTAAATCTCAAGTACCACAGTCTGGGGCCACTGTCTATTGGGCAACAGCAAATAATTTGAGTAAAAAGCTTGATATGCACCCCTTTGTTGTTAAAAAAACAATGCATCTTATAGCAAGGTTTTCCTTGGAAGAACTAAAAAAAATCTACCAGAAAATTTTTGAGGCAGACTTGAATATCAAAACCGGAAAGATAAACCCTGAACAAGGACTACGTATGCTGGTTGCTGAAATTTAAGGTTTAGCTTTGTTTATTAACTTAGTTATCCTTGATTTTTTGCGAGAAGCAGCATTTTTCTTTATGGTTCCTTTCTTGGCTGTTTTATCAAGCGCTTTGTATATTTGAGGAAGAAGCTTTTTCGCTTCCTCTGTTTTTTTCTCTTTAACCAAATTCCTTGCCTCTTTAATAAGGCTTTTTAATTTTCTTTTCCTTTGAATATTCCTTTTCTGCTTTTTCTTGCTCCCCCTCAATGCTTTTTTAGCTGACTTTGTGATAGGCATATAGATAAATGGTAGCAAATAAGAATAATTTTTACAAGACTTTCTTGACACCAAGCAATTGCAAGGATACACTGAAATATAT
>JABAOF010019946.1_pt3 | contig 11283 bp, 12 predicted proteins | sample 7062171 | NCBI WGS metagenome assembly JABAOF01 (sample SAMN14538628, study PRJNA623070) | marine sediment metagenome | biome: marine biome [ENVO:00000428]; feature: marine pelagic biome [ENVO:01000023]; material: deep marine sediment [ENVO:00002113] | place: India: Gulf of Khambhat ... | reverse complement strand
ATTTGACTCTTGCAAGTGTTTTATTGTGTCAATTAAAGAACCTCCTGTTGTTGTAACATCCTCAATAACAATAACCTTATCTCTTTCTTTAACAGGCCCAATAAAATATCTGTCTTTAGGATCTCCGTGCTCTTTTGGCTTTCCTCTTCCGATAACCAGTGCCTGATTTTCATTATTATCTAGTTTTCCTTTTTTATAATTCAAAATAACAGCTAATTTAGTAGCACCTTCAGGAACACCATAAAAATAATCAGCTGAAATTCCTTTATCATCAGAGAAAACAAGAACAAAATCAGTTAATTTATCTAATACTCCAACTTCATCCAACAGATACCTGCAATTAACATACCAATTAGATATTCTTCCTGATTTTAATGTTACTGGCTCTTCAAAAAACCCAATCACATTATTCTCAATGAGAAATTTATTATATTCTTCCTGATTAAAGCCTGCCATTGAAAACAACCTCCTTAAAACTAACAAACATTATACCAAATTTCCAAATCTTCTTAACTGCAATTTTATAACTACTAGTTATAAAATTTCGATATTTTGGGTTTTTTTATTACTTAGAGTAATAAAAGGCAAAAATATGACAAGTTATTTTATTATTATAGCCTTCAAACTCCAATGTTTCATCTCGTTTGCAAGATACACAGTATCAATAACTTATCAACAATCCTGAAATGAATTGTAACATTTACCTTCTTCATGCATATTATAATCAGAGGACCTATCAAAGGAAACTTATGATCAGCTTCAAAGATTTATACGAGTCCTATGTGAATGAAGTCTACAGTTTTACTCTTTGGCTTGCAGGCGACAGTTTAGAGGCGGAGGATATCACTTCTGAAACATTTATACGCGCATGGACACACAACAGTAAAATTCGCACTGAGACGCTTAAGGCCTATCTCTTCGCAATCTCAAGAAATGTTTATTTAGAACATAAGAGAAAGAGAAAGCGCCAGGTTGTCCTTGAGGACATATATCCTGATCCTGCTCCAGGGCCAGACAAACTGACCGAATCTCAGCTCAAATTGCAGAGAGTTCAGAGAGTTCTCCAAACCTTACCCGAGATTGACCGTGCTGCCTTTGTTATGCGCGTTCAGCATGAACTACCATACGATGAAATTGCCCGTGTCCTGGAATTATCCCTTACAGCGACAAAAGTTAAAGTATACCGTGTTCGCAAAAAGCTGATCGCTACATGTATCGATAAGGAGGTTTATTAATTATGGAAATAACACGAAATGTAATCCTTGATCTGATGCCGTTGTATTCGGCCAATGAAGTGAGCGCCGATACACGTGCCCTCATTGAGAAATACTTAGAAAAAGACCCAGAACTCGCAAATGTAGCAAAGCAATTAGCAGCAATGGAAAAGCCGCGAAAAATTCCTGCTCCGCTTTCCCAGGATGATGAGATGGAAGCCTACAAGAAGGCCAGGCGGCAGAACTTTCTATACGCCCTCATCTTAGCAGGAGGGATATCCATTTTATTTATTCTGATTATTACTTTGTGGATGTTCTTTAGCCCACAATAGTTAATTAAACAGCGCTGATTGCGTAACAATCTCTTAACAAAACCATCTTTTCAATACTTAATAAATATCAGCCAATAACTCTAACTAATGCGGCTAATGTATGAGATATCATTGACCACCGTATTGTTTTTGTTTTCATGGCAAGCCAACCCCAGCAAAATCCAAATACAGCTGCCCCGGCCATTAAGATAAAAGGATTAGAGCCAATTGAAAGCGATCCTGGAGCATAGTGCCAAATTGAAAACCATAAAGTAGGCCAGACTATTCCCCATAGATTCTTATCAGGAAATAATTTGATATAAACACCGCGCCACAGTATCTCTTCAAGAGAACCATTAGCAAATGCATACAAAATTAAAACAAACCTTTCCCATAAGTTGACCTGAGAATATTCCAATATAAATCTACCAACCAATGCCATCATCAAAGGGATAATCAAAAGAAGAAATGATTGCTTATTCAGTCTCTGATGTCGGAATAATTCTCGAAAATGCTTTTTTCCGATTATCCAAAGAGGAAAGCTTAGACACCATATTGGCCAATAAACCAAAAATCCAATGAACCATGCAAGTTCCTTCCCAAGTATTCTGGCAGCTGAATGAAAAATTGCATACATAGAGACTACTAGCACCGGAAGAGCAAAAATAGCGATTTTCTGTTTCTTGTTCATCCTAATTGCCTTCAGCACTATATTCTTATGGGAGAATTGGCCAATTTAAATCCGTATATAGATAGTAATAGATATTTCCCATATTGGAATATACTGCCCATATGAAAGAGGATTTTAGATTCTATCCATTACGCAGCCCGCATGTGACGTTTGGTAAACAGCCATACTCCGGCAGCAAAGTAGATAAAAGAAAGAATGACGATGGCTCCCATCTCAAAGACCACATCACCCAGTCCGGAATCGTAGTTTAATATCTTACCAAGCGCAGAAATGGAGTGAGTGGTAGGCAGGATATCGTTGATATTTATGGAACGGTCCCCTACTACAAAAAGCTGCAGGGGCGGTATGGGAAACATGCCTCCTGAGAAAAACATCAGAATGAAAAACGGAAAACAGCCAATGGTCATAAGATCAAAAACTGATCGCAATAAAGCTGCTACCACAAGACTGATGGCGATAATGGACAGGCTCGATAGAATGCCAACCACCATCACAGCAACAAGCGAGCCAGAGCTCTGGTAACCCAATGATACGGCAGTCAAATAAGTAAGCCCCAAGGCTAGCAGACCGATAATGACCTGAGTAACGCTCACCGCTGAAAGCCACTCAAAAGTGGTCATGTTTGAAATGCGCAGACGGACGATGGTTCCCTTATCCTTTTCTCTGATGATGGTAGCAGCTGCAGTAAACATCAACATCATCAGAGCCAAAGCAAGTAAGGCTGGGACGTAAAGTGTAAAATCATTCAAGGATTTCGTACGAGAAATGCTTTCAGCCCGAAGTTCAAGCGGGCTTTCCTGACCTGTCAAAGAAGCTGCATAATGGTAGGTAATGGAATCACACCAGGCTGCAGCCATTATATATTTGGTATTTGCTGGATCGCCGTAGGTTTTAACTACTACTGGAGTCGGTCTCTTTCCTTCTTTGTAATCCATGAGTGTTTTTGAGAAATCCTTCGGTATTTCCACAACCAGGTCTACTGATTTATCCTCCAAACGCTTCTGTGCCTTCGACATCTCCTCTTCTTTGAATACGATAAGGATATTCGTGCCATCTTCATAGGTAGTCTCTGTCATCTCAGATATCAGAGCTTGCCCGGCATTAAAAGCTTCTCTGTCGATTGAATCCACTCCCTGATCATTATTAATAAAAATCACTTTGTATGTATCTGTGGTATACCCGATATAGAAATACATCAGAAACACAAAAAATGGAGCAAAAGTCAGTATCAATATGAGAATCTTCCAATCCCTGAAATTTTCGATCATTGACTTTTTAAACAAGGTGAGCAATCTCATTCCCGCAACCCCCTTCCGGTCAATGCTATAAACACATCTTCCAGAGTTTTTTTGCGGATGGTCATATCCTCGATTTTCAAGCTACTACTCCGGAACTTTTCCAAAAGCTCAGGCAATACATCCGAGATGTTCGCCCCCACAAGGCGCATTATTCCCTTCTGATAAGCAAGATGACTCAAGCTCTCAGGCAGACTCTGCCGCAGCCGATTTATCTCTTCTTCCTTTTCATCTGAAATTCTAATTTCAAGAATATCCCCCTCTCCGATTCGGTTTTTAAGGTTATCAGGTGTATCGAGCACAAGTAATTGGCCGTGGTCAATGATTGCGATCCGCTCTGCCAGGCGGTCTGCCTCATCCATATCATGTGTGGTCAAAATCACTGTTTTCTTCTTGGCCAGAGACTGGATGTACTCCCTCACTAAAACTCGACTCTGAGGGTCGAGTCCGGCTTGAGGTTCATCCAGTATCAGTATTTGAGGATCGTGGACAAGGGCAAGCGCGATATTCAGCCGGCGCTTCATGCCGCCCGAGAGTGTTTTAGCCAGCTTGTTCTTCTTTTTATCAAGGCCAAGTATTCCCAGAAGTTCCAGCGCTCTTCTTCGGGCGGAATCTCTTTCGACATCATACAACCGGGCCATAAACTCCATCTGCTCAAGACACGTCAAGGATTCCCAGAGGATCAAATCCTGGGGGCAGAGGCCCATCAATCGCTTGCTTTCCCGGTAGCTCTGCTTTAGTGATTGGCCATTGATCCATATTTCACCGGAATCGCTTTCCAATAAGCCGCAGATCATCGAGATTGTTGTTGTCTTTCCAGCACCGTTGGGGCCAAGGAAACCGAATATTTCACCACGGAATATATCTAGTGAGAGGTCCTTGACTGCTATTAGGTCCCCGTAGGATTTTGTTAGACCGCTTACAGTCAATACTGCATCATTATCTATAGGTTGGGCCATAATCACCTTCCTCGAACTCGTTTTTTATTTTTTTTCGTTTGAAGGGCGCGGACAAATTTTTCCTGGTATATGGAAATAACATTATCTAATTTTAGGTTTTTATCTATTATCAAATAGCCCGCAATTCCATCAAGTGCTCCCATCAACAGCACGGCACTGTCATATGCTGAATGGGGAATAAACTCTCCTAAGGCTATTCCTCGTTCATACAAGCTTTTAAAGAAGGCAATATAGCTCTCTATATATCTCTCATACATCTCCCAAAGAGTGGGTGNNATACATCTCCCAAAGTGTGGGGGAATCCAGCATCTTTGCCATGGACAGAGCATAGAAGACCATCTCTGTTTTGTGCGCCTTCCAATATTTGAGATAATTCTTGATATACCAGGTCAAGCCTTCAAAGGCGCTTGATTTTCGGAGCGCTGCCTCCATCATCTTGGCAACAGGTTTATGAAGTTCCCTGTTGGCAAGAAGAAATATTTCATCCTTACTTCTGAAATGATGGTAAAGACCGCCTTTGCTTACGCCAGCTCTGCTGGCAATGGACTCCATCGAAGCACGTTCATATCCGCTTTCCAGAAATTCATCGACAGCAGCATAGATAATATCTTTTGTTCGCTTTTCCTTTGATTCTTTCTTGGTCATTATTTTTACCCTTGATAAACATACCGACGGTCGGTATTTATATAATAAGCCATTTGTCCATGCCTGTCAACAATTTTTCTTATTTTAACTGGAAAGAGGCTTAGAAAATGATGCCTTCCCAGAAGACTAAAGGTCAGGGCGATAAATATCTCAAGTTCAGCATTAAAAAATTGTGAAGGCGCAACCTTGCCTCCCCTATTGTATTAAAGGGAAGGGCTAAAATAACACACGCCAAATAATGACTGTCTGAGATGTATGCTTGACGTTCACTTCTCCCTGACTTGCCCAAGAGGACGAGATAAACAGGCCTGTTGGTCGCTTTGAGCTTGGGATCTGATCGGAATGGCCGGTGCTCCCCACATTCTGTACTCGTCCAGCTGGCAGGAATTGATGATCTTATCTTTATAAACCATCTGGTTGAGACAACCATCACAGAGATTGATCTCGCCGTTCACAATTTCCTTTGGCTGTTGAATATGAATTGTCTGGATATATACCCGGCTCAAGAGTCTCAGAGGATTCCTAATCCCGGCTTTCAAGTACCTTACTAATGACATTCGTATTTCGGGATCAAACAGTGAGAGAAGAAATATCTTTCTCCCGACATCCTGTTTTCTAAGACCAAGGTTGTACCTGCCTTTGAAGACATGATACATGGTTTGTGCGAATTCAATAGCTCGGGCACCGACCGTTCCATAGACGGCATACTTTGAACCCAGACAGGGAATGATAAGCACTTTATAGGTTTCTGGAGCCGCCGAACCGTTCAGGTAGGCACTGGGATGAGAATGGGGGAAGCATTCTTCAATAATTTCATAAAGCTCCTCAGCCGAGATGTTGATCTCATCTTCATCCATAAAACTGGTGCGAAGACCGCTGGGATCAATCTTCTCTCCGTTCACATAGTATTCAATCTCTTCCGAGACCGAAAGATCACGGAGCGCTATGAATGCCAGGCTTCGGACCTTTTGGAGGTTTTTTCTAGACCAAGCTACAACTTCTGGAATATCTTGCATTGTCGAGCGGTATACGGTGAGCNNTCCCAAATGAAATCAGCATAATGCTGTCTCAGTTCGTTCATACCGGCCTCTGTTTTTCCTTCCCAACCTGGCCTTTCCTGCTGGCTATCAACATGGAAAGAAATCGCCGTCAACCCGGCCTTTTTCAGATCCTGAGCGTGATCCCAGGTGAGGCTGTATCCATTGGTAAGTATGCGTGACTTCAGGTCATTCTTGGTGATGAACTCGACTACTTCAACTAGGTCGGGATAGAGCAACGGCTCTCCTCCAGCGATGGCGATAGAATCGCAGTTTAAGAGGTCTTTCAGCTTCAGAATATCGGATTTTATCTCCTCGAGGGGCACATGACCCGCTATATTGTAGCGATAACATGCTGGGCAGGATAAATCGCACAGATCCGTGACTTCGATCCATCCACCAGGATTATCTGTTCGAGACCAGGGAAATCTGTATAATTTTTCTCGATGAATACTCATGTTTGACCTCTCATGGATCTCGCCTTGTTTTCTCTGGTGATTTTCTGCGGAATGATTGGCGAATTGAACAGACGATATTCATCCATTCGGCACGATGGGATGAGCCGGTCCCGATAGATCATCATATTGATACATCCATCGCAGAGATTTATCTCGCCTTTTATTAGCTCGATGGGTTGTTCAAGAGCAATGGGCTGTGCATAGATTCTGTCAAAGAAGTTTGCTGGATATTTGAAAGATAACTTTAGGAATCGAGCAAACAATTTCTTGACTTCTGGATCAAAAAAAGAGAGCAGGAATATCTTGCGCCCCACCTGTGAATGATTCGAAGAGGTCATGAATCTACCTTTAGCAAGATGGTTCAGGACTTGGAAGAGTTCTACGGTCCGAGCTCCCAGGGCACCAAAGATATGTTTTCTGGTGCCAATATTTACAGAAACAAGGTATTTATTTGTTTCGGGGAATGTCGTCCCGCCAATGTAGGCACAGGGATAGATCTCGGGAAATCTCTTTTGGATGACATCCAGCATCTCTTCTGAAGTGATGTTGATCTCATCAGGATTCTCAAAACGATTTGGGATAGCATTTGGCTTTAGCCTCTTCCCGTTTGCAAAAAAGATTACATCATCGCTGATGCAAACCCCCCGGAGCGCTATTAGGGAAAGATGGCCAACTTTGTGGATGTTCCTCAGTGTCCAGTCAACCACGTCAGGAATGTCATCCAAGTTCGAGCGGGAGATAGTCGCATTGAAGCCACAGCTGACATCTTTCATTTCCCATACTAAGTCTGCATAATGCTGCCGGAGTTCATTCAGTTCCTTTTCTTTTTTCCCTTCCCATCCAGGTCGATTCTGTAAGCTATCGATATGAAAATTTATCCTGTTAAGTCCTGCTTTTTCCATCGCGCGTGCCAAAGGCCGATCCAGGCTCACTCCATTGGTTAGAATCAGAGGCTTCATCCCATTCCTGGATATAAACTCGATAACCTCGATGATATGAGGGTAGGTCAGCGGTTCGCCTCCTGAGATCTTCATACAATCGCAGTTCGTTATTTTTTTGCATGCAGCAATGTCCGCTAAGACGTCTTCGAGCGGTCGATGCCCTTCGAGCCTCTGCCTGTAACAACCTGGACAGGAGAGGTCGCAGATATCTGTCACTTCAACCCACCCGCTCGGATTATCGGTCATAGACCAAGGAAACCTGTAGAGTTTTTTTCGATCTAGAGCCATAAGCATCCCCCCTTTGTATTGATTATTAATGTTGTATCTGGGGATAAGAGTTTATTTTTGCTTTAGCTATATACCTCCCTTTAGTTTGCTCTGCTGCCGATAAAAAAAATATCAAAGAATGAATTATGTGTCAACAGGACTCACAGGGCTGCATCAAAAGTATCTAATTCCCGTTGTTCCCCTTTATTATTCGGCAAAAGTATATGAACTGGGAAGAAAAGAGTAAACTCGCTCAAATGACCATATTCTTGCCATATTTTGCTTTCTTATAAAAAAGAGTTTATGATGTTTCTCTTGATTTTGTGAATGCGGATATAAGCCATTAATTTTAGAGTTAGAAGTAACATGATTCCCAAGAAAANNAAACATCCCTCATGGTTTTTTGTTTAAAAAACAGTTGCATTAATGTCTAGGCTAAAAGATTGGTTTGAAAGATTTTTTCATGAAGCCTCTGTATGGGCTGAGGGTAAGTTTGCTCCATTGCGTTTAATACTATGGCTGTTTTTGCTCTATGTTCTTTTACGCCATCTTGAGGACCCAATGTATCAAAGCATTTTCAAGCCGTTGAATCTGGGGATTCATGAATTGGGTCACCTGATATTTTCTCCTCTTGGGCAATTTTTAGCGGTGGCAGGTGGAACGATAGCTCAATGCCTAGTTCCCTTGATATCTTTATTTATGTTTTACAGGCAAAGAGATTTTTTTGCCATTACTGTATCCTTCTGCTGGATGGGCACAAATCTTTTTAGCGTTGCTGTTTATATGGCTGATGCAAGGAAAATGGCACTTCCTTTGGTTACTCCTTTTGGTGGAGAAGAGATCATTCACGATTGGAATTATCTGCTTGGGAAGCTAGGGCTGCTCCAATCGGATACTGTCTTAGGTGAGTTTGTGAGGCTTTCGGCAATTTTAAGTATGGTGATCGGTCTTATCTTTGGGGCATGGCTCTTACTTAAGATGTTTAAAAAAAAGAGTTTATGATGTCTCTTTCGATTCGGTGAATACGGACATAAACCTATAATCTTAGAAAGAGGAATAACATGATATTCAAAAAAACATCCCTCGTTGTTTTTTTGTTTGTTTTTTCCCTTCTCATAGCAAATCCAGTGCTATGTCAGAGCACGTTAAAAGTGGGCGGAGTTATCTCTTCTCCAGGAGAAATGAAATCGGGTTTTATAAAAGTTCCAGCGGGGGCAGATGGGCCTGAAATCCAGATACCGATAACAGTTGTGAACGGGAATAAGAAAGGGCCGGTTCTAGCTCTTACAGCTGGCATACATGGATACGAATATCCACCTATCCTGGCGCTCCAGAGGCTAAAGCAACAGCTCGATCCAGCGAAAGTAAACGGGATTGTGATAATGGTCCATGTCGTGAATGTGCCCTCTTTTCTAAAGAGGACTATTTACTATAATCCCGTTGATTGGAAGAACCAGAATAGGGTGTTTCCAGGAAAGATCGACGGCACTATGACCGAAAGGATCGCTTATCAGATCACTAATGAGGTGCTCAAGCAGAGCGATTACCACCTCGACCTTCACTGCGGCGATGGCAATGAGGACCTAATGACCTACCTTTATTATACAGAAACGGGCAATGCCGAATTGGATAAGAAAACCTTAGAGCTTGCTAAAAACTTCGGGTTTAAAGTCATAATTCATGTGGCAGCCAAGCCCGAGGGGCAGCCGGCATCCATGTGTGCCAATGCGTCGCTATTTATGGGTAAGCCGGCGCTTACTGTGGAATGTGGAAAGCTAGGCAGAACAAGCGAGGAGGATATTGAAACCATCCTCAAGGGATGTTCAAATACCATAAAACATCTTGGTATGATCGAGGGCCAGCCGGAACTGGTGTCAGATCAGGTTTGGATCACAAAAACTACTTATATCAGATCAGAGCATGAAGGAATATTCTATCCCCTGACCGAGGGAGGAAGTCATGTCCAGAAAGGTAAATTGCTGGGTTACCTGACTGATTTCTTCGGGAACGTCATTCAAAAAGCCGTGGCTCCCCATGACGGCATAGTCATGTATGTTATTGCCACTCCGCCCATGAGCAAGGGCGAGCCGATGGTTAAAATTGGCGGCTTTTGAAAATAGGATTAAAAAAGTAAAACCCGAGCCTATATTGCCTCACTCACATTCAATCTCATGCCTCCATCTTATAGCTTTGTGACACTATATCCATTATTGTTTGTTACCCAGACATTGACTCCGTCAAAGCATAAGCCCATAGGCTCATCGCCCACAGCAAATGTACCGATAAACCCTCCGCCCACGGCAATCTTAGTGACAGTATCGAGATCATGGTTTGTAACCCAGATACTCTCTCCATCGAAGCAAATATCACTAGGATTGCCGCTTTCGGATTTGAAGTACATAGGGGCTGCGCTGATGCGATTAAGCGCGATAACAGCGGGCGTTTGTTCTAACTCAGCAGGCCATGGCCATATAGTAGAATCATACCCCGAGATTGCCACCCATATGTAGGAACCACCAAAACAGATGCCCCTAGGTTCAATTAATCCGGGAAAGGTGTTGAGGACTTCGCCATCACTTGCCCTGATCTTAGTAATAGAGTTATCCCCCCTACTTGTAACCCATATATAGGCTCCGTCGAAGCAGATATCCCTAGGCTCATTGCCCACAGCAATAGGATCGCCGATGACTGTGCTGTCACCTGGCCTAATTCTGTAAACCTCGTTATCTTCCTCGCTTGTAACCCATAAATAGGTTCCATCAAAGCAAATGCCCCAAGGTCGAGGAATATTGATAGATGGATCAGATCCGGGTAAGAACGAGCCAACTAAGGGTCTCTTTGCGACTTGATCGTTAGCGAAGTCTGTCGCCCAGATATTAGCACCATCAAAACAGATCCCCTTTATATCTGAATTCTCCCGAGTATCGAATCCACCAAGGTCTTCTCCATCGTTAGCTCGGAGCCTAGCTACCCTATCCTTGCATGCCACCCATACGCTGGAGCCATCGAAGCAGATGACCCTAGGCTCCTCGCCGACAATGAAGGTGATGCCTGATTCGTTTGCCTGATACCAGTGCAGAAGAGCGACTTTCATCGGATTGTAGCCTAGACCTGGCGGGCCTTGTGGTCCTGGAGGACCGGGTGTTCCATTGCCTCCACCTCCTCCTGCAGGACCCGGAGGGCCCTGTGGACCTATTGGGCCCTGCGGGCCTTGTTCTCCTTGCGGACCCTGCTCGCCCTGTGGACCCTGTATACCTTGTTCTCCCTGTGGCCCTTGTGGACCCGGTTCACCCTGTAGTCCTGGTTCTCCTTGCTCACCTTGTGGACCTGGAGGACCTTGTTCTCCTTCCGGACCTGGCTCTCCTTTTTCACCCTGTTGTCCAGGCTCTCCCTGCGCCCCTTGAGGTCCTGGTTCACCTTGTGGTCCAGGCTCTCCTTGTGGACCTGATTCCCCTTGCTCTCCTT
>JABAOF010008572.1_pt2 | contig 11284 bp, 7 predicted proteins | sample 7062171 | NCBI WGS metagenome assembly JABAOF01 (sample SAMN14538628, study PRJNA623070) | marine sediment metagenome | biome: marine biome [ENVO:00000428]; feature: marine pelagic biome [ENVO:01000023]; material: deep marine sediment [ENVO:00002113] | place: India: Gulf of Khambhat ... | reverse complement strand
ATGCAGAACTGGATATATGAGCCTGAGAACTGGACACTCAACTTCCAAGGGAGTCTTAACGATACTTGGCTCGTGAACATCTCTGGATACGATGGAGAAGGAGATTTACTCTACTGGCATGTGTACAACGGAACAATAAACTCGAATTGGACTGAAGTCTGGGTCAACTTCTCGGTGCTTCCAGGAACCATCAAATTGAATGTCACTGTAAATACATCCGCATTTTGGTTACAGGGTTTCCTATTTCCTCCCTTCCACAAGGTGGAATCCTGGGCTTGGGATTCGATAAGGGTGAACGACTATACAGGACCTGGGGATGGTAAGAAGTGGAATTGGACCATATCCGAGGAGATCGAATTCGACCGCGGCTGGGGTAAGAAAAAGGCAATGCCCTCTCTTGCCGGATTCACAGCCTGGGCCGCAATCGGGCTTCTGCAGTCAGGTGCCTTGGGTCCCCTTGAGAATGAGGCCCTGGAAACAGGAGTGCAGTGGCTTTTGGACAATCAAAGCGCGGATGGTAGCTGGGCTCCTTATGTTATAGACGTAATGGGGTGGGGTGGATACGCATATCCTGACCAAATAGTGGGCGGTTGGGCTGCCGACCCAATTATGAATACAGCACTTCCTGTGATAGCCCTCGTGATGAATGGTACCCTTGGTAAAGCTGTGGATGATGCTGTTGCTTGGCTTAAGTTAAAGCAGGAATCGGATGGTTCATATCCAACATATCCATTAAGCCCATGGGATTGGAGAATAAATCTGGTATCGACTTCACATACCCTTCGTGCATTGAGGCGCGCTGGTTATGTTTTCGAAATAGGCAGCCCTTATATTAGAGAGGCTGTTCGATTCGTGTGCATTGCGCAGAGCAAGGACTCAGGAAACTGGGACGATGAAGCCAACTTCACTCGTGTTACAACAGAGGCAATGTTGGCACTTGCAAGCCTTAGATATTTGGATACAATGGAGTTGGAGGAAGGTTGGAACCTCATATCGATCTCCTTAATTCAATCAGACATTTCATTGAGTTCTGTTTTAGAGTCGATAAAGGGAGAATACGACGCACTGCAATGGTACGATTCAAGTGACTCATCAGATCCTTGGAAACATCACCAGATCTCAAAGCCCTCCATTTTGAATGACTTGAAGGAGATAAACCATACCATGGGTTTCTGGATTCATATCACGAAACCTGGGGGAGTGACCTTCAGCTATGAAGGATTTGAACCCTTGAGAAATCAGAAGGTCACCCTTCACAAAGGCTGGAACTTGGTGGGTTATCCTTCATTGAGTAACAGAAAGAGAACAATAGCCTTGAACAACATTATCTTTGGTTCTGATATTGATTCGATTTTGACTTATAATGCGGTAACACAGAAATGGGAGCAGGTAAGACCAGCGAGTTATTTTGAAGTTGGAAGAGGATATTGGATTCACGCCATAACGGATTGTGTGTGGGAAGTGCCAATTTGAAGATTATTTCCCTATAATAGGTATTAAAATAAACCAAAAATCAACGATGGATACAAAAACAATATAAAATATAATCCTAATAGAACAAGTATCCCGATCCATATTCCAGGATTCCATCTAATTATTTTTGAACCGTCCAATGGAGGAACAGGTATCATATTAAAGCCACCTATAAACAGATTCAACCATAATATCATACTGATCAATAATTGTAGTTCGTCAATTAAGGGGATGAAAATCCATATCGGCAAAAGGAAAGAGGCAACAACTATGTTCATCAAAGGTCCTGATGCGCTGACTTTTCCGTTCTCCTCTTTCGAGAGATGTCCTCGTATGTACACGGCCCCAGGTGCTGCAAATAAAAATCCAACGAATGCAGAGACTACAGCCATTAAAAGTCCAAAAGGCCAGGCCCTAAATTCTGCCCAGCAGCCATAACGCTGGGCCACGATTTTATGTCCAATCTCGTGAAGAAGGAAACCTGTGATTACCGCTACGAATGATAAACCTATCACCATAAAAATGGATACCCCTTCCAAGCCAGCAAATAATAGAGTAAACGCCAAAGTTAACGCACCTATCGCCATCAGTAAATGCTTCTTCTCCTCCTCGCTGAATTTCAAACCGCCCTCTTGAACTGGAGGCTGGTATTGATATTCATAGGGTCTATAGCTTACCCTATAAGTTACTCCTCTATCATCATCTCCCCACATTTTTTCTCCTCATATCCTATATCGTCTTTGCCGAGATGTCGATACCCAAGCCTTGGAAGAACATCTTTCTGCACATGTTCGCAACCACGTTCGCAATCAGTTCTTTATCACTTTTATCCTCGATGTTCACATTGTCCAAGGAAATCTGAACACCTGCAGAGTTTGCATGTCCACCACCAGAACCTATCTTGCCAAATGATTTCTTCATCACTTCCCCTATATGCACATTAGCATCACTGCTTCTTGCTGAGAGATGAATGTTGTATCCTCTGATACCACATAATCCAACTATCCTAATGCCTTTTTCCCTCATGAGGAACTCTGCAGCCTGAGGTATTGCATCCCTTTCTTCAATATAACCTACAGAGGAGAAGAGCACCCCTTCTCTGATCTCTCTGTTTACAATAGCCCTACCAATCACATCCATTGTATAGGGTGTCATAGGTGGAGATTCGATTCGTTTAAGGAGTTCCTCATCTGCAAAAGGTGAAAGGAACGCGGCAGCCCTAAGGTCTGTAGGCGACATATTTCTTGTGAAGGACTTGGTATCCACCTTCAAGGCATAAAGAAGCGCTGTGGCAAGTTTTGTATCGATTTTAACATCCAGCTGTTGCAAATAAATCGTCAGAGCTGTGGACAACGCACCAATGTTGCTTCTAATATCCACCAAGTCTGAGGCGTTTACATTCCTGCTTGTTGAGTGGTGGTCAAATACTATATTGGGTACGATATCCTTTGGAAGGACGTTGTTCTCTGAAGGAAGGGCGGTCTCTATCATCACAACCTTGGATGAATTTTGTAATGCAATGGAGAGCTCCTCTTCGTTACCGATATGGTGGAGCTCTATTTCCAAGAGACGAACCAGTTCTTTATTCTCCTGATGGGATATCTCACCGCCATAATATATCTTCGAGGATAATCCTTCATTCTCGCAAATAGCCTGAAACGCTAAGGCAGAGGCAATACTATCTGGATCAGGATCGTTGTGTGTGAATATTGCTATGGTTCCTTGACTTTTTTGCAGGATTTTTCTCAGTAATGTGGCAGTTTTTTCTGTTATCCGAGTTTCCAAAGCGGATTTGAGGGCGTTGGTTACATTCTCCGAGATTCGAATAGGCACAACACCTTTAATCCCGATCATCTGATCTTCGCTCTCTTTGTCCGGTGCGTTCACGATTATCGTTACTTCTGGTATTTGCTCTCTTGTAATCTTCACCAATTTCAAATTCTTTTCACTGTCATCGCTCAAAACGAAAACTTTGTCTTCAGTTTTAATATGACTTTTTATGATATCTGGAGAAAACGTTTCCACCTTAAGAACCTTGAATCCTTCCTTTTCCAGCTCTTCCAAGATACTGGCATTCTCATCGATGATTAAGATATCCTCTCTATCGCAATCAAGTCCGCGAACCAATTCAAATCCGAATCTTCCGAATCCTAAAACAGTATACATATCCTTTCCTCGCTCAACCACAGGATTTCCTTCATTCGTCCTTACCCCGTAGAGGCAATTGCCTTGGGCATTTTATGGGGCTCAGTATGCAGCGTTTTCTTTTCTAAACATATTTCTTTATCAAACCCTCAATGTGCCCTTTGGGCACCACACCAGTAACGCGCTCCACAAGCTCCCCATTCTTGAAGAATAGCAGTGTTGGTATCGCCATGATTTGAAATTTCCTTGATATTCCCATATTTTCATCTGTATTGAGCTTTCCAAAAGTCACGTTTTGGTATTCCTCTGATAGCGTATCTATCACAGGACCTATCATCCTGCATGGCCCGCACCAGGGAGCCCAGCAGTCCACAACCACCAAAGAATTATTCTTTACTATGTCATCAAATGTTCCGTCAGTTACCTCAACAGTCCTAGCTGCCATACTCATACACCCTATTATACAAACTGGAACCGAGAATTGTGATTATACTATATGAAGGTATTGACCCATTCACATTTTATTTTATTAAGGGAAAAGAGCCAAATTGAGAGTTGGTTTGCAATAAATATGTAAATTGTTTTAACCTTCTTAGAGTTACAGGTAAGCAGAAAAACGGGTTTGGTGACGATGGAAATATCTATTGAAATCATCATTATTATATTTCTTGCTGGATATTTTACAGTGGGCATTTCACAGATTTTCACCGCCTTCCGTTTAAAAAAGGAGGCTCAGAGGAGGAGATTTCCTAAGAAGGATTTCTTTGTCTCGGTTATAATACCAATTAAAGAGTTATCTAAAACCCTTCATAAGGACCTCGAATCCGCTTGCACACAGGATTATCCTCGGTATGAAGTGATATTCGTGGCTGAGATAGCGGAGCATGGCGCATACAGGATTGCCAAGGCCCTTGCAATGAAATATCCAAATGTAAAAGTGTTATTGTCAGGAAAGCATGATCCAACAAAAACAATAGCAAAGTGCCACAATCTGATCTATGCAGTTAAGCATGCAAAAGGAGATGTTCTCCTATTTGGAGATTCTGATGTTACTTATTCTCGGGATTGGATCAGGAAAATGGTATCCCCTCTAAAAGAAACCATTGAGGGAAAACACATAGAGGCTGTGACAGCTCCATTTTTCATTGAGCCTGAAGGTTTTTTAGGCAAGTTCATCGCATTATCTGTTTCTCTTGTTACGTTCACCGCCAGTTTTACGAGAGAAAATCATAAATTTCCTCCTTATGCATCAGGAGCCTCGATAGCCGTAACAAAGGAGTTGTTCAAAAATCTCGGAATAGCAGAAATCTGGGGAAACGCATTCAACGACGATCTGGTTTTTGCGGATGAGGTAATAGGTCATGGCCATCACATCTACAACCAAATAGCCCATTTGAACCATCCCAACGAAGTCTTTCTTGGCCTAGAGCAAACAAGGGAAAAAATGATCAGGTGGGTCGTGACGATATCAAAATTCGGCCATAAGAAGTTGAGGGCTGAGGTGCCCCTTATGTTGGTTAGGAACCTACAATTTCAAGTCTTATTAATTTTGGGAATATCTCTTTACCTTCTAGGATTCTCAGGACTTTTAGCATTGGGGACAGTGGTTGCAGGATACATCTATTTGGTAATTTACAGATGGCTTATGGGTCAAATAATAGAAGAAAAAAATTTGGGTTTATATTATCTCTTAGCCCCAATAAGTATCACTATGACGATGCTGTTCTTCTTGTCGGTGAGAATTTTTTACAGGAGTTTTTCTTGGGAAGGAAAAGCATATGTTGTGAAGGAAAGGTATTCGAGGTAGGTGTGGTACAACCTAAGGTTTAATTGCGTGATATTCTTGAAAAACAACGTGTAAGAGCCGAAATTATAAATAGACAATAAGACAATTATTATCATCAAGGCCCGAAGGGAAACGCCGGGAGGGGCGTTTCTAAAAAAGCTGACGAAAGAGGAGAGGTTAGAATATGAAATCCAAGATCGTGAGCATAGTTTTGTGTGTGATGATTGTTGCGAGTATTTCTACTCCGATCACAGTTAATGTTGGAGAACATAGTTCAAGCTCGAACGAATTGGAGGGTCCCCCGACATCGAATATTTCTGAACCAAATCCTCAAATTGTTGAGCAACCGAGTTCAGGTTCTAACGAAATGGAGGATCTCACTTTATCGAAAATTGCTGAACCAAACCCTCAAATTGGCGGACAAGCGAGTGAAAACCCGAAGGAGACAGAGGATCCACTGTTATCTATTATTCCTCCACAAAATCCTCAAATTGTTGAGCAACCAAGTCCAAGTTCGAGTGGATCGGGTGGTCTTGCTGATTCTCCGTGGCCGATGTTTCGGCAGAATCTCAATCATACGGGGGTTAGTCCTTATGATACAAGTCTTAACAACGGTAGGTTGAAATGGAGTTTCATGACTAATGGTCGTATAATGAGTCAATCGCCTGTGATTGGTATTGATGGAACCATTTATGTCGGTTCTGATGACGGGAATTTTTATGCAATCAATCCAGATGGCACTGAAAAATGGAATATATCTGGAAGGACTAATGCTAATTCAGCTGCAATCAGCTCTGATGGTACAATTTACGTAGGTAGAAACGCTGGTAACCTTTTAGCTATACATCCAAACGGCACTGAGAAATGGCAATTCATGACAAGTGATAGTGTAATGTCATCACCTGCAATCAGCTCTGAGGATACTATCTATGTAGGCTCGGAAGATTATAACTTTTATGCAATAAACCCAGATGGTACTGAAAAATGGCGTTTCACAACAGGTAGTTTTGTACTTTCATCACCTGCAATCTGCTTCGACGGGATAGTTTATTTCGGTTCTGACGACAATAATCTGTATGCGATGAATCCCAATGGCACTAAGAAATGGAATTTCATGACTGGTGGAGCGGTGCGCTCATCACCTGCAATCGGTTCTGATGGCACGATTTATGTGGGATCTCATGACTTTAAACTATATGCAATCAAACCAGATGGTACTGAGAAATGGAATTTCCCGACGGGTCAAGTAGTGCCCTCATCACCTGCAATCGGTTCTGATGGGACGATCTACGTAGGCTCCGAGGATTATAACTTTTATGCAATCAACCCAAATGGAACTGAAAAATGGCATTTTACGGCTGGCAATCTTGTGCAAACATCACCTGCTATAGGCTCCGATGGGATGATTTATTTCGGTTCTCAGGACACAAAATTGTATGCAATTTATCCAAATGGTACTGAGAAATGGAGTTTCACGACTGGTGACCGTATAATCTCGTCACCTGCAATAGGCTCCGATGGTAATATTTATTTTGGGGATTTCTCTTATCACGGTAAACTGTATGCACTTGGAACCCAACAAACCCAGCCCCCAGTCGCCAACGCAGGCCCCGATCAGTCCGTTGATGAGGGAGATACGGTTTACTTCAACGGCACAGGCAGCTACGATCCCAATTACGATTGGCATAAATTGGTTGTTAACTACGCCAGCGATTCTGCACTTCATCTTCGCAAGACTAATCCTGGTGGACCGTATTTGGGGGCATGGGAAGGAGGGGTAATGGAATGGGTGACCTTTTCATCACCTCGACCCTTTTGGATCGGCAAGATGGCAGGTCATTTGGGCCAGGGACCTACAGGCAAAGAATACACATACTACTGGAAGATGCATGAGAGTGGAGACTTCACCTTAAACTTACGTGCAGCTAATGGTGAGTTCTATGCAGATGTATACGATGAGACAGACAATGCGTATATTGTTTCTGGGCTCCACGTAGCTCAAGGTGCCGAGGTGGTAACCCGATATCTGGACAATGGGCATGTCTACCGTTTAGATATCTATGACACATACACTCCTTCCGGTTTTCCTAACGATTTGGATGTGCTCTTCCACATTGAGGAGACAGACATATTACTCACACCTGATAAGGATAGCCTTGTCTACTATGTCTCTCAAAATCCCTTAGACTTGGCAATTGAAGGCCCAGGTGTGTATGATATTACATTCTATTCAAGAAGCATACAAGAGTTCTACACATACTATGCCAATCAGTTGAACCATTCAGAGGATGAGGTTAGTGGGGGTGAGCTTGGTCTCGCTAGCCCTCCATATAACAAAGGAATCACACCTGGTGAATACGAGGATATTTTCTTAGATCTTGCGGACGAGCTGAACTATACATGGGACCTCAACGACCTCGTAGATTCTGACGGTGATGGCAATTTTACAAATGATGTAGATGCTACAGGTCCTACACCGACTTATGTCTATGGAGACAACGGGATTTACAATGTAACACTTACGGTAAGAACTATGGGTGAGGAAGGAAAAATTGAAAAGATTGACCAGGATGTTGTTTTCTGCGTTGATGTTTCTGGAAGCATGGACCCAGGTTCCATCCCAATTATCAAAGATGGGCTGACCTATTATGTAAACGAAATGATTGTACCGGATCATGGTGCGGTCGTACTTTACGGAGGCCCAGCCTATCTTATGAACCCGTTAACAGATAACTACCCAGATCTGTTGACTGATATAGGTAACATCCCTGAGCCCCCTACCGGTCCAAATACTCCTATGGGAGATGCAATGAATATCTCTATAGATGAGCTGCTATTAAATGGAATCAAAGGTCATACTCATGTCATCATTCTTTTAACAGATGGAATGCAAAATGCAGGCATACATCTTCCTATACCTGAGGCATACAATGCCGCATACCATAACATTACAATCTATACTATTGGTTTGGATTCTGCCAATGGAACACTAGAGGAGACAACTTTAATGTTGATTGCGGATATAACAGGCGGAAAATATTATTACGCTCCTAATGCTTCATTTCTTATTACAATTTATAGGGAAATAGCAAAGTTGGTGGAATATCCATACGGTGAACCAATGTCAGATACCGATACAATGCAGGTGACTGTGAACAACGTTGCACCATCAATCACTCCCTTTGGGCCATTTTCAGGAGACGAGCCTTACTTTGTTTCAATTACAACGGCCTCCAAAGACCCAGGTAGTGATGATTTGACATTCACTTGGGAATTCGAGCTTGGCCCAACTATAACAAATACGGTCTACAACGATGGCTCAGGACCAGACCCGTATCCAAGTCCATGGGGAACATACCCATTCTCGGCAACAGATTCCACAAGCCATACCTATAGCGATGATGGTATTTACAAGCTCAAGCTGACAGTAGAAGATGATGACGGTGGCTTGATCACACATTCAACCAACATCACAGTGAACAATGTAGAACCGATAATCACACCCTTTTTGCCAACTACAATACTTGAAGAGGGCACACCCTTTAATATTTCCGCGGCCTCCACAGACCCAGGCAGTGATGATTTGACCTTCACTTGGGAATTCGAGCTTGGCCCAACGATCACAAATACGTACTACAATGATGGCTCAGCATCAGACCCGTATCCAAGTCCATGGGGAACTTATCCCTTTTCAACTACCGATATGGTTGGCCATACCTATGGTGATAATGGCATGTACCAAATAACACTGACAGTAAAAGATGATGATGGCGGCTTGACTACCTACTCAACCAACATCACAGTGCACAATGTCGCACCAACAATCACACCCTTTTTACCAACCACAATAATTGAAGAGGGTACACCCTTTAATATTTCTGCAGCCTCCACAGACCCAGGCAGCGATGATTTGATTTTCACCTGGGAATTCGAGCTCGGCCCAACAATTACTAATATGTACTACAACGATGGCTCAGCATCAGATCCGTATCCGAGTCCATGGGGAATATATCCCTTTTCATCTACTGATATGGTTGGACATACCTACGGGGATAACGGTGTGTACCAAATAACACTGATTGTAGAAGATGACGACGGTGATTCAACCCCTTTTATCACGAATATTACAGTGAACAATGTCGCACCAACAGTTGATCCCGGTGGTCCTTACACAGTTGATGAAAACTCACCTATCACATTGAATGGAATTGGCACAGACCCAGGTAGTGATGATCTGACCTTCACTTGGGAATTTGAGCTTGGACCTACAATATCCAACATTCACTACAACGATGGCATTAGTCCAGAGCCTATTTATGATCCGATTAACAATGAGATTAAAAGTCCTGGTGGAGCTTATCCATTCTCAACAACAGATACTGTTCAACATACTTATGGTGACAACGGTAATTACACAATAACTCTCACAGTGGAAGATGACGATGGAGGAAAAACAATCGTAACCACCTACATAATCGTCAACAATGTTGCCCCAACCATCTTGAATATCGAAGCTTACATGTATGTTAACTTCACCTTGAGGGTCGCAGGAGAAAAATGGCATTCAGTAAACATAACTCTTTATGAGGATGATTCCGAGATATGGAGCGCAGGTGTTACCAGACGACCTGGGAGTCCAGACGCGCAAGCTGCCACTCTTTCTGGCTACAGTATAAATTTTGGAAGCAGATACAATGCTATAGTTGATTACCTTCCCAATGACCCAAGGGTAAACGGAAACGTCTGGGGTGGAAATCCTGTTTGGGTCATATTAGAATTTCAGGATGGAACCTCTGAAAGGTTGCATCACACATTCAATGTGAGAAAAACCTATTGGAATTCAACGCATTGGAATCATATCGATCCCTGGGAGGTTAATTTGACTAGTGTAATTTATAGACATAACATAACCTTCGAAGCTGTAGGCACCGATCCTGGAAGTGATGATCTTATATTCTATTGGGAGTTTGGAGACGGAGGAACTGCAGGACCTAACACTTATTTCAACAATGGTGTGAATCCGGATCCGTTTCCGAGTCCAGAGATAAATCCTATTAATGCCCTGGACAAAGTTATGTATGCATACAGTGCCCCTGGCACATACACAGTAACTCTAACTGTCATGGACGATGATGGTGGGATTGCTACGACAACCTTGGTAATGATGATTCTCTAAACGCTTTTTATAGAGCATAGAGAAGATATTTGATCTAGACCCAACACAATAATTAAATTCCTAAGATTATTACCCTACCAAGGATACCAAAGGCGGAGAGGTGAATTTGTATGGAGTGCAATGTAGAGTCGAACAAAGAAGATTGCGGATGCACATACGAACCTTGTGAGAGGAAAGGAAAATGCTGCGAGTGCATCAAGTATCATTGGAGGCATCGCGAGTTGCCAGGCTGCCTGTTTCCTCCTGAGGTGGAGAGAACCTATGATAGATCCGTAGAAAGGTTCATGCAAGCTTGTAAGTGAATAGGCTTTATTTCAATGGGGGAGGATGAGGTAAAAGAGGAGGAATTATTCCTATCCTAAACGAGATGACGGAGGTTTTCTTATTTATATCGGTATCGACGATACAGATTCAGTAAAAGCCATGTGCACAACATACCTGGTCTCAGAGCTCATGAAGGAGTTTCAAGAGTGCGATGTAATAGGTTACCCAAGATTGGTAAGGCTGAATCCGAATGTTCCTTGGAAGACAAGAGGTAATGGAGCCATATCTCTGAGACTTGGTAGGGGCTCAGGAAAAAGGTTTCAGATAGGAGAAGTCGAGGGTAAGAAATATTATGGATTCGAAAAAGGAAACATCATGGACATCGAAAATATCGGGAAGAGAATAAAACGCATCATAGAGGCAAATGCGCAGTTCGAGGA
>JABAOF010017008.1_pt1 | contig 11285 bp, 11 predicted proteins | sample 7062171 | NCBI WGS metagenome assembly JABAOF01 (sample SAMN14538628, study PRJNA623070) | marine sediment metagenome | biome: marine biome [ENVO:00000428]; feature: marine pelagic biome [ENVO:01000023]; material: deep marine sediment [ENVO:00002113] | place: India: Gulf of Khambhat ... | reverse complement strand
TGTGTAGATCTGCATCCATAGCAATTTGTCTTGTAAGACGGCGTCCAAGCTGCTAATTGTCCGGTCTATTTGATCGCCGAAGATTTCGGCCAACTCTACGGAATAGACTTCCAATTGATACATCGCTTCCTGGATCGTCATACGCGCTTCTTCACCTGCGATTTGTTCGGCTTCGTGCAGGTCTTGCAAGGCACCGTCGATCAGGTTTTGAAGGTCCCTGCCGGTGTCGATCTCTGTGTTCAATGTGAACTCCGTGGGTATCTTTCCGCAACCGGCAATGACAGCGATGAGCATGAGTACGAATAAAGAGTTTACGAGCTTGCCCCTCATATTCCTGCCTCCGTTCTGTGAGATCAACCAAGATTTCTGATCAAAAGAACGCATAATATTCACCACTGATGTTCCAGATGATATTCTGATGGCACTCATGACGTACTCACCAAAGATATAAACCCTGCGATTAAGTTGCTTCGCCTTCGTGGAAAACCTTTTCTCGGTTTTTATCCGCTTTGATTCCGAATAAATTAACTATACATGAAGAAATGCACCAATGCACACGAATATCGTATTTTAAGTGATCGGCGATTAGTCTATCAATCGCAGGGGTCCTTCAAGAAGTGCATGGTTGGTTTCGTCTATGTCCGGAAGATTTCGTTGGTTGCTAATCCCCCAATCAGTACTTGATACCATGCTCAATGTAGTATTTCCAAAGAGTGAGAGCTTCTCCCCATCCAGCGCTGCAATTCAACATCGCCTTTAGTCCTGAGGGGGTATCTTGATATCCGTGTTCCCTTAGGTGGACGATGGTGCCACCCTCGACTGGCTTGAAATCGATCTCGATCGTGGTGTAATAATCCGGCGTATCAGGTTTCCATTGAAAAACGAAGCGTTTCCCCCTTTCAGCTTCCAAGATAGGACAGTAAGCCTCATCCGTTATCTGTTCTGCTCCGAAATCCTTCCAGCGAAAGAACACCTCACCACCTGGACGAGGATCTACCCTCGATCCCTCAGTGAACCAACCATCCAGCCCTTTCGCAGTCGCGATGCCATCATAGACATCTTCTGGGGGTGCGCGAACGAATGTTGCATATCTGATCTCGGCATCGATTTGTTTCATCGATTTATCTCCCTGATAGCATGTGAAGTTGATCATCGGCCATAATCATCGTACAACAACTTATGGTCCCCAAATCAGACATCAAGCGTACGGTCTCATTTCGTAGATCATGGAGTCTTCACCCAACAAATGTTTGATGTTGAAGCTCAATCATGCTTTCCCCCTTCCTCGCGGTGATCTTTCTTGTCCTTTGGCTGGTCAAGAAACGTGTTATCTTGCCCCGAGTTGGCATCGTGGAGTTCGGGGCCTGGCGAAAAAAGAGGACGATCAGATTCAATGTCGTGATGTTCCTCGTTCTAACGGTCGCTTTCGTCTTGAGGTTCTTATCGAAGGTGAAGATCGAATCAATTCCTGGTTGGATGCATGTGGCTCAGTTTTCCTTGATCTTCTTGGCTGGGTTTTGTATCGCAGCATATTTCCTCAATTTCACCCGTCTATACGTTTACGGTGTTCTCGTTGCGCTTTCACCGTTGATTGGTGAGTTGTTGAATGTTTACTTCAAAGCCCGTCATTACGGATATCCGATGACCTTCGGCATCTTGGCTGGCCTTATCATTTTTACTGGATTGGTGTTGCTTGTTCGATTCTTGCAGGTTCACCCAATGCCCATCGATCAATCTTCTGCTGGGGAAACGTCCGAATGACCGAGTGGAAGACTGACCAGGAGAAGTTGCATCCATTAGCGGACATCGATCAGGCCATCCACGCTCCTGCTCGCTTGATAGTGCTGACCTATCTTTTCGTAGTCAAAAGCGCAAATTTTGTGTTCCTAAGACACCTGACGGGAATGACGTAAGGCAATCTAACCACACATCTGAGCAAGCTGGAGGATGCGGGCTACGTGAGGACAGAAAAGGGATTCAGGGGGAAGAAACCCCACTCCATGATCCGTCTTACGATCAAGGTCGGGATGCCTTTCGGGATTATAAGAAAAGCATGCAGCAAGTGCTTGATGATCTTCCGGATTAGGAGATAATCAAGCGAATTTATAAAGAAAATATTTCAATAATGAGAGTTATCAGATTCCAATGTGATCAGATATCGCCCAACTGTAGAAACTCAGTAATCGGTGTCTTGTCTAATGTGTTGATCCTTTTCACTCTTGGTTCGTTGATCAGAAACCCGCGAATGACTACTTTGGTGACTTCTTTCAGATGGTCAATGTTTTCCAGTGGGTTGCCGGCAACAACTTGGAGGTCAGCTGATTTGTTGACCTCAATGCTGCCAGTCTCGTCCTCAATTCCAAGAACTTGAGCATTTCCTTTCGTCGCCAGATAGATCGCCTCTTGAGGCCTCATCTTGGTATAGTAAAGATAATATTTTAACTCTCTCCAGAACTCGTAGTGGGGCACATAGGGTACCGAAGCATCCGTCCCCATGGCAACTGGGATGTCTTCCTCGTACGCTCGCTTCAGTCCATGGATCATTTCCCGTCCGATGATTTTGGCATTCTCAAAACTCATTTGGCTAATTTGTGTCGTTTCGATAGGCAATGTGGCGATACCCATTGCTGCTGAGATCGTTGGCACGAGGGCAGTATAACCACGTAAAGTTTTAGGATTGTGCTTGAAGAGAGGCACTAGATCATCGGTGATCTTAGCACCATGCTCGATCGTATCCACTCCTCCGAGGAGTGCTTCCTCCATTCCTTTCGTACTTTCACAGTGGGTCGCGATCATGATCCCTCCCCGGTGTGCACAGGTACAGGCAGCCTCAATCTCTTCCAAGGTCATCTGTGGTTGTCCAGCCTCGCCGACCTTACGGGCATCCATGACACCTCCAGTGGAAATGATTTTGATCCAGTCAACCTCCTCCCGAAGGTTGGTCCTCACGAGTCGCTTTATCTCGGTGGCTGAATCTACGGTAACCCCTACATAACCGCCGTGTCCCCCTGTGGGCACAACGATTTCACCGGCTACTAAGAGTCTTGGCCCAAGCACATCACCCTTTTGAATCTTTTTTCTGAGCTCGACATCTAAGTACGGTAAATCTCCCATGGATCGAAGTGTGGTCACACCTGCATGAAGAGCGTTTCTCACATTTCCGATCATCATGCGAAAAACCAACCTTTTTCCAAGAGGCGATTTGAGCCATCCGATCAACCTTCTCAGTAGCTGTTCGTTCTCGGAAGCGAGACGAAACAGCTTCATAGGTTTGCCACTGGCGATCAAATGACAATGTGTATTGATGAAGCCAGGAAGTACGTACTGACCGCCAAGATTAACTTTTTCATACTCAGGGGGTACAGCGATCTCGCGAGCACGACCAACTGCAACAATCCGACCCGGCACCTCATCTCCCATGACGATGTTCTTGATAAGGACCACGCCATCCTCAATGATCTGACTGTCGCGATTTCCGTCGATGATATGGCAGTTGACCAAGGCAATATTTTTTGGCTGGCGACGTTTTCGGATGAGATTGCGAGATATCCATGTCGTGGCAAGTAGGCTAGCCGTGCTGGAAAACATCGCTACCAACATAAACCACAATGTAGTTAGCCAGCTCGACTCTAAACGGGCGAAACGCAACGTGGTTTCGTACATTCCCACTCCCCATACACCGAATACATCGAGAACACCTAGTGGGATCCCTATAAAGGGAATAACCCATGGAAAGAAGGCCAAGAGACCAACGAATAGGTACGCGAGAGTTCCTAGGACGCCGATCAAGGTTCCATAGGTTACCCAAGAAAGAATCGCTGTCACGATAACCAGGCCAACAATGAATCCTGCCACACTGAAGGACTGTTGACTATTCATCGTTTTTTCCCTCCCAGTTCAATGTCTTTCTAAACCTCTCCGTGTCCACATTTAAACCGCTAATAATCGCCATGCAGCGTTTTCTATCACCGTCATAGGAAAGATGAGGGAGAAAAGCTTTTATAAATTTCCTCCTACTGCCAATTCCCCAGATGTCCTCATCCGTGCGTATCATTTGTGCATGTTCGATGTGTTTGTTTTCCCATTAGAAATTGGAACATGCCTGACCTCTAGTAAAGTCGGGCTTGGTTTGGTGAGGGTACCTGGCTCCCCAAAGTGCCCCGGGAGAGACAGGAGTTTTGATTGTAGTATACATGATCAAATTAAATGATTCCTGAGCGAATAGAAGTGGGTAAAAACTCGGTGGGGTCACAGCACTTCATAGCCTCTATCAGAACGATCGTTCGAGCAGATCACAACTATTTCAGGTACAATGAATCTCACCATGGGATCGGGCTGGGAGCCTTTTCCCGGGAGGAGGGTGATGGCAAACCCTGAATCTGATGAAAATGTGGCGGAGGTGATCCTGGCTTATCGACGACGTCGCGAGCGGATGGTACCGCTTTTATTGGGGGGCTTAGCAGTTGTCCTCCTGGTCGTTGGAGGCTTTATGATCGTGCTCTGGCTCACTGGTGATAATCCTCCAGCACTACCCGGTTTTCTTGCCTCCGATACACCTACACCGACTCAGACCGCTACACCACGCCCACCAACGATTACATCCACCATTACCGATACCCTACCGCCTACGGAGACCCCAACACCATCGGGTCCCCTCACATATCTTGTCGAGGAGGGGGACAACCTCTGGTCGATTGCAGCGGAATTCGGCGTTGATGTCGAGATTCTCATGTATGTAAACAATATCGCCGTTGCAAACGAAATATGGGTAGGCCAGGAATTGATCATCCCAGAAGAGGGGACTGAGTTGCCCACTGTTACGCCGTTGCCTGCGACATTGTTGCCAGGGCAGAAGATCATCTATCGTGTGAGACCCGGGGACACGCTGGAATCGATCGCGGCCTTATTCAACAGCACGGCGGAGGCCATCGCTGAGGAGAATGATATCGAGGACCCGAACTCCATTGGCATTGGCCAAGAGCTGATCGTACCGGTCAACATCGCCACGCCTACAGCGACAACGGAGATCTAATCTAAATCCACATAAGGATGTGAAGCGTTTCGCACGCGAACATGTTCTACGATACAAGTCAGCCAACTGACGATCTTGATCATCAGTCGGCTGATTCTATGGTTTCTCTCCGGGATCCAATCGTTTCGACTTGAATCGATTCGTAAGTTGTGAATTTCTATAGAAATTTAAACGCAGCTTCGATCTCAGCGAGGACAAATGGGTCTGTTTCCGATCGCTTCGCTTCTTTTAGAGACGTGAGAGCGCTTTTTCCTCCAATCTGTCCCAATGCCCAGGCAGCATGGCCGCGAACCAAGTGCTCCGGATCATGTAGTAAAAGTTTAGTCAGACGAGGGATCGCCGCATGATTGAGATGATTTCCGGCGACGATAGCCGCGTTGCGTACCAAACCACGACGCCTGGGACGGAGCAGGGGGCTACCGTTTAGAGGTTTAACCCAGGAACCTGCGGCAAGAGCCAGGAATTGTTCAACGTCGGGGGGGTTGAGGAAGGATCGTGTTTGAAAGGCGGGATCCTTGGTCGGCAGAGAGAAGCGGTTCCAGGGGCAGACCTGTTGACAGATATCGCAGCCGAACAGCCAATCCCCGATCTTCTCCCTAAGCTCAGGAGGAACAAAGTCCTTATGTTCAATAGTAAGGTAGGAAATGCAGAGCCGGGCGTCGATCGTACGATCGGACAATATACAGGATGTGGGACANNGCAGAGAGAAACGGTTCCAGGGACAAACCTGTTGACAGATGTCACATCCGAAAAGCCAATCCCCGATACTTTCCCTAAGCTCATGAGGGATAACATCCTTGTGTTCGATCGTGAGGTAGGAAATGCAGAGCCGGGCATCTATTGTACGATCGGGCAGAATGCAGGATGTGGGGCAGGCATCTACACAGCGAGTACAGGTTCCGCAGCGGTCTTCCTCGAAAGGAGCATCCGGTTCAAGTTGAACTCCCAACAGCAACTCGGCGAGGAGGAGGTAAGAGCCGTGTGTGGGACTGATCAAGCAGGTGTTCTTTCCGATCCATCCTAACCCGGATCGTTGAGCGAATTCTCGTTCAAGCAGAGGACCGGTATCGGTGTACATCCGATGTGGTGTGGGTCCTCCCACCTTTTTCTCAATAAACACAACCAACTGCGCGAGACGTTCGACGAGGACATCATGGTAATCGTCCCCCTGTGCGTAAGCAGCTACGCGCGGCGTTTTTTTCGCATGTTGCTGATCCCTGGGAAGATAGTTGACGGCGACCGCAAGAATGGATTGGCATTCAGATAGGATCTGAAGTGGATCGGATCGTCTTTTGAGAGCACGTTCGTCGGCAAGATAATTCATGCTTCCGTGTCGACCTTCAGCAAGCCATTGGAAGTAGACATCGAGGTGGGGCGGTGGGGCTGGTCCGGTTACGCCGACAAGATCGAAACCTAGGCGTTTTGCTTCGACCTTGACAAGAACGGTCAGATCCTGAGTACTGAGATTGGTCATGTCCATGGAGCTTTCTGAGTTCTGCCTCCCCTCATCGGTGAGTTCTGAAGCCTATTGTATCTTCTAGAAGTGATAGCGTCATCCTTCTAACTTCCCGCGAGGTTCATGCTCGCGGGAAGCTTCTATACGATGGGTCATCCCAATCCGGCATTCTAAGCGTAGATCGTCGCGAAGAATCGCTTTTTTAGGATAATGCGCTATTCGAATTCGGAAAATGAGATCCTTCGCTACACGGAGCCTGGCCTGAGGGTAGCCGAGGGTTTCGCTCAGGAAGACAGGAAAAGTTAATTTCCATTTGATGTCAATCTGAGCGCCTATAGGCGCGAAGAATCCCCATGTTTCATTGGTTTCATTAGGTTCAGCATGGGGATTCCTCGCTCGCATGGCTCGCTCGGAATCTGGAGATATCATAATTACGCGTTCTCGTCCCATGGATAGCACAGGACAGGGTTCTGGATGATATCTTCCCTTGAGGTACGTACAGTTTGGCTAAAATAAGAAATCGCGACGGCTGTTTGTCGTCGCGATTGATAACAACAAAGAGAAGGTTTTGTTTAGCCCTTCGAGAGATATTCGTCAATAGCTGCGGAGGCTCTTCGTCCATCTACCATCGCGGTAACGACTGTAGCAGGACCTGTGACCCCATCGCCGCCGGCGTAGACACCCTGTCGGGATGTGGCGCCTGTCTCAGGATCTGCGACGATCAATCCCCACTTGTGAGTCTCAAGATTGGGGGTCGTATCCCCGATCAGCGGATCGGGCCAGTATCCGAGAGCCAAGATCACGGTGTCGGCTTCAACGGTGAAGTTCGAGCCTTCAATCGGGAGTGGGCGACGGCGTCCACTGTCGTCGGGTTCACCTAGTTCACACTGTAAGCATTCCACCGCGCTGACTCGCCCATCGGGACCAGCGATGAAGCGGATGGGTTGGGTTAGGAAACGGAATTTTGCCCCCTCTTCTTTGGCTAATTCACGGTCCTTTTTCCCACCAGGCATTTCGGCTTCGGTTCGCCTGTAGAGGCAGGTAACCTCCACGGCTCCTAGCCGAAGTCCACTGCGCAGGCAGTCGGAAGCGGTGTCACCGCCGCCGACGACAACTAAACGACGACCGACCTCGGGTTTGGAATCTTTGCCTTCGGGGAGGTACTTCGGATCAACATTGGCTCGGACGAGGAACTCAGTCGCTTGATAAACGCCTGGTAAATCCACACCTGGAACGTCCATTGTTGCATCTACGCCCGTGCCAACTCCGATAAACACGACCTGATAACCCTCTTCGAAAAGATCATCGATGGTCTTGCTCTCACCGACACGCGTATTGTTGACGAACTCTACACCTGCTCGCTCAAGATCTCCGATCAGCGCGAAGATGACCTCCTTGGCAAGTTTGAAATTTGGGATACCGTAAAGCAACAGACCTCCAGGTGAAGGTGCGGCCTCAAAGATAGTGACGTCGTGTCCCATCTGCCGAAGTTGCTCTGCGCATGATAAACCAGCTGGACCGGCACCCACAATGGCGACCCGTTTTCCAGACGCAGGACCAACGGGGATTTCAACTGTGCCATGTTCACGTTGGTAGTCGGCGACAAAGACCTCCAATGCACCCGTTATCACTGGTTCGCCGCGTTTGTTGCGTGGGCAAGCTCCGAGACACAACTCATCGTGAGGGCAAACCCGACCGCAAATCCCCGGCATGGAACTTGTCTTGCGATAAATCTCGGCTGCCCCGATGAAATCGCCCTTCTCGATTAACCACATTGCCGCCGGGATGTCATTGTGGCCGGGACAAGCGAGATAGCAAGGAGCAGGATCAGGACAGTGAATGCAGCGTTCAGCAGCCCGCATTGCGACTTCGGGTGTCAATGGAATGAAGGTGGGTTCGAAATCCTTGACCCGTTCTTCTGGCGGTCTCGCTTTTTGTTCCTCCAGAGGGATCTTCATCCGAGCTTTACGATCGATCTCGGGTTTGTCGCCTGCTTTATCCTGCATCACAGCGCCTCCAGGATTAGTCCTCCCCGATGATACAGACCATAGTGGTCTTCTATTAGTCAAAAATGTCATCACCCTTTGTGACGGTTGTCATTATCCTGGGTTAGGTTCATCCCCTCGTGTAGAATAATCATCGTCCTATTTGAAACTTTTTTTGGAGTTATACGTGTCAATATGTAGAGGACAAGATCGCGACGAAGGTGAGCTGGTTCGGAAAGCCCGGGTTGGTGATCCAGACGCGTTCGATTGCCTGGTCGAGATTTACACCCCACGCCTCTATCAGACCGTGCGTCGATTTGCGAGCGATCGAGGGGAGGCGGAGGCGATCGTGCAAGAGACCTGGCTGCGTGCCTGGCGAGCCTTGCCTCGGTCTGTCGAGGATCGACCCTTGGCTCCGTGGTTGATGCGGATCGCGGTCAATGTGACTCGCGATATCTGGAGGAAGAAGAAGCCTCTCGATTTTGCAGATGTGGGTGGCGAAGAGAATTTTCTACAGGATGAAAGACCGGGACCTGAGGAGCGCATGTCTCAGAAAGAGGCGCTTGAAAAGCTAGTTCGAGGGGTAGAGCGTTTGAGACCCGAATATCGGATGGTGATCGCATTACGCTATGAAGGTGGGTTCTCATATCAGGAAATGGCAACCGTGTTGAATCTACCAATAAACACTGTGCGTACGTATCTACACCGAGCAAAATTGACGCTACGGCGATGGTTGGAGATGGATAATGCCTGATCGGTTGGATGAATTATTGGCAATGATGCCGGCTGATCCCTATCCTGAAGATCTAACGGATCGCGTTCAAGCTCGCCTGGTAGAGATAAGACGAAGATCTCTGAGAATACGACGTGTTTTGCATTTTTCACTGGTAGCGGGGAGTGTCGTGGGGTTGTGGCTGATCTTGCCCCGAGCAGAGATGTTTTTAACAACGGTACCGGATCTTTCCCTTGCTACGGTTGAAGAGTGGTTGAGTGCTCTGGCACGGTCTCCAGGTGAGTCCCTCTTGAACCTATTAGGAACATGCATAAGGTGGATTTCCGGACTTGTTTCTGCTTTGGATTTTGAGATCGTTCTCGGTTTAGGAATACTGACCGCGTCAGCGCTGTATGGTGTCATCAACCTGCTCACAAACGGCGCGTCGCAGGAGGAAGTGATGGCATGAACCGATGGCGGATCGTGATTGTGGCCCTCGTAATCTTAGCACTTCTATCGATGGTTCTCTCAGCACTATTCTTTGATATCGCTTGGTGGAGGCGATCTTTGGCATCGCTCGGTGCTGAGCGAACTCCTCATAAGGCATGGCGTTTGGCACTTCTTCGTGACGTGGGAATACGAGCAAATATCGCGTCGTTGTTCGCCAATCTAGTGACCATATTTCTATTTGGTGTGTTGACCCTCTATCTTGCACCAGATCGTGTTCGACACATGGCGCAGCAGTCGTCGATCGGTTGGCAACAATTATCGAGGTTCTTCGCAGTCGGTGTTTTGATCATTGTCTTTTTGGGTGCTGTAAGTTTGCTCTCCCTGCTGACAGTTCAAACCATGCCCTTACCTATTATCCTGGGAGCGGTCTTCTTATTGTCGGCTCTAGCAGGGATGGTGACTCTCGCCTATCAGTTAGGTAAGACCATGCTCACTCGCGCAGAATGGTCAGGGAGATCGCCCCTTCTTTCCCTAGCCTTAGGAACGCTTATCCTTTTCGCCCTCACCAATGTTCCCTACCTTGGTGGCATTTTTTTGATCATTGTTCTGCTTACTGGAGCTGGTATGTCCATTGCAACTCGTTTCGGTAGTGGCAAGCCCTGGAATCTAATCCCCCTAATGGAGGATACTCAAGTATGAAACGCTGGATATGGATTTTGATCATAATTGTTGCACTGATCGGAGGTTTCTTCGGGTATCGAACCTATCGCGCCTCGCAGCAGCAAGCCTCGCTCTTAGATCTTCAAACCGTGGAGGCGAGTTCAGGCTCGCTCACAGGAACGGTTGGCGCGACTGGAACAGTACGCGCGAATCAAGCTGCGATACTGACGTTCCAGACCTCCGGCACAGTGGAGTCGGTTTCCGTCGGGATGGGGGAGATGGTCGTCGACGGAGAGGAACTGGCTCGATTGAAGAGGACCTCGCTTCCTTCCCAGGTCATCATGGCTCAAGCGGATATAGTCACTGCACAGAGGGCGTTGGACGATCTCTTGTATTCAGTACAAGCAAGTGCCATGGCACAGAGGGCTTTGGCGCAGGCGCAAGATGCACTCGATGACGCTAACTACATGCTCTCTGTGCGCCAGGAGGGCAATCGTGCGAGTCAGGAGACCTTAGATGCAACACAGGCAGATCTCATCCTGGCGGAGAGGGAAGTGGAGCAAGCACAGGCCGTGTTTGATCGTTTAGCGGGACGCCCTGAGGATGATCCAACGCGGGCCATCGCGCTCTCGAATCTGGCAACTGCGCGCCAGCGCCGCGATACCATTCGGCGAAATCTGAATTGGTATATAGGTCGTCCCAGCGAGACAGAGCAGGCCTTGTTGGACGCTGATGTTGCGCTTGCAGAAGCACAATTAGCAGACGCATTACGAGAATGGGAGCGGGTGAAAGACGGTCCCGACCCTGAAGATGTCGCCGCGGCTGAAGCCCGCGTTGCGGCTGCCCAGGCAACGGTGGAGTTAGCAAGAGTAAACGCACCGTTTGCAGGAACGATCACCTCGGTCGAGGTTAGACCGGGAGATCAGGTAAATCCTGGGACAGTGGCTTTTGGATTGGCGGACCTGTCCCGATTGTTGGTCGATGTGGATA
>JABAOF010024148.1_pt2 | contig 11290 bp, 15 predicted proteins | sample 7062171 | NCBI WGS metagenome assembly JABAOF01 (sample SAMN14538628, study PRJNA623070) | marine sediment metagenome | biome: marine biome [ENVO:00000428]; feature: marine pelagic biome [ENVO:01000023]; material: deep marine sediment [ENVO:00002113] | place: India: Gulf of Khambhat ... | reverse complement strand
AAGCGCGCAAGCATGGCTGAATGAATTGATTTGGCGTGAATTTTATTTCAATATCCTCGATCATTTTCCACATGTGAGAACTGAGAGTTTTCGGCTAAACTTACGCGCTATCCCCTGGGAAAATAACGAGAAAGATTTCTCGGCCTGGTGCGAGGGCCAAACTGGCTTCCCTGTCGTTGATGCCACCATGCGTCAACTGAAACAAACCGGATGGATACACAATCGCGGACGCATGATCGTCGCTTCGTTTTTGGTCAAGGATTTACTCATCGATTGGCGCTGGGGAGAGCGGTGGTTCATGCAGCATTTGGTGGATGGTGATCCAGCCTCAAATAATGGGGGGTGGCAATGGACAGCAGGTACAGGTACAGACGCCGTGCCTTATTTCAGGATCTTCAATCCCATACTTCAGAGCAAAAAATTCGACCCCCATGGCAAATTCATTCATCGTTGGGTTCCAGAATTAAAAAAAGTGACCGGAAAATTCATCCACGAGCCCTGGAAGATGTCGCGCGACATACAAGAGAAGGTCGGATGCATCCTTGGAGTGGATTATCCTGCGCCCATTATCGATCATGCCATCGCTCGAGAGCGGGCACTTGAAGCCTTTGCTTTTGCTAAAAAACAATCAGGATCGAGGAAATGAGTATTTTAGAAGATAAAGTCGCAGTAATAACCGGCGGTAGTCGTGGACTTGGACGGGCGATCGCCGACGCATATGCTTCGGAGGGAGCCAAGGTGGTCATCGGATCCCGCTCCGTGGATGCCGTCTCGACCGCGATTGAACATCTCCAACAACAAGGATTCGACGCGAGTGGATTCAGCATCGATGTGAGGGATTATTCAAAGGTGCAAGCTCTCGCGGATCACACAGTCGATGCATTCGGTCATATCGATATTTGGGTAAACAATGCTGCAGTAGCTGGTATTTATGGGCCATCGATTCATGTCCCGAGGGACAACTTCTTGCAGACAACCCAAACCAATATTGTCGGTGTTTATTACGGATCATACGTGGCGATGAAATACTTCCTTTCCCAAGGCCATGGCAAGTTGATCAATATCCTCGGTCAAGGATCTCGTGGACCAACACCCTATCAAAATGCCTACGCATCCAGCAAAGCATGGGTTCGCAATTTCACCCTTGCCCTCGCGAAAGAGTATCAGAGGAGCGGGATTGGCGTTTTTGCCTTTAACCCGGGATTGATGGATACCGGTTTGCTGCGTCAAATTGATGTGATCGCAGGTTACGAAGAGCGCTTGAAACCATTCGAAACCATTATCCGCATGTGGGCAAAACCACCAACCGCAGCTGCGAGGAGAGCGGTCTGGTTAGCTTCGCCAGCGACGGACGATCGGACCGGTCTCGAAGTTCGCGCGATAGGAACACTCGGTTTCGTCACGGGTTTTCTTCGCGAAGTGATGATGCAACTTCTTCGACGGCCCAGACCGGAAATCGCATTATCCCTGAGGACAGTGCAGCCGACGTTAAACGATGTCCCCCCACGAGAGAAAAAATTATGAGCGAGACTGACAACGTTTTTGTCACTGGTGCGACAGGTTATGTGGAGAGAAGGTTGACCCCTCGTCTTATGTCGGAGGGCTACGGAGTGCGCGCCTCAACTCGTGATTCTGCACGTATCGATCCATGCACGAATTCTTTCTGGTTTAGTCTCTAGATAGCTGATGAAGCAGTCGAGATAATGTATGAGACCATTTCGATCTAGTAACAATAGGGAAGTTTAACCATGGATATAACAAAAACAACTCTAACGACTTCAAATGTCAAAATCTTTCGAGGGGTTACCGCTCTTGCGCTCATCGGTTTATTCATCATGCTGGTCTCAATATCTACCGCATTTATCGTCGGCGATTTCTCGACCGAAGGCAATATCATTCTCTCCCTGGCTTGGGGAAAAGTCTCTCTGATCGATGTCTATCTAGGATTCATCATCTTTTCTGGTTGGATCACATATCGTGAACGGTCTATTGGGCGCTCCGTGATTTGGGTCATCTTGATGATGATTTTCGGAAATATGACTGCATGTTTATATATTCTGCTCGCGCTCCGACAAAGCCGTGGGGATTGGACGCAATTTTGGTTGGGGCAGCGAGGAAAATCAGTTTGAGGCTACAGGCGCTCAGCCGAATGAAGCATAAGGTAAGGATAAATTCTTGAAAAACTACGAGGTGAGAAGATGACGATTAAGATTGTGACAGACAGCACCTGCGATCTCCCGCAGACAGTTATAGATAAGCATGACATCACAGTGATCCCGCTCTATATCAATGTCGGTGATCAAAGCTTTATTGATGGAATAGAACTCTCTCGTGACGAATTCTATGAGAGGCTTCCGACCTACCCTATGCCTCCAACAACGTCAGTCCCTAGTGTTGAAGTATTTCGGAACACTTATCAGAAGATGATCGCCGATGGTGCGGATGAAATCCTTTCCATCCACATTGCCAACAGTCTCAGCGCGACTGCTGATGTCGCCCGTTCTGCAATGGAAATGATGACCGAAACATCAGTGAGGGTATTTGATGCCGGTCAGATCACCCTAGGGACCGGATTGTTGGTCCTCGCAGCTGCAAAAGCCGCAGCTTCAGGTGAAACGATGGAAGAAATCGTATCGATGTTGAAAGATAAGGCCTCACGGACATACTCATTCGCTGCGTTAGACACGCTTGAATACCTTCGTCGCAGTGGTCGCGCCAGCAGATTTCAATCCACTCTTGGGTCGTTATTGAGCATAAAACCTTTGCTAAGCATGCATGATGGAAGGATGAATGTCGAGAAAGTCCGCACAAGCAATGGAGCGATCGAATGGCTAATGAACCATCTTGCCAATCTTCATCCATTTGAAGACCTCGCGCTCGTTCATACCAATGCAATCAACAAAGTCGAAGCCTTTCGACAGCGAGCCTATCCATTCCTTCCAAGTGGTAAAGAGCCGATCATCGCAGAAGTTACACCGATCATCGGTGCGCACGTAGGCCCTGGCGCCGTGGGTTTCTCTTGCATAGCAAAAGGAATAAAAAACCCCAACGATAAGAGGTGAAAGAGATGATTTTTTTGGAGATTTTTGGTTTAGCTGCACTCATGATCTTGACGATGATGACCATCTTGTGGATCATCAGTTTAATACTTCGAAACTCTAGCATTGTTGATATCTTCTGGGGCACAGGATTTGTCATTGCCAATTGGATTTACTTTGTCCTGACGCCGGAGGGTTTCCTCGTTCGCAAATGGCTTATCGCCATCTTAGTTACGATATGGGGACTACGTCTTTCGCTCTATATTCTGTGGCGAAATTGGGGCAAGGAGGAAGACTATCGCTACCAAAAATGGCGACAAGAAGCCGGAACAACTTGGTGGTGGTTTAGCTTCTTTAAGGTCTTCTTAATCCAGGGCTTTTTAATGTGGGTGATTTCCGCCCCATTGCTCGCGGCGCAGATCGGCCCCACCCCTGATAAGCTCATAGCCTTAGATATTGCAGCGATCGTTCTTTGGGCGATTGGTTTCTTCTTCGAAGCCGTGGGAGATTTCCAGCTGGCACGTTTCAAAGCGGATCCCGCCAATAGAGGCAAAGTGTTCAAAAGTGGGTTGTGGCGTTATACACGCCATCCTAATTATTTCGGCGAAACAGCCCAATGGTGGGGTTATTTCTTGATCGCAGCCGCCGCTGGAGGATTTTGGACCATCTTCAGCCCCGTCATCATGACGATTTTACTCCTTCGCGTATCCGGGGTCACATTACTGGAGGACGCATTGAAAGAGAGAAGACCTGGTTACCAGGAGTATATCGAAACCACCAGCGCGTTCATCCCTTGGATCCCTAGGACTAAGCAGGATGAATCCATCTAACGACAAGGTTTTGATAACCAACAGGTCGTCCGTTCTACATTCTTGGGGCGTGAGGGAAAAGGTAATCTGGTCGCCCTATGAAGGGACAAGAAACCCAAACGCCTTATATGAAAATAATAAGAGACAAATTCTTCGCTTCTTTATTGATCAAACGAGGAGGTTCAATATGAACAAAGACAATCTTAGACAAGCGATCGTCGTAGTGATGGTTATCGCTATCGTCGTGGTTAACGGTCTTGCCACCGCCTTGCCCCTCAATGGACAGACCACGGGGGAGATTTCGGACCGTTTCCAAGTATTTTTCGTTCCAGCTGGCTACGTTTTCTCCATCTGGGGTCTCATCTACCTGGGTTTGAGCGTATACGCGATTTACCAAGCGTTGCCAGCTCAAGCAGAAAATCCGCATCTGAGACGTATTGCGGTTCCATTTGTTATCGGTTCGTTGGCTAACATCGCCTGGATCTTCCTCTGGCACTATGAGCAGTTCCCCCTGACGCTGGTAGCGATGCTGGCGCTTTTGGTTTCCCTCATCGTCATCTATCTACGTTTGGAAATTGGTCGCACAAAGTTTCCCTCAGCTGCGAGATGGCTTGTGCAGGCACCATTCAGTATCTATCTCGGGTGGATCACTGTGGCGACTATCGCCAACGTCACCTCTCTCTTGGACTATATAAACTGGGGAGGATGGGGAATACGCCCTGAAGTATGGGCAGTGATTATGTTGATCGCCGGACTTGCTATTGCATCAGCGATCAGCCTGACACGAGGGGATGTTGCTTATCTGTTGGTGCTCATTTGGGCGTTTGTTGGAATTGCGGTGAAAAATCAAGGAACCGCCCTCGTCGCGAACACAGCCTGGGTCGTATCTGGGTTGGTCCTGATCCTGCTTGTGGTGGGCGTTGTCCTGAGGTCTCGAACTCTGACCCCATCGGATGAGATGTCGTTTCAATCATGATCGGTATATCGAGACCGATCTCTAGGAACAATCCCTTGAGTCGGTTTGACTTCGGGTTTTGCATCCGTCAAATTTGATTCATAAGATAATGATCCTAATTACAACCACACTATAAGTATGAATGGAGAACCATGATGATACTCACAATACTCAAGATCATTGCTGCCCTAGCCACGATTGCAACTGGTTTGATCTCTTTGATCCGACCCACTGCAGTGACCGGGTTCACAGGATTAAGCGTGACCGGACCACGTGGGATTACCGAGATTCGAGCCGTACTTGGCGCTTTCTTTGTTGCTCTAGGTGCTACACCGCTCCTGCTTAACATTCCCGTTACATATCAAATGTTAGGAATAGCCTACCTCGTCGTAGGTTTTGTGCGGCTTGTATCCATGATCGTTGACAAATCGGTTGTGCAATCCAATATCATCAGCCTGATCGTTGAAGTCATTTTCGGGGTCATTTTAGTTCTGTAAGCACCTCATTACCCGGAAATCAACAATCACAAAGAGAGATGTTTAGTAAAAGCGAAGTATATCTGGAAAAACGTTTCACATTCGATCTCAACGCATCTGGTGGTTTTTTAGGAAGGTTTCATGAATAAATTGCGGGAATTGTACGTGGAATTTCGAAGCGTTGTCGCAGGTAGACATAAGATCATGGATTCGATGCTGCCGCCTCTCACGTTTGTTATCGTGAACGCCCTCGCGGGTGTAGATTACGCCTTGTGGTCATCCCTTGGCATAGCCCTGGCGTTCACGATGTGGCGTCTTATCAAGGGACAATCAGTTGGTTACGCCATGGGAGGCTTAGGAGGCGTTCTTGCTGCAATCGTTATTGCAAAGCTACTAGACAGAGGAGAGGGCTATTTTATCCCAGCACTTGCCTCGGGAACGCTAACATTAGGTGTCTGCCTCGTAAGCATCATCATTAAACGACCTCTGGTAGCCTTGACTAGCCACATCACGCGCGGTTGGCCATTGGATTGGTACTGGCACCCGAAGGTCATCGCGGCTTACCAAGAGGTCACGTTCCTCTGGACCATCTTCTTTGCATTGCGGCTGATGGTTCAAATCATTTTATTCCAAGATGCTGAAAGCAGCTTCTTCGCCATAGTAAATGTGATCTTGGGTTGGCCAGCGCTCATCCTGCTCCTTGCGAGTAGTTATTTGTATGGATCCTGGAGACTTCGACGGCTTCAAGGACCGAGCATTGATGAGTACCATCGCGGAGACCCGCCTCCATGGATGGGTCAACTCCGGGGCTTTTAGTGGCATCTGACGGCCTGTTTCTACACTAATTTTTATGCATCGATCCGACAAGAATCCTCTCAATTCGATGCTCTCGACATCCCTGTATTTGCGTACAAGTAGAGTGACTATTTATGGAGCACGACACGAAAAAGGAATTTCCCTCATTTCCTAATAACCCCGTAAGGAAGGATCAGAATGTATTCGCGTGTGGCTCGTATGCTAAACACGTAAATGCAAGATGGATCACCCAATGATGCAATAGCGATCCAGATTATAAATAACGCTTACGTGCTGAACGAAGGTGACATTAGATGGAACATCTAAACCCAGAGAAGTTACATGTCCGTTTCCTTAGTGGATCAACAAGCGATGGACCAACCAATCCACGCTGCTATACTCTAACCCATTCGGATACCACAGGTGAACTCTTCTTAACCATCGGTCCTGGCTATGACCACAAGCAGATCTCTGGTTGGTACACACGTTTTATGCGAGATGAAGTGTTGGCGGCTTGGGAAATGCATGACGAGGAGATAGCTCTCTACGTCCATGTCCATGTCAGCGGTGGATTGATTCTTGGTTCTGCTAAATGGCGCGACAAGATCTTTCGTCAACACATGCCCCTGGTTCTGGAAGCCTTCCGATATGGGGACAGCGAATTGATCACGCAACACCCCGAACTGGAACACGCACGAATCATAGTTCATTTCCATGCTTCCAACCCAAATTATGAACGGGTTGAAACTTGGGGCGTCCTTCGTGATTACAAGTAGGGCGGGTTTAAAATGGATCTACAGGATCAAGCCACTCCTGCAATAGGGAGGTCTTAGGTCCGCACGCAATAAAAAACATCGCCCGTTTCTTACTTACATTCCTTCACCTAAACGAAGATTTTGATTCGATCCCAAGTCGGACACAATTTGCTTGAACTTGCTTCCGACCAAAGACAAGGCACTCTTCATCTTGGAAGGATACATTTATGCGTCTAAGATAATTGCCCCATTTCTTGGACAAGTTGCCATTCCAATCAATATTAAAGGCTGGATTAATTTATGAAAATCTGAACATATTAACCCAAACGCCGAACGAGTCATCGTTCGGCGTACAGAATAATCAACCAAGTTCGTGCTACTTATCGGGAATAGGCTCCCACGGCGAGATCCGACGGATCTTTTCAATCAAACGTCTGCGGGTCTTTACATCCTGCGTTTCTTCCAGCCTAGCCTTTAAAGCACGCAACTTCCTTACCCGTCGTTGACGCCGGCGTATGTTGCGTTGCTTTTCCGTCATCGGCATAAATACACCTCTTTCTTTCAAGAACTCCCGTAAACTATAACGGAAGAGCGACGGAGTTTCAAGGTTAGGGTTGCTAGATTAAAACCTGGGATTCCCGATTTAAGTCTTTGTTTTCGCACTGCCAAGCATGCAGCGGTATTGATTATATCCCACGATGCCGATCTGCATCCGCAGACTTTCGTCAAAATCTTCGACGCTAAAGCGTGAGGGCACATCTTGACCATGACCCACGCGATGAAGCACAAGCTCCGACCGTGCTAATAAAAGACCTCGTCCTCGATCACGAACGAGGACAAGGTTGTCGGTTCGCCTAGATGTTTTATTTCGCAGACATCTCCGAGATGTGCCGGATGAGCTCTTCCGTGTCGAGATCTTTGAGCAAATAGGATGTCGCTCCTGCTCGGACCGCCGCTTCTTCCTCCCACCCTGAAGGGTAAGAGGTCAGGACAACCAAGTGAGGGGGATCGGATAATTCGGAGATTTGTCGGACGATCTCCAAACCCAATCCATCTCTCCGCTTTACCTCAACCAGAACGACATCCGGCCCCTCCGCCTGGATATCCTGAAGCACTTGGTTGGCGTCCCCAGAGTGTCCGAGTACGATGAGACCGCTTGCGCGATTCAACCTATCCGCAAGCGCAGATCTTACAGAATCGTGTTCATCGACGATGTACAACCGTGCTGGGCACATTAGAATTTACATTTCCTAGAGTACATGTTCAGTATAAGACCCCTTTAGAAGAGGCTCCAGTGATCAATATCCCAAAGTGGTTTGAAACCTGTCACGCACTGAATTCTGGTCTTCAGATCAATTTACAGGGATTTAATCGGGTTTAGAACTACTTGGAGATGGTGCTTCACGGGAGTCATGATCCACTGGCATACGTACGGTGACCGTTGTCCCGTCACCAAGATTGGACACGATCTCGAATTGTCCCCCAATCTGCCGTGCCCTCTCAACCATATTCGACAAACCGTGACCTAGCCTTCCGGGCTCCTTTGCGGTGTCAAATCCTCGCCCGTTGTCGATGACCTGGAGAGATACTTCCTCATCGATTTGACGAACGCTGAGCCATACCTTGGTCGCAAAAGCGTGCTTTGCGGTGTTGGCTAGCGCTTCTTGGGCGATGAGGAATAACTCGGATGCGGTATATTGTTGTAGATGTTCAAGGGCTTCCGGTTCGGTGATCAATTCCGCATCAATGAGTGTATTGGATTTGAATTCGCGGATGAGTCGTTCCAGAGCTTCATGGAGATCATCGACCTGAATACGGCTCGGTTGTAGGTCGAGGATATAAGATCTTAGATCTCCAATAACCGCATCAAGATCTTCGATCGCTTGCTCCAATCTTTGCATGGCCTGTTCTGGATCCTCGTCGATCTGGATCCGGATGTATTCGAGGGTCAACCCTACAGCGTAAACCGATTGGATGATCCCATCATGGAGATCCATACCAATCCGTTCGCGTTCTTCCAAGACAGCCAGACGACGAGTCCGCCGATTGAGACGAGCGTTCTCGACCGCGATCCCAACCCCCGCACCAACGGCTTCAAGGAGACTGATCTCCCTCTCATCGATGGTACGCTCACCTTGGAAGGCAAGACAAAGGACCCCAACCACCTGGCCTGGCGCAATGAGCGGAACACAAACCATCGAACCAAAACCTTCATTATTCACCGCTGAAACCAAGAAGTGCTCGGCATCAGCCAAGCTAGGAGTCCACAAAGGTTTTCCTTCCTTCGCCACCTGACCGATCAATCCCTCGCCAGGTCGAAAACGGTCGGCGTCCCACAATGCATCAGTGACCTCTCCTCGGTGAAGTGCTTTATAGAAACTGCCTTCCGTCTCCTCTCTCAAGTAAAATTCTCCAGCTCCAGCTCCAAAGATGGTGATCAGTCTTTCAAGCATCACCTCGAGTAAGGCATCGAGTTCTAGTGTTGAGCTTGTGGTCGTGGCGAGAGAGTTTACCAGTTCCAGCTCCAAATTCCGTTGGGTGAGCTCAGATTCGCTCTCCAACACCTGTCGGTGAAGCCTAGCGTTCTCGATAGCAGCCGCAGCGTACGTAGCCAGTATCTCGATCAACCGTTGATCCTCAGGAGAAAAAATATCAGCTCCTTGCTTGTCGGTGAGATAGATTTGGCCTAGGGGACGACCGTAAGCAGCAATGGGAACACCGAGGAAGGATTGCATTTTCGGATGCCCTGGAGGGAAACCGACTGAACGTGGATGATCTGAGATTTCTGGGATGCGGATACTTTGACCAATCCGTATCATCTCTCCTATCAACCCATCCCCGACCGGAAGGTGCGGAATCTGTTTNNATCCGTCAAACCCAGTGTGATAAAAGCCTCCAGCCCGCCCTTCCCATCAGGTATTCCCAATGCTGCATAGCGTGCTCCGGAAAGATCGCGGGCTGCTTGGATGATACGGTGGAGGACGCCGTCCAAAGAGAGGTCAGAAAACAAACTCAAGGTCGCCCGGTGCAGTGCGTTCATGCGGGTCTCTGCCCCCGAGCTCTCTTCTGGGATCTCCTCCGATATTCCCAGAGATTGATGATCTTCTTTCACACAATACCTTCCCTTAGGATGAATTCTACCCCATCCGTGAGCCATCGCCAACATTCCCATTGAGAAGCCGTGATACGATCTCATGATTGGTGTCGACGCAGACTACACTTCATCGATCCTGATAGTTTTTGCCAGGATAAGAGTCGTATATATGTGCGATATCTCGTCCGGGAGTGAAATGATGCCCAAAACCCGCTCCTCTCTCTTGTCTGGTTTCTATGAATTGACTTTAGAACAGCGTCTCACTAGGGTAGCCGAGGTCTGTGAGTTGGATCAGGCATCCGTAGCCGCACTAACTGAAGAGGGGGGGCTAACCTTGGAGGATGCCGACCACATGATCGAAAATGTGATCGGGTCCTTTAAGCTTCCGTTGGGCATAGCTGTGAACTTCCTTGTTAATGATCGTGAAGTGCTCGTGCCGATGGTCATTGAGGAACCTTCTGTTGTAGCAGGGGCATCATACATGGCGAAACTGGTTCGATCTGGAGGTGGCTTCACGGCGAAATCTGCCGAATCTAAGATGATCGCCCAGATTCAGATCATTGATCTGAAAGACCTCGAGACCGCTAAACGGCAATTATTAGAACATAAAGAAGATTTGCTTGCCACTGTGGATGAGGTCGATCCAGTCATCACGCAACTTGGGGGTGGTGCACGGGATCTTGAAGTACGTATGTTGCACAAAACCCCCATAGGATCTATGTTGGTTGTCCATCTTATCTACGACACACGCGACGCAATGGGAGCCAATACCATCAACACCGCCGCTGAGGTTCTCGCACCACAGATTGAAACCATAACAGGTGGACGTGCGCATTTACGCATCCTTTCTAACCTTGCTGATCAGCGTTTGGCCAGCGCACACTGCCGTATTCCCTACGGAGAACTTTCCTTTGGCGAATTCAGTGGTGAGCGTGTTCGCACTGGAATCATCGAAGCGTGGGCACTCGCAGCGGTGGATCCGTATCGGGCTGCAACGCACAACAAAGGAATCATGAACGGAATTGACGCAGTCCTAATCGCGACCGGCAACGATTGGCGAGCAGTTGAGGCTGGAGCCCACGCATACGCCGCGCGCAGCGGTCGCTATACCTCACTGAGCAACTGGTGGGTCAACCAAGAAGGCGAACTGGAAGGTGAATTAGAGATGCCTTTGGCTGTAGGTATTGTTGGTGGCGCCACACGTGTTCATCCCACTGCCAGGGCTAACCTCAAATTACTTGGCGTGGGAACTGCCCGTGAATTAGCGGAGATCGTTGTTTCGGTTGGACTTGCTCAAAACCTTGCCGCTCTACGTGCTTTAGCCACGGAGGGCATTCAGCGAGGTCATATGGCTTTCCATGCCCGACA
>JABAOF010010347.1_pt1 | contig 11293 bp, 6 predicted proteins | sample 7062171 | NCBI WGS metagenome assembly JABAOF01 (sample SAMN14538628, study PRJNA623070) | marine sediment metagenome | biome: marine biome [ENVO:00000428]; feature: marine pelagic biome [ENVO:01000023]; material: deep marine sediment [ENVO:00002113] | place: India: Gulf of Khambhat ... | reverse complement strand
CAGGATTCGTTGCGCAGCAGACCGAGGATCACCGCAGGCGACAGCAGGTCCACCTGTGACCTTTGGCTCCGGAGGCCATGCCAGCTCTCGAACCCTGTTCCAATGTGAAGGAGGAGAGGGTGCGACAATGGCTCGGAGCCGAGAGGCGACTCGCTACCTCTCGTAGGTCCTATGCGTCCTTCTTGCCCTTAATGGCACTCAGTACCTTCTCCGGAGTTATTGGCAGGTCATAGATCCTCACCCCGGTTGCGTCGGCGACGGCGTTGGCTATCGCGCCCAAGACCGGCAGTGTTGCTCCCTCTCCAACCTCTTTGGCTCCAAAGGGCCCCTCTGGCTCGTAGCTGTCGACCAGCGAGCAATCGATGATGGGGGAGTCCATCGACGTCGCCATCAAGTAGTTGTGCAAATCTGCATTGACAATCTTGCCGTTGCCATCGAATACCTCGTTTTCCAGGAGCGTCTCGCTCAGGCCCATGACCACCGCACCTTCGATTTGTCCTTCAACGGCCAAGGGATTGATGGCCGTGCCGCAGTCGTGGGCGTCCCAGAAGTTGAGGACTTTGACCTTTCCGGTTTCCGTGTCCACGTCGACTTCACATACGGCGGCCGAGAAAGAGTAGGCAGGGGAGGTGCCCACGGCTGCTCCTTTGTACTTCCCGCCTAACCCCCTGGGTGGTGAATAGTGACCTCTCCCGACCAGTGGGCCGTTCTCCGAAAAGAACGCGGTGGCCGCTTCCTGCCAGGGAATCGATTCTTCAGGATCATCTTTGAGGAATACCTTGTTGCCTCTTGCGTCCAACCTATCTGCCGGGACTGCGAGTAGCTTCGCCGCTGCGGAAAGCACCTGTTCCTTGACTTCTTCACCGGCCATTTGGCATGCGTTGCCACCCATCAAGGTCACGCGACTCGAGTAGGCGCCGAATCCTAGGGGCGTTGTATCACTGTCAGCTGATATGACGTCCACACGATCAAGCGTAAGGCCCATGGCTTCCGCCGCCATTTGCGCGAGCACCGTATCGGCCCCCTGTCCGATGTCCGCCTCACCGGTGAAAAGAACGGCTTTAGAGCCGTCTTCCTCGACTTTGACCATCGCGTTGGAATGGGGAAACTGCGATCGATAGATAGGATACCCGGCGCCCGACACGAATCCCCCGCATCCGATCCCGATCCCTCTCCCGGGAGGTAGCTTGCCTTTCTTATCGTCCCACCCGGATTTCTCACGGACTGTTTCGAGACATGCCCGGAACTCGCACGAATGGACGTCGAGATCGTTACAGGTGCGAGTCTCCGGTTCCATGGCATTCTTCACACGTATCTCAATGGGATCCATCCCGATGTCGTCCGCAATCATACTGAGGAGGGACTCGAACGCGAATCGCGGATGAGGACATCCGTGACCGCGCATGGCACCGCAGGGAGGGAGATTCGTATTCACACGGTAGCCGTCATACTTGTAGTTGGGAATCTTGTACAACGTCGGAATCATGGAGCCCGCATAATACGCCGTCACGACGCCGAAGCTCGAATACGCTCCTCCCTCGAGTACGGTCTTCTGCTTGACGGCCGTGATCCTGCCGTCCTTCTTGACACCAATCGTCAAGTCGATGGTCTGCTTATGGCGGCCCCTTCCATAGAAGTACATCTCTGCACGGCTGAAACGCATCTTGACCGGGCGTCCTGCCTTCTTTGATAAGAGGATGGACACGATCTCCAGGGGGTTGGTCGCCGCCTTGGCACCGAAGCCACCGCCGGTATTGTGCATGATGACCCGAATCTTGCCTAGAGGCATTCCTAGGACGCGGGACAGCTGGTGGTGTACATAATGAACCACCTGCGTGGATGTGTAGAGCGTGACGTTACCTTGGTGGTCCCACTCGGCAACCGCGCAGTGGGGCTCGATAGGGTTCTGGTGAACTCGATTCCCCACGAATGTCGCTGTTCTCACGTAATCCGCCTCGGCGAATCCCTTTGCCACGTCGCCGAAGTGGTGGTCCACGCGCGTGTTGATGTTGTTCTCGTACTTGTGGTCGAAGAGTCTGGGAGCGCCATCCAACATGGCTTCGTGAGGGTCGAAGACCGCGGGAAGCTCTTCGTACTCGACTTCAATCATACTGAGAGCCTTGTAACAGGTTTCTTCGTCCACAGCCGCAACGGCCGCGACCACATCACCCACGAACCGCACTTTGTCCTTCGCGAGAACGGTCTCGTCGTAACGGGCCGGGGAAGTGCCATAAGTGACGTCGGTCACGTCCGCTCCCGTCATCACTACATGAACACCAGGAAGAGCCTCCGCCTTCTTGGCATCGACTGACTTGATGTTAGCGTGAGGAACGGGGCTCAGGAGGAGCTTCCCGTAGATCATATTAGGCAGAACAATGTCGTCTGTGTAAACAGCTCTACCGGTTGCCTTCGCGGGTGCATCAGGTTTCGGGAGACGTTTGCCGACCACCGAGAGCGTGGCCGCCGACTTTTGGGTGGGAAACTCCAACTGTGCGGGCTCCTGGCCTCGAAGGTAAAGAACGGCGGACTGTACCGCCTCGATGATCTTGGTGTAGCCCGTGCATCGGCAGAGATTCCCACTGAGCGCCGCCTTTACTTCATCAACTGTAGGTTGAGGATTGGCATCGAGGAAAGCCTTGGTGCGGACGACCACTCCTGGGATACAGAACCCACATTGGATGGCACCGGTCTCCACAAAGGCTCGTTGAATGGGATGAAGGCCGTCACGGTAGGCTATTCCCTCGATGGTGGTTACGTGCTTGCCCTCGGCCTCGAGAGCAAGCGTCAGACACGAGTTCACCGCTTTGCCGTCCAGGAGAACCGTACACGCTCCACAGTCACCCAACTCACAACCTCTCTTCGTTCCAGTCAATTGGAGCTCGTCACGAAGCACGTCGAGTAACGTGGCGCCAGTTCTCACCGCCACTTCATGTGGGCTCGCATTGACCGCTAGGGCAATGATCTGTTTCATGTCGAATACCTCGTCCTACCTTCTTGCGCGACCAAGGGCCACACCGAGTGCGCGGCGGGCGAGAATTGCGGTGATCTGCCGGCGAAACTCCGCGCTGCCGCGGAGATCGTCTATAGGCTCAGCGTCCTCCGCAACAGCTTGTCCGACCCGTGCCGGTAGAGGACTGCCCTCCGAAATATCAGAAATCGGTCTGCCTCTTATGAGCTCAGCCGCACTCGTTGAGACTTTCGGAGTCGGAGCCACGGCTCCCATAACGAAGCGGGCATCTTCACATTGCTCGCCGACGACCCGCACCACGACTGCGACGGAGGCGACTGCTACATTCGCCGCTTCTCGCAAGCCGAATTTGTTATAGGCTGCTCCTGTTCCCAGTGGAGGGATAGGAACGATGATGCTTCTCAGTATCTCGCCCTTGGTGAGCACTGTCTTCCTGTGATCCACGAAGAGTTCTGCAAGTGGGAACGTTTTCCGTCCTTGGCTGCTGACCGTCTCGACTTCGGCGCCCAGCGCGATGAGTATCGGAGCGGTATCCGCGCAAGATGCCGCGGTGCAGAGGTTGCCCCCGACCGTAGCGGTGTTTCTTATTTGTTCCGTGGCGATGGTTTCGGCTGCCTCGCTAATTGCGTAACAATGCTCTTGGATAAGCGATGAATGGACGAGTTCATTGTGGGTGACGGCTGCACCGATGAGTAGTGTGTTCTCCTGCATGTCAACGGAGCGCAAGTCCTGTATGCGGCTCAGAGAGATGACGTCCTGATGGAAACGCTTCCCGAGCTTCAGTTCTACGAGTAGATCGGTGCCACCGGCAAGAAGAACACCATCTGGACTCGATTCGAGAAGACGTGAGGCTTCACCGAGGGTCTCGGGCCGGTGATAGCGGAAATCGGAGATGTACATGGTGATTTCTCTTAGCTGGGGTTCCTTCGTAGTGTGCGCAGGTCTTCGGGGACCCTCCGTACCTCAGTTTGCGTCCGCGGCACCCAACTCGCTAGGCCGGCCGTGGGCCATTGATGCGTCGAAGCGAGCGCGCAACACTCTGGTCGCCTCGCGGGCTCCCCGGGCCTCTGGTCGCCGTCTAGCCCGCGCATGCACCTGCGGAGGCGCTCACATTGACGGAGGAGCGCCAGAGGGCCCGGCTTCTGGTGAGACCGCGTTACCGTGATGGGCCATGAGCTCGGCGCATCAGCCGGTTACGCGCAGACGGGCTACCCTGGCGACCTGTGGGACCACGCTGCATGATCAAGGAGAGCCCTTGCCCAAGGTAGCGGAACGATGCTGGCCGCACATGAAGTGTGGAATGAGCTCCGCGAGGCAGACGACCGACTGTGCAGCATGGCTGAGGAGAGGCCGTTGGCCAAGCATTTGCGATGGAAGTTCAGCGCACTGCACCGGAGGTTGTACTACGAGCCGCCGGCGGGGAGAGACGAGACCATCCAGCGTCTCAGAGCGATGCGCGACGTCTGCTGGGCCGAACTGGAGCCATTCCGCCCCGCTGTGGAGAAGGCCCTTCTGGTCGCGGAGCAGCACGACTGGTAACTGAAGCAATGCCCGGGCCCGCGCCGGGCGCTGTTCATTTCAGGCCGCCAAACTGAACAAACCCGCTTCAGTTTCACCCTTGCGAGGCCTGTCCCTGGCGGCACATTAGCGGCATCCGTCGAACCGCCGGTGGCCTCGACGGCCCGCTGCCAGAGCGAGCGCCTTCCACCTGGACGCCCCACCGACACCGCGACCGCCAGACCACCGACGAGGAACTGAGTCCCCGTCTCCTGATCCGGAGGCCACAATGCGTCGCACACCACTCCTTGCCATCGTCACAGCTATGTTCATGCCCCTGGCGAGTTGGGGGCAGCAGGCCACCACAACCCAAGCCGATGTCGAAGCGATCAAGGCGCTGCTCGACGAATACTGCACCACAGTCAACACTGGGGACCTGGACGGCTATTCGGCCTTGTTTGCCGACGACGCGATGTCCATGCCGCCTACCGCGCCCGCCCGAACCGGGAAGGAGGGCATCCGATCGGCAGTCGGGGCATTGCTTGAGGAGAACACCGTTCAACTCACTTCCCAGATTGTCGATGTGCGCGTGTCCGGTGACCTGGCGTTCTTGCACGTCACCTACAACGAGACCGTGACGCCGAAGGCCGGGGGCGAGCCGACTGAGTATCACGGCAAATGGCTCGTGATTCTGCAAAGACAGCCAGACGGCTCCTGGAAGTGGTGGCGCGAAATGTGGAGCGACTACACCCCGCCTGAGATGTAACACCCATGCGCAGACTGCATCATGAGCGCCCGGCCCCGCGCCGGGCGATCTTGTTCTTGGGCCGCTAATCCCGAGTAGAAGTCCCCTTGTTCACCGCGAGCATGGGGACAAGGTTCATCGCAATCCATCGAACCGCCGCTGGCCTCGACGGCCACGCCGCCGCACCGACGCCCTCCACCTGGACGCCCGCTCGACGACGAGACGGCCAGCCACCGAAAGATGTTGTTTGCACGCATAGCGGTTTGCAGGAGGTGAAGTGTGATGAAGCCTCAGTCCGTCCTCCTTACAGTGTGTCTTTCAGCTGTCCTCGTCCGCCTCGGCGCGGCACAGTCTGACGGCTGGCGCACCATCGAGTTTGAAACCAGCGAGGTCACGGCGGCCGACGTGACCCTATCGCCCGATGGCGAGTGGCTGATCTTCACCCTCCTCGGCCACCTGTTCCGCCTGCCGGTGGAGGGCGGTACCGCCGAACAGCTCACGTTCGGGCCCTACTACGATAGCGATCCCGTGTTCTCACCCGACGGCGCCCGTCTAGCGTTCGTCTCCGATCGGGACGGGAGCGAGGGCAACATCTTTGTGCTGGAGTGGGCGACCGGACGGATCACCCAGGTCACACACGAACCGTCGATGGGTCGACTGAGGCGGTATCCCGGGGCGGGCCGGCCCACCTGGACTCCCGATGGCCAGGCCATCGTGTATCTCCGCTTCGTGCGTGAGGTGGGGTCGTACGAGGTACCCGCGCTGGTGCGTCGGGTGCCGCTGAGCGGAGGAGAGCCGGAAACCCTAAGTGCCTCACCACGGCCATTCCGTTCGGTGTTCTACCTGCCGGATGGACGGCTGGCCTGGACCGCAATCGAACGGGGACCGGGGTCGTCGAGTGGGACCACCCGCATTGAGGTCATGAGTCCCGACGGTGCGGTGTCGACCGTGTGGACGATGAGCGGCTACGCGGATCACGTGGTCCTGAGTCCCACGGGAGACGGGCTCTACTGCGACCGCAGTCACCCACGATCGTATAGCTTCAGGGACCTATTATACGTTCCACTCTCCGAGGGCGCCGAGCGCGCCATCACCCCGCTGTCGCGCAGCTCGGGCGGGGACCCGCAGTTCGCCGTGGCACCCGATAACAAGAGTATTTACCTGGGCGGGGACGGCCGGCTCTGGAGGATTGCCCTGCCCGGTGGCGCCCGCGAGTACCTCGCCTTCCGTGCCCGTGTAAGGCTGGAAATCCAAGCCCCGGTACCACCACCCAAATGGACTCCGGCCACGCTTGGCAGCTCTGCCCCCCCGCGCAGCATCGTGCATCCCAGGCTGTCGCCCGACGGCCGCAGCCTGGTGTTTGGGGCGGCCGGGTATCTGTGGCAACAACCACTCGATGGGGGGCAGGCGCAGCGGCTGTTTGCCGGCAGCACGCTCGATCGGGAGCAGGCTTTTTCTCCCGATGGGCGGCAGCTCGCGTTTGTACACGGCGAGTACGGCCGGGAAGAAGTCCGGGTGTTCGACTTGGAAAGCCGGCAGATGCGAACGCTGGCGTCTGGGCTGAGCTATTGGGGACTGAGCTGGAGCCCCGACGGGCAGCGGGTGGTCTTTTTGGAATTTGAAGGCCCCGGCGGCCAACGCGTGGTGGCCGTGAACCTCAACGACGGCAGGAAGGAGAAACTCACCGAGACCGATCGATGGTCGGATGCCCGCCCGCACTTCTCCGCTGACGGCCGGTCACTCTACTTCTCGGACGGACCCCGCCATCGCGGGACGCTCTATCGCCTGCGGCTCACGGACAAGGCTGAGCGGGAGGCGGTCACCCGGTTGGACCGCCACCTGCGCCACGCGCTCGTCTCCCCGGATGGGAAGTGGCTCGCCTTCCGGCGCAGCAGCGAAATCTGGGTGGCGCCGTTGGGCAAAGAGCCGGTCACGGAAGAGCAGATCCGCCAGCTCAGCGCGGAAGGGGGCGAAACGTTCGCGTTCATGCCCGATGGGTCAGAATTGATCTATGCCGCCGGCAATCGTGTATGGCGACATCCTCTCGCGGGAGGTGAGCGGGAGGCGATACCGATCCGGCTGGAGCTGCGCCGCCCGACGCCGCCACCCGTCCTCGTCCGGCGGGTGCGCGTGCTCGGTTTCGCCGAAGGTGGCTTTAGTGGCGAGACATCGCTCTTCATCGAGCATGGACGCATCCGCTGGATGGGCTCCGAGCGCGACCACGAGGTTCCGCAGGAGACCGTCGTCGTAGATGCCGGTGGCCGGTTTGCCATCCCCGGGTTGTTCGATATGCACGTGCATGCGGCAGGGGCCGGGGTGACCAATCATGAGTCATTCATGGGCTATGGCATCACCTCGGTGCGCGAGCCGGGCGGCGGCGGCCTGTTCGCCTGGCAGCTCGCTCTGGCGGATCGCAGTGAAGCGACGAACGCGCCGGTACCCCGCTACTTCTTCTCGGGGCCCAGCTTGAACGGCGCCTGGTGGCCAACTGGCCGGGTGCTGCTTTACGACGAGCACGATGCCCGAACCTATGTGCGCCGGTGGAAGGAGCGGGGCGCGCAGTTCATCAAGGCCTATGTCACACTCCCGCGGCCGCTGCACCGGGTAGTGGCCGAGGAAGCTCGCCTGCTGGGCCTGCCTGTCGCCTCACACGGTGGCAATGTAGAACCAACTACCAAGAACGTAACCCTGGGCCATGCAAGTCTCGAGCATAGTTCAGCTGGGCTCTATGACGACGTGCTCCAGATGCTGGCGCTGGCCGGCACCCGGTGGGACCCTACGCTGGCGGTGGGATACGGCAATGCCGTGTTGCTGCGGGATGAGCCCGAACGCCTGGCGTCTGCCAAGTTTCGGGCTTTCACCCCTGAGTGGCGCATCCGTAGGGCCCAGGCAAACACCCGTGTGAAGAGGGCAAGGGACAAGGCCGTAAGAGGGTATTGGGTGGAAAAGCTTGCGAGCATTCGCGCCGCGCATCGCCGCGGCGTCCGGCTCCTGGCAGGAACCGACGCCCCTGCAGGGGCCACGTTCTTCGGCTCGTCGCTTCACTGGGAACTGGAATACTTCGTTCAGGCCGGTATACCGCCGCTCGACGTGCTGCGCATCGCCACCCAGGAGGGGGCGGCGGCCGTCGGTGCGGAGGACCACCTCGGTACGCTGGAGGTCGGCAAGCTCGCCGACATCGTGCTGCTCGATGCCAATCCGTTGGAGGACATCAAGAACACGCAGACCATCTGGCGGGTGATCAAGGGTGGCTGGGTGTTCGATCCAGAGGCGTTGCGGCCGGAACGGAACTAGCAGGCGAGACGGGTCCGGGAGGACTCGTTGCGCAGGCTGCCAGGCCAATGGTCGTTACAAGGCTCTGTTGCAAATCTCCGGGAGAATGAGAAAGCCCCGCAGTGACTAATTCACTGTGGGGCTTGCACTTACCATGCGCCTGACAGGATTCGTTGCGCAGCAGACCGAGGATCGCCGCAGGCGACCGCAGGTCCACCTGTGACCTTTGGCTCCGGAGGCACTCCCCGCACGCTCACCAGCGCTCGTGGGCGCTCATTTCGCCCGACTTCACTGACCCGAACGCTCATGGGCGCTCGTACGCGCTCGTGGGCGTTGTGACAATGGTTGTGACAATCCCCTTACCAGCCCCGGAGTCACATGACTCTGGACCAGAGGGCTTCTGAACGCCTTCCAACTACTCGTGCCAGGGCCGCTTCCCGGTCAGCTCCCACCGGACCAGCTCGATGGGGATGACGCCTGCATCGAGGAACTCGTCGAAGAACCGCTGGATCGTGAACTGGTCGCCGAGCTGGATCGCCCGCTCCGCTAGGAGCTGCTCCAGCTGGATCTTGCCCGTGACGTAACTGGTGCCGTAGCCCGGTTGTTGCAGGTAGAGGTGCTGCTCTCCGATGATGGTGCTGCCGTCGGCCGGAAGCCAGCCACGAGGGACCCATTCCGAAGCAAACTCGGCCGCCTCGTCCAGCGTCCACTCATTCGCGTGCTGCATGAGCGCACCGATCCCGCGCGCGGCACGCTGCGCGAGGAGGATGTGTACCAGCTCCCGGCCGCGAGGATGGTCGTCCCACAGTCCTGCATGCATCGCCCACTCCTCCAACCCCGTGGCGAGGCCCTCGGAGCGCGCGTCGTAGATGTTGTAGAGCGGCAGAGCGCTCCGGATCGGACTCGGATGGGGCTCCTCCACCAAGCGCGCCAGCTCGATCCAGTGGTATCCGTGCACGCGCATGCCGAGCGGGTCCCGGTAGTCGACTTCCGCGAAGAACCCGCGGAGACCGTCCGTTGGGGTGAACGCGCCGATCTTCGCGAGGAGCGCTAGTGCCATGTAGTCCGTCACGGAGACGATCTCCTCGCGGTCCAGAAACTCGAGGAACGTCGCCACGGCGGCGCGGTGCCCGCGATCGTACTCCTCGGGTGTCGCGACGCGCTCCAGCTCCGGCAGTCCGCGGTTCCGATTCTCCTCGAGACGCAACGCGGTATGCGCGCGCACCAGCTCGCGGCGCAACAGCGTTAGCTGTTCGTCCCAACCGTACGGGACTAGATGCACGTTCTGCATGTACCACGTGTAGTTGTCCTTGCCGACACCCGAGGGTCCCGTCCGCCCCGGCAATTCGTCCTCGAGCCACGCGCGAAACGCGTCGGTCGCCTCGGTCGCTCGTTGGATGGCGGCGTCGAGCTCCGGACTCGTTCCCCGTGCCCGCTGGGCGAATGCTCCGAGGTCGCGGCTCTGCCCCGCCATGGCGCGGATACCGCCGCGCCACAGGTCGTGCCCGTTTCCAACGAGGTTGCCGCGCGCCTGCTCCAGCAGCGCCGGGATCGCGTCGATCCGCGAGGCCAACTCGGCCGCATCGGCCGCTGACAGCGGATAGTCGTACTGCCACAGGTCGATCCATCCGTGGATGATCGGCCCTTCGTGCGCCGGCACGTCACTCTGCGCCGTGAAGATCATCGTGTAGAACGCGGGGTTGAGTGCCCACGGGCGACGCACGCGATGATCGAAGTCCAAGCCGTTCAGCTCCGCGCGGACCAGCTCGTACTCCACACGCTCCGCGGCGGACCATCCACTCGTGTCCATGGCGGCGAGCCTGGCTGCGTACTCCGCGAGCTGGGCGTACTGTCGCTCCATGGCGGGCGCCGTGTAGTCCGGCACGCCGTCGGTAAAGACAGGTCGCTCGAACTCGCGCCATTCGCGAAAGAAGGTGACGAGATCGTCGTAGCTAGCAGGGACCATGGGTGGCTCTGCGGGCGCACAGGCAAGCACCCATGCCGCGCAGGCGGCGCAGAGCCCCTTCTCGAGAGTCAGCTCGCGCATCGAGACTCCAGGTCGGGAGTCCACCGGCAGGTTGTCGTGTCACCGACGGTTCATCAAGCGCGTCCTAAGCTATGGATTGACGGGGACATGGCTAGGGTACCCTGAGACCGCCCACGCTTGGCGGCCACCTGCGCCACTGTGAAATCGTCCCGTGGATCATCGCCGTCCTCGTCGAGCCACCAGTGCACGACCGACACCGGCGGCATGTTTCGGTTTTCGCGGCAACGCGAAAAGCCCCACAGCGGCTAACGCACTGTGGGGCTTTGACTTGTGATGCGCCTGGCGCGATTCGAACCCGCGACCTTTGGCTCCGGAGGCCAACGCTCTATCCAACTGAGCTACAGGCGCTCGGGCCGGACCGTGTGGCCCGGCGTGAGTCGGGGCGACTGGATTTGAACCAGCGACCTCCTGCTCCCGAAGCAGGCGCGCTACCGGACTGCGCTACGCCCCGTGACGGGTGATAGGCGGTAGGAGGCGTTGCCTCTTACCGCCTTCCCGCCCTTCGATGCGCCCTGGAGGACTCGAACCCCCAACCTTTTGGTCCGTAGCCAAACGCTCTGTCCAGTTGAGCTAAGGGCGCGCCACCGGTCGCGAGACACCGAAACGCCCAGACGTCGAAGGCTCGCCTGAGCGTCTTCCACCTCGCGACAGTGGGCGGTACAAGATTCGAACTTGTGACCTCCACGATGTCAACGTGGCGCTCTAACCAACTGAGCTAACCGCCCAAACGAAGGCGGTAAGGCGGTAGGCCGGTCGGGCGGTG
>JABAOF010002120.1_pt9 | contig 11296 bp, 6 predicted proteins | sample 7062171 | NCBI WGS metagenome assembly JABAOF01 (sample SAMN14538628, study PRJNA623070) | marine sediment metagenome | biome: marine biome [ENVO:00000428]; feature: marine pelagic biome [ENVO:01000023]; material: deep marine sediment [ENVO:00002113] | place: India: Gulf of Khambhat ... | reverse complement strand
AGGAAAATCATCGACGAGATGCAACGCGTTTCCCACACAGGTAGTCACACAAGCCGGGAGAAATCCCGCCTCCAGGCGGTGGACACAGAGGGTGCATTTCTCGACCTTTTCTGTCTGCGAGTTGAACTGAGGCGCCCCATAAGGGCAGGTGTGAATGCAGTTCCGACAGCCGACGCAAACCTCCTGATTGATTAACACGATGCCATCTTCTGCTCGCTTGGAAATCGCATCGACCGGGCATGAAGCCATGCAGGCCGGGTGTTCACAGTGATTACAAGCGCTCGTGACAAACGTCACGGTAGGATGGGGATAGACCCCGCTTTCCTTCTTGATAACCCAGCGATAGTTCACCGCGTCCGGGAGAACACCGCTCCCGTTCTTGAACGGCATGGGCGAGCTCAACGGACGGGTATTGTTCTCTGACTTGCAGGCGATAGTACAGGAATCACACCCGGTACACTTATCCAAATCAATTAACCAGCCTTTCTGTGCCATTTTCAGTCACCTCCCTATTTCCCTTAGACTTTGGTTACATTCACCCAGGTATCGTAAAACGAACAGCTCCCACCGATCGGCTCCTGGAGGCTTACATTTGGATAATGTCTATCTGTCCTCATGATCTGAGTCGGTTGAATTCCTGCTCCCCGGCTAGGATCATGGCCCATGGCAGAGCCGTTTATGACAACTGGCCTTGAATGTTGCTCCCAGTGGCCGTAATGGTGAGAGATCGCCACGACTCCCGGTTTTAATCCCTGGGTCACCTTTGCCTTTCCCACAATCCCCTGGGTGTCTGATGCAGAAGTTACCCTCACCTGATCTCCTGTCTCCACTCCGATCGTAGCTGCATCGGTTTCACTAATCTCCACAGGATTCTCGGGAATCATGAGCATAAGCCAGGGATTGACGTTTGTTCTGGCCTGGCCGTGGTGGATCGTTTTGTACGTGATGAGCCGGTATGGGTATCCAGGGTCGCCCACCTCAGTTCCGTCAGAATGGGCTGGTGCGATATACTGCGGCACACCAAAATAGTACTCTCCGGTTACCGAATCCCTCGTGCGTGCAATAGGGTCGATAAATGTGCGGATGATGTTGCCGTATTTGTGGGAGAGGTAGTTGTCCTGGTACTCATCCCCCGCTTTATCGAAGACCCCTCCTTTAGAGAGAATCTCGTTCATCTCTACCCCGGCGCTCGTGGCGATGTTCTGGATGATAGCCTTGGCCCAATCCCAGCTGTTATTGAGGTCTCCTACGGGGTTCCCACTCTGGTCCAAAAGGGCATTACGACCTACACCGGGAAGCCCGAGGGCCTTGGCTAGGCCGATATGGATATCCAAGACCGCCTTAGTATCGGGCAGGGCGGGGGTGTAATCGTTTTTGGCGTTCAATGAAATGGTGTTCCCCGGACCCCCATTCGCGGTACTGACACCGATCAGTTTTCCGTCAAATGCCCCCACTACCGGCTGCTGGAAAGCGGTGCCCTTATTCACCCTCCACGGTATGCCCGGAACCGAGAACTTCTCGAGATAGACGGTATCCGGGAGCACATAATCCGCCCAGGCGGCAACCTCCCCGATCACCGGACTGATGGAAACGAGGAGGGGCAGTTTGGTCTCATCGGCTACCGTCTCCTCCCACACCTTTCTCAGGGTGGGAGTCGAGTAGGGCCAGGCATTCCAGTACGTGATCAGCACCTTTATGTTGTAGGGATATCCATCCTCGATGCTGGGGATCACCTCCTGGTAGTTTCCGTGGGTTCCAAAGGGAAACCAGGGGCGCTTGGCCGGGTATCCCGTGAACAGGTTTCCTGCTTCCCTTTCATCGTAAAATGTTTTGGCCCGGTCGATTCGGATCCCCTCATGTCCGGGGTCTCCTGCGACTTTGCTCAGCTCTACAACGCCGGATTTATGGCCCCATCCTCCACCGCCTGCAGTGCAGCCACCCTTCCAGTCATAGTTTCCGATCAGGGTGTTCAAATGTTGAATGGCCATCTGGTTATAGAGACCGTTTGTATGCTTGATCGGCCCCCGGTAGGTCATGGCCACCGCTTTTTTGCCATGGCTGACGAATTCACTGGCCAATGCTTCCATGGTGATCACGGACACAGCACAGACGGAAGCATACTCATCGAGAGTCATCGAGTTTGCCGATTCTCTCAAGAGGGTGAAAGCGGATTTGCATTCCACCTCGGTTTCAACTCCTTCTACCGTCAGGGTCAAAGTCTCGGTCACCTCCAAATCGCCGTGGAAGACTTGGTTATATCCCTTAGGCTCTCCGTCTGACCATACCACGTAGTCATCATCATCCAGAGTCGTTCCACCGGGGATTCCAACTTCCTTCGCGGTGACATACCGTTGGAATTGGTTCCCCTCGTTATCGTTAAAAGTTCCCACCAGGTAGGTCGCATCCGTCCAAGTCGGTTCGCCATCCGCATCAGCAGCACGCTTGTTGGTATTTTCGAGGTATCGGGTGTCATACGCGCCATTCTCTATGATCCAGCTGATCATCCCCATGGCGAGCGCAGCATCTGTGCCCGGGGTGATTGGGACCCACTGGTGGGCCTGGGCTGCCGTGTTGTTGAATCGGGGGTCGACCGCCACATATTTCCCCCCGTTCCGTTTGAACTCCATCAGGTTTCTGGCCATGGCGAGCATGGGAAAATCCGCCTCCAAGGGGTTGGCGCCGAAGAAAATGAGGTATTCGGATCCCAGGGTATCTGGCTGCCAGCCTTCAGTTCTTCCCGCCCCCATGCTGTTCTTGCTCCCCCTCGGATCCCAGGTAATCAGTTCGTTGGCGACGTGACGAGAGACCTCGCAGATTGAGGTGTGGCTGAGGCCGTAGTTGGCCGTACCCCAGGCGTGTTTCCAGATCCGCTCGCTCATCTCCTTTTCCACGCTCCGGCCAGGGGCAAAGGCAAGGTGGTTCCTTTTTTTGCCCAGTTCTGGGACGGCTGGATCGATAAGGTCATCTCTTTCGCCAGGGGGGATCAGCTCATTAATTTTGGCCGCTATCTCAGAGAAAGCCTGGTCCCAGCTGATCGCCTCCCACTGTCCGGAATTTCGTGGTCCTACTCTTTTCAAAGGATGCTGGATCCGGAATGGATCGTAAAGCGTCTGGACTCCGGACTGGCCTTTCAGGCACAGCCGGCCTAGTTCTTTATACGCTTCTCCCGGACGTGTACCGTAGTCTAGCCTTGTCGGATTGACATCCCGGTTGTTTGGGTGATAGGGGTTTCCGTCAATCTTTACCAGGACCCCTTCCTTGACCTTTGCCCGGATGCCGCAACGCGAATGGCACATCTGGCAGACACTGTAAATGATGTCCTCAGCGGTTTCGATTGCATCCGGTGGGTTCTCTCCGGCGACGACCTCTGGGCCCGCGGTAGCTTTGGATTTCGTGAAAACCTGGCTTCCCATTGCCGCCGAAGCCAGCACCCCGCTCACCTTCAGAAAGGTACGTCGGTTTACACAGGGGTTGAGCCAATTCTTTTCTCTCTGGTCCTTCATGATGTATTAACCTCCTTTCAACCGTTATCGCGTCTTCCTCCCGTCTTGTTGCGCCCAATTCGGCTTATTCTGCAAGTGCATCAGCGATTGCCTGGATAGCTTCTGCTGAGAGGAAGTCCCCGAGGGGCCTCATCCCCCCTTCATCTTCATCTATTTCTTCCTGGATCTCATCTGCGGATTCACCTCTTACTTCAGAGTTTGCCAGGTTCCCATGACAGGCTGCACAGGAAAGTTCATAGAGTGCTGCTCCGCCGAGGTCGGTTGGCGATAGCTCTGACTGGTAGAACTGCCGTCCCAGGCCGGAGGGTCCATGACACAGGGCACAAAGCTTGGGATCCACATGTTTTCTCTGGCTTCCTTTCGACCTCGATTCCAGCTGTGTCCCTTGCGTTAAATCAACAGTGCGGTGGCACCAAACACACTGGTTGTTTTCACCCGGTTTGCCAGGAGCAAAGGAGAACATGGCCACATGGGCACCAGGCAATGAGGGATCCAAACTCTCCTCGGTAAGGGTAGCTGCATGGCATGCAGTGCAATTCTTTTCATACTGGGGAGAGCTGCTATCATGCGTGGCGATGAGATTCACCGACGGTGGCATGGTATCTCCCTCTTCTCGTTCATCACGCTCACCGTCATCTTCGCGCCTACGTCGGTCTCTAGCCTCATTCTCGGCAACTGTGGTCGTAAAGAAGACTTCATCAACGTCAGGGGTCCCGTTCTCAGCGGGAGCCCGCCATGAAGTGTTTCCGTCGAGTTCCACCATTGGGTCACCATGAGGCTCCAGAATTTCATAATCTGAATCTGCGTTTACAAAACCACTTGAAACCCAGGTTAGGAGACAAATTCCCACTAATAATTCAATTCCCATTCTGCGTTTACCGAGTTTATTTTCTCTACTCATTGTTCTTAAACCTCCCTTCTTTTATGACCATTGAATGTTCATCCCTTGATTTGTAATGATTCCATTTCACCTTGTTTTCCATTATCTGCGGGTTAGCGCAATTGTGATGCCAAGGTAATTTACTTTTTGCTATCCTATTGAATATCAAAAACAAGTATTACTGGGCGGAAATTGGGAAGGCCATTTGGAGCTCTGCAATTTGTATGGTTTTAGCTACATCAAAAGGAAGAAATTTCTGAAAAATGTTACCTTCTGTTAGTAAAATCAGGCAGTTCTACAATGTATGATTCTGCGTTCACCAAAATAGACGCATTCTGTGGAATGCAAGATTTGGTATGTAAAATAAGAGAATTCTACTAGGATGGTATTGCAGACATAGAGGAACGGATAGTATAAACAATTGTTGTGAACTTAATCTTTTATAAGCTCTCGGGTTCAAGACCGTCTCTCGGGTTTAAGTCCGTACTTCTTCAGAAGGTTATAGAAGTCGGCCCGATATTTACCGGTCAGTTCTGCTGCTTTGCTGATATTCCCCTCGGTGAGTTTTAGAACGTTGCTAAGATATTCCCTTTCGAAGGACTCACGCGCCTCCTTGAGGGGCTTCAATGGTTCAACCGAGGCCTTTGTGTTGAGAATAAGATCCTCTTTTATCACGTCATCCTGGGTCATGGCCACGGCATACTCTATTGTATTTTCCAACTCCCTCACATTACCAGGCCAGTCGTAGAGCATCAGCCTCTGGATCGCCATTGGCACTAATCCCTTAACCCTTTTTCCCATCTTTTCATTGAATCTCCTCAAGAAGTGCTCTATCAGAATTCGTATATCCTCTTTCCTTTCTCTCAAAGGAGGTAATTCAATTGGAATTACGTGAATCCTGTAAAACAGGTCTTCACGAAAGTTTCCTCGTTTCACCTCTTCTTCAAGATTTTTGTTCGTTGCAACGATTACTCTCAGATCGACTTTGAGTGGATTCTGACTGCCTAAAGGGTAGAACTGGCGATCTTGAAGAACCCTGAGAAGCTTGGCTTGAATCGACAGCGGCATGTCTCCAATCTCGTCTAGGAAAGCTGTTCCGCCATTGGCCTGAAAGAACAATCCCTTAGAACTCCTTATTGCTCCGGTAAAGGCCCCCTTTTCATGGCCGAAAAGTTCACTTTCAAGCAGGTTTTCAGGCAGGGCAGCACAATTAATTGCCACAAAGGGATTACCCTGTCTTCCACTCGCAACATGAATCGCTCTTGCTATGAGCTCCTTGCCTGTCCCACTTTCCCCATAAAGATATACATTTGAGTCGTTCCGAGCGATCCGGGAGACCTGTGCAAGGACTATCTGCATTTTCTTGCTCCTTGCCACAATGTTTGAAAAACCATACGTCTCCTGGACTAACCCCTTCAGTCTCTTGACTTCAGAGATAAGTCTCCGATTCTCGATTGCTTTTTCGAGATGCCACGCCAATTCGCGAGGATCAAAGGGCTTTGCAAAATAGGTATAGGCACCCTTTTTCATGGCCTCCACCGCCGTTTCGATACTTCCGTATGCGGTGAGGATAATAACCGGCATATCAGGGTTTATGAGGTGAAGCTCCTCCATGAGTGATATCCCATCCTGGTTGATGAGTTGGAGGTCGACAATAGCAACATCAAAGCCATTGGCAAGCATTGCCTGCTTTGCATCTTCTGCGGTCAATACTGTGGTTACCTGATAACCGAGAGACTTTAGCCTTGTCTTCATCAATATCAAGAGGTTTTCGGCATCATCAACGACCAAGACCGTTTTCGATTTCATTTCTGCTCCAGAAGGTCACCTGAAGGGTAAATACCACCTAGTGGTATTCGCAAAGGCAATGCCAAGGAGTATTTTCTGACCTGCTAATTCCCGGTTTCTTTTTCGTTTCAACAACCTGCGGCCGGAAAAGTCGAGCATTCTCATTGAGAATTCTGAATGCCGGTCAACAGTTTTGTAAGGAATCAATTACCAAATCGTAACACACGGCATGGCTCAAGAATTGGGGTCAAACCTACAATTTACACTTAATCTGCTCCACCTCCGTTCGTGCCCCTTCTGATTCTGCCAGGTTGTAATCCACTATAAGGACGTTGGAGACTGCCTGAGGGGTTATTATCCTGAAATAACCCCCCGCACGGGATAGTCGTTTCTCACATTTTCTGTTAACTGTATTTTGTAGGTTTGACCCCAGGTAGAGTATTTTGTTATCAGGAGGGAAATGTGGTAGGAATACTGCCATGATCAAGGTTCAGGGTCTCACAAAGTTTTACGGCCATCAGGACATTCTTAGAGACTGTGACCTACACATCGGCCCCACCGACCGTATCGGGCTCATCGGCCCGAATGGAACTGGAAAAACCACTCTCTTTCGACTCATTCTGGATGAGGAAGAGCCCAGCGGCGGCGAGATTTCAAAACCGAAAGATTTGCGAATCGGCTATCTTCCTCAGAGTGTGGTCACGTTCAAGGGAAAAACGGTTCTGGGCTTGGTCACCGACATAGCCGGGAATCTAAAGAGTATTCAGAAGGAACTCCACGAAACTGCACGGTCTTTGGAAAAAGCCCAGTCCTACGACGAAATGGTTCAACTGACGGCGCGTCAAGGCGATCTCCATGAGGTCTATGACCACCTCGGAGGGTATAGTCTCGACGCCCGAGCGAAGAGAATCCTTTCGGGATTGGGTTTCAGCGAGTCAGATTTTGGCAGGCCGATCGAAGAGCTCAGCGGTGGGTGGACAATGCGGGCAGTTATGGCGCGAATCCTTTTGTCAAAGCCCGATTTAATTCTCCTTGACGAGCCGACTAACCACCTGGACCTCGAATCTCTGATGTGGATGGAAAACTATTTGAGACAGGAAACCGCTGCCCTCGTTTTGGTCTCCCACGATCGTGTTTTTTTGAACAATGTGGTGAACCGGATCGTCGAAATCGATGGGGGAAAGTTGATCAACTATGCAGGCAATTACGATCATTATGAGGATGAGAAAGAGAAGCGTTTGCGGCTTCAACAGGCCGCCTTCGAGAGTCAACAAGAAAGAATCCGACAGATTGAGCGATTCATCGAGAGAAACCGGGCTCGTAAGGATCGTGCGAGGCAGGTTCAGAGCCGAATAAAACTGCTTGAGAAGATGGAACGAATCGATCCACCCATACAGAAGCGATCATTTGACTTTGATTTTCCACCGCCTCCCAGGGCACCAAAGGTCCTTATCGAATTGAATAATGTCTCCAAATCCTATGATACAAAAGCGGTTTATGAGTGCATCAGTCTCAGCATCAACCGGGGGGACAGAATTGCAATCGTGGGTCCCAATGGAGCTGGGAAGACCACGCTCATGCGGGTCCTGAGAAACGAGGTCGACTTTGAAGGGAACCGGCGAATGGGGGCTGGGGTTCAACTGGCGGTCTTCACTCAGGAACAGATGGATCGATTTGTCTCCCGTCACACAGTGTTTGAGGAGCTCATGTCTGTCGCCCCCAATCACACTCAGGGACAACTGAGGAAACTCCTTGGCGGTTTCCTGTTCAGGGGAGACGATGTTTTCAAAAGAGCTTCCGTGCTCAGTGGAGGGGAAAAGAGCCGTCTTGCCCTCTGTAAGATGCTTGTACAACCTGCCAATCTCTTGCTCCTGGACGAGCCCACCAATCATCTCGACATTCCATCCAGAGAAATCTTGGAGGCCGCTCTTCGACAGTACGGCGGAACGATCTGTCTTATTACCCACGATCGGCACCTTATCAATTCGGTCGCCAACAAGATCCTGGTGATTCGAAACCAGAAAGTTGAGATCTACCCGGGAAATTTTGATGACTATCAGTCGATCTGGAAAAAAAAGGAACCCCCTTCGCCTTCGGTGGAGGGGGAGCCCCCTCAGCGTCAGAAAGGGGTCGTCAAGAAAAAGACTCGCCTTCACAGACACGCGGAAGCTGAATGGCGAAACCGCCTTTTTCGTGAGGCGACACCGTTGCGGGATCGCCTCTCAGGCTTGGAGAAAAACATCGAGGACATGACCAAAAAAATGGATCAGATCACGGGTGAGCTTTCCAGAGAGGAAACCTATAGAAATCCGGAACAGCTGCGACAACTGAACGAATCCTTCAACGCCTTGAAAACACAGGTCGCAGAATGGACCCGCCAATGGGAGTCGACGGTTTTTGAACTCGAGGAGTTAGAGAAAAGGTTTGAGGAATCGAAGCCAACTCGGTCAGACCAGGAGTCAGTTCCCAGAAATCAGGAGTCAGAATAGAAACGAATCATGTAAGCACTTCCTTTCCTCAATCGTCTGACAGAACGCTCGTCACTAGAGAACGGTCGGCCGTTATGTCATTCTTCTAAAGAACCGGCAGTTTTCCGAAGCCGTTTGATTGAGGGTTTGTTGGGCGTGGCCTGGTAGGCTGATTGGGAGATGCTCGGCGTCTATTCTGACTTCTGACTCCTGACGCCTAGCTTCTGCTTTTTCGTTTCCACTGCCTCGACGACGAGATTCAGAACGCGGTTTACCTGGAAGGGTTTGCTAATCACCATATCTATCCCTTTGTCAACCAATTTGTCGCTGTCCATCTTAACACCCCACCCTGTGACCAGGACCACGAGAACTCCCGGATCCTTCTTTTTGATTATTCTGGCAACTTCCCAACCCGAAATCTCAGGCATACTGAGGTCTGTGAAAACCAGGTCGTATTGGCCCTTCTTGAATAGGGTAATGCCTTGCTTCGCATTCTCCATCATGGTGACAGTGTGTCCTGCGAGGGATAGCGTCTCTTCCAGATTGCTGCGGATCCGTTCTTCATCTTCGATAACCAGAATTCTGGCAGCCTGCCCGGGCCTGGGCGGCCTTTCTGCCTCACTTTCCTCGAGGGCCTCGAGAGAGACCGGAAGGTGAACGCTAAAAGTGGATCCCTTCCCAGTCTCACTGTTCACATTGAGCTTGCCACCATGTCTTCGGATGATGCCATAGGAGACACTCAATCCAAGGCCGCTGCTGCTCGATTTCTTGGTCGTGAAGAAAGGCTGAAAAATGCTTTCCAGGTTATCCGGTGGGATCCCTACTCCGGTGTCCTGAATGTGAATTCTGTTTGTCCGTCGATCGGTTTCGGTCTTGATAGTCAGGGTTCCTCCATCGGGCATGGCATCGATGGCATTCAAGACCAAGTTGGTAACAACTTCTCTCAACTCCGAAGGATTGCCAGAAACGGGAGGAAGGTGCCTCCTGTCTTCCTGGACTTCAACGGTGATCCCCTCGGCTTCGGCCTTGCTTTTCCAGCGAGGCCGGGTAAGTTCGACGACGTCCCGGACTATCTCATCCAGATACACCCTGACATAGTCCTCCTCGCCTGTTGTTTGGGTATAATCTTGAATTCTACGAACGATCTCCGCTCCATCGAGGGCGGCTTGCTCGATAAGTGTAAGACCTCCCTGAAGGTAGGGGGTCGATCGTCTTTTTTCAGGTCCTTTGAATTGAGATAAGTGGAGTCTTAAGAGTTGTGCCCGTCCTAAAATGGCGGCAAGGAGGTTGTTGAAATCATGGGCCACCCCTACCGCCATCTCACCGAGAGCCCGTAGCCTCTCGGCCTGAATCATTCGTTCTTTGAGCTGCTCTTGTTCAGCATAATCGATCAAAAGGGCGACAGACCCGCGATATGATCCTGATTCACGGAGAGAGGATGCCGAGACGAGAATCGGCATCACGAGGCCGTTCTTACGACGGAGGAGGGTCTGGTAGGTCGAATTGATTCCTCCTTTTCTTTGATTCCATTGCTGCTGGATGTGCGGATGTTCTTCGGGGGCAATGACTTCAGTCCAATGTTTACCTTTCAAATCCTCAGCTTTTTCGTATCCAAGAGTCTGAGCCGCCCTATCGTTGGCAAAAACGCAGAATCCCATTTCATCTTCGACCCAGATTCCATCTTTTATCGCTTCGAGGAGATCCTTGGCTATCGTCTTCCCGTTGACCCAACCGGCCAGCTGGTTAAACTGGACATTTTTCGCGTCTTCCGACGTCTGGCGCCTACGACCCCCACGTTTAGGCATTTTCAGGAAAGCTCCTCAAAGGAAAGCCTTGTCTGGACTTCGATTCTTACTATATCGGCATGTCTGGGAAGTGTCAACTCCACTGCAATCTTGCCGGTATGCTGACTCTGAGGTCACGACATGAACGAGGAACTGATGTTCGTACACATTCTCGAATGGATGAGTGACCCATCTACGCGTCAGCTATCCCGAGCCTTTCTGAATAGTGTCTTTGGGCGTTTTTGATTGAAAGACGTGATCATAACCACTATAATTGCAAACACACGGGATTACGAGGATGCTATTCTTCTTGCGGATACCACTTCTTCTGGCGACTATCCTACTTCTGATAAGAGGGATTGCACATGGCCAGGATATCCTCACCGTGCAGGTGACGCCACGCGTTGTCGGCCAGGGAGCTGTGTCCCTCATAGTCGTATCTGGACCGAAACATTTAGAGTCGGTTCGTGGGAAGTTTGAGGAGAGGGAAATCCCGTTGACACTCCGTCCGGGTGATGACACTTTCCAGGGACTTCTCGGGATCGACATGAACATGAATCCCGGCGATCATACGCTAAAAGTCATTGCCGAAACCACAGGCAGAAAACTCCTCACCAACGCCCTGACGCTGACGGTTGAGAAGGTGAATTTCGGCACTCAGAGGTTGACTCTGCCTCGATCGATGGTGGATCTCGATCCAAAAACCCTTGAACGGGTGAATAAAGAGTCGAAGAGAATAAAGGCTCTTTTCAAGGACATCCGCGACGAACGGCTCTGGCAGGACACTTTTATTCGACCAGTGAAGGGGGAGGTGACAACACCATTTGGGGTCCGGCGGATTTTGAATAATCAGCCCCGAAATCCCCATTCCGG
>JABAOF010007312.1_pt2 | contig 11299 bp, 6 predicted proteins | sample 7062171 | NCBI WGS metagenome assembly JABAOF01 (sample SAMN14538628, study PRJNA623070) | marine sediment metagenome | biome: marine biome [ENVO:00000428]; feature: marine pelagic biome [ENVO:01000023]; material: deep marine sediment [ENVO:00002113] | place: India: Gulf of Khambhat ... | reverse complement strand
TTATAATTGGGAGGATCCCGAAAAGGAGGAACAAAAACAATAATATCATTCGGACCGGTTTGATGATGATTGTACATTACCTGAGGAAACCACACCCGGTACATGATGCGCGCCATGTTTTCCGTTTCTGGCTGGGTGACCATGTATGAGTCTCGATTGTTATCATGACCTATGTATTTTTGGTAGAGCCGAGGAATATTCCTAGTCGAGCGTTTCTTCGGATCTTTTTCATGCATGTACCAATCTGCGACCAATTCCAAACCGTCCGGATTGGCCGGTACAGCTAAAAGAATCACATCATCTAGGAAGCGTAACGTTTCTGGGTCGCTGAAACTGGCCATCTGATATACCAGCTCTACCAGCTGTTGTGATCCCGAGACTTCGGTGGCATGAAGACCGCCGTCAATCCAGACCACAGCTTTTCCTTCTTGGGCTAAACTGCGTGCCTCATCCTCAGATAATCCTTCTGCCAGGGCTAAACGGCGAGAAATGTCTTTGTAGTGATCGAGCTTCTCGTGATTCTGCGGAGAGGTCAGGATGGCCATGTACTGAAGCCGTCCTTCCGCTGTTTTGCCGATTTCTTCCAAACGCATCCGCGGCGATTCTGCGGCCAGTTTCTTCCAGTACTCGACGAGTTGAGTGTAATTCAGAAGGAAATAGTCATCTCCGATATTGAACCCAAACTGCTCTCTCGGCGAAGTGATTTTTACCTGAGCCTGGAGCGGAGCTATAAATAATGCAAAGATCAGACAAAATCCACTTAAAATACATAAGGTCAGACGATATGAANNGGGGTCAGACTTTGAAAACTTTAGTTATTAAGCAATGATGTCAGGCCTTGCCATTATGAAGAGACGTTTCTATCAGCTTGGTTGTAAAAATTTCCTAGGGATAAGCCCTGATTTTGTTGTGGAACTTCATAATCATCATAATAACTCAAGTTTTCAAAGTCTGACCCCATAATTCGCATCCATTGACTTATTAGATTTATCATGATAGAAAACCATTTTAGTACAATCGGAATAAAATAAAAAAAATCATATAAATAAACCAGTGTATCCAACAAAACCCAAATCACTCAAAAAATCCCTTCCTTTACAGGCTAATTACTTTAATTTAGGAGGTGAGGTATGAAGGAATATTTTAAACCGATCACCCGGAGAAAATTCTTAAGAGCCGGAGCCACAGGTGGCACAATCATAGCCACTCTTCCTCTCTGGAGACACTTTGCTTTCGCGGCTCCTCCAGAAGATTTTCATGTCAATCCTGCCTGTAATCTTTCCCAGGAAAGCCTTGAGAAACTTATCAAGATTGCTCTCCAGCATGGCGGTGAATTCGCTGAAGTCTACGTGGAATACAATGTCGGGAACCAGATCTACCTTGAGGAAGACAAGATCTATGGAGCTGGCAGAGGCGTGGATATGGGCGTGGGCATTCGTGTCCTCCACGGTGAAAAAACAGGCTATGCATACTCCGATGATCTGAGTTTTGAAAAACTCAAACAAACAGCCGAGGTCGCCAGTCACATCGCCGCTGAAAAGGAACTGAAAAAGCCTGTGGGATTGAAATCATCCAAAATCCCTTCTTACTACTTGGTTAAAGTCTCCCCCGATAGCATCATCCCCAAAGAAAAAGCCAAAATCCTCTGGAAGGCCAATTCCGTTGGCCGGGCTTATGATAAAAGAATCAATCAGGTAAACGTGGGATTTTCGGATACGAACAAGAAGATTATCATTGCCAATTCTGAAGGAACATGGGTCGAAGATCTTCAAACTCAGTCAAGGTTTTACGTCAGCATCAACGCCATTGAAGGGGAGAAAAGAAGCCGTGGCTATGCCTACAAAGACGGCACGCTGGGTTATGAGCATTATGATCTGAAAGCGGCTGAGGAATTGGCCAAAGATGCTTGCCGAATGGCCATGGCCATGCTTCCTGCAGAAGATGCTCCGGCCGGAGAGTACCCGATCGTCATGGCCAAAGGACACTGCGGGACATTCTTCCATGAGGCGATAGGACACAGCCTGGAAAGCGATGGGATCAGGAAAAAGACTTCCTGTTTCTGGGACAAGAGAGGAGAGATGATCGCTTCAGAAATTTCTTCCCTAGCCGACGATGGAACTGTCCCGGGTGCCAGAGGTTCTATCAATGTGGATGATGAAGGAACACCGGGTCAAAACACCCTTCTCATCGACAAAGGAAAATGCGTCAACTTCCTGTATGACAGGCTGAACGCAAAACTGATGAAGGAGAATCTGACGGGAAACGGAAGGAGAGAATCTTACCAACATTATCCCCTGCCCAGGATGACCAACACCTATTTATTGGGCGGAGAGGATAATCCTGAAGACATTCTGAAATCTGTTCAGAAAGGGATCTACATCGCTCGTATCGGAGGAGGAAATGTCAGCTGGGTCACAGGCAGATTCGTATTCTCTGTTCCTGAGGGTTATATGATCGAAAACGGCAAGATCACAAAGCCGCTCAAAGGGATCCAGCTCATGGGAAGCGGCCCTGAAGTTCTGAAAAACATCGTCATGGCCGGACCCGACATGGAGATTTTGGGAGGCGGAACTTGCGGAAAAGACGGCCAAGGAAAACCCGTCTCCGATGGAAATCCCACCTTGAAAGTCTCTAAAATCACCATCGGTGGGGCCAAAGCCTAAGGAGGTTTAGGATGAATTATCAAACATTAGCAGAAAACATCGTCAAAAAAACCATAAAAGCCGGAGCCGATGAGGCGGAAGCCTATCTCCAGAACAGCAGAGATTTTGAACTCACAGTCAGGAATGGAGATGTAGAGACGATCAAACAGGCCACCTCAAAGGGAATAGGATTGTTGGTTTTTAAGGACAAAAAACTTGGATTTTCCTATACCTCTGATTTATCAGAAGAAGCAATCGGTGAATTTATTAAAAAGATCATCCAGCTTTCCCTGGTTGCAGACCCGAAACCTTGGAACGGCCTTCCTGATTTCGAGAAAGGGAAAATTAAAGACCTTGATCTGTATGACGCTTCCATCTCTGATATTCCGCACGAGAAGAAAATACAAATTGCTAAAGAACTGGAAAAAATCGCTCTCGGCTATGATAAAAGAATCACCAAATCAGAAGGTGGATACTTTATGGACTCAGAGACAGAGACGACGATTGTCAATTCCAAGGGGATTTCATACAGCACAAAAAGGACTGGTGTGTATTTTGGTGTTTATGTCGTTGCCCAAGAAGGCGAGGAAATGCAGTCAGGAGGATGGGGAAGCAATAAAAGACACTTCAAGGACCTGGATACCATCGAGAATGTGGCCAAGACAGCAGGGAAAAGAGCCATCGAGAAACTAGGAACCAAGACCGTTCCCACGCAAAAAGCGCCCGTCGTTTTTGACCGGTATGCGGCAGGATCCTTTTGGTATGGTATTCTAAGGGCTATGGACGGCGACAGCGTCTTCAAAAAGACCACATTCTTAACCGACTATCTTGAAAAGCCTATCGCTTCAGACATTATCACGCTCGTGGACGATCCGACTATCTCCAGGCATGTCGGTTCGGTTCCGTTTGACGGGGAAGGGAATGCAACCCGAAAGAATGTGCTTATCGACAAGGGTATCCTGAAAATGTTCATCTACGACTCACTCACAGCTCGAAAGGCCGGCGTCAAGGCCAACACCATGGCCCGTCGGTACAGCTACCGTTCTCCTGCCTCGGCCGGTTTCTTGAATGTGGTCCTCAACAACGGTGATGTAAAACGGGAAAAGATCATCTCGGGCATTAAAAATGGTTATTATGTGAAAGGACTCAGAGGTATCGGAACAGATATTCCCACCGGGAATTATTCCTGCGGCTCTTCTGGATTCTGGATTAAAGATGGAGAAATCGCTTTTCCAGTAGACGGGATCACCCTGGGAGGGAATGTCCTTGACATGCTGAAGAGTATAGAGGTCTTGGCTGATGATATCGACCTCAGAGGCAGCTTGAACAGTCCTTCGTTTAAAATTCCTGAGATGACCATCGGAGGCAAGCGGTAAGCTAAAAGGCTCAAATATCATCCCCGTGCAGGCATAAACTTCGGCAGGAATCCAGCATCTTTGTCACTCCCACGAAAGTGGGAATCCAGAAAAAAGTAAAACTATTATCCTGATAATGCTGGATCCCTGCTTCCGCAGGGATGACTTTTTTCAAATTAAAAAAGGGGACAGTCCCCGATGAATGAGGACTGTCCCTAAAGGTAAGTTAATTACCCTCTGATTTAAGGCCTTCCAGCAGGCTGCATTTTTCGATCAACTGGATAAACTCGGCCCGGTAGCCGAAGAAGTCTTTACCCTTTCCTTCCCGGGCCAGTTCAAGAATGCTCCCGAACGAAGCATCACCCTTAAACTCCGAATCGCGTAAGAGCAGGCCGAATGCTGCCACAGCGGCAGAAAATTTAAAGTTGTCCGATGCCTTAGCCAGGACAACCTTTCTGTCCATAAGCGGATGCTCGATAAGCCGACTTTTCCGGCCATCCGGCTTTTTATAACGCAGTTTGAGAGTCAGCAGCTCTTTGCTCTTAAACGCATCTGGATTTATCCTGTGGACCTGGTACTTGAGCTCATCCANNATGATCTCGTACAAGGCGGTCACCGTATGACCAGCACCAAGCTCGCCGGCATCCTTCTTGTCGTCAGCGAAATCTTCTTTCTTGAGCAAACGATTCTCGTAGCCGATCAGCCGGTAAGCCTTAACCTTGGCCGGGTTGAATTCGATCTGAAGCTTGACGTCTTTAGCGATGGTGAAGAGCGTGCCGCGCATGTCGTTGATGAAGACCTTCTTGGCCTCCATCAGGTTGTCGATGTAGTAATAGTTCCCGTTTCCTTTATCGGCAATCTGTTCCATCCGGCCGTCCTTGTAGTTCCCCATGCCAAAACCGAGGATTGTCAGGAATATTCTTTTTTTACGGTAGTCCTCGATCATGCGCACAAGCTCTGACGTGCTAGATACACCCACGTTGAAGTCACCGTCAGTAGCCAGGATGATGCGGTTATTGCCCTCCTGGATGAAATTTTCTTCGGCCACTTTGTAGGCCAGTTTGATCCCGGCTCCGCCGGCCGTCGATCCTCCGGCCTGCAGACGATCGATGGCAGCGAGGATTGTATCCTTCTGGGTGGCTGCAGTGGAGGGCAACACAAGCCCGGCGGCTCCAGCATAGACAACAATCGAGACTCGGTCGTTTGCATTCAATTCCTTCACCAGCAGCTTGAAAGCCTTCTGCAGGAGCGGCAGCTTGTTCTCCGGCCTCATAGAACCGGAGACATCTAACAGGAACACTAGGTTGCAGGGTGGGAGTGAGTTGGATTCGAGTTTTCTGCCCTGAAGGCCGATATGAATCAGCTGGTGGGCCTCATTCCAAGGGCAGGCGGAGATTTCGGTGTAGATGGAAAACGGATGACGATCCTTGGGCAAAGGATAATCATAAGAAAAATAATTGATCATCTCCTCGATGCGGACCGAATCCTTGTACGGAAACTGGTTGGTGTTGATAAACCTCCGGACATTGGAATAAGAAGCCGTGTCAACATCGATGGAGAAGGTGGAAAGAGGATTATCCAGCGTCAAAAGGAATTGGTTCTCGTAGATCCGGTTGTACTCTTCTGTATTAAAGTCCTGGGTGTAACGTTGGAAATAAAATGCATCTTTTGATCTGTGTGAGTATGGAGCCTCGACTTTCCCGACAACACCGCCGACAACGCCTCCCAAAACACGTTTATCCAACTTCATCTCAGAAAGTTCGGCCTCAACTGGTCGCGAGGGGGAAATGATGTTTCCTTCAAAGTGAAGCGTGAAATTGACAACTGTTGACTTCGCGCTTCGAACAGGAACGCCTTTCCTTTTGACAGCCTGAAAACCGGTCATATCCACCCAGACATCGTACATCCCTGCGGGCAAGCCTCGGAAAGCGTAGGTGCCCTTTTTGTCCGTATTGGCCCGATAGACGACCTGTGTAGCCGTATTTTCTGCCACGACCTCAACTCCGGATACAGCCGAGCCACGCGTGTCGATGACGACACCGGTGAGGGAGACGGGGTTTTCCGCTTGGCTTAATCCCAGAAACAATATCAAGCCGGCGAGAATCCCAGTCATTGTGATTCCTAACCATTTTGTCTTCATTTTAACCTCCAGATCAAATTTCTTTCTGCCCCTAACTTCCACTCTCGCCTCCCTTCCTATATACAACTCAAATCAAAAATTATTCCTGTCATTATCTTAAAACTGGAATCCAGAAAAAAGCGTTTCAACGCCTCCTTTGACCCAGTTGCGCCGTAATCCGTTATCCTCCAGACTCCGCCGCCTGCACTTCCCATGTAAAACGTGGAAGGTTGGGAGGCGATACCGGCACATGGATATAATTCCTTGTTAGATTCTATTTTCCTGCACTACAAAGATGGAATTGAATATACAAGGATTCCCTTTTCAACATAGCATTTTGTAAAAAAGTCAACCATTTCCCTACAACTACGTATTAATATATGGGAAATGTTAGTGTATCTCATCTCAAATCCCGATAAACCTGACTGTTGTTATGACAAGATTCACAGCGATTTTAAGAGGGGGTAGATATGAAAACTCTGAGATATCCAATCTTCTTCATACTGATTTTAATGTCTCTGTTACTGATGGGGGCTCAAAAGGTTGAACAAAAAGTGGTTGAAGCCATAAGGGCTTCAGAAGATATAGAAATCGACGGGTTTTTAAAGGAAAACACATGGCAAACCCAAGGATACAGTGATTTCACACAGAGAGACCCTAAAGACGGTGAGCCTCCGACAGAAAAAACTACCTTTTGGGTGGCTTTCGATGATGAAGCCATATATGTTGCGGCCCGGATGTTTGATTCTGATCCTGATAAAATTGTCAGCCGTCTGAGCCGACGGGATGATTCTGTTGATTCAGACTGGTTTCTCTTTTCAGTTGATCCCTATTATGATCGACGCAGCGGCTATCAATTCGCTGTCTCTCCGGCCGGTTCCATCATAGACTGGACGATTTATAACGACGAATTCAGAGATACCACCTGGGATGGTGTATGGGAGAGTGCTGCTCAGATTGATGAAAAAGGCTGGACCGTTGAAATCCGCATCCCTTATAATCAGCTGCGTTTCAAAAAAAAGGATACCTATACATGGGGCGTCAACTTCCGCCGCATCATCCAGCGAAAAAATGAAGAAGTGGTCTTTTCCTGGGTTCCGAAGGAAGAAAGCGGGTTTGTCTCTCATTTCGCCAAACTGGTAGGAATCAGGGATATCAATCCCGGCCGTTTAATCGAACTCCTCCCTTTCACTGCCAATAAGGCCGCCTTCAGTCCAGAAGTCCAGGGTAATCCCTTCGAGACTGGAAAATCTTTCGCGGCCAACGGTGGCCTTGATATGAAGGTGGGATTGAAAAGCAATTTAACCCTTGACATGACCGTTAACCCAGATTTTGGCCAAGTCGAGGTCGATCCGGCCGTCATCAACCTGAGTGCAGCCGAAACCTACTACCAGGAAAAGAGGCCCTTCTTTATCGAGGGAGCCAACATATTCCGATTTGGATACGGTGGAGCCACCAGCCACTGGGGAGTTAACTGGTCAAGTCCCAGCTTCTTTTACAGCCGCAGAATCGGACGTCCGCCCCAGGGCTACGTCAATTCAGATGGCTATGTCAAATATCCAGATTGGTCGACCATCCTTATAGCGTCGAAAATAACGGGGAAAATCGGTAAGGACTGGAATTTCGGCTTGTTAAGCGCCCTCACAGAAAGAGAACATGCTGATATTGATTTAAACGGTCAGCGTCTTTCTGAGGAAGTCGAGCCCTTTACCTATCATGGAGTCTTGAGGGCCCAAAAAGAATTCAACCAAGGAATGCAGGGATTGGGTTTTATCACTACGGGGTTGGTCAGGGATTTACAGTGTGAAATCCTTGAGAATAATCTAAGTCGACACGCCTTTAGCTTGGCTCTGGATGGATGGACATTCCTAGATAAAAACAAATCTTGGGTTATTTCAAGCTGGTTTGGGGGAACCAGAGTTATAGGAAGCCAAACCGCTATTTATAATCTTCAGAACTCGTATCCTCACTATTACCAGCGGCCCGATGCCACCCATGTCGAATTGGATGAGGAGGCTACTTCTTTAAGCGGATGGGCAGGCCGATTTCTGATAAACAAGCAGAAAGGGAACATCATGTTCAACGCATCCCTTGGAGCCGTCTCTCCGGGTTTCGATTCGAGGGATATGGGCTATCAGGGGAGAGGAGATGTCATCAACAGCCATATCATGGTCGGATACCGCTCTCTTCATCCTGGGAAACTTTTCCGAAACTGGAGCCTGTATGTTTTTACCCAGCGGAATTATGACTTCGGCGGAAATAAGATCGGTGAGCAGCGCCTGATTCTTTTCTCGAATTACCAGTTTCTTAATTATTGGCGAGCTTATTTTCAGATGAGCGTAAATCCAGAACGATGGTCCAGCACTCTCACACGAGGAGGCCCCCTGACATTAAATCCTGCTTTTACTTGGTATGATTTTTATATAAGCAGCGATGACCGTAAACCTGTGGTGTTCTTCTTCGGTGGATTTCACTGGTCCGGAAAATCAGGTGATCAAATATGGGCAGGCTATATAAATCTGCGATGGCGGCCGAAGAGCAATATCAGCCTATCATTTTCCCCGCAATACACTTCTGACAAAACTGTTGCCCAATGGATCACTCGGGTCGAAGATGAACTCATGACCGAAACCTACGGCAGCCGGTACATATTTGCCCACATCGACCAAGAAACATTATCGTTCAGCCTCCGCTTAAACTGGATTTTCACGCCAAAACTCAGCCTGCAAGCTTATATTCAGCCCTTTATCGCTGTCGGTGATTACAACAGGTTTAAGGAACTGGCCCGGGCCAAAAGCTTCGATTTTAACGAGTTCGGGGACGGTGACTCCACCATTTCCTACGAGGATGGAACATATACTGTTGACCCTGACGGCCCATATCCTGCTCCTGTCTTTTCCTTCGGCAATCCTGATTTCAACTACAAGTCCCTGCGGGGTACGATCGTCCTGCGCTGGGAATACCGTCCTGGCTCCCTGCTCTACTTGGTCTGGACTCAAAATCGCGCCGATTTTTCCAATCCTGGCGACTTTAATTTCAGCCGGGATTTCAGCAACCTCCTCACCGCGCCTGGCGACAACATCTTCATGGTAAAATTCACCTACAGATTCAAATTATAAAAAGGGGTCGCGTCTCAACATTTGACACTTCTGATAAGCACGTTTATTATTTATGTGGAATTAGTAGAATCCCTGCCGCTTCTTTCATCAAATTTGGAAAGTCCTTTTGAAGCCGATCGAAAGAGGGGGATTATATGATCAGAATTAATATGAGATANNCCAAACATTACAAGCAACACTCATATCAGACCGTCCAGCCCATCCTGGTACCAGGCCATCGTCCGCTTCGAAAATCCCACTATCCGTCAATCTGTTTGGCAGATCATAAACACCTTAATCCCCTACCTTCTTTTGTGGTATGTGATGATCCGGGCCGTCCAGGCAGGATATCCCTACTGGGCCATCCTTCTCTTATCTATACCGGCTGGCCTGTTTATGGTCCGCCTGTTTATCCTGTTTCACGACTGCGCCCATCAATCTTTTTTCTCATCAAAGCGAGCCAATCGTATTTTCGGATACATTTCTGGGGTTTTAACCTTTGCTGCCTACGAAAAATGGCGGGCCTCACATTGGAGACATCATGCCACAGTCGCCGACCTTGACCGGCGGGGCACAGGAGATTTCTGGACGATGACCAAACAGGAATACATCGAATCACCGATGTGGAAACGTCTGGTATACAGGTTCGCCCGGAATCCTTTTGTTGTGTTTGTTCTGGGGCCAATCTTTATTTTCATACTTTCCCAACGATTTCCGATCGGGGCAAAAAACAAAAAGGAACGAAACAGTATTTTCTTCTCAAACCTGGGCGTTTTGGTGATCGTTTTAGCCGCAGGTTTTTCCTTTGGATTCCTGACGTACATCATGATTCAACTCCCGATTGTACTCATTGGCGGGATGCTGGGACTCTGGCTGTTTTATATCCAGCACAATTTTCAAGGTGTTTACTGGTCTCGACACGAGAAGTGGGACCGATTGAAAGCGGCCTTGGAGGGGAGTTCTTTCTACAAGCTTCCGAAAATACTTCAGTGGTTCACGGGGAGCATCGGTTATCACCACATTCACCACATACGGCCATTAATACCGAACTATAATCTGGAAAAGTGTTATGATTCAGAGCCCGATCTACAAAAAATANNGTGCCTAAAAGTCTCAAATCCCTCCGATTACATCTCTGGGATGAGGTGAGTCAACAACTCGTCCCCTTCAGCTCACTCAGGAAATCGGAAATATAAGAACACTTCCAGTGCCAGAAGATGTTCCATGGAATCATGTTTTAAATATAAGTATTTTATTGTTAATTATTTACATATGAATTATAATAATAAATCAAACATTTAGTAGGAACATAGTCAAGGTAAATTGATTTTCCCTTCCGGACGATAATTTCCTCTGACTCTCAGCCCTTCATGTTTAAATAAAATAATAGGAAACTACATGAAATTTACAGAATTAAAACTAGAGCCCCGCCTCCTGCGTGGAATCTCGGAGAGAGGCTACACAGAAATGACGGCCGTCCAGGAAAAGACTCTAGCTGTCACTCTGCGAGGTCAAGACGTGGCCGTTCAATCTCAAACCGGAACCGGCAAAACAGCTGCGTTCCTGATCACGCTGTTCGAGCGCCTGGTTAAGAAGAGCACATCCAAAAGAAAAAAGGCATTGATCATCGTGCCGACCCGGGAGCTGGCTGTTCAGATTGAAAAAGAAGCCCGGCTGTTGAACCGCTACCTGCAATTTGCCATCGGCACTTATTATGGTGGGGTAGGCTACAATGCTCAGTTAATTTCGTTGAAAAAAGGCCTTGATATAATCATTGGCACACCGGGAAGATTGCTGGATCTCAGCCAAAAAGGCCATCTTAAGCTGAAAGACACCGCCCTCCTGGTCATCGATGAGGCCGATCGCCTTTTTGACATGGGATTTCTTCCAGACATCATCAAAATTATCCGGAAACTGCCACCAAGAAAGGCCCGGCAGAACATGCTTTTCAGTGCCACTTTAAACCGGATGTCCCGAAAAATCGCCACCGAACACATGAACCATCCGGTGTCCATCACCGTCACTCCAGAACAGTTGACAGTAGACACGATATTTCAGGAACTCTACCATGTGAAAAGCCACATC
>JABAOF010004506.1_pt1 | contig 11299 bp, 7 predicted proteins | sample 7062171 | NCBI WGS metagenome assembly JABAOF01 (sample SAMN14538628, study PRJNA623070) | marine sediment metagenome | biome: marine biome [ENVO:00000428]; feature: marine pelagic biome [ENVO:01000023]; material: deep marine sediment [ENVO:00002113] | place: India: Gulf of Khambhat ... | reverse complement strand
GGGATACAAAATGCAGTCCGTCGAGCGGCCTTATCTGCCGGTATTGAAAAACATGTAACTCCGCATGCTTTGCGGCATAGTTTTGCGACACATTTGCTCGAAAATGGCTATGACATCCGGACTGTGCAGGATCTGCTCGGACACAAACACGTAAGCACGACTATGATCTACACCCATGTTCTAAACCGAGGGGCAGGGGCTGTGCGCAGTCCACTCGACGACAGCTAATTGAGCTGGCGGTATATTGGAATGACAAACTTCATCTGATAGTCGGTGAGGTGTATTTAAATGATGTGGCTGGGTTCTTATAGGTGCCGGTCAATCGTGTAGAGGCAACGATGGGATTTACCTGTCCTGGCTTGTGCCAGCAGGCCAGGGAATCCATGAATCAGGGTTTTGCAGAACGTTGTGAGTTCAGAAAAGACCCTTGTTCGCCTTTTCGCCAATCGCGGCTGAGGGTCTATATAAGATATTGGATTAATCTACTGGGGAACCTCCACCGTAAACTTGATTATGAGTCAATAGACATAAGTAGATCTTTCTCTGTCTTGGATGTTTTATTCGTATTTCTAGGAAACAATAAACACCCATGAAAATCGCTTTTCCATGTTTACGAGCCAGATCTCCGCTTTCATACAAATTCTATAACGCTGGAACAACTTGCTGGAGCAGTTCCGAGTTTCTGCGAGTCACCCTGGAGTTGGTGTATGATCTTGGGTGAAAGTGGGCCGCTCGGCTTAAGACTGTTAGGCGGCTAAAGAGGTATAGGGAAGCCAGGGGTTTCAATCAATCACAAGCCCATTTCTCGAGAAATGGTCATTCGGAGGGTTTAATATGAGATCTCTAATTCTTGCCCTTTCACTCTTTACCCTCATCGTGTCCGGGTGCAACACAGGAACATCTACAGCTTCACCATCACCCACATCGACACCATCGGACTGTGTGGATGGTCCGCTACAAGAATCAAAACCAAATACGAAACCTGAGTGGTCTGTGTTGAGTTATTTTCCTAAGTTTCCCTCAACAGATCAAGTTTATGTTTTTCGTTTACCGCTCCCTCTTTCAGACCACCAACATGGAGCAGTACTTCCTAATTGGCGTATTAACCAATCAAAAGAGGTCATGATGGCTCTGACTCTTGTCGGTATGCAAGGGATTATCAATCGATACAAACCCAGTGTCTATATCGAGTGGTATGACCCACTACATTTGGAACTAACTGATTTTATTTGGACGCCAGTCATGGAAGAGTTCGTTAAAGTGGCTCGTGTTGAATTAGATAGTGCTGGAGCGATTGACTTTCTCATGCAGCGGTATGCCTGCTGGTTCTCAGGCATTGTCATTTACGACCCCGATGTGCCGGATACCATCAATCTGGCAACGATGTACGCGGGATTGGATGATAGGATCATGTTGGCCCCGGAGCAGCTTGGAATCTCCGGGATGGAGGATTACGAATCTGTAATGGATCTTCGGGATCTTGTGCAGGAGCAGGGCTGGGACGCATCAGAAGAAAGCAAACATCAAATTTACCAATGGGTTTTCCAGGAGTTGTGGCCCAACCTCGATCATAGAATCATTGGTATTGTAAGTCCGGGCCCCCCAACATCCCGGGAAATACCATCTACTAGTGGGAAATTCTACCAGTTGGACATTACGCCACGCGATTATCTAGTCGCCTTAAAGTTACCCATACTCTGGCTTTCGCCTGATGATGAGCCGGATGCAAGTCTTTTCCATCTCTTCCTCGAGAGTGTTTCCAATAATGATTCTAATTATGTGCCATCCCCTGTTCCACTGACAGGAGTCTTCGCTGGGCTAGAACATTCGACAGTGATCTTAGCTTCAAAACATGGCGATTTTATGGCGGGTTTCAATTGGCCTGGGGGGTGGATAACTACTGGAGGTATGTCAGTTCTCTCAGGCATTCAGTCTGAACCTTTGAAATACGAGGCGGAAATTGACCAGTCTCGAATCCTTGAGACGATTATTGCCGATCATATCGTGACATTGATTTCGTCTGATGGTGACGCGATCTACTATTGTATGGGTGGAGGTTTTGGTCCCCGTTTTGGCTGGGATTATGTGCAGGATCAACGCTTCGGCTGGACGATAAGCCCGTTGTTAGCCTTGATGGCACCCCTGATTTGGAATCATTATGTGGAGTCCCGTTCAATTGTTAGCTTGACAGCAGGTGTCTCTGGAGTCGGTTACACATTTCCAGAGTTTATGAATAACGATCAGCTTAATAAATATCTCGATTATTCCTCGATTTACCTCAAAGGAACCGGAATTCGCACACTCGCAATTCCCGCGAAATATCAATTCAATACTTGGATCTTGTCCCGATACTACGAGAAGCTAAAGGATAGCGGCTACCTTGGAGCCTTTACGGGATGGCAATTTTCTCATCACAACTTATCTTTCATTCACCCCGGCGTACCGGCTCCTGCCGTTTGGTCACGTTTTCCCCCAATGAACGATGACAATCTTTTGGAGATCGTCGATACGATTCTCTCACAGGACAATCAAGCTTTTGCGGACTTTCCTATTGGCGGAATTGGAACTGGGACGCCTGTGGAGGATCCCGATGCAATCGGCGGCGAAGCAGTGCTCATTTCTAGTGATTCTGTCAATGCAGCCAATCCAACTGTAATCCTCGTTCATTCGATTGGGTTGTTGCCTGGTGATTACGATGTAATAGTCAGTTTGAAGGTTTCTGACAACTTGGATCAATCGATGGTAGCGACGTTAGAGTTGCTCGATACAAATACAAATCAAGTTCTAGCCTCGGATGATATATCACCTCCAGATTTTCTCCTCCCAAACAAATACCAAAGCTTCAAATTACCCCTCTTTTTGTCGAAGCCTAACTCACACATTGAGTTTCGGATTAAATACTCAGGCGGGACAACCGATCTATATGCTGATTTCATCAGGACTGAACAATCAGAAGAGAGCAATTTTCCAGTCTTTGTTTCTGTGGGAATTGACAACATCGGAATTGCAGAAGCGAGGGCTCCCGAGCACTTCATTGCGGAGTTTGAAAGCCGGGGAGGACTTGTTCTTTACCCTGAAGAGTTCATGGCAGCACTAAACCCAGCATATATGATTGAACTAGCGACGTCACTACTTGGTGAGGATCACAATTCGATAGTAGAGGCACAATCACAATTTGACACGGGCGATTATTTTACCAGCCTGATGATCATTCGTAATGCTCTTGAAGCTTACCTGGAGCAAAATGGCGGGAATTGAAACTCCGATGGCGAAACCACAGAAATCTACACCTGGCAATGTGCTAAGGCTAATAATTCCCCTTTCCTCTGACCAAAAGAAGGGTTCCGTGTTGGGACCCAAGCTTGCTGAAGTGCTGCCCCCTATGAAGTACAGGAGTGATACTTGTTTGTAGACTACGCGAACTTTTGGCTGGAAGTTGAGTTGACCTAGTTAAAAGCGTTAATAGAGGCCGACAACAAATTTATGTCATGAAAAGTTGTTGCCGGCCCCAAAGATCATCCTCTAAGAAGGCTATTAGGGGTTAAAGGGATCGTAGTTTGTGACCTGGAATGGAATCGGTGGGCTACCGTCCGGGAGCAATAAGAGATCACCACTTAGATACGATCCGGTAATGATCCAATTCCATGTATCGCTAAAGTGGTCGGTTACCTGAACCTCCACCCAGGGCCAATACAAGGTGAAGTCAGTGGCTGTAAAGAACCGTGTTTTGATCCAGGGGTTTGAGCTTGGACAGATACCGGTAACAAAATCGGTCTCCCATATTCCTATGCCAATAAACACCAAGTAATCGTTACCGATATTGACATCAAAGGTCCTGGACTGCCCCCTGTTGACAGCTTCCCCAGGCAAGTTCCAGCAGGTTTGGGTATCCGGAGTGAGCATATCGTCCGTGGTATAGACGGAACCAATGGGGATGATCTTGACTTGCACTATCTGTTCCAGACGATGCGTACCCATCTGGTTGGTGATGCTGATCTGCCGGGGCCCCGTTGTGGCGGGGGCTTCTGTCAGCTCGACCTGTGAATTACAGGCCGGGTAGGGGTCATTGGGGTCTCCGTAGTCCGGAAGGTTTGGTGTAGCCGGGTTCTGCGGGTTGCCGGTGTTCACAACTATGGTGTCCGTGATAGGTATCGTGATGCCGACGGCCACCTCGAATGCGCGCAAGCTGATGTCGGTGTTGCTCGGCAAGTTGTAGATGACATGCCACTTCACCGGGGTGTTATCCACCAAATAGCTGCGATATATCACGTCCACGCCGTAGGGTACCGTGACTTCCAAAAGATAATCTCTGTCGATGGCGTTGCTGTTGATACGGACGCAGGCCTGGTCTGTTTTGACGAGATCCATGTTGAACGAGGAAAAATGCGACAGCTGTGCGACGTAGGCATCACCCCTTTCATTAAGGGTGGCTTCACCTGTTTGCTTCCATACCCCAGCCTTTTCATCGTAGATCAGCAAGGGAATGGTTCTTTCCGGTTTCTTAACCCTTTTGAGCTGGGCGGGGTTGATGGGGATAGTCAGGGTGGCGTGGGTGCCTTCCCTCAGTTGGTATGTGGTGTCTTCTTCACCCTTTATCACGATACCGCCGGCACCAAAGGTCACCATATAACCACTCGTGCCATTAGCGGTAACTGTGTAATCACCTGGCATGGAGTCTGGGTCGTAGATGTCCACCGTGGAAATTGTGGCCTGAACCATCCCTGCGGGGGGGGTGCCATTAGCGTCCACAAGGGAATTCGGCGGCAGTGTAAGGCTGATGCCGGGATTACATATATCGCCTTGCTCTACGAAGGCAATGGCAGCGCGGACTTCATCTGATACGTTGTTGGATACTGTGCCTGCACTGTCAATAAAGTGGGGCACGCGTCGAGAAGGGTATTCGCTCCAGTTCACCCTACTGCTGAGGGTACCGTTGCAGACATCTGAGGTGCGGATATTCCTCAATATGATGGCTTGAGTCGGGTCAAATGACTGCACCGTGGCTGGTGTCATGGTCCAATGACCTTCCTGAACACCGGTGGTGTAGGTCTTTGACAGTAAGCCAAAGCCGTCATTGCGGATGTTCATCACATAGCGCTTGTCGGGTTTGACCTCGATCTTGAAATAGCCCTCGTCCGAGGTATCCATGGTCTTGCCGTTAACTTCCACTTGTGCCCCGGCAACAGCTTCCCTGTCGGTGGAAACGACTCGGCCGGAGAAAACCTCGAGTTCACGCATTGCGGTGGGCTTAATTGTCTCTTTGATGAGGGTGTTGCCAGGCTTGCTTTTGGGAGCCGCTTTGACGGGGGGTTCCTGAGTGGGAACCGTTTTGGTGGGGGTGGCCTGCGTGGGTGCACAACTAGAAGCGAAAAAACCCCACGCAAGCACTAGCACCTGTAACAGAGCAAGTAGATCACGGGAAGGTTTTGGCGGCAAGCCAAAATGGTTCTTATTGCTATAATCACAGTAATGATTTTGCATTTTCTCCTCCTTCTGTTGTGTAAAACGTTCGATAATCCTCTTTGCTACAGTTGAAAATGAAGGAATAGCAGGTATACGTAAATATCCTCGTTTGGAGGAAACCTCATAAGCATAGCTTTCTGGCATCTTGACCTCCTAAGAAATAGCGTGGTCATACCCCGAATCCGCTCGATGAAATGTGGCCTGAAAAGGAAAACCCGACCTCACCCGAGGTCGGACTTTGTGTGATAAAGAAAGTGTCTGTACCCCCACCACGACGAGGTAAGATGAGATTCCGTTGGCATCTTCAATTATATATTAATAATTAGGAATATTCGAACGCAAATTGTGTCGTAGGGGGCATCTCATGTAGTGTGGCAGCCATACGGATCCGTGGCTGGTCGTAAGCAAATTGCCACATCAGGTGAGATGCACCCGATGGCATTCCCGGAAACTCTCAGCCGAGGTGAATTACGATTAAAGGTATTGTTCTTATTCACCCGGATTTTTCAGTGATGTGAATGGTGGAAGGATCTGCGAGAGCTTCCCGGTGATCTAGGGGATCATGCTTAAAGCAGGTGTAAGCCTTTGGCAAATAACTATGCCCAGGGGATCTTTGCTGCTGAGCTGTAGCCCATCTTGTTGAACACACGCAGCAGACTGTAGGAATCACCGTCACAGCTTTGTATATCCTTGAGCGGTTTAGCGGTATTCGTCGTGCTGTACACCACGTCGATCAGGTAACTTCCCGCACACACCCAATCTTCGATGAGATAGCCAGATCCACGGCAGGTTAAGCCGGGTTCCAGCTGACCGTTACCTTGCCCCAATTGAGGTTTACGTTCACACTATTTGGTGAAGCACGCTCGGATTGACATATACCTGGGTGTACGTAGCCCGGACGGAGGTGATGTCAACGGATGCGGGGATGACGATCAAGCTTATGCGTCCCAGTGGAATGGAAGCCGAAGACCAGGTGCCCAGCACTTTCGAAGTGCCGGGCACCTAGATTGAGGCGACGATGGGATTTGAACCCATGAATCAGGGTTTTGCAGAACATTGTGGGTTCGAAAAGGACCCTAATTCGCCTTTTCGCCAATTACGGCTGAGGGTCTGCACTAGTAATTGGATGAATTTACTGAGGAACCTCCACCGTAAATAAATTCCGAGTCAATAGACATAAGTCAATCGTTTCCTAGCCGGTAATTATAACCGGATTCACAAGAAATGGAGAAAACCTGTTGAAAGCCACAAGCTTACGGTCGAAGAGTGAGATGAAGATGTTGATAATGATGGTGATGTTGATTCCGTAGAAATCAAAGCAAACCAGATGGGGAATATTGGTTAGAGGGGAGGATATAAATCAACCAGATACGAGAGAGAAGCATCAAAGCAGATATCTCCCACTTTTTTCATAACATCATCTCATTCCCTAGTAACTTCAATTCTTAGAAATGTCCCATCTTTTCCAAAAACATTTGCCCTCAGACTATTATTTATTCTTTGAATAAAGATTGGCCCCGGCTGATCTTGCCGTTGATTATCAAAGCGAGCGTGTTGCGATAGAGAAATCGCCTTTTGATAATGCCTCTGAGATTCCTCTGTGATCAAACTAATATCTTGATGTGGCAATGCTCTAAACACATTAGATGACACGCCTTGAAATATTGACAAAGTATTCGCATCTCCAACCAAACGAACTTCTTGAGATATTCCAAGGTATTCTTCTTCCATTTCTGATACTCTTATTTGTTCAGGTGGGTGGTCTCTCTGTAATAATCTTCTTAATCGTTCTTTTGTTTTCTCATCAGGAATTACCTCAGCTGCCAAGCTGGTTGCACCTGAAAAGAGATAAAGATTTGAAATATGCATACGATCAAGAATAGCTGTGAATGCCCGTTCATCTCTAACTACATATTTTCGTTGCTCTTTTTTCGAATCCCCTTTATTAGGTGGATCAATGATAAAAACATCGGTTCCGCTCTCAGACAAACATGTACCAATCACTACCGATAAAGTCTGCGTCCCAGACGGAAATACCAACGATGGTAATTGTTCTGTTCCGCGTTTTAATTGTCTATATGATGCTCCTCTTCCTGATCGGGTACCCTTACACTCAACTACGAGGTACCCACCTCCCTGTCGAGTAAACAAGTAATCCGGAGAAGTAGAATACTGGTAGTCTAGGCCTGGGATCATTTGACTCCGAAAGGCAACATCTACATCAACGGGATTAGTTCCCCCAAAATATCTTTCAGAAATCAGAGCCGCCATCCCAACACCGAATTCATCCGACATGAGTCCTTTTTGATGGAAGTCAATGTTCAAAGCTTCTTCGCTCAACATCAATTCAGATGGATTTGGATCAGGATAAAAAGCCCAAACATATCGAATCTTCGCCCAAGTAGAAGATAAGTCAACTAGATTCTCTATTCGTGGGGTGGTTATTCTCCCGAGATGTAGCAATAACTCAGAAGAAGTGATAGCTATCTGTCTTGGATGAGAAAATTCGGATAAACTTGTAGCGAGTTTTGAAACACCTTCAAATGATGGTGAATTTGGTATCTGATTTATTCTGTTTGCTAGTATGTCTGTTGAGTCAACCCTAACGTATCTAATTGTTTCTAATGCTGCTTCCCATTCTTCTAGCGTGGGCATTTAATTCCTCCAATTCTTAAAAACATCTCATCTAAGGTAAATAATAGACAAGTGATGGTGAGGTTGGACTGGGTTGAAGCAGCGCGTTGCTTACTATGCCACATTTTTTTCGTTCATAAGCATACCTGCTCCAACCCGTGTTCTCAGATATTCTCGGTGGCTCTGATATTAGTGAATCCTGTTAATCAAAGAGACGTTCAACGTTCCAGAAACCACAATTCATTCCCATGATTTAACAAAAATAGAACTGCTCGAATGCGCACGTTTGGAGCTTAAAGAATGGTCCGTCTTCGTATCAACACCACTCCCGGATCGAGGTAAGCATGTTGATCCCTAGTTGCTCTCTCTAGCATTGAGCTTGGGTTTATGGGTCTGAAAGGACCAGTAGCGTTTCTCTGATTTATCCTCTCCCAGTCAATACTTCCATGGCTTTCCGTCCACCAATTCTGTAAGTGGTCAGATGCTCAAAGCTAAACGCATAGAAATGGTGGGCAGGGCTCAGATATTTCATTTGCTCTATCCTCCAGTGCGTCCTCGATAGCGTCCATCACCATCTCTGGATCCATATCTTCGGGCCAAGAGACTGTCACGATATCGTAATCAACAGAACCGTCCGGCTGTTCCACTTCGAGCAATAAGTCCTGCTCGATATTGCCATCCCCTAAGTTTCGGGCGCCGCCAGCTCCACTGGCTGACCAGTCGCCGTCACATTCTTTTCTTTTCTTTACAACAATTGTGCACTGGCAATTCTCATGTGGTCGGCCCGGATGAATCGTATAGTACCCGCTATGAGGACCGCATGACCCGCAATCACCACGACCTCTGAATATGTAGTATTTCTTCATACCTTCCACCTCGCATGGCCTTTGAAGCCGTCGTTCTCTTGCATCCAGGTAATTCGCTCTTCTATATCGCGAAGCTTTTCCGTCATTGTCGATGGAACGGGTCTGTCAGCAAATACCTTTGCCAGTTTTCGCCTTTTCCTGTACCGGTTGATTCGGTCCACAGTTCTCTTCCGGGGAAAGAATGTTCCACTGCGATATGTGAAGGTATCGCCTACCTGTGGTGGAACATCAAATGCTGATAGCGGTATCCGATATTGGAAGATAGTAATCTCACCTCTAGAGTATTCTCTTAACATCGATGTCAGCTTGGCGTCGGGTGTGGACTTATAGAGCGAGAACACAGTCAATAAGTCACCTTCTCGGAGCATGTCATGAGCGAGCGTTACTTGCCTTGTTGGGATATTCCCGCCAAGCGGTATTGTGTCTCCATCATACTCGGATAGTCGGATACTCGAGGCGTCATCCGCTGTGCCGCGCTGAGGCATGGTCAAGAATTCTACTCCAATCGATTGATGGTCTGAGACGATCGGTGGATCTTCTATTATTAGTAGACCGTATTCCCCATGTTCTACAACCAATGGCAGCCCTGTACCGAGTGGCACACGTACCAGACGGACACGGCCGCGTGCATCTGTTTGTTCCTTATTTACCCCAATCCGCGCTTCAGCACCCACCACGGGATTTCCATCTCTGTCTGTGACCGTTAATGTCAACGCTCCTGAGCGGCAAATTATTGTTGCATCCTTAATCATCTCGGTCATCTGATTCGGCGTTGGGACTTCAGGGATCAGGTTTTCGTCGTGGGCTTTTGTAAAAATCACATGTAATTCGTCGAGCTTCTTGGTAGACAGCTCGTTGATCGATTCGATGCCACCAGAATCCAATGCCTCAGCCCATTGCCGTGTAACTTGCTCAACCTGTAGAAAGCCAGCCATATTCTGCCATGAACGGACCTGATCTTCTGAAACGCTGGTCTTGACGGGTTCATATAGTTGGGAAACCGTGCAACGCAAGAGATCAAAGACATTGAACACATGAATTGCGGCAAGAGCTTCCGCACGAGCTGCCCCTATCCCTTCGATAACAGTAACAGAGGATGTAGGATCTATAGCCATTTGTCTCTCCTTATCACTTTTTACTGGCAAACTCTCAGAGTGAAGTTTGACTTAAGGTAATCATTCTTCACTTTCGTATAAAGGGTATCTAACCATCGCCATCAATTGATATTCCACACAACTCCGTTTTGAAAGCACCATCGCCACGCTTGTTGCTTTAAAGGGTAGTCCCTAACAAAGACCGTTTCCCCAATCTGGCTTAGTTTTCGGATCGTCTCGCTTATTTTTTACTCCCATTTGATATGCATGATTGTTCATCAGGGTCGAGTTGGATAATGAGAATAGGTCAGGTCTTCCAGCTTATAGACATTCCTCCTTTCGGTGCTTACTGCCCTCCGCTTGCACTCACAGATATGCGAGAATAACTAAAGCCCGACCTCAAGCTAAGTCGGGCTAGTGTTTTTGATGGATTATTGCCTAGCTCCCCACTTCGCCGAGGCTATCTATTTTTTCCATTGTTACAAATCTGTCTCAACGGAATCTGAATAAAATTCACAAAGCAAATCACCTGATCTTAACTACATTGTTTATATACATTCTTACGATTAAGGATGTGTGAATACTTCATCAAGATAATTGGTTTTAATCTTCGTGCATGATCTAACATAGATCAAATACTACCCATGGTTCATCTATTGGTTGTAAATGTCTCGTTTTACCCATAGAGGTAAACGCGAACCAGATGTGGAATTCAACCTAAAGAGAATTCGGAGAAGGAGAAAGACAACAACATAGCGATTATGCTAATTTGTCAGTTTGTGAGAGACACTGCCCGTATAAGCATCCTGTGGTCAAGAGGGTGCTTTGGAGGTTGCTGGATCCTTGCCCGCCAGTAGCGGCGGTATGAGGATGTGGCAAGGGCTTCCCCTAACCGTCGGGCAACGTCTCTCGTTGCCCCCGCCGAAGAGGTGGGATTACTTATTGAACGAGCCCGACACTTTCAAAGTGCCGGGCTCCTGGTCTGACTGAGGCGACGATGGGATTTGAACCCATGAGTCAGGGCTTTGCAGAACCTTACCTTGAATTAGGGAAATCCCGATCGCTTTTCAAGCCGTTCCGACACAGAGGCTCATGCTGGTGATCGGCTTCCGGCCCCTCAATCCATTAGTCGCCTTTTCGCTTCACCCAAACCAACACAATCTACCTTTCACCTCCTAGCGCCTCCCACGCGCAGTATGAACTCTGTCCTGGCAGAAACACATTGTTTGGGTCACGAATCCT